>Ga0181355_1000256_pt1 | contig 22050 bp, 18 predicted proteins | sample Fa13VDMM15DN_FD_130099 | JGI IMG/M metagenome (GOLD analysis project Ga0181355, IMG submission 130099) | Freshwater viral communities from Lake Michigan, USA - Fa13.VD.MM15.D.N | ecosystem: Environmental > Aquatic > Freshwater > Lake | place: USA: Michigan | collected 2013-09-23 | reverse complement strand
TTAGATTATAATACTCATTTATATTATTTTATATTATTTAATGTAATAATATAAAATAATCTAAAAATAATCTAAAATAAAAGGTCGCCCTTTGCATCTAATATTGTTATAAAATATTTATTGAAAATATGATATTTATAATATATATTTATGCCCCATTATTTAGCGTCTTGTAGTCATATTGCCGAAACGCCCACCCGAAGAAACACCACCGCCCGAAGAAACACCAAAACCTTTCATTTTCATTAACATTTGTTTATCATATTCTTTCGTCATAGGCATTTCTTTAATACTTGAAGCCATTTTCTCATTCATATTTCCACCGACTAAACGAACATATTGAGAAGACTGAATAGGGTCTAATGAAGCCATTGCACGAGCATCTATAACCATTTGCTTTGTAAGAATACCAGTATATACGCTGGACTGACCGCTAATTGTGCTTAATAATCCACTATTAGCACAAATTACAACAATCTCACACCCAGTAATATCCGCCCCCGTATGATTTTTAACACCAACCGAGAAGGAAAGATTGTATGAGCCTAATGAGCCATTTGATAAATATGATGGGAGCGATAAATCCATAGCGGGAGAAAGCACTAAAACCGAGCCAATTGTAGCAATATTTTTCTTTCCACCATTAGCAGTAGCGTTAGTTAAAGTTGTTTGGGCGACACCTATAAAGTTTTCGTATGATTGCTGTGAGCCATTTTTTCGGCTCATTCTATAGAGGTCATCTACGGAACATGAACTCAATAGCCCCGATACATTATTAAGATTAATAGTAATATCATCAATAGCGAGGAAGTGAGTAGCCTCATTATGAGTAAAATCTTGAATACGCTTTCTTACGCAAATAATAAAATAATCGGGAAGTTGATTGAGAGTAATATTATTTGCTGTTAATTGAGTTGTTGGCGAACCAGTATGGTCTATTGTTGAAGAAATAGTAGTTTTATAGCGTGGGAGGTCTAAAAACGGCACAATATTTCTTGCATTAATTCTATCTTCGGGTTGGCTTGAAATAAAGTTCATTAACATCTCACAATCGGGGAAAACGGAAGCAGTATTTTTTGCAGTATCAGTCGGAACATTAATACCACCTTTAATAGAGGTTAAAGTCCATGCTTGTGCCGAATTGAAAAAGCGTGAAAATGTACTATCAATATTAAATGTAAAATTAATATTTTGAACGCCAACTAAACCTTGTGCGTTGAACTCGGGCGAACCATATAAGAAAGGTGATAAGCAGAAAAGAGGCTCACATACCTCTATTTGAAGTCCAATAGTGAAAACATCAGTTAAATCACTACTTACTAATGTTTTTGAATTAGTAGATGGAGAAACTAATCTATTCGCCGCCAAAATTGTAATTCTATGAGAACCACGCCCAATATAAGAATTATCCGTGGAACTATAAGCATAAGCATTGAGGGGATTATTAATATATCCAGCACCATTAGTATAATTAGCATAATAATTATCTAATAAATGAGGGGTCATACCATTATATTTAGATAATTCTTCTTGCGAAGTCATAGCAAGAATACATGGAAGAACATCTTGCGAATTAACTGAAACGGAAGTATTGTTAATTTGAGCGGTTGCGGTTTGAAATAACTGATTTAATGGAAAAGGAGAAACGCCATCGCCTCCGCCTCCTAAATTAATTGCAAAATCACCAACATCAACATTAGTAATTTCTAATGTAAAATTGATTTTTGTCTTAATTAAAACCTCACGATTTACAATAGTATTTTCACTTGGAACATTAACATTAAAAGTAATACTTGTTGAATTAGGCGAAATAGCGGGGAATGACTGATAATTCACGGAAGAACCACCCGCCATTACGGCGTATGTAAGTTGGTCTGTGATTTGCGAAATACGACTATCTTTGATTAAAGCGGTTTTAAAATCTGCACTCATTTTTTATATATATTATAAATATAAATATATATAAATTATTCTAAACATTTGTTTTATTTATAGTCCTAAATCTCTCAAACTCATATTTGCAAATTGTAATTTTTCTGCCTCACCTAATACAACCTTTTCAAATAATATTTTAATTGATGCTGTACCTCCATTTGTAAGCATGAAGGGGATTAATTCACCAGTTTTTAGTTGATAAAAAATATTTATATCTATTTGGTTTAATGGTTGATTTCCTTGAAGAGTAATATATCTATATTGTCCGCTTGGAACATATAAAATATTTGGTCTATAACCTTGTTGATTACTCATCAAATCCGTAATTGTTAAAATATGTTGAGTTAAAGAGCCTTGTGTTGTTGGTGTATAAACATCTTTATTACTTTTTGATTGAGATGATGATTGTTGATTTAGAACTAATGGAAGAGTATTGCTTGTAAAAACTATGGAATTAATCGGGGTCATTAAATCAATTGAACTCCATTCTTGCTCCGCTTTTACTAAATATTCGGGATAAACATAAGTAGCCTCTGTTAAATCGGGCGAAAAACCCCCCGTATCAGTATAAGCCCAACTTGTAAAACCAGCGGGGTTTTTAATCCAATTAGTTATAAAATTAGTTCTAAAAAGTAATTCATAGGCTTCGGGATATACTCCCGCAAGTTGAGGATTAATAATTCGGGCGGGAAAAGTTGAAATTAAAGTATAAAAATTAGGGGCAACAACAAGAGAGCAAAAAAGAACACCTGTACCCGGAGGAACTGATGTTGTTTTTCCAATTAAAATAGGAAAACTTTCGCTTGGTGTTGGTGCGACTGCGTCATAATAATTAGTAGTTAAATAAAATGGCGGAACTATAACATTTATTTTTTGTGATGCTTCGTCCCATTCAAAAGTAGGCGGATATGCAAAATGAGAAAATTGATTTATAAAAAGGTCTTTTTCACTCCCAGCGGGGAGATAAGTATCAATACTATCAGCAAAACCTCCATAATTTATTTGTATTGATTGATTAACTATAAAGTCAAAAAAATAAGAATATGAATAACAATAAAAATATTCAAAATTAATATGTTTTCCATCTTTATATTCATCAAAAGAGGGTTTATAAAGATTAGGATTTTCGGGCTTCCAGTCTATAAAAAATTGAATAACAACGGGAGCGTCTCCTTTTTGTCCGTCTGCCCCATAATAGTTAAAAGTAAGAAAATAATCCGTTGCAATATAACCACTATTAGAACCAAAATGGGTGGCTGGGTCTACTGTATTGTCTGTGTTTGGTTGAATTATTAAAACGGGCATATTTGGCGTATCAATTTGAAATCTAACAACACTCATTTTATAATCGCCCGTATTGTTTATAATAGGTGTATCAGTTGTTTCAATAAATCGGGCGGGTACTTCTGTGTTTCTTCCTATATTTGTCTGCAATATATCATAATAAACTCTATCGGGATTATTTGCTTGTTTGAATGCGTTTGTTTGCGACATGTGTATATATATAATTTACTATTATTATTTATATATATATTTAAACTATTCATTTATTTTTAAGATTTAATTTTTTAAAATAGAGAGATTTCATGGAAGAGGCTCATACGGAAGAGGCGCATTAAAATAGTCAAATATTTCTTTTGTATAAGCCTTAACATTATAACTTGCTTGTTTTATAATTTTATCTATCAATCCTTTAATAGACCAAGTATTTAATTTTGTAAAACTACTACGGAACACAACTTTCATCATTTCATTTATTTCTTGTTTTGATTTAGTTTCTAATAAAGCTATTAAATATTTATTTTCATTTGCTATTCTTTTTCTTGCTGATATTTCTCCTTCTAATATTTTTACTCGTGAGTTTTTGCCTCCAAAACTTAATAATAATTCTAATAGATTTTCTTGAAATTGCTCTTTTTTACTAAATAAATTATCCGCTTTGTTAAATGAAAATCCATCATTAGCATCTATTTTTTTTATATAATCATTTAATAATCTTTCAGTTTTTAATACATAACCTCTTATTACATTTTTTAAATATTGCGGGTCTTCTTTTGTAATTGCAAATGCTTCTTTTATTATTTCTTTTGTTGGTTTTGTTGGATTTATAAAAATTAATTCTAAAACAAATAAACTCCACATTCCACAAAATCCTCCTCCTTCTTCTTTTAATCCTTGTATTGAGCCTTCTAATGCTTGAAAACCTCTTGGATTAGGGCATATTTGGTCGGGTGATATATATTTTGGTGTTAATTCTTTTAAATATGGTTTCATTTCTACTTCAAACATTCTTTTTAAAACTTTATTAAATACTTCGTCTGCTTCTTTTCCCGCTTTTCCGCCAAACTCGCTTCCATGAGGTTCAAATCTCTCAATAGTATTTTCATAAGGTCTATAAATTAATAAATTAGCGTGTCCGCTTGGTGTTGAGCCAAATGCTAATTTTAAAGGAATTGCTAATAATTTATCTCCTCGCTCTATACAATCTAATAAATCTTTACTCAATTCTTCTGCACTTCTATAAAACTCTGTATTCATCGGTGAGCGTAATTTTGAATTAATCTTTGGTTTTGCATCTCCTTTATCTCCTAAAATAGCACATTTCGCTTCATATTCTAATAATAATGCTATATATGCTACAACTTGAATAAAACCAGCAGAATTATAAACAACTGCTCCATTTTCTCTTCCTATTTTTTCAAACTCTTCTATTTTTTTTTTCTAATTTATTTACTAATGTATCTATTTCTTTTTTTGTTGGTTCGGGTTCGGGTACTTCAATTGGTTTTTCTTTCATTTTTGGTTCTTTCTTTGGCTTTGGTTCTTCTTTCTTTGGTTCTTTTTTCTTTCCTTTTTGTCTTCTTGTTAATTCTGCAACTATTAATGCAACTTTTTCTAATATATAAGATGGATTTCCATTTTCACTTACTATATTTTCTATCATCGCATCATATTCTTCTTTTAAATCATTTAATTCTTCATTAGTCATAGTTTTATAGTCTTTTACTATTTCGGTTTTTGGTTCTTCCTTTGGTTCTTTTGGTTCTTCTTTTGGTTGGTCTTGATATTTTGGATTAAATGCTTTAAATAATAATATAGAGTTTTTTGTGTAGAATGTTCTGTCCCATTGAGTAAGTTGAGGCAAACTCTTATTAAAACCTAAATATTTTATTAACTCTTTTAGTCCTTTATCCATTAATTTTATGGTCTCTTTAACCCCTCCTATATTGCTCCAATATTCAAATAGTTCATTTATAAATAGTTTGCTTTCGGGTGTAAAAATATCGTCGCTTTTTGATTTATCATCTTTATATTTATCTGTTTTTTTGTCTTCTAACTTTTGTATCCAACTTTTTAAATCTTTATTTTGATATATTAATATTGCAAAATCGGGCGTATCTAACGCATCTATAATATTCATGTATTTATATTTAGATTTCTTTTTTGGTTCTTCTTTTGGTTCTTCTTTTGGTTCTTCTTTTGGTTTAGGTTCTTCTTTTGGTTTAGGTTCTTCTTTTGGTTTAGGTTCTTCTTTTGGTTTAGGTTCTTCTTTTGGTTTAGGTTCTTCTTTTGGTTTAGGTACTTCTTTTGGTTTAGGCTCTGTTTTTGGTTTAGGTTCTTTCTTTGGTTTAGGTTCTTTCTTTGGTTTAGGTTTATATGGCTTCGCTTTTTTAGGCAGTTCATCTTTATATTTCTTCTTTTTAGTTATAATTAAATCTTCGCCTTTTGTTGCATAATTTATAAGCCTTGCTTCTATATAACTTATCTCATAATTCACTTTATCTATATTTGTTGTTTTATATACTTTTCCTTTTTTCATTTTTTCACTCTGTTTCTCTAATGCTTTTAATTTTTTCTCTAATTGTTCTATTGTTTTTGGTTTTGGTGCAGTTCCAAAACCTAATAAACTCAATCCTATATCTTTAATCATATTAGGTTTTTCAATTTCATCTGCTCTTCCTTCTCTTATAAGCCTTGCGTTAGTTTCTGCATCTATTCTATCCGCATTTGCTCTTAAATCTTTTTGAAAAGTGGTTAAACCCGATAAACCGCTAATTGTGTCTGTTATTGAAAAAGGCAAAGGATTTATAGGGGTTAATAATACTTCCGCCATAGATAAAGTGCTTAAAGCTCCTTTTGCAATCATGTATGCTCCAAACAAACCAAACTTTCCAACATCTTCCATACTTACGGGGGGGAGCGGAATTGGGTGTGTTTTCCTATATTCCTTTTCTGCTTCATTTAATCTTCTTATTTCAGCAAGTACATTATCGGGTATAAATGCGTCTATTGCTTGTCTAATTGCAATTATATTAGTGGTGGGGTCGCCCAGTTTTCTTATATATACTTTTTCTTCGGGTTTTAATGATGTGTATTTTGCTCTTATTTCATTATCTTGCAATTTTGCATAATCAAAAAGCATAAACTTATCTTTCTCGGGTGCTGATAATTTATCATAAAAAGGCTTTAATAATGCGGGTATTTTACTTACATCATAAGTTTCTCTTCTTTTATTAATTGCTTCTTGTTCTGCTCTTCTGTTTTCTTCTGCTCTTATTGCTGACCTTCTTTCTTGCTCTGCTTGTTCTCTTTTTGATTGTTCTAATCTTTCTCTTCTTAATTTTTCTTCGGGGTCTTCTTTTCCCCAATTAAACGGGTTTAAATAAAAACTACTTGCTCCTCCTTGCATTTCGCCATTTTTTAAATAAAAAGTTTGTTCTTGAATAATCTTATTTAATAGTATTTTTTCTAACTCTTTTTTACTAATTTTTTTAATTTTTTCTTCTATTCCAAACCCTAATAAACTAAATCCTATATCTAATCCTACATTTGGCTTTATAATTTCATCTTCTCTTCCTTCTCTTATAAGCCTTGCATTAGTTTCTTCTATATTTCTATCTCTATTTGTTCTTAAATCTTTTTGGTAAGTGCTTACGCCCGATAAACCGCTAATTGTGTCTGTTAATGAAAAAGGAATGGGATTTATAGGGGTTGCTAATACTTCCGCCATGGATAAAGTACTTAATGCTCCTTTTGCTAATGCTGTTGTTGCTTGTCCTTTAAAATCATTAAAATCTTTAAAAACTCTTGTGCTTGTTTCTTGTGGGTGTTCTCTCGCCCGTCTTTCACTTTCTAAAAATGCGTCTTGTCGGGCTTGTATTTGTGCTTGTTGGACGGGGTCAAATGCGTCAAATGCTCTCCTTACCGCAACCATCGCAAGTGGTTTTTTTATATCTCCAATTTTTCTTACATATACTTTTTCGTCGGGTTTTAATTGGTTATATTTTAATTTATCAGCATCGGGCAAATCATTATAGTTAAATTGAACGAACCTATCCTTTTCTTCGGGCAATAATTTATCATATAAAGGTTTTAATGCTTTCGGTATTCTATTTTCATCATAAGCCTCCCTTGCTTTTCTTGCCTCATCATTTTTTCTTGCTTGTTCTGCGTTTGATGCTTGTTCTGCTAAAATCCAATTCGCCCTATCTCTATAATATTTCTCATCTGCTTCTCTTTTTGCTTTTTCGGTGGGGCTTTCTTTCCCCCAATTAAACGGGTTTAAGCTCCAATAAAAATCATCTCCTCCAATCATTTCGCCTTTTTTTGGTCTTCCTCTTTTCTTTTTTGAATAAAAAGCATGTTCTTGCATAATCTTATTTAATAGTATTTTTTCTAACTCTTTTTTACTAATTTTTTTAATTTTTTCTTTTAGATTTCCGCCTTCTCTTGATACTCCTAAATATTTTCTTATTTTTTTTAATGATGCCTCTTTTTTTGCTTTTTCTTCATCGGTTAAAAACATTCCTAAAAATGCCCCTCCTTCTGCTTCATCTTTTTTTCCTATAAATGTTGTACCTAATTTTTCTATTTCGGCAGGTTGATGTGCTTTATTTAAATCTAATGGATTTGCAGTTGCATCAATTTCAACCATGTTATTCGGTCTTTTTTGTAATCCGCTTAATAAACTAACAAAATCATTTTTTACTTTTACATCGGTTTGCTCTTCGGGGTTATTTCTTAACATATCATAAAAACCAACTGCTTTATTGTATGTAATTATTTCTTTAATAGGATATTCTTTTTGTAATGCTTCTAAATATAATCCCGCTCTACTATGCCCTATTCCTATTATATTTTTTGCTCCATATTTTTCAATTGCTTTTAATTGTCTTTCTTTATGTAATTTAAAAGTTTTTGTATTTTTAACAGACCCAAAAGCAAAATATTTTGCATTATCAATCCAGTCATCAGCTCCTACACTTCCTCTATGTACTACAACAACATCTTTATCATTAGAACCATTTTTGGTATAAACTTTTACTCTACTATCACTTAAAGGGGCATCAATAGAATATCCTTCGGGGGCGATTGATGTATTTCCTTTATAACTTAAATCTATAAAATCTTTTAATAAATTGGCGGGGACACCCAAACCTTTCATTTTTGCTTTTTTCGGCATATTATTTTATAATATTAAAATATATTAAATATTAATTATTTTTAATTTTTTAAATATTGCATTATTTATATAAAATGGACTATGATGTTTCTATTGAAAAAATATTAAATAATATTAGACAAAATTGTATAGAATTAAATAAGTTTCATAAAAAGAGATATTTTGAATTATCATATAGTATTAAATATTATAGACTTCCAGTAATTATTTTTAATGGTATTAATTCTATTATTGCAGTTGGATTACAAAAATATATAAGTCAAGAAATATTAAGTTTATTAACATCTTTAATTGCTTTAACATGTTCTATAATTGGTTCTATTGAATTATATTTAAGAATACAAAAAAGGTTAGAAAATGATTTAATCTCTCAAAGAGATTATTATATTTTAAGCATAGATATTTATAAAACATTAAATCTAAATGTTGCAAATAGACAATCCCCCGCAAAAGAATATGTTGAAAAAGTATATAATCAATATATTAAATTAATTGAGAATAGTGATGTATTAAATAGTAAAGTTATTGATTTATTAATCCCTATTGATATGAATATAAATGAAAATGGAATTGTTGTTTTAGAACAATCAACAACATTAGATTAAATTATAAAATAATATAAATATAATTTAATATGTTTTATTTAGTTTAGATTTTAATATAAAAATAAAATATTATATATATATAAAATGGTTGTTGAACTTACTATTGGCGAAATATTAGACAAAAAAAATATTACTGAAAGCAGTAAAAAATTGTACTTATCTAATTTTAAAAGGTTGAATGATGGCGAACCAGTTAAAAGTTTTAAGTTTATTTTAGATATTGATAAAATTAAAAGTAAAATAGAGAGATTTAAACCAAACACTCAAAGAAATTATATTATTTCTATTACATCTTTATTGCATGATTTAAAAAATATAAATGAAAAAAAATATGGTAAAATATATAATGAATATTATAAACTTTTATTAGATTTAAATAGTGATTTAAAAGATGCAACAGCAAAAACCCCAAGCGAAAAAGAGAATTGGTTAAGTCAAGAAGAAATTAAAAATATTCATACTCAAAATCTCTCAATTTTAAATGAAATAAAAGGAAAAAGAAATATAACAGAAGGGCAATATAATAAATTATTAGATTTAGTTATTTTATCATTATATACATTACAGCCACCCCGCCGAAATATTGATTATATGAAAATGTTTATTGTTAAGAAATATGATAAAGATGCAAATGGGGAAACTGATAATTTTTTGGATTTATTTAATAAACAATTTATTTATAACAATTATAAAACAGCGGGAACATACAAGACGCAAAAGGTTAATATAAATGATGATTTATTCAATATTATTAAAACTTTTCTTAAATATAAAAAGGTAAATGGAGAGATTAATTCATTTCTAACTGATTATGAAGGAGAACCATTTATTCAAAATAATTCATTAACAAGAAAATTAAATGCAATTTTTAATCAAAAAATAGGCTCATCTATGTTAAGAAAATTATATTTAACGGATAAATATAAAGATGTTATTAATGACTTAAAACAAGATGCGACAGACATGGGAACATCAAGCGAAACCATACAAAATAATTATGTTAAAAAGGACTAATACTAATCTCTCTATTTCTATTTTAAAAATTGTTTAAAATATATTTAATTTTAATTATATAATATTATATATATAAAAATGGCGAGTAGGAATTATGATATGGCGACTAACATGGAAAACCGAAATATTCAACAAGCCCTAACAAGATACGATATGCGTAATAATGATTATATGCAACCCGACATGTTTAGATATGGAGCAACCCCGATTATGAGAACAGATAGAGCTGATGTTATGAATAACAGAGCATTAGAGCGTAGAATTGGAGGAAGCATGTGTGGTTGTGCGATGAGTGGAGGTGCAGTTAATAATGTTTTAGGTGAAATGGATAATAGATATGACGGCATTACTAATAAAAACTTTACAAAACCATATAAACAACCCCAACAATATATTCAAAGCGGAAATATCAATTTTGTTCCATATTATAACATGATTGAAATGGCTCAACTTAATAGCAGAGGCGACGCTGATAATATATTAAGAGGAAGAGGTATTGATTTTGGTAAATATGCAAATCAAGCAAAAGATATAGGAGCAAAAATAGGAACAAAATATATTAAAGATGTAGGAGCGACTTATGTAAAGGAAGGCGTTAAAACCTTAATGAAAGACCCCGATGTTAAACAATTAGCAAGAGAGGCGATGGAAGACCCAGCAGTTAGAAATGCAGTAAATAAAATTATAAGTGAAGCAAAAGATTTAGCAAAAGGAGGCAGTATATATTCTGCATTAGGTAAAGCGGGAGCAACTGCTTTAAGTGTAGGAAGTAAAGTAGGAACTGCGGGATTAAAATATGGAGCGGTTGCGGTTGAAGTAGGAGCGAAATATGGAGCGAAAGGCGTAGCAGTAGCAACAGCAGTAGCAAGTAATCCAGCAGTCCAAAAAGTAGCCCAAGCAGTTATAGACAATCCACAAGTCCAAGAAGCGGTTGTAGGGATTATAGCAGAACAAGTAGCCAAATTAGCACCAGCACCAAAACCAGCCCCTATTACAGACCCCGATGAAGAAACGGGCGGAGCAATTAGACGCAGAAAACGGGGCGGAATGATGTCTCTTAATAAACTAAAAGAAAAAATTAAAGAAAAAGTTAAAGGAAAACCAAGCACAACACAAATCACATTAGCGGAGTTTGAAGATGACGATGATTTTTTTAGAGAAGATGAAGAAGAGGAAAAAATGTTTAAAAAACTATTAAAAGAAAAACCATCAGCAACAAAAAACCAAAAAGGAACAGAGATGAGCGATATGAGCGGAAGCGGAGTTAAACGAGGAAAAAATAAAAGGGCTTTAATTGTTAAAAAAGTTATGAAGGAAAAAGGATTAGGATTAATTGAAGCAAGTAAATATGTAAAACAGCATGGATTATATTAAAAAGAATGTTTTAAATTATATATATTTTTATAATATTTTAATATATATATAAAAATGCCGACATTATATTCATACGCCACAAATGAAGTTGATGGTACTATATTTGATAATATACAGCGAAGAATATCACATACGGAAAATGCATCATCTTATAGAATGAGCGAATATCCGCCAAAAGATATAACTGACGGAAAAGCAGACAAGTTTATTGAAGTTTTAACAGAAGATTTATACACTTTAACAAATAGCGTTGATGCATATACGGACATGTTAAAAATAGATAGAGATTTATTAACTTATGAAACACATAAAGCCGATAATTATTCAACTTTAAAATCAAACATTAAAGGAAATGTTAGAGGTGTTGCTTTAATAGAAAAAGACATAGAAAAATATGATAGAAAATTAAAAGTATTAAAAGAGAGTATTCCTTATGTCTCATTAACAAACTTTTTAGATTTTAGAACCGCTTATGATACTATGATTGCATCTTTTATTGAATTAATACAAGTTGGAAATGATTTAATTAGATTTTTGAGAGAAGACGGATTAATTAAAACAAAAGGTTATGCAGAGGTTAGAATTGACCCCGAAGGTTTTAATGAAGTAGGAGCAAAACCATTATATAGGCGAAAAATTACTGATAAAAATCTAACTGATAAAATGAAAGAAATAGCAAGGAGACCCGATTACATCATGGACGAAAACCCTTATAATGATGAGGAAATAAATGACCGAAATAGGGTTGATTTAATTAATTTAGCATTACAAGAATTAGGAGAAATTGATTTTATTTATGACCCAAATGATACATCTTATAAAGACCCCGAATATACTTTATTTTATAATAAATTAAACAAAGTTAAAGATGCGAGAAAATTAGGTTTAGAATTAGAAAGAATTAAAAAGAGAAAACTTGTTGAACGAAGAAAATTAGAAAGAGATAGATTAAGAAAAGAGGCGTTTGATGAAGAATATGCGGATTATAGAAATAGAACGGAGGATTATGTACCTTTTGAACCCGAAGGAGTTAGTTATGATGAAGAAGGTAATGTTGCTTTTGAACCCGAAGAAGAAGAAGAGGAAGAGGAAGAACTGCCCGATGAAGATATAGTTGATAGTAATCTTGCGATAAGAGAAGAAGGCGTAAGAGAAATATTTGAGGAAGAAAAAGAACTTTTTAAAGGTCTTAAATTAATGAATGATTTAGTAAAGAAAATTAATGAGCCATTTGCGAGAACTTGGGAGAAATTAACAAGAACTATGATTAGCATAGAAGAAGATATGAAAGATATATTAGATAATTTTAATGAGTTTAGACAACAGACTTTACATGATACTAATACAATAACCGAAGAAAAAGAGGCGTTATTAAATAATCCTTATGGAACAAAAAAGGGAGGCAGTTTATTTGGTTATAAAATTACAAGTCAAGGTTTTAAAAAAAAAGGAGGCGGTTTTTGGGAAGAAATGCAAAAGGGAAATATAAAATATAAAGACGGACAATTTTCGCCTAATTATAATGCGGGAGTTAGTATGAAAGGAGGTGCAGAAATGGCGAAATATGATGATACAAGAATGGCGAAATATGATAATAATATTTATAATGCTTATACTGGTGGAATGCCTTATGATAATTCAAGAATGGGTATTTATGATAATTCAAGAATGGGCGTTGATGATAATGCAAGAATGGGCGTTTATAATGCTTATTCTGGCGGAATGCCCCCCCAATTAAGCCACCCATCAAGCCGAGAAATGGCGAGGTACTATGGAAGCGGAGGCAGTAAATATTTATAAGGAGGATATATCCCTCAAACCCCCTTTTTTAATATATTTTCTTTAAGTTAAAAGAATATATATTATAATTTTTAATTTAAAGGGCATTTATCTTTCCAAAAATGATATAATTATAAATGATTTTTATATATGTTGAATAATATGCACTATTAGGCTCATAATCGCTGGGGTTTATTTTCCTTATTTGATATAAATGAATATTTATGCGTTTTACTAATTGCTTTGTAATCATGAATAGTTTCTCTCTATCTTCATCAGTTTTAATCATTAAATTATTATTTTTAAAATATGTAAATATTTCTAATGAATGAGCTATGACCTTTAATTTAGTTGTTAATGCAACCAATAGACCAAAATCGGTTTCTTCGTTTAATGAACTTTTCTTTAATAGGGTTTCATCTTGCTCCGCTAATAGATTTGAATGTATTTTTTTGACTTTCCAAATATCAGGTTTATTGACTAACGCCATATAATCTAATTATTTATATTTAGATTATTCTTTTATATAGTTTTATTTATTATTATATATTTGCATAATGATAAATGATAATAAATATTGTTATTTTTTGGGATTATGAAAAACCATGACTTACTAACACCCTTTAACACCCTGACACCCTTTTAGTCCTTTTCAATTACTTTACAAAACCAATTTTTTTTTTGCAAAATCTTGTTAAAAAAATTATTCTTTTCTATTCTATTTTCTTTAAAAAAGGTGTCAAGGGTGTTAGTATTAAAAAAAAAGAGAGAATAATAATAAAAGTAAGTCGTAAATGGTTTCTAAAAAAGCGACAAAAATAATAAAAAAAAATTATGGTCTAAAAAGGGTGTCATAAAGGGTGTCATAAAGGGTGTCATTTTAAGAAAAGGGTGTCATTAAACTTTATTTTTCAATTCATCTCTCAATTCTTTAATATTAATTCTATAAAATCTTTTGCTTCCTTCTCTTTCTTTTGTTATGCTCTTAAACTTGTAAAAACTTATTTTCATGTGAAATGCAATAGGACTTAATTCATAATTACTATGAATACTATATTTAAACTTTAAAAAATCCTTATAAATCTCATTATTATCTATTTCTTCAATATTAGTATTATTTGTATCAATAAACTCATTACATAAATCCTCTAAAAATAATATAACTATATTCTTTTGCTCTTCTTTAATTTCTTCATCATATTCACTATTAGGAATATCAAATTGCGTAATTGTTCTATTAACATCTAAACCCATTAAGTACTCATATATATATAAACAAACTCCATAATCTTCGGCATATTTAAAGCCTTCTTCAAAATACTCCTTATTTCCAACTTTCTCATCACTACATCTAATAAACAAATCTCTCCGTTTATTCTTGGTTGAGGGGTCAGCATTATTAGTAAATGTTATAAATCTATGATTAGATTGTACTTCTATACTATTCTTATTTTTCTCATTAATAATTAGGGTTTTATCTGTAATGAGAGCCTTCTTCATATCATTTGCATTATAAAAATTACTTTTATTTGCTTCATTAAAAACAACTAAAATACTCTCTTTCATTAAAGGGTTAAAATTACCAAAAATCTCTCGTTGAGGATTAGTTGTTTCTAATATTTTTTTATTTCCCATAATGGTTTTAAGAAATTGCAAGAATAAACCCTTTCCTGCTCCTTCCATACTAACAAAGATTAATTCAATTGTTTTAATTTCCGTATATTTAAACATTTGAGCCAACCAACCAATCACAAAATTATACAATTTCTCATCATTATTAACTAATACTTTTACATGATTTTTAAAATATGTTAAACCCTTCTCATTTAGTACATTATCATTTACATATCTATCTTTTTCTTCTTTCTTTGCATTTTCCTCCTTCATTTGTAAGATATTCCATTTACTCCATAAATTATATATATTTTTAGGGCATTTTTTCTCATCTATATAAATCCCTACATCATCATAACTTCTCATGTTAGGGTCGCTTAACCAATCCCCAAGAAAAGAGCGTTCATAATAAAAATTATTATATTTTACTAAAAAATCAGCTTGACTATATTGAGTTGTTCCACAATAAAACCTACAATCAACTTTGCAATTATTTTTTTCAAACTCCTCTTTAATCTCTTGATAAGTCTTCTCATTTTTTATTACATAATCACTATTCATAGTTATAGATGTATCAAATGGTTTAAAAACAAACTCTATATTTTTATGAATAGTTTTTTCTGCGATGAGCTTACTTAATGCTTCTCTAATATCATCGGGCATATCTTTCATTCCTAATATTAAACCATCAAACATTAAAGCAAAAACATATAACCCTTTCTCTCTACAATAAATAATAATTTCTTGTAATATTTTATTTTCTTCTATTTGCAATACATTACTTAAAAAACAACCTTCATAATTTTCATTTGCATCTTCCTCGCTAATATATCTACTTATAAAGTCATATTCCTCTATTTTTGCTATTTTATCTCTAATTTCATACATTTCATTTATAAATCCCTTAACCCATTTATTTTTTGGTGATTTTATTATTTTATGCAAAAACATAATCATTAGTATTCTATCTTTTGCTTCTCTCATGTTTAATTTATCCGTTTCCATTAAATCCTTTAAAATCTTATTTCTATTCTTAATATAGTCGCCTAAATGCGGACATAATATATTATGTAAATTACATATATTTAATAAAAATGTTGGAAAAGCATTTTTTATATCTAAATCTTTAAATCTATTATCATCTAATAAAAAGTTCCTAACAAAACCATTAATTCCTTGAATACTATTGCCTCCATACATTCGCCCGTCTTTTCTGCCTATTGCGTATTTATAGGTTGCAGTTGGCTCTTTTTTACTCTTAATTTGCTGTAATTTAATATTAACATATTTCATTACTTTTGCAAAATTGTCTTTCATATCCTTAATTTTAATCTTTTTTATTAATTCACTATGTTCCCTAAACATCTCAAAAGTATATTCATGTTTTAAATAGTTTAATTTCTTTTCATCTATTTCTTCATGAGTTTCTATTATAAAGGGGTTCATCGTTTTTATATATAACTATATTATATTTTTTTAAATTATAATATTACTAAATATTATATTTTAAAAATATTTCACCTTGTATTATGTAGAGAGATTTTATACTAACATTTTATTTAATCAAACCATTTATGCTAATAAGAATAGATTATTTAGATTATTAAAAAACGCTTTTTCTGCATATAGAGCATTTAGAGTTATTATGAGTTTTTAATTTATCCTTGCATAACTTACAACATAAATGACCGCAATTCAAAACCTCTATATTTTCCTTTGTTAATAGTTCATAACAAATAGGACAATCTTGATAATTCTTAATAGTGTCGTACATCTCTATAAACTGCTTTTTCAAATATTCTAAATCCATGTTTTCACCTCTTTTAATTCTTTCAGTAATTATTCTATGATGATTTCGCAACATATTATATTCACCCACTAAATTAAAGTAATTTTCTCGTAATAAGAAAAATGCCCTCCAACCCGCTTTTGCCTTTTTCTCTAATTTTGCATTATCCATATTATTATATTTATAATATATTTTTTTATATTATAAATAATCTATTAGAATTAATAGGCTTCAATTAATTCTCCACAATCCCTCATAGACACCTTCATAGAAATCCCTAAAATGAATAGTTCATTTCTTTTAATTTTATTAAATGCAATTTTCTCTAAAACTTCCTTTTTATAGTCTTCCTCTAATTTTAATAGTATATTATTAAACTTATATTGAAAAAGTCTATTATTTGTAATAATCTGTGTTGCCATTTCATCAAGTAAAAATAAAGCATATTTTTTTTCATTTCTTTCTTCTCCTCCATTATATAAATATTCCCGCCCTTCATCATATAACAATTGAAAAGTCTGTTTATCTTCCTTAAAAATAAGTTCTGCTCTTTTCATTAGTTCTTCCTCTAATGGGTCAAAAATGAAATCACCACCTTCACCACTCCCAAACATACTAAACCCTTTATTATCTTCCGTCTGTTCTTCGTACGGCGTTAAATGGCTTAAAACAAACTCTCTATAATAAGAGCCATACGGATTAAAAAGGCGGTTTTTAATGAGATACTCATCTAACATGGTCTCCATAATCATATTTTCTAATTTGGAAATCATAACGGCACTCATCTCTGCATATATATATAGAGGGTTGTCTTTAAGTCCTTTTAATATATATATATAAATTAACAATTTACAAAATGCTTCTAACTTCAACTTCATTATTGCTTATATCTATAACCTTTTTAATTATATAGTAAATATCCATTTTATATATAATTATAATATTTTAAAGATTGATTTCTAAACATTAGAGAGATTTGGCGGATTAATAAAATCATTATGCTTTTTTGTTGCTAAATGATGTACTCTATTGTCTTGTCTATAAAGGCTTCCACATTCGCAAGTAATTCGCATTTGCTTCCAATCAACTCTATCTTCTTTTGATAAATAACATTTTATAGTATTTAAGTCAGCATTTAAGGCTTGTCTATGTTGCTCTTCTATTTGGTTCGCTTGACTTGGTTTAAGATTTGCTTTATTTTCTATTAATAATATTTTAAAGGCATTTGTTCCACCATTCTCTCTAATGTAATTATAAACTTTACGATTTAATCCTTTATTAACATAATTAACATGTTCTCTAAACCTTTTAACAATAGGGCGTTTAGTCTTGCCGACATATATCCCCGTTGTTAATGCATCATTAATAGGCTTTATTTGATAAAAGTTATAATCACACTCTTCACATACACTCATTTATATATAATAGTATTTTATATTATTTTTTTACAAATCAAACTTATAAATTAGAGAGATTTAATTGTAATTTTGCTTCATTAAATAAATAACATAATAAATCTTGCGGAATTGAATATCTTTCATTTAAAGTAGTTTTATCTCTATATATAGTATGTTTATTAAACTCTTTTTTCATAGCAATCCCTAATCTAAAATCATGACTTTCACAAGAGCATAGTTTATTTTTTAAATCTAAATTAGTCCATATTCTCGTTGGTTTTTTATATTTATAACCAAAAGCACAATAATCAAATCTAAAACTTTTTATAAGTTTCATTTCTTCTATATTTTTCATAGCACTATTATAAGGATTTTCTATAAAATAAACTTTTGGTTTAAAATATTCAATAATTTCTAATACTTTTAATGGAAAACACCAATTCTCTTTTCTTGCATTATTTAAATCTTCCATGTTCTTCCATTTTCTTCCAATATAAAAATGTTGCAATTCACTAAATATTTTGCATTCGGGCGACGCCCATATAATATCAAAATGATTTTTATCATATTTTTTATAGTCCCAAGTTAATATATCACATGTAATAGTAGGATTATATTTTTTCAATATATCTAAACTTATTACTTCATATTCGGGGTTTGTTTCTTTTAAATAGTTAGTTATTGAACCCGTCCCTTTAAATAACTCTAATACTCTAACCATTTATATTATACTTTATAAAAATATAATAAAAATAACAATTTAAAATATAAGATTAGAGAGATTTAATCATCATTTTTTAATAAGTACGCTTCTTTTTCACTTAAAACAACCATAGGATAAGTTTTGCATATAGTAGTCCAGCGACTATCTAATTTTTTAACCTTTTTTATTTGTTCTTTATCAAAACCAAGATAATTATCTAATAAATATTTTAAACTCCGCCCTCCTAATGATGATGGAAAAATAGTAATACTATGTGCTTCATTTAAAATCCGCTTTGTATCAATCCCCGCTGTTGCAATATGACTTGTATAAATTACACTTGTATTATAATGCCGTCCAGTTTCTAATAAAGCATTTAAAATACTATTAATTTTTAATTTTAACATCTTATTACTAATAACATCAGTATCATCAAAAATAACCATACTATCTTTAAAATCTTCTGCTCCAATATTCTCTCTAATAAAACTATCATCTAATATAAATCTTTGTAATCCTTTAATTTTGTCTATACTGCTGTCCTCATTTATAGAACTAAATAAAAATATCTCATTTTTAGGATATAATTTTTTATATTCATTACAATATAATTGCGTATAATAACTTTTTCCGCTCCCCGATGCACCCGTAATATATAAAATCTGCCTTTCTTGTTGTTTATTTGGTATTTGCTGTATAATTTCAAATGATTTTGTTAAAACAATTTTAGTCATGGGATTATCAATTTCATCTGTCTTATCATTTATGCTAATAATCCTATCTTTTTTCTTATCATTTTTATTAATAACTTTTGCAATTACTTTTCCAATATTTTCATAGTTCATTTTATATATAAATATATATAAAAAATAAACAATTCATTTAAACATTAAATCTCTTTTTAAAATCTTCTAAACTTTCTTCAAATGTCGGTTTATTCCAAAGTAAAAACATGCTTAATGATGCGGGTGTAAAAACATCAGTGTAATCCTCTGTTCCTAATGCTTTATGTCTTTTAATATAATTTGCTTTTTTTGTTAAATCATTATGGTCTATGAATGTTTTGCTAAACTTGCTTCCAAAATGCACTTTAATTAATGTATTATAATTAACCTCAAAAATCGCCATTAGTTTTTTGTTTGCTCTTGTTGATGGTACAACATCAATTAATTTAATATTAACCATATTTATATATATTATTATTTATTTAAATTAAGATTTTTCAAAAACTAATGTAAAAGGATTATCACTATTTAATAGTTTTTCTCTCCATAACCTAATTTCTTCTAACCTTTCTTCTTGTAATTTTTGCTTTCGGGCTTCTTTCTTTTGTTCTAAAATAACTTTTGCATTTGCTTTATAATAAGCAGTATTATATTTTTTTACATAGTCCTTTCTCTCTAAACCTTTATTTTCATTTGTTAAAATTGTTTCATTATCTACATTATGATTAGTAATATCCATTTTATATATATGAAATAGAAAAAAAATATTTAAATTAAAATTAATTAATCCATATACTAACTAATGCGTCGGGTTCTACTTTTAAATCATCGCAACCTTTAATAACCATTTTTTTAAATGCTTCTAAATCCATAAATAAATCTTTCATAGCAATAATGCGTAATATGCACCATCTCCCACATGTATTAACTCCTTTTTTAGATGATTGAAAAGGGGTTCTATTAATTACATATTTATAATCACTTTTTTTAACCAATTTTGTTAAATAGTCCGTCTGTTGTCCTAATAGTTTATTCTTAATTGCACCAAACATGTCTTTTTGTCTATCTATATCCTTTCCATAACTATTAAAACTCTCAATAACATCTCTATATTTTAAAACACATATCCAATGACCCACATTTATTTCTTGTTCTACTAAAATAATTCTAAAATCAATAGATAAAGGCAGTAAATCATCAATAGTTCTATAATTAGCCAACTCATTATATTTCATAACTTCACTATTCCTTCCACTTCCAAAATATCGCTCCAAATCTGCATCAGTTAAAGGCGTTTCAATTCTTTTTACAACTTCATCAATACTCGGCGGAATAATCAAACTATTTTTAAACATTATACTATAACAAAAGAAAATAATTAAAAATAAGAACCAAAATAAATATATAATTTTTTATTACTTTTTATTAAAGGAATTAATTTCTCATTAATATCATCATTCATCTTATCAATTATAGAGTTTAAAGATGATTTTAGATTTTTCTTATTAGTATTAATTTTCATCTTATCTAAATGTTTTATAATTATAGATTTATCTATTGGTTTAAACTTTTGCTCTAATAATCCTACTAATGTACCTAAATCGCTCATAGTCTTATAATCAACTCCTAATGATGAATTAAATATGCTTATTAAATCCTTTTCTATTTTTTTCATATTACTTAATTTCGCCCAACTATATAATCTTTTTAATGCTTTAAAATATTTCTTCTTACTTGCATAATCATAAAAATTGCCTAATATAGATTTTTTTATTTCTTCAACATTTTCTTCTTGTGATAAAACTAATTTTCCTACTCTTATCATGTATATATCACTATATTCTGTTATATTATGGTCTTTATCAATTGCAATAATATCTAATTTTGTTCTGCTTTGTTGTTGTAAGCAATCAGTAAATAATATTTTAAAATCATCTACATTTTTATAGCCTCTTTTAATTTCTTGCTTATTCCATCTTAAAGGTTGTCCTCTAAATGTCCCACATTTAAAATCAGTAATCCATATATTAGGGTTTTCTAATGCCTCCTTAAACTTCTCTCTAAACAAATTAAAAATATGAAAATAAATATCAGTTGTTTTTTTAAACTTCTTCTTTTCAAACAAATCATAATCAGCACTATATAAAATATTCTCGTCTGCACTTGACCCAACTAAACTCTGTTCTCCATCAATAGAAAGAAAAGCAAATATATCATCATTATCCATTTTATAATATATATATAAATATATTATAAAATATTTCTAAATTAAATTATAATATTAGAGAGATTTATTAGACTTTAATATTTTTCTCAATAATTAATTTTCAATAAATATTAAGAACAATATTTAAGTACATGATGCGACCTTTTAGATTATATTTAGATTATAAATAGATTATTACAATAAATAATATAAATAAATCTAATAAAAATAAATAATATAAAGAAAATAGATTATAAATAGACTTTTTCAAGTAATAATTTTAAAATTATTACTAATTATAATGTAAAATAATCTAAATATAATTAGATTATAATACTCATTTATATTATTTTATATTATTTAATGTAATAATATAAAATAATCTAAAAATAATCTAAAATAAAAGGTCGCCCTTTGCATCTAATATTGTTATAAAATATTTATTG
>Ga0181355_1000255_pt1 | contig 22109 bp, 18 predicted proteins | sample Fa13VDMM15DN_FD_130099 | JGI IMG/M metagenome (GOLD analysis project Ga0181355, IMG submission 130099) | Freshwater viral communities from Lake Michigan, USA - Fa13.VD.MM15.D.N | ecosystem: Environmental > Aquatic > Freshwater > Lake | place: USA: Michigan | collected 2013-09-23 | reverse complement strand
TGCTGATAATAACATTGGTTTATATTTTTCTATATAACTCCAAAGTTGTTTTCCATCAGGCATCCAAGGCATTTTAGCCCAAAATTCAAATCCTACTTTATCGTCTATAAGTTTCCAAAACTGGCTTTTGCTAAATTTAGCCTGATATTCGTCAGGAACCATACCTCCAAAGTATTCAAAACGCTTGTCAAAGTCAGTTAAAACACCATCCATATCACAAAATATTTTATATTGAGCGATCTGAGCGGCTTGTTCTTCCTCTTTAAGTTGTTTATATAACGCTGTTAATTTATACATTTTTAATTGAATCTTCCCAATTTCTAAGAGTCATATTTCCATGCTCATATGCTTCACGTTCCAGTTGGTCTAATTCTCCACCTTCATTTGTGTTAGTGGTGTGAATGTTGTTTAGTCGACCTTCGTTATCTTGAATACGGTGAATCATCTCATGAGCGTATGAACGTAATATATCTTTTGGATGGCGGCCAAGGGTAAATAAAGTGATTGAACAACTTGAGGGATCGTAGTATGCTGTTTTACCTAAAATGTTTGAAGCATTTTCAGAATCGTTGTTTATTATTTTTAATTTAGGTAATGGTTTAATATTCATACCACTATCTAACATATATTTAGTTAACGATGCTAATGCGCTTTTAAAATCTGTGGGTTGTTCATGTTGGCAACCACAGCTTTCTTCTAATTTACTATAACTTAATGCTTTTATAAAGTCCTGGTAATCGATTCCTGCTGGTAAAAATTGAGTAATGTTTTGGTTTGTATTTAATGCTGTTCTGAAGTCAGATGCATTTAAGTTTTTACCTTCAACTGTTTTAGTTCCACCATCTACTATGGTTACATTAGGTTTATCAACTAATGCTTTATATCTGTCAAATTCACCTTTACCAAATGCTGCTAAAAATTTGTCGTTAGGATGATCTTTAATGTAATCTAAAACATATTTTACAGGTGAACCCTCAGCAATTACAATTTCAATTTTATTTCCTAATAGTGTTTTATATAATTCCCAAACCGTTTTACTTTGTGAAGCTGTTATGTTGTCAATTTGTTTAGGAGAAATTATAATTACTACTCTATCGGCTTTAGTTAATAAGTCTTTAGCTACTTCAAAGTGCCCAGCATGTGGTGGCTTGAATTTACCTGGGTAGAGAGCTACAGTTTCTCCTTCCAATAACGGTTGTATAAGTTCTTTAACTAATGAATTCATTGATTTTAGATTTAGCATCTTCCATAGTTGCAAACTCAGGTAAGTTTTTAACCATGTTTTCAATATCTTTATTAAGTTGTTCCTTGTCAGCTTTAGATTTAGCTATTTCTTCAGGTGTTTTAGGTTTACCTTTAGCTTTAGAGGCTTGAAAAAATGGAGCAGTAAGTTCTGGAGAGAATGTTTTAGTTGCTCCTTCAGGATCGTTGTTTATTAATATAAAATTGTCTTTAAATTCTTGTTTATAAATGTTTATATTTTGATTTACATCTCTCCAAGTACGTAAAATAATGCTAGGCATTAAACTACGATCACGACCCTGATTACGTTCTAAAGACGTTAATGGTGAAACATAAATCATTAACATTAAACATTTATAACCTAAATTTTCTAATTCTTGTTTCTTTTTTAATAGAGGTTTTGATGCACCACCAGTACCATCTATAATTAAATTTTTACGTTCAGATGAAGATTGTGCTAATTTTTCTTTAGTAGCTTTTTGGGCTTGACCCATTAATTTAGCTGCTTGAGACAATTCATCTGCTGTAAAATCTTTTTGTTTTAAACCTAAACCACTTGCTTTTAGTAATTCTTCGTAAGTATCATCTATGTTGATAGTAGTGAAAGTTGTAGGTAAAAGTTGTTTTGAAACATATGACTTACCACTGCCAGCAGGTCCCGCTAAAAATATAGCTTTTGGCTGGTTTGTGGCTTCCAGTAATAGATCGATAAGTTTAATCATACTCTAAATATAAATAAAAGACCTAGCTAAACCAAGTCTGTTATAAATATGTTAAATACCTGGATCGATCTGTACTTCTGTTGGGAATTGTTCAAATGTTGGTTTAACTTCGGGGTGTTCTAATTTGTATAATTCATGTATATACCCGAATAATTTTATGTTTTCTTTTAGTGATTTTTCTGATTCGTATATTTCCCAACCTTTGCCTTGTATTTTTTCACCTTTTTTATCTTCGCCACGTTTTGATGATTTTAGCCAAAGAATGCCCATTCTGTCAATTTTTTCTTCATATAATTCGTTCCATGCTTGAGCATAGGCAGCTAACTGTAAATCGTAGCTGGTGTGTAGTGAATTTGATGTTTTAATATCTAATAACCATTTTTTACCGTCTATTTCAATTACTAAATCGCAAGTACCAGCATATATGTATTTGTCTGAAAATAAATGTATTTCACTTTCAATTAATGTTGGTTTGTATGTAGACCAAAATTCATGGAATTTTAAAACCATTTTCCAAATGTCTAATGAATATTTTGAATATCCATTTTCGTCCATCCAGGTAATTTTTTCACCTAATAAATAACGTTCAATAGCGTCATGCACTTGTGTACCTTCTTCAGCAGCTTTTCTAGCTATAACATCGGCATTGTGGCCTACATCTTTTAACCAGTTTTCAAAAAATTTACCTTTAGGCATGTATTGTAAAATACTAGTTACTGAAGGGTAGTACTTGTCATTTCTAGTATAGTATCTTGTATCTAAGATGTTAACACGTTTTGAGTCTTGATCTACGGCTACAATACGTTTAACACTTTTTTTATAGACGTTTACATTTTTTTCAATCATAATTGTTGAAGTTTTTTCTCAAGTAAATTTGAGAATGTTAGTGGTATGGTTTGTTGAACCAAATTTGTAAATCTTTCAAATCCCATTTCGCTTGGGTCTTTATCTTCTAGATTTACTAAATATACTTCTTTACCTTCGTTCATTAATGTTTCACAAAAGTTAAGAGATTGTTTAATAGCATCTTTGTCTAATGCTATATAAATTTTTCCTACAGAAGAATTTAATATTTTTTTCATTAAACTCTTTTGAATTGTTTTACCCAACAATGGTATGGCATTACGTTTGATAGCAATAGCATCAAACATACCCTCACATAAAATAATAGGTACATTCCAATTAATAAAAAGCTCTAATCCAACTATATTTCTAGAAACATCGGGATTTTTATATTTTAAAGTAGAGTTTTTATCAAAGTTTCTTGCGGTAAAATAATTAAGATTTCCTTTATCATCGTACGATGGAATAATAATCATATTTGAAAATTTACCAAACTCACAATACCCGATATTGTATTTAGTTATATCTGCTTTAGTAATACCACGTTTATTTAAATACGATATTGCTTTTTTAGCTACTAAACTGTTTATAGGTGGTTTAACTAATGATATAAATTCCTCTGGCAATGTAATTTTGGTAGATACTATTATTTCTTGTTTTTCGTCTGTTGATGATGATTTAACTAAAAATCTTAGTTCACTAATTTTGTCAGGGTCAGCTGCTATTTTCTTAAATAATGTAGTTAACTTTTTACCTTTAAAACCACACACCCAACATTGATATGATTGGAAATGAGGTGATGATTCTTCTAAATTAACTTCTAATTTAAGTTTATGGTGTTTGCAATTAGGACAGTGGTACGCCCTATTACCTTTAGATGTAGGTCTACCCTTACCCAAAACAGAATCTATTAAATATACTAAAGCAGTATTAGACATTGTCTATAATGTAATAAAAATAGATTAACAAGCCTAGTTAAAATCTTTTCTAAAAAATTTACCAAGTATATTATCGTTGTACCATTTTTCAGGTTCTTCTAATACACCAAAGTAGAAAAGATATTTACACTCGTAGTAGGTTAATAACTTTTTATTGTCAACAAACTTTATTATTTCACGTTTAAATTCGTTGTGTTTATTTTCTTTTAATAAATCAAGAATAGGTTTAGCTGAGCCGTGGTATGTTTTCCAATCAGATTCTTTTTGTACTTTTTTAGTTGATGATTTACGACCGGGACCTGATTGTTCTGCTAATTCTTTTTTAGTAAGTTTTTTTGTTAGGTTATGGTAAAGTGCTTTCTTACCTATATAAGACATTTTTGTAGGTTTATGAGTTACTATATAAATAAACCCATAAGTATTTTCAGGAAAGTCTTCTAATTTTTCTATAACCTCGTTATTGTATAACCAATTGTTCATTTTTTATCTATCTATGTTTATAATTATTGTAGTATCTGTTGTAGGTGATGAAGGAAGTGGTTGTGCTAGTTTTCCTACTGCTAATAAATTTTGTTGATCATCATATAAACCAACAGTAGTAATGTAAGGATTAAAGTAAGATTCTGTAGCAAAACCTAGTAAATTTTCATCTGGTGTATAAAATGTTCCGTTTGAACTTGTATATGATGTACTACCTGAGGATATTGTTGGGTTTAATGTAAAATTAAATTCATTTTCTCCAATAGTACATTTATATTGTGTTTCATATATAGTATATGAACTTGAAAACGAACAAGTAACATTAGATGATGATACAAAATTAAGTAAACTTGGGAAAAATGAAACACCAGGACTGCCATATTCTCCTTCACCATATGGTGTAACCCCATAAACCGAGTATCCATATAAATCACTTAATGAAAACACGGTTGGGTTACCTGTTAAAACTATTAACCCATGAGGATAAAATATATTACCTACCATTACAGAACTAGTAGTTAAACTAGAACTAAAATATATATTTCCTTCTCCATCGTCTGTTAAACTACCACTTTCAGCCGAGAAATAAAATGATCCTGGGCGGATGTAGTCACCATATAATTTTGTTGGGATAGATATAACTCCTACTCCTACTGTTTCTTCGTTACTATATTTTGAAGTGGTAGGAAAATATTTTGGGTATGTTAATGTTGTTTGTAAGTAATTATCGTATCTAGGACCATTAAAACTTCCTGTTAATACATTACCTTCGGGTATAGCGCCTAATATAATGGATGCTGTAGGGGCATTGTCCCCGTAACTTGAAGACAAATAATTTGAATAATAAAGATGTCTAACTGAGTAGTAAACTAGACTTTCAAAGTCCATAGGAGCTATTTCTCCTGCGGGTATATCTGTTCCACCATATATAGAGTTAAGACTATCATATGTAGATGATCCATATACGCCGGCTTCAAATACTGAGGACGTTTTGAGAAAATTTCGTCCTAAGAATCTATCAATTCCAACATTTGAACCAGTAAAAACCGAGTCTCCTTGAAAGGTAAAATTTTTGTTTACCTCTAAGGGAGTTACAATAATATCAGATGCTAAAAATTGTTTGAACGCACCCATTCATCTTAGAAATCTAATTTTACTCGTACTAAGGCTTCTTTAGTAAAATCTTTAGGTAAAGGTCTTGACATTTTAGCTACAGCTAATAAATCACCAGCATCGTTGTACATTCCAATTGTTGTAATATATGTTTGAGGATTGTTTATAAAGATAGGATAATTTACTTCACCAGTTGATGCATTTGTAAAGCTTGGATTTTCTGTATAGTTGTATTGAGCGTTTTTTACTCTAACAAATACATAATCAGCAGATATAGTTTCTTGACTTTGTAATGTAAATGTGCCACCAGAAGAAGGATAATTTCCAGCATTAATAGCATCAAATAATCTTACATAATTCAAACCATCTGTATTAGATGAAGTATTTGGAGTTAAACCTATTGAAGCAGATAATGCAGCTGGGTTTAATAAAATTACTCCAATATCTGGTAAAAGCCAACCATATGAACCTGAGCCGGGTTGGTATCCATAGGCATTTGATCCTGTGTATACAACACCTGCTGATCCACTAACTAATTGAAATACACGTCCTGCATCTTTAAATACCACAGTATTAGTTACTGTACTGTCGTCTGTTAAAACAAGTCGACTATTATAAAATAAATTTAATGTTAAAGTGCCAGGAAGTAAAGATTCTCTATAACGATTTCTGTCAACGTTTATAGCCCAAAATTGAGTTGAGGTATATTGGTTGTTTGATCCTGCTGCTCCAAAGGTAAAATCTGTATTTTCGTCTCCATTTATTAAGGTACGATATTGACCGTAAGTTGTTTTAGTTGGAGTAGAACCAGATACAGATGCATTGTAGTAAGTAGATCCATAACCAAATTTATTACCATAAGTAATGGCAAATTGAACTTCTGCTGTTGTTAAACCAGAAGCTGTTTGATAAACGTTGAGATAAAAATCTCCAGATGCACCTGCTTCTTGAACGGATGAAGTATAAAAATTTGTTAGTGTTGGTGCTCCACCAGTCCATGTTGCTGATGCTACTGCTTCTGAGCTTACTACAAAATCTTCTGCTGGTATTGATTGGTATGCCATATTAAATTATATTATAGTTTTACTATTTGTAAAGGAATTGTTAAACGAGCTCCACTGTCTTTTCCAGTTACAGTTAATGTAGCATTAAGTACAGCTCCTGTAGTTGAACCTGATGGGTATAATGTGTTTAAAGTTGTTGCTCTAAATGTAATAGAAGTGCCTACTACTGTTTGAGACACGTTAGTACCAGATGTTACAGTAACATTAGATCCGGTTGGAGCATTTGTTACACCAACTGCTGTAAATGAACCTAATAATCTAGCATCAGAAACAGTAACCATATACCCACTTGATTCTACTTGTGAATTATAGTTTAATGTTTGAGGATTCATAGTATATGATGCTCCTTGTTTTAAACTTATAACGTTAGTACCTAAATCAAGAATAGGTAATTTAGCTGTTCCACGAGGTAAAGTAACTAATTTATACTTCATTATTTGAGTATCCAAAGGAAATGCTTCTAATAAAGGCATGCTTGTAATAGCTTCACCGTAGTATGCTGAACCCGATGGGTGGTTTGGGTTATATAATGTATAATCGATTTCGTCATCGGATAAAGCAAATTGTGTAATTTTAAATGATCCGTCGTTTCTTGCCATTAATTGACGACCTTTGGTTGTTAAAATTGCGTCTACTGTAATAACGCTATTATTTAGATATCCCATTTTTGTGTATTTTTATTATAAATATTAATATTTTATATTCTTATTAAGATGGTATTATTCCTTTTTCTTTTAAACTTGTTATAATTTTGTTATAATCCATACCTGATCCACGTTTAGCCATATATTGAGGTATTATAAATCCACCACCACCAGTGTATCCAGTACCATCCCAATCTAAAACCATAAATGATGGATTTACTTCTAATCTTCTAACTAAAAATGAATTTACTTCTGTTCCATCTATAATTGGACGGTCTAGTTTTAATTGTAAATATGGGTTATAAAATGATGATGTAGGTGTAGGAGTACCAGTTGCTATTTCTCCTGGAGGGTATGATTCTACTACATTATATACTTGAGATTCATCTCCCTCAAATCTAATTTGATCTCCAGGATATATCTGGAATGGTATATAATCTCCATATCCAGCATTTTTTTCACTTCCTGAAGGAGTCCAGGCTTGAAATAATGCTCCAACATCTGTTTGTTTGTATATATTCTCTGTAAATTGAGGGCCGTATAATATATTTTTATCTGATCCAGTTGTCCAGTAGTATAATGAACTTCCTGGGTTGTAAGATGCAGTTGTATATCCGGTTGATGTAGGACCGTTTTCTTGTTCTACTCTTAGTTGTGGGTTAGGGATATAAACACCCATTTCTTTTAATATTTGAGAAGCTATAGCAAGATTAATGGATGCACCTGTAGTAACAGGATTTGTTGTTCCTTCAATATATTTTATCCCTGCTCCTTCTATTTGTATGATTTTAAATACTACAGAATAGGCTTTAGAAAGATCTATATTTATCCAGTCCGTTGATAAAGAAAAAGTATATGGTTTATATACCTTCACACCAGATGCATTTCCGCTACTTGGACCAAAAGCATATTGATTATTACCACGAACTTCAAAATTCGCTTGAGCTATTACTGTGGCGTCACTTGCCCCATATGTACTTCCAGTAGGAAATTCTTTAATTTGAACGTTAAACGTTACAACTGTGCTGTTTTGAACTTGTTGTTGAATTGGCCCTCCAGGATTTCCTTCATATGCCTCACTATAATTAAATAATAAAATATTATTAAGTGTAGATGTAAGTTTTACTCTAGTATACTTACTTGTATTGGTAAATCTAATGTTATTTGAACCTGTAGTAGTAGTATTACTAACATATACGTTTCCGTTTATAGGAAGTTGAGTATAAGTTGATGGTACAGCAATTGATGTTGGACTAGAATTATAACTAGATGCTCCACTACTACCTGTCCATAAACTTTTAAAATTAGGTATACTATTAGAATTAAAATAAGTTATAACACTATCGTAATAATCTGGGTATTTAAAGAATGCTATTGATGTTAATGCTACACTTGCTGTTGGTATACTTCCTGTTTGAGATGCAATTACGGGAACTGGGAAGTTGTAAGGGTATAAAATACTTCTTAGACCATTAGACGGGTATGAGTTATCAGCTGCTCTAATTACAACATTAACATCAGCACCTTTAATAAACGTTCTAATATAACTATCAAAATATATTCCTACATCTGACGGTTCATATATATTTCCATCAATGTCAATCAATGCTCTAACATGTGCTGCTGATTTACCTATAAAATCTGGGGTAGTTCCTCCAATCCAGTCAAAGTAAAGAAAATAATTTTCTAAAAGTTGAACATTTGGAGTTTTATCCGGGCCTATATCAGATGAAGAATAAAAGTTTAAAATAGCAGTTTCTAATTTAGCACCTTGATATTTTGCTAATGCTCTTGGGGTAGAATAATAATTAAAATCATTTACTTGAGCATAAGTAGCTGATCTAGAAACAACAGCTTGATAATTAACAGGAACGGTTGTAGATGTACTATAATCTATTTGTTGGTAAATTGAACTAACTCTATCTTCAATAGCATTATTCATTGTAACATCACAATCTGTATTTGTAAATGCTGTTGTGAGAGTTGGATCAAACACAGTAACAGATGTAGCTGAAGATGATGGGGCTACTAATTGAGCTATATTTAATCTTGCTCCTGAAAGGCCATTATTTCCTGTTGTATATGTATGAAACATTGTTAATGCTATACGAGATCCTTCTATAGGGTAAGAGGATGTAGGAGATAAACGATTTCCTAATGGAGCAGATAGGGTTAATATCTGATTTGAGCCTGTTGACGCTACAGAAGCTATTACTTGACCCGAAAGAAGTCCAGGAGGATCTGTACTGGTATCAAGATTATAAGCATATACTAAAGACATTGTAACATTTGCTGCTGAGGCAGTTGCAGATGCAGTGATTGTAAATCCTATATTTGGTGTATCCGCAAATGTATATATCCCAGAGGATGCTGTAAAACTTGATGAAGCTGAGCCTGAGAGGTATGTATAATTTCCTATTATAAGCGTAGAGGGAGGAGTAAATATAGGTTGATTTATGTTTGCTGCCCCACCACTTGCATATGTGCTATAGTCTCCTATTTTATTAGAAGTTATAGACATTCTGTTTTTAGAATTTACTAAATAAAGATAATAATTAGGGTATTCAGATATTGATAATACATCATATCTTGTATAATCATATTTAAATGGAGATGTAGGAGCTAAAGGTACTAATGTTCCATATACATCTTGAAATTTAATTCTAATTTGTTGTAAACTTTGCAAAGACAAAGTATTATCAGATCCATCATTATCTACTCTATTTATTTTAACAAATAAAATTCCTTCACCCATAACAACTTTACCAGATGGGTCTACTATAGGTGTTTGTTCAACAACGTTTCTATAAGTATCTTGTGAATAGTATAAAAATATTTCTCCAGAATGTGGAGCTACATTTTCATTCATGAATTCATTAATAGTCATAATAGAATATAATTCCTCATAAAAAACATAAGGAGGATATCCTAAGTAACTATTGCCGTAGAAAAATTTAGATGTATATGAACTTCCTATTGTATCAACTTCTAAAAATTGAACACAATCTTCGTCTATTAATCTTTGATCAGATATTGTTAAGTTAGAACCACTTAATTCACCATTATAAAATTCTTTTTGATCATTATTTACAAATACTCCATAACCTAAAGGTCCTAAAATTGAACTAGACCAAGATTGAGTAATATTAATATAATAATTTGAAGATGAAATACTACCATGTAAATCAGGAAATACACCTGCTGTGCTACTACTAATTGCTTCTATAGGAAATGATTCAAAATCTGAGGGAGGTTGGGGTGTTGTTTGCCCATAATATAAAGATGAAGACTTACGACCTATAGAAGAGGTAATTGTAATGTCTTTTATTGGCGGTCTATAGAATGATGAAGTCATTAGTTAGGTATATTATTAATTTTAGCTAATGGATCTCCTACATATGCTATTACACTGTTTGCACTTGTTCTAGGTTGTGGATATTTCCTTCTTTCTAATAAAGTAGGTTTTATCACAATCCCTGTAGCTAAACTAGTTCTAGCAGGTACAAAATCCTTAATCATTTTAAATAAAGAATTATCGTAGAATTTAATTAATCTAATATAATCCCACAAATTATAATTATGAGTATATTTAGAAAAATATTCATCTCTTAATCTATCTAAATCAGGATAATTTGGAATTGTATCTAACATTTGTCTTGGGTCGCCAATATAATTACCTATATTGAAATATCCAAGTTGAGATATAATATCGTCATTAACTTCGTCTTGAGGAGAAAATGCTACTTCAACATAATCTACATCTGGTGTATAAACTTCTGAGTATGAATTTTGTTGAACAGTAATGTATTGAGATAATACACTTCCTGAAGGCTCGTTAGTAGGAGCTATTTGAATTTTTTCTGTTATTGCATTTTTAATACCAGCAATGGGTTGATCTTGATAAATAGTTTCTTCGTTTGAAACAAAACTAAATGATCCAGATAAATAATATGTACTATTTCCTGTTACAAACGATTGAGTAACAGGATATTGAGTAATTGAAGGATGAATTGAAGTTCTAGTAGTAAGAGAAGCACTATTATCTAATACTGTTCCTAATGGTGCTCTAAATATTAAAGCATTAAATGCTGATTCTGATCCTGTAAGTGAATTTCCTTCTATAGAATAAGGATTCATTACATAATCATTAAATGATGATTCAGACAAATATGTAGTATACATTCTTAATTCTTGGAATGAACCTGAGAATGGAAGGTATGTTCTACCTGATATTGTTTGACTACCAGAATTAGATAAATATAAAGATCCGGTTGCTGCTCCTAAACTACCTGTTACAGAAGCAGATGCTTGAAAACCAATTGTACTTCCATCATAGTTAGAATATATGTTGTTTTTAGCATATAATGTTTGAGTAGAACCACTCATTACTAACATTGTTGACCACCATCCGTTATCAAAAAACGGTAAATAAACACTAGCAGATGATCCACTAACTGTGTTTATAAACTTTAATGTTCCGTAGTAATCATAAGGATTAACTATAGAACCTGAATATGAACCACTACTAAGACCAGAAGCTGTGTAGTCTAAAATAATAGAATAATTATCTGTTTTTAAAAGTGTTTGATACGAACTTGTAGATGGAACACCATGAGTACTAAATCTAAAAGCTATAGTTTTAGGATCAATCCCAGCGGATGAAGCAGTATATGTTGTTTTAACATATCCATTTCCATAAACATCAAATGAATAATTAAATGTATCTTGAAAATTATCCCAACTAGATGCTGCTTTAAGTTTACCACCAAATTCATTTATTCTAAGAATAGTATCAGGAATACCATATAAATTAATTAACAACCTTAAACCTTCAGGTGTACCCTTTTTCTTTAATAATACAGGTAAGTTGTGATAAATTCGTTTATAAATTTCTTTATTTACACTATCTAGTGGTAATATCGAACCTGTGGCAGAAGCAGTAACATAAGTGTTTACGTATTCTAAACCTGATCCTGAAGGAACTGGTAAAGATGAAGTTGCATTTGGTATTAGTAAAGTACTACCTGACGGGGTTATACCTAACAATGCTGAATATACGTCTGCATCTGAGAAGTTATTTTGGTATAATTTTACTCCTAAATCTCTAATAGCTTGAGCTACTATGTCTTTAGAAATACCATATTCTAATCTATTATCTGCATCAAATTTATTTGTTATATCTTTTAAATATAACCAAACATTATCAAAATGTTGACCTACCATCTGAGTAAATAAAAGATATTTACTATTGTTGTCATCTTCTCTTAAATAATCAGGTATGTCTAAAATTAAAGCATCTTTATTAGTATTTTGATCATATTCTAAAGCATACACAGATTGTGTTGCAAACCAACTTAATGCTGATGGTGAAGTAGTAGAAGCATTTATGTAAGGGATAGAATTATTTGTTTTGGGCCAAGTAGTACTACTTGATTCATAATACAAATAATATTCATAACCGTCAAAATTAGTTATAATTTCATTTATTTTATTTTGCCAAATGTTATAGCTACTAGAAACATAATAATTGTTACTTATAGAAGCACTAGCTAAAGTAGCGTTAGAAGTATATGTTTCTATTAAAGAAAGTTTATAATAAAAATTTTCTAAACGAGTTTGAGCTGAGGAAAAATGAATAAAGTTAGCGTAATCAGAATAGTCTACATTTATTTCTATTCCTTTTTCTGCTAAAATGCTGTTTAATTGATAATATATACTACCTGACCCTAAAAGTGAAGTATTTTGAGTTAATATGTTCTTGTTAAGATAAGAAGTAGAATTATTTATTTGATTTTGAACATCAATATTAAAATTAGGACCTGCTATTCTGTTAAATACTGTTTCTTCAGGAGTAAAAACAGATTGTATTTCAACCGAATATGCTATTGGAGACGCTACATTATCTACAACCCAACATGTATTGTTAACACTAAATCCTGCAGGTAAAGGTTTATATAATTTAATTGCAATTGCCGGGTCTGCAGTATTGTTATTGTATAAACTATTTACACCTATTAATAATGTATTTCCACCAAAATTTAAATAAAAATAACTGTCATCATTAGTTGCTTGTTGAAGTGGGGCATCTGATGTGATTGTATTATTTAGTGGATTTAATTGTTTTAATATAATCTCTGTTCTATCTGAGCTGATAGATGAGATGTATAATGGGTTGGTACTATCTCCTAAAAGTGGAGTTAAAAAATTATAATATGCAACATGTTTCCCTTCAGAATATCCTAAATTTTCTAAATCTTTTTGAGGATCAACTACTACTTCTATACCTACAATGTTGTAATCTACAAAAGGAGATACTTGGTTTACTAATACGTTTTGAGAATTATAAACATATAATTCAACATAGTTATTTGGGTTTAAAGTAAAATCTATACCCGTTTGGTCACTTTGTTGTACATAAGAAACATCACTATCAAAAGTTTGATATTGATATTGCAATGCATCTATTTGGTTTATATTTATAATATCTTGGGCCATTTATTTTAGCTAGAAGAACCTGATAATGCACTTATTTGGGCTTTTAATAATTCATTTTCAGATTGTAATTTAATTAATTCGTTTTGTTGAGTAAAAGTTTCTAAATTTTCTGCTCTAAGATTATTAATTTCATTTATTAATGCTTGAATAGTTTCGTTTATTGATTCTCCCCCAACATACTCTGAGCTTCTTTTAACTAAATATTCGTGTGAATTAGTTTCTCCAGTTATAGGAATACTAAAAAATAAAGTATCGTAAGCATTAAAAAAATCATTTACTGTAGCAATTGGATTTGAGGCGGTTGGTGGGGTGGGAGAAACTGTTTGAGAAAAAGTAGTGTTTATAACCTTACTAAATTGAGTAGGATTATAACCTGTTTTAGATAAAATTATTTTTTCTTGTGCCATTATTCATTAACAACTTTAAAATAATAATTGTCGTCTAAAATTAATGTTTCTCCATTAATTAAAGTTTTAACTAAAAATTTATAATATCTTTCTGGCTCTAAGCCGTTCATATAAATCATAAAATAATTACCTTGATCATCTGCACTTATTTTAGTATAAGTCGTATCAAAGTCAATTACAAATTCATTTGTATATAAATCTTTTACAGCATAATAAGATGCAGTTGGTAAATAATAATTTTGAATATAAAATGAACTAGTTTGGAATATACGAGCTGGGTATTGTGGGCGCACGTCTAATCTAAATTTTTCAACACTATCCTTTTCAAAAAATCCTTTGTTATTAGGAAAAGTAGCTACTATTTGAGATGAAGTTATAAATGTTAATCCACTAGAACCAGTATTAAATGTATAATCATTCCATCTAATTTCTAAACATGGAGGATATATTGTATGAGTATCTACTGAAAAGTATTTTAGTTTGGGTTGAATATCTTCGTTATCTACAAATTCAGAAGCTTGTTTAACAATAAATCCATTGTTTGGAATAGAACTACTATACCAAGCCCCAACTATATTAGTTACATTAGCATTAATGTCTTTATCAGTATAATAACCAAATGTTACAGATGCAGATAAACTTGATGTTACATACCAAGTACCTCCACCTACAGTAGATGAATATGAACCTGTAGTTCCAGGACTAAATGATCCTGTTGTCCATTTACTTCCACTTAAATAATCTTTCCAAATCCAACTTACACCAGTTGTTGTTTTAGGAACATTTGCATATTTTCCTACTCCCATTTCCCAAGATTGGGATACAGGATATATTTCTAAAGTAGTGTCTAAATTTAAACCTTCAGCATTTGCTATAAAACATCTTAAATTTGATTGCCATTGTGAGCTAGAAACTTTATTAACTAAAACATCAGATATTTCATCTGAAGGGAATTGGATTAAAAATCTACTAGCTTGAGGAGCAGGAAACATTAGTGCTCCTACTTCTAAAGAAGTTTCAATAATTTCATCTAATCCAGAGTTTGCATCAGGATACGCTGTGTATATTGTAGCGTCTTTTGTTGGGAATATTTTATATACTGCCATTTTATTTTTATAATGGTACTACTCTACCTTGAATATCTGTGTTTGGGTATTTTACTTCAAAAATCATAGGATCAAGTGAAGGATAAAGTACACCGTTTGATGTAGCTCCTTTTATATCGTATGAATACAAAGAATATCCTGATTCTATTCCTGTTTTGTTTACTATTTCAAGATTTTTAACGGTTTGAACTCCTTCTACTCTATCTAATAAAACATATAAATCTCTTAAAATAATAGGCTGATTAATTTGCCAATTGCTTATATCAAAATATACTTGTAAACCATTTATACATCTTGTTATTACATCTGTACTGACATAATTAGGCAAAACAATTATATCAAAGTTAACTCCTATATTAATAACGTAAGCATTTTTAATGTTAATAGAATCATTTAACATTCTATATTGAGATAAATACGTTATAAGATTTTGTTTAAGTGATGGAGAAGGGGCAATTAAATTTCGATTTACATCAAATGTCAAAATATAAAGATCTAAAACTGAATTTGATTCACCAGCCGATAAATTTTTAATTTTGGTTGGTTCAATAAATGCTTTAGCAATGTTTCCATATATTGAAGGCATACTCATTGCTCTAACTAAATAATCATCTTGAGTAACATTTCGCAATTGAGTAGAAAAATTCATCATAGAATTTTGTCTAATTTCTTCAATTGTATCTCCGTCTCCACCTCCACTAGCGGCTATTGGATTTGTAGCTGCTAAAGACCCAAATATGTCGTTTGCTGTGTTAGCGTCTAAATTTTGGTTTAAAAATCTAGCATTAACATTTATTTTAGTAATAGTATTAGCTGCTACATTTGCTCCTACTCCTCCTCCAGTTAAATATCTAACTGTTAAAGTAGTATTTGATGGAGCAATACCATATGTTTTAGTAAATAAAAAGTTAGATGGAGAAAATGCTGTTGTAAGTTTAGTTTGTTCAAATGGTAAACCAATACCTATATTATCTGGGTTAGGTACTATTTCTTCATCCGAATCTGCAGCTGTGCCCGCTCCAAATTGTAATTGTAGTGTTGTAGAATTTTTAAAACGAGTTGTAAAACGACGTTGAATCTTTTTTAGTTTCAAAAGATAAGGAGCATCACTATATAATGATAAATTAGGATCATTTACATTAGTATTTTTAATAGAATTAAATACCATTTCTTGACCTAAATGATCTACTTCATACCAAATATTTCCGTTTGAGTCAACACAATCTAATACCCCTATCATGTTATCAGACACAATATTTACTGTACTAAATTTAACAGGTGAACCAAAAGAAAATGTAGTACTATTTACTGTTGATGAAACTGCTTTTCTACTCTTTTTAAGTAAATAATACACTGGGTTATTACCTGACACTTCATATACAGATATTTCAGTAAAGTCTGTAGAGCTTGAAACTGAAAAATCTACAGCATCTGCTACTAAAAATGAAACAATTGGGGATGTTTGATTACTTACAGTTGTTGATACTGTGAAATTATTTGGAATAAATAATGCATAATTAAAATCTGGAACGTATTGAGATCCTGATAATATTGAAGGGACTTTTTGGTAAAAATCTATATTTGTAGTTGCTACCCCAACCACATTTGGTTTATAACCAAACATATATGCTAATTCAAACAAATTGTTTGATTGACGAGCAAATTGTAAATAGTTTTCTTGTACTTGATTATCTAAATAAAACGATAAAACATCACCTACATAAGCAGCCATTTCCATAAACATCATGCCCGGGGATGCTGGGCTGAAGTCGTTGTATGTTGTAGGGAAGTATGTTTTAGTGTATTCTATTAAACTAGCCCTAAAATCGTCAAAAGTTCTGTTTAAATATTTTATATTTTTATTTGATGCCATTATGCAAATCCTATTTGTATGTTGTCTACTATTCCTGTATCTATAATACTATATGTAATTTTTGCAAACACTTCGTTTGAATCTTGTTGTGGAGTAATATCTATATTTTCTACGTTTATATTTGAAAAATATTTTGCTATTAGATTTTGAATATTTTGTTGTAAAAACTCAAGATTTCCAGTTGTTATTTGTTCAAATAAAAGTGCTCTTAAATTAGAACCAAAATTTGGGTTTAAATATCTTTCATTAGTATTTGTTAAAAAGAAATTTAACAAATTATTACGTATAGCATCTTTAGTAGTATATGTAGAAGGAAAAACATTTGGTGCATTAAAAGGAACAGCCACACCTACAGCGGTGCCGGGGCGTTGATCTATTGGATATATTTTTTTAGCACCAAAAGCCATTATTTCTTACCTATTAGTCCCATTATTTGATCTAAACCTAATTGTCCATCTGGCAATGAACTGCCTTCAGACATTGTATTTACAGGTCCATTAACTTGAAAATCACCAGCAAAGCCCGAAGATGGACCTTGAGCCATTTCACCTAGTATATCCATATATGCCTTTTTAGTATCTATGGCTGGTTTAGGTGCTTGATGTGGTATGTTTTTGGTTGTAAAGTTTAATGTAGTTGATTCGTTAACTGGCATTTTTGGTGCCTTTACAGCCTCGAGTAAAATGTCCTTCAATTCGTCATGAATTGCTTCTTTTACTGCTTCTTTGATAAGTTGTTTAAGGATGTCGGTTTTCATTTGTTATAAATATTGAAAGTATTAAAATTTTATTAATTAAGATTTACATTTGCGTTTATAATCATAAACAGTTGCACCTAAAATTCCATAAGTTGGAATTTGAATACTACCGTCAGATTCTCTTTTATATTTATTATCTATCAAAGGAACAGTAAAAATTGCGCTATCACTACTTTGAATATCTGGGAGGCCTTCTTTTATAAATTTGTCTTTTAAAGAAATAGGAGTAGATGAATCTTTAACGGGAACTTTAACTGTATTTAAACTATTTAAAAGATTTTGCCAATAACCTTGTTCGGGGGTTTCAAATTGAATAGCTGTTATAAGTGAAGCTATTAATTTATTATTAGCAGTAATATCTGGAGATGAAGACACTCCACCAGGAAAATTTGCATTACGATATCTATTACTTGCGTCACTATTATATTTAAATATATTTATAGCTAAATTAGAATATTGTTTTAATCGATTACTCTTAAGAACAGTAAGTAATCTAACTGCTTGTAATGCTTTGCTCATTAGTGGATTGTTCCATTGGTCAAAAAGAGTATTAATGGATACTCCTTTAAATCCTTTAACATTATTTAATTTATCAAAAGCAGGCATTATTTCTCCCTTAGAATTTGTAAATGCTTCTCTATGGATAGCTATTATAAGAGAAAGTATAAATAATTCATGTGGAGTATTTGCATTTGAATTGTAAAATGGAAGGTCACCAAAACGATCAGGGATATAATATGCTTCTCCTTTAAATGAAAGTAGAGGTATAAGATCATTTGGAACATTTTTTAATATAATTGGAGTATTATATCCTTTTGAAGAGTCTGCAAATATACCATTCCCTCCTCCTCTACTTTCACCACATTTTATTAATCTTTCTGTTTTATTTATATTAGCAATAAATTGTATATTGGATTTTTGTTCATTAGTATATCTTTGACTAAGCTCATCAAACAATTGGTTAAAAGATTTATTTGAGGCTTTTTCACTTATAGGCTTAGGTATTGTAGTAGTGGAATCAGGGGAAGAATTTTTCCCAGCTTGAAATAAAGTTGCATTTGCACTTCCATCTCTAAAATATGAAGGAATATCTTTAATATCATAAAATTGTGTTATATTTTTTCCTTTATATAAATTTGCATGAGTTTGATTGTCAAAATCTAATTTAGTAGTAGAATACGGTGTATACCCCCATATAGGATTGTTATTAACTGATATTTTTAGTTTTGAGTTGGGGTCTGATAATCCTTCAATAACTTTTTTATGGTCTTCATCTTTATAAAAATTATTTTTTTGAAATCTTTCCTTTAAATTTTTAATATATTCTTTTATAAAATATTCTATCCACTTAAATCTAGCGGCAGATAGTGTACCCGGAGCATTTGTAATAAGGGGTGTAAATGGTGTTTTTGGGCTTCCTGGAGGGTTGCCTGCTTTTTCATTATCAGAATTAGGAATAGCAGATTCTTGACTTGAAAAATTAAAATTAAAAGTAGTAACAGCATTTAAGTCATCAACTATCATTCTTTCTCCAAACTCTATAAAAATTTTATCTAACCAAGCATATAAAACATTTGCTATTGTTTCGTTGTTTGGTGCAGATCCAGGTTCGACTGAGGCGTTTTTGATATTATATGATGCGTTAGAGCCTGTAACTGTTGAATACCAACCAGTTTGATAAAATATTGGTAAAACTGCTTCTCCCTTTAATGTTAATATAGATGTTCTTGTAGTATAATTTATATCAGATTCAGGATTTTTAATTGTATTTTCATTGTTATCTTCTGTAATTTTAAGAGGGAGGGGATTTAAACTAATTAAACGTGTAGGGTCATTAGGATCTATATTAGACGTAGGATCTTTAGAAGTTTGAATACCTGGGTCTGCTCCTAAAGTATTACTTAACGTAAATGCAGTTTTTATATTTGTAACGTTTGTTGATGCCATATCAATATGCTTTTAAGTTTTCTGTATCTATTCTGATTTTAAGTTCATCTATTAAAACTTGAGGAGTAGTAGTAAAAGAATATTCTGTTTCTATAATAGGAATACCTCCAAAATTTTTACCAACAGCTTTGGCAGTAACTAATTTAGGTGAACTTGCAGCAGGGGCATACGATCCAGTAACTATTTCTAATGTAAATCCATTATATGTTGTGTTATATGCTGTATATACATCAACCTGTGATGTAAGAGATTCTTGGTATTTGTCAAAAACAGATTGAACAAATGAATCAATTGGGGTTAGTTGAGGTGGATTATTTGGATCAGAACATTCGTTTATATGAAGATCTATAGCATTTAATACTTCTATTATTTTTATTACAATGTTATAAACAATATTGGCTGCTATGTTTGTTATATTTATGCGGTTGGTAAGACTATTTAATATAGGGTTTAAAGTATCATCTATATTTGCTTTTGTAGTAAATATATTAGGAGGTACAGGAAGTGGAGGCACTACCTTAGGGGCAACTAAAACATATGCATCTATTATCTGTGATGATACAGTTACTATATTTTTAGTAATGTTTAAGGTAGTACTAGCTATATCTAATGTTTTAACTAATGCTTCAATTGTTTTACTAGTTGGGTTTAATACTTTTAAAATGTTGTTTCTTATATTTATAAGTTCTAATATTTTGTCGTTTGCTGGGCATCCTTCCGGTTGTTTAAAATATCCTTTTAAAGCTTCTATCCCGGCATCAGTCGCCATTTTAACTAATGGAGGAACTACTTTTACAGCCAATTGTATCCCTAAATTAACTAATAAATCACCTGTAGCTTTAGCAGACTGGGGGTTAGGTTTTATTGCCATTATTCTTTTGTAAATGTGGTTTTAGATAAAATTGTACTATCTTCTTTACTTTCTCCTAATAAGTTTTTAATTTTATTCAATATTGGTTCAATTGTTTTAGCAGTAGCAGTTAATTCAAATAATGTAGTATACGTTCCTTCTGTCACTATATCTGTTTTTGCTTTAGATAAAGCCTTATTTATTTCATAAAGTGATGTTAATAATAATCTTAATGTATCTAATAATCTATTTCCTAATACTAAAGGTTCAATAGCTGAAGATCGATTCCCTAAATAAATAGAATTAGAATCTATTGTTACTACATTAGAGTCTAGATTTATATTACCTATAGAGGCAGGTGTAGATAAGTGAATTCCTCCTTGAGAATTTAATACCACATTGTCTGATGTAGAATTTAAAACTATTCTACTTGAATTTAAAAGAATTTGGGGGTTGGAATATTGCTCTAAAGAAGTAGGAAGTGGTGTATTTGAATTTTTGTAACTACCTACGTTATATCCTTTATTTTCTTGTTTTGAAAATGTTTTATTAATTGTAGACAGTTTTTGGGTACTAGTTAAATATATAGATGAATTATCTATATCTGGGTTTTCTATGATAGGGAACCATCCTTCTTCACTTCTATTTCCTTGACCATTTCTGATTATTGTAATGGGGTCTCCACTATTCTTTTTATCAGAACTTTCAGACCACCAATTATAATTTTCAATTGCTTGATTTATATCATAATTATTAATATTAGTACTACCAAAACGAATTGAATTGCCCCATCTACCTTCATATATAATATCTCCTTCAAATGGTAATAAAGGATGAATATTTGCTTTTTCTTTAAAAGTATTACCTAAAAATATGCCAGATGCTTCTGTACCATCAGGGTTGTCTACATTTGGGTCATCTACTATTCTTCTAACTAATCCACCGGTTGTTGATTGGTAATCATTAAGTATTTCTAATGAAGTATCAGGTGTGGGTGGAGGTGGTAAAGCATTATGATGTGGGTGGTTCCACAATGATATTGAATCTAAATAGTATTTTTTAACGGAAGAAAATAGTGCTTGAGAAATTCTATTGCTAGGAAGATCTAATATATAAACTATCTCATTTACTAGTGGATAATGTTTAATATTGGGATAAAATGGATATGCTACTGATAGTTGGGCGCTTGATGGGTTTTTAGAAGATATTTCTACATATTCTATTGCTCCTAAAGCATTCCATCCTCCCAATTCATTAAATCTAGGATGATTAGAAGTTAATACAACACTATATACTCTAACACCTTTAGTTTTTTCAAAAATAGAATTTCCAGATAAAAGTGCATTTGTATTTGGGTTAGTAGAACCCGGGTTGGCTCTTTTTCTATAATTTTCTAAAGAACTCATTACTTGTTTTCTTTATTATTAAGTTTATCTATTTCACCTAACAATTGAGCTTTTTCTTCATCAGATATAAGTAAACTTCCACCTGCTTCTACAGAGGCATTATTTGCTACTACACGTTGAATTATAGTAGCCATTTTAATTAATTGTTCGTCGTTTTTAACTCCTATTTCAAGATATTCTTTAATTAAAGGAACAATTAATGTAGCATCACCAATATTTTCA
>Ga0181355_1000253_pt1 | contig 22159 bp, 40 predicted proteins | sample Fa13VDMM15DN_FD_130099 | JGI IMG/M metagenome (GOLD analysis project Ga0181355, IMG submission 130099) | Freshwater viral communities from Lake Michigan, USA - Fa13.VD.MM15.D.N | ecosystem: Environmental > Aquatic > Freshwater > Lake | place: USA: Michigan | collected 2013-09-23 | reverse complement strand
GAAGAGGAGTGCTTTGATCTTCTAGATCGTTGTACACAATGTGTACAAGACTGTTGTGCATGTGCTCAGGGTACAGCTCCTCATCGCCCTGGACAATCGCCCATGCTCGGAGGAATTTAAGAATCTGAACACGGCGGCGATCGGAGATCGTGATGCTCCGTTGTGCGAGCATCTGCCACACCGAGTTGAACTTGTCTAAGAAGTCATCAGATACCTTTACCTTCTTCGCAGCTTCCTGAATCTCCTTCAGTTCGGAAAGTGTCAGAAACTCGCCAACCTCTGGGCGATCTTCGATGCCCAGCGCCCACTCATCCAGTGTCCGTTTGGATACTGGTTTCTTCAGCATCTCTACTGTCGGGCGGAACAAGAAGCGGTCGGCGAAAGCCTGAAGTGACTCCTCTTGCGGCCAGCTGTTTGTTGCAGCAATGATCGACTGCAGGGGAGTTTCGATCACTTGGTTACCGTTGTTGAACGTCCGCTCGTTCAGCAGCGACAAGAGAGAGTTAAGGATTGCCGATGAGCTGCGGAACAGTTCGTCTAAGAAACCAATGTGTGCGGACGGTAGGTAACCGTCTACATCGCGTGTGTACTCATCTTTAAGTAGTTTGGTGACTGCGACGGGACCAAACAATTCGCTGGGATCAGTTGTAGGTGTCAGGAGGTAACCAAAGTAATTGGCGCCCTTGATACCTTTACATACACTGCGAACTAGATCACTCTTGCCTGTACCCGGAGCACCCAGCAAGAAGGCATTCTGTTTTGAGATAACGGAGGCGAGCAGACCGTCGATAACGTGCTCACGTTCGAGCGTGGCAGCGTTGAGTGCACCACGGAAGTTTTGAAGTTTGCCGAAGAGTTGGTCGTTCATCAGATTTGCTTAGGAAAAGGAAGAGGGAATGGAAGTGAAACTTCTTCGATTGAGATCGGTTGGTTGATTACCCCACTGACTGCAGCTAGACGTGTGACCGCTGAATCAAGATCGACGAACGATACTGCTCGCGTTGCATCGTGCGTGTAATGATCAATGTCGGATAAGTAGCCGTTGTGTGTCTTAAACACAAACACCTTTCTGTCCATCAGAAGTCAGCCTCCAACTGTTGTTCAGGTTGTGCGTTGATGTCGTCGATAAGTTCGTCGAGGTTTTCGCCTGCAGCTTGGATAAGTTCACGGCGTTGAGCGATGAGCTTACGGAGCTGTTTTGACCGTTGTTCGTAGATGTCGATCTCGGTGTTGGCGTCTTTGACCAAAAGGTTGAGAGCATTAGCACTTTCGACCGTCTTGATCTTTTCACACAGCAGTTTGTACTCGGAGCTGAGTGCAAGAGAGTGCTGCAGCTTTTCGAGACCCTGCGAGTTGCTGTGGCTATTACAGATGTTAGAGAGCTCCGTACGGATCTCTTCCTGGACTGCGTAGAAATCTTCTACTGCTTTCGTGCGTACGCCACGGTCAGGGGATTGTAAGTTGTTCCCCGATTGCAGCAGACGATCAGCCAACACAGACAGATCACTGAACGTAGGAACGCTGTTGCTGATGAGCTTGAGTTTCTCCGCAGTGATTTGCCAGCTGCCACGTTTCTTGTCGGAACCTGTTTGCTGACGTCCGATCTTAGTTACGTTTCGTACGTCTAGATCATCCAGTAGTTGTGCACCGAGTGTCAGGGCTTTGTCAGATGCAGAAGCTTTGGCTGCCTCTAAAACTTGTTGTGTGTTGATCGCATTCTCGTAAGCAAGAACGGAATCAATGTCTCCCTCAATAGGAGCCTCTACTTTCTGCAGTGAGACGGGAAGTGGGCCAAGAACGGAGACGCGAATCGGTTTCCGATATTCTTCCCGCGTGGGGAAGAACCGCATGTACGCATCGAATGCGATGGAGTATTCGATGTCTTCAGAGAACAGCGGGCGAAGAATACCGTTAGCTGTTTCTTGCCAACGGGTGTACTCGCTCTCCCATAGATCTTTAAGTTCCGCGTTGTAAACCTCAGCATCACGTTTGATCTCTTTGATCATCGCGTTTGCTTCTTGGAAGTAAGAAGCGGTTACGAAGTGAGCATCACCGTAATGGATGCAGTAAGCGTCGTACAGTTGACGCTGCTTTACACGAAGCGCATCGAGTTTACCCTTCAGCGCATTTGATAGGTGCGGGCGGATACTGACAGTGTTATTGGCTTCGAGTGTGTCGATAACCTGTTGAGGAAGTTTAAGGTCGTCGAACTTAATCTGAACTGATTGGCGAACGTCCGCAGAGATGGAGCAGGACAGAAGGTAGTGGTTCATACTTAGTTAAATGTGTGCCGATGTGGTGGGTAGAAGAAATCCCCTGCATCACACAGGGGACTGGAGCGCAAGCTCTGATCTAAACTAGTGCTTAGCGCACTTAGCGTCAAGACTTTGTGTTGATCCGCAATCTTTAGAGTGGTGAGCCTCGCCGGGGTTGATCCCGAGAGCACCGAAAGCGGTGACAGCCATGATGATGCTGGCTGCTGTGAGCAGAGCGAAGTCTTCGAGTTTCTTACGCATTACTTGAGACGGGTAAACGCCAGAGTGATTTTGTCGGTGAGCTCGTCGCACTCACGCTGGGCTACAAGTTGCTCGGCAGTGTGCTTGAGTTGCAGCTTTGCAACCTTGAGCTCCTGCTCCAGCTTCGCCACTTTGTCGGCAAGCTTTTCGAGTTTGGTGTGCGGCGTGGGTTTACGAGAGATTCGAACAACGATGTTCGTGCGCAGGTCAGGGAACTTGAAGCGGCTGTCAGTTCCGCTGAAGACCGAGAGATCAATCCCTTCGGACTCTGCGATTGTGATGTCGCGCAGCAAGTTATCTTTGGCAGCCTCAAAGGGAGTGCCGAAGGCTTGATTCAGTGCAGCTAGAGCTTGGTCGCACTCATCCCACGCCGAGGCAGCACGCTCACCGAGGGAAACCAGATCGGAGGTTTTGATGGTCATGTAGATACAGAGTGAAGTGTGTGCGCCACGTTAAAGGCCGGTGCCGCCTTGTACAGAATGGTAGCACACAGCCACCACCCTGTACAGGGTTTACCACAAATTACTTTTTTGGATAAACTGAGACTTGGTTGTGATGGTAGATTCCATTGTCCCTCATCGCAATTAGTTTTGCATCATTTAAGCTATTTGCCTCTACCGTACACAGATAACCCCATGGCCCCTTGTGGTTGCTGAAGATGTCGAACTCTTTGACCGACGGTTCTTGCTTACGCATGGCATAAAGGAAAGCGGGATCAATTTATCACAGCGCCGCTCGCTATCTTTACCACTGTTTAACTTGTTGTTATACCGTATCGAACAGCTTAGTAATTAAAACTTTCTGTAAAACAGCTCTCACTTAACAGGATTTGCGTTCTTATACTACTCAGTGAACATAGAGCAATCGTGTGCTTCTAGTGTAAACGCCTCAGGGTAATCGAATGAGCATCTGTCACCGTTTGCATGACCGCACCGATCACACGGGATTGTAACCTTATTCGGAACTATAAATTTCTCAACCAGCTCTCCCTTCCCTGTTACGAGTTCTTGGAGATGATCGAGCAGCTTCTTGAGAGTCTTAGAGTCTTCCTCAAGCTGTTGGTATCTCTCCTGTGAGATTTCGTAGAAGGTGGCGCGATGCTTACATTCTTTGCAGTCTTTTCGCCGTCTTATGTACGTTCTGTTTGAACGAGTCTCCAGAACATAAAAAGCGTGTTTGTCGCATTTGGGACATCTAGAGATGTCTCTTGGCGGTTGGTTGTCTGTTGAGAACTTCATCGTAAATAACGCAGGCGGCCCGGCGAAGCCGGTGTGAAACTCAGTGTGAGGCGTAGCCGCGTGGCTCTCAGGTTACCCCACAGGGTTTAGTGGAGTGTCTCAATGGTTTAGTGGAGTGTGTCAGGGGTTTCTGATGTGTCACGAAGGATACGAGACACACAGACGAAAGGTAGACAGACTGCAAGGGTAAGCATTTGTACTTACCCATGTACAGTTTCCCGTTCGATCTCAGCACCTGGCTGATGTGTTGCTTTGCGGCAGGCGTGGTTTACGAGTGTCTCGTAAGGGAGCTTGATTAGTAACTGATCTGTACCTTGCGGATGTCGTCTAAAGGTACGCCTAAACGGTATGCTGCGCCTGCACTTAAATCAATTGAATTGCATTCGCAACGATCTTGAATTGGTACAGTTAGTGTTCTATTGCCATGGGTGACACGAACTTTTGTGCCGCAAGGTAACCAGGGATGTGCTGCGCTGATACCCCAGTGTTGGTATGTTTGACCGCAGTAGGTAACTCTGTTGTGATACCATTCGTGATAAACGGTAGCGGTAACTGTACGAGCTTCGAGAGGATTGAGGACAGCAAAAGGCAGCAAGAACAGCAAACGTTTCATTGTGAAGTGATGTTGTTGATGTTAATGTGTGCGACGGCCCGCGAAGCGGAGTTGCTTAGTTACATTTTTTCGAAGCTAAGTACGATTCGACTTCCTCTTTAGTTAGGACTGTGCGCCCTATGTCCCATAGATCGTTTGGGTCGCTCATGCAAATGTCCTTGTAGAACCTGTCGATCAGATCGTCTTTGTCCGTCTTTTCGAGTTGTTCTGCGATTGCGTTGTACACAAACATTTCCAGCTCGCTGTAATCCATTGATCGTACGGTGATGTCAGCGTACAGGTCGATTAGTTCTGCGCGTTTCATTTAGTGATGGTAAGAATGTCGTTGAGCCAGTGAATTGGCTGCAGTGCGATTGTCCAATCTTTGATGTGATCCCACAGTAAACCTACGGGACCACTGCCGTCAGTTGGTTGCATCACGATGTTGATCGTGTGGGACTCAACGTCAACCTCAAATCCAAGAACGTAAAACTCGGCGCCGTTTGTGTTAGTTACGACGGCGCCTTTAAGGTTGGCAATGTCGATGTGACGTGAGCTTACAAGTTTCATGATGTTAGTGTGTGCATTTGATTGTACACTATGAAGGCGGCCCAGCGGAGCTGGAGCGGGCGATGATAGTGATTTAGCCCCTGACGAAACAGTGTGAAGTGTTGGGTTCGATCTTCCAATCGGCTTCCTCAAGTGCATGACCATACCACTTGTGATCCTTCTGATAAATAGAAGCCCCACACAGCTCACCCAGAATAGCGTTTAGTCTGGACTTAGTTGTCGTTGTCTGGTAGCCATAGTCGCAGATCGTAACTGTATCGGGGCTGATCTGTGCGATGGGGCTGCCGTGCAGGAACACAGTTGTGCGGTCGATCAGTCGATCAGCGTGGGCGAAGTAAGTTACGGTGACTTGAGTGTTAGCGGACTTCCAATCTTTACGATTGTGAATCGCGGTGAGCATTTGCTTTTCGATTTGGCGCATGGTGATGTTCCTCGTGTGTTGATAGGATGGGTGGAGTGTTAGGTAGATTGATGCGGTTTGCTGGTGATGCAATTGCTAATGAATCCATTAGTTCATTAGTCGCGTCGGACTACGAAGATAGAAAGAGGCATCGTGAAGAAGCTCGTATTCTGTACGACATGATACTTAAAGGCGAGCTTGGTGATCCTTCGATGCACAAAGATACGTTAAAAAGGCTGCAAAATCAGATCAGCGGCATTGAGCTCCGTGGTGTTTGATTCATCTGTTATTGTTTAAGAAAGGTGCATAGTGTGATGGGAAGCTTTCCTGCAGAGTTTCTAGCTAGATACATTGAAGAGAATGTAGGTCCGTTAGGTGTTATCGGGAGATTTCCGTTAGGTGCAGTTGGTTACATCTCAGGCGTGCCTGGATTGAGCCCCACGGGTATTGATAAACCTGAGAGTCGCCCCGCATTGTTTGGCGGGTTGGCAGGATTGGCGGTCGATTCATTTAGTTGAAGGTCAGTAGTCTTGAAGGAGGATCCCTTCGAGAGCGGGGATTATCTGCTCTTCGATTAGATAAACAACGTCGTCGGGCATCTTCTCTTTAAGGAGGATCTGTTTGAACTGGGCTAGAGCGTGGTAAGACAGCGAGTAAGAGTCGAGTGTGTACACGTCGTAAGGGAAGTTGTTTGCCACGGTGTTAGAAAGGGTTGCTCCAGTTGTGTGCTTGGTAGTCAGTTACCTGGCGCTGTTTGTTGAGTAGATCCACGAAGTTGTTAAAGGCTTCACGTTTAGCGACGTGATCACCTCGCAGTGCGGGATCGTAACTAACTGAATCGCGCCAGAGTTCACGGAACTCGGTAAGAACTTGCGCCTTAGTCATTGTCTTCATGTTCAGCGATTTGTGTGCGTAGGTCAGAGATTGCGTCTTGCAGTTGGTAGTGACGTGCGGGAGTTTGTGCGTCGTCCAGGTAACATTCAAGTTGCCACAGTGCATCTTTGGCGTCTTGCACTGATAGGAATGTGTCTACGGCGTAAGTCACACCGTATTCATCAACAGTTGTTAGGCTGATCATGGCGTTAGCAATCGGATTTGTAGTAGAAGTCTGCGTCAGGTAAGACGTTGATGATCTCGATAAACTTGTCGCGTGTGTGTTTGAGAATTAGATGATCTTGGTCTGTGTGTTTGCGATCGTAGTGTTTGAGTAGATCACCCCAATCGGGATTGGGAAACATACAGTCGATAGGATCCTCGCCGTCGATAACTGCCGTGGCGTCTTTGATAAACTCCTCCAGAACTTGAGTGTCTACATAACAGTCAGCAGCATCGGAGCAAGCTTGTGAATGTTCGATCATGTAATCGTGCAGCCACTGTGTGTTGCGCCAGTGCATCAATGTGATGCGTACTGATACCTGTTGGAAGTTAAGCAAGCTGTCAGGTACGCCACAGAGCTGTATAACTTGGGCAGCTTTGTCTGCAGTGTTAGGCCATGTACCTGAGAAGTAATAGTCAGCTTGCAGATACTGATCGAGTCCCATGATGTTTGTGTGATGTGATGTTGGGCAGGCGTGGTTACAAAGGTGTTATAGGGATGCCACACTCATCGTCGAATTCGTAACCATCAGGGACTTCCCAAAGGTCACCATCTTGATGTAATCTCCAAGTAACACCATCGCTAACGATGTTGGCGTTATCTAAGATGTTCTGCCACGCTTCCCAATACCATTCGTGTTCGGGGCCAGCCTGACAAGTAAGCACATCGTTGTAGTCAACGCCTACACATTTAGCCCAGTGTTCGTCAGCATCGCTGCAGTACATTTGGGGAATGTACACACCGTGGGAATCAAGTAGTACGAGGTTAGGTTCTGGCATTGTGTGATGTTGTTGGTAGTTTGTGAATCGGCCCCGCGTTAGCGGGAGATGATCAGAGCTTCAACGTCGATGAATGAGTTTGTGTTGTCGTAATAGGTAACGTCGCCAGATAATCCTTCGCGAGAATCATACGAGGCGCAGACAACTTTCATAAACTTACTTGTCATTAAGTAAGCGTAGTGAGTAGATAGGAAGTCGAAGATCTCATAGTCGGAGTTACATTCTTCCGTATCCATAGAGATTGTCAGCTTGTCGTCGGATAGTTCTACATAAGATTCCACGATGTCCGCAAACTCTTCGACTGATTTACAGTCAGCAAGTCCCTCAGGGATTTCATCCTCGTGGTTAGTTAGGTAGTCATAAAGTTGGTGACACAGATCGCTTACATCAAGAACATTCTTGATTGTGCAAGTTGCAGTTGTTGTGTGTTGTGTGTAAGACATTGTGATGGTGTTGTAAGTGTGTGATTTGGCCCCGCATAGCGGGATCAGTCGAAGTCTTTAAGGTCTACATCTGTAGGACGCTCGATAATCTTGCGCCCCGTATCTTCTACCTGCGACGTGATAACTACACGGCCACACAGTGCGTTGTATGCAGCCGGACATTCGCGCATCAGATGGTTGCGCATCTCTGACGTCATGTAGTTATTAACAACGTGCAGGATCTGGTCTTTGTGAAAGTCACGGATGTTGTTGTACATCATGATCAGAATGTGATGGTTTGTTCGAAGGATGAGAATGTCTTGGCGCGTAGATCTTCAAGCATCGTTAGATGTTCCACTGCCCAATCACCACCAGGATGATCTGGAGTTTCGGCAACTAATTGCATGAGATCTTGCTCGTAGGCACGAATCATGCGGCGCATGAAGTCTCTACTAACTTGTGTGCGAGTGTCGTACATTTACTTAGGCCAAGCGTGGGAACTGATGATCTCACTGGTGAACTGTGTGCGTACACACTGGCGGGCAATAGCCTCGGCCTCGCGCCACCATCCGGGCACAGCGTGGTCACCTAAGTAACCTTCATCCCATGCGGCCACGGCTACATCATCAGGGTCGATTAAGACGTAACAACGTTGAGGGTTTCCGTTGTGATCGTTAGGTGCACAGTAGTGAACAATGGTTGCCATGATGTTGATGTGATTGTGTGAGTTGGCCCCGCGAAGCGGGTTACTTAAGACCAGTGGCCTAAAGGTTCGCGGATTCCAGTTACTTCCTGGGCAACTTGATTAACAAACGTCCACACCATGTGATTAACCATGCCGCGCACGCTTGTGCTGTGCTTAGCGAATCGTTCAAGCCAAGCATCACCATACTTGTCGTAGAAATAATCTTCTACATCATCCTCAAACTTGATGAAGAAGTCCCAAGTGTCGTGATAATAGGTGAGCCCGTTAGGTGCACAAGCTGCGCAACCTTTACGGGCAATGTCCTGCAGTTCTTCAAACGTCAGCAGGCCAGTCTCCTCATTGATCAAATGCTCAACCGCGTGGGATGCAGTGAGCTGCATGGATTGGCTCAGGGTCATAACATTCACCAGCTACATGGCTGGCAGCTAACACAGTGAGGGTAAATCCCTCATGTAACTAACCCAAACTGCAGCGCAGTCTGGGGATAGCTACAGGAGAGAATCAACGCTTGATCTTGGCAATCGGATAGCGATCACGCAGGATCTCTATAGCTTCATCTCTACATGAAGCACGGAAGTAGTCTGCCCACAGACCTTCTTCATCTTGGGCAAAATAGAGTGGATCACCTATACCGAAATAGATTCCGTCGCTGGTGTAACCACCACCATTTAGGCGTTGCTTCTGTACATAAACTCTGCCAGTGAATTGTGCACACACTGCACGAACTTCAGATGGGGACATGATCAGATTGCGATTGGGTTAGTTAAAGTCAGACAGTCCAGTTAGGGCGTGCAACACGAGAGACGTAGAAGTAAGCTCTACCGTGCTCGCCGAATTGGTACTCTTTACACATACGTTCTGCCTCAGAACGTGATGCAAACTCATCGACCGTTTCGTGATAACGGCCAGCTTGACGGTTGATGTAGTAGATCATGGCGGCGGAATGATGATAGTGATTTGATCAAACAAGCTCGCGGAGATGCGAGTAACCTGGCACATCGTGAGCCCACTTAGGTGAGGGAAGTGTACGCAATAGTTTGCGATACAATGCCACACTACAATCAGTGCGTTCTGCATTATATGCAGCATCGCGCCAGATACCTGGCACAGCGTGGTGGCCTAGGTAGCCTTCATCCCACGCAGCGATACGCTCACCGTCCACAGATAGAACATACAAACGTTGCGGGTTGCCGTTGTGATCGTTGCGAGCACAGAGATGTTGAATGGTTGCCATGATCAGATCGTGTTGGGTTAGTTACAGTTAGTCAGGAACAAAATGTGCCGACGATAACATCGTTCCCACACAGTTTGACTAGCAAACCGCTGAAGTAAGAGTAACTGCACACACCGTGCCAACCCTTAAGTGGTTAATCATCTGCAGCATCGTTACGCATAAAGTCAGCCAGGTTGTAGTATTGATTGCGATACTTAAAGAATGAACAATCGCAATCGAATTGTTCGTCAGTCATCCATCCGAACTCATCGCGTAGTTTGGTACGCTCAGACGGAGAAAGTTCACAGGCAGAGAATAATCTGCGAGGTTGATTGTTGGTCTTGATGTTCATAACATTCACCAGCTACATGGCTGGCAGCTAACAACAAAGAGGGAGTGAATCCCTCATCAAACTGTGAAGCTTGAGGAGAGAATCTACAGCCTGTGATCACAAATGATCTAACTTGATCCTGATACCTACCGAGCGACAATGCGCTAGCTGATACATGGATCCGCTCAACTAGAAGTCGGGCTCACTGACTCAAACTAAATAGCTGTATGTAGTTAGTTACAGAGCACAATGCTGCAGGATCCACACCTAAAGTCCCATCCCGCCATCGTAGTGGCACACACTAGTGAGTTCAGGGAGATGTAGACAACGTGAGAGATGTAACTAACACGTTGTGACACAGCTTGCGCACCGTAACTAACTACAAACGGACAGCTTGTCGTTGTATTCAGCTGCAACCTGACGAGGGTTGCTGACATTTAGCGTCGATAGATTGTCGTTGTAGTTATTGTCTGGGCTTCATTACTCTCTAGTGGGGGATCTCCTACCCTTATACCCACGCTGTGACCTTAAAGGTCTGGCACTTAGCTCTGCACCGTAGCCGGAGTCTGGTGGGCTAAGCTGTGTCATCCGTACGTTCCCTTGCGGTACTAGCTGACAACAACCACAACAACTATTCCTGTCAGTAACTGTTCACCTAGTTAAAGGTATTAACTGACAGGGTATAGCCTGACATACGGCACCGTGCACACTTAACGAGTCGGGTTGCAACTCTATTGTGCTCGGGGGATCGCTCGCGCCCCTAGTTCCATCTCTTGACGGTGCCACGTTATGTAAAACAGTTAGCCATACCTTAGGCTTTCCGTGCAAACTATCTGAGCACGACTAACTATTTAGATTGTCAAGGTTCGAGACCCTAGATACCTTTAAGAATCCGCTGCTTCACGTTCGGGCACACCACGCCTGCCATTGCCTACACTTCGGGGATGTTCTCCCTACCATCAGCGGCAGCGCGTGGGGCTCGTTCGGCCCGGCGGTCTCTCTCAGGTTGTCTAGGTTCTCACCAGAGCTCTCGCCCCGATGAACAAAGGATCGCTCGAACTGGTGCGGTAGGTCAACCCTTTCTGACCGGTTCACGGATTGGCACACAATGCTCTGAGGCTCACCGATTAACAGGAACTGCGCGAGCGCGCGCGTCTACCACCCCACGCGTCCGGCTGTCAAGCGGCCCGGCCGGATTGAAATATATAAAGTAACGCGTAAACTTTCGCGAGCTGATGATAGTGCCCCCTGCAATCCGCTAAATATACAGATACAAACTCACTGTGTATTATGAATACATAGGCTTGTTTGAGATCTATATAGGAACTCGGTGCCCCGCCGCGTGCCCGCAACCCTGCCCGTAATCGCCCTTTTTTTTAAATACAGCCTTTCGACGACGCCCCGGGCGAGAAGGGTCTGGGTATCTTGCTGGGAAATCGGCAAAAAAACTTTTGGGTGTCAGTATACAGACAGCCGCCCCGCAAAAAAAATCGCCCGCGTGGGGCGGCGACTCAAACTTTCTCGTTTTCAGTTATAAAATCTTTGAGATACGTGACATAATCCCGAAGCAGTTGGGCCAAAATTAAATGTTTTACGTTATTTGACGCGAAGTAAAGCTGGTTGTGCCGGTCTACGGCGTCCAGTGCTGTCTTAATTAGCGGATTCCACGGTTCACGCGTAGGCGTGTTCCACTCCCGAGCCACGGAAGTGAGAGCAAAGTACTCTTATATGCTAAGCGAGACTCTGTTTTTCGAGTTTTTCAAGTTTGAAATAAATTGTATCCGGGAATTCACAGAAGAATTTTAGTGTCGCAGGGCACAACCAACCTTCTTGTTCGTTCCAGGAGTACCACGACCCTCCGAATTCTTCATTTTGCCTGGTTAGCGCACCGTGGGAGCTCGGAAATTCTTGAGCAGCGAACAAAATTCGATAGTTTTTACCCTCTTCAGTTAGTTTTTGTTCTTCTAGTGCTCTGTCGATGATTTCAGGTATCCCTAGAACGAAAGGTTCGTGTAGAAGATTCCTTTCTGCGTCTGTAAAACACCAAGTTCCGTTAAATCTATAAATTTCGATGCAGAGCATTGCGTTAGCCATGTGCTTTTGATGTAAGACGGTGCCACTGTAGCACACGGCCCGCGTGGCTTAACTCATTTCTTTAAGTACTTGGTAGGATATGGGGAACGGATCGCTTCGGGCGCTGTGAGTTCTTCATATTTTGAGCAGCTGCCTGAGTTTGCTGACAAGTTACGGACGTCGTATAACGTCGATCGAGATGTTCTTCGTCAAATTTTATTTGAGAACGCTTTAAATGAAGGCGAATTAGATCGGGAAGTCGCAGATCTATATCCCGACGAGGATATAGACGATGCGTTGCGAATGACTTCGGTTGAGGATTTCCCGAATTACCTGCCTTTTGAGGGATTTGATATCGATCCGGATAATGAAACTTTAAATGCTTATAGGCTCGCTGCTGAAAACCCTAAAGCTCGGGAGTTTGTTGAGCAGAACAATGATTTAAATACTCTTTTGCCCGGAGGCACTGTTGAAAGTGCGCGTAATGCGTACCTGAACGCTGTAAATACAGGTGCTCTTACTCCCGCTCAACGTGAGGCACTACGATATGCGGGCGAATCCAGGTTTTTATCTGACGCCAATTACCGGAGTGATGCGGGAGAAGCGTTAAATAATCTTTTAGAAGCATATACAGATAGGTATGACGTAGATTATTCTCAAAATTTAGAGAACGTTGCTGATATTTTAGAACAAGCAGATGAAGTTATACGTCCTGTTGAGGCTGGTTTAGGTTCGCGTAATACATTTTTATCCTATGCGGATAGTGCCGCAGTTTCTCAGGACCCTTTAACGACGCGAATTGACCGGAGTACTATCCAACCTGGGCTGCCTTTCCGCGTGGCTAACCCCGCAATTCGTGAAGGGTACGAAGCTATTCGAAATAATCCTCCGCAAACCGTTGAGGAATTGAATGCTCAGTTGGAAACTTTACGGGAACTTAGGCAATCCAGAACCGCAGAAGGAACTCCGAATACTTTTCCAATAGAGGGTTCGTCTCTTTTACCTCAAGTTGCCGAAGCTCTCGCTCCTTCTTCTACTACTAATGAGTCACGGCGAGATTACATATTAAGTCGAGCCGATCGGCAAGCTAGGGATCCCAGTCGTAACTCGCTTTACCAACTCCAGCAAGATTTGCGTCAAGAGACCCCGGTTGGACTTGATGCACGTCAAACTCTTAGAACTTTAAATATGTCTCCTGCAGACATAGATCCATTTTTTGTTCCCACAGCTTCGCAGGGTGTTGTTCAGCGAGCCTTCCCTGCTCTTGAATTACAGCTTTCCGATTTGAGGGAAGTAGCGAGGCAAGAAGCTGTAAACGAGCAAGCTAAGGAACTTAATAAATTTGTAGAGAAATATCCTGAAGTAGGCCCCTACTTACAGAGTTTCATTGAGAACCCTACACCTAAAGTTGAGCGAGATATCAAAAAACTTTCGCCTTATTTAGATCTAGAGCAAGAAATCTCGAAACCCGAAGCACGCCAAGTTATTTACAACCGTGCGATGAGGGAGATTGGTGTACAACCTTCGTATCTTTCCGAGATTGAGAAAGACTATACGAGTGGTAATACGGAAAAACAAAAGTTAGCTCGTGACCGTATTGCTCAATTAGGTTACGGAAAGGAATTACAGGAAGGGTCTTCTTCCTCTGTTTCCCGTCGTATGCCTGTTGTGGGCGGAGGCGGGTACGCTACTGGGCGTGAACTTCAAGACGCTCTTTCGTTAATTACACAACGAGCTGACGAATTTGAGCGACTGACTAATACACCCGCTACAGCATCGTTATCATCCACAGCTGGTCCGCTTGCTATTAAGAATCCCAACTTAGATACTGTTCCTTCTAGTGCTTATTTTTCTTACGACCCTCAAACTGGCGTGGCCACGCCGGACCCTACAGGAGACTACGGTATTCGAGTGAACACCAATCAGGCTCCTTCGCGTTTCCGTTTAGGTACTGATCTGGGTGCAGGTAATGAGATTTCTAGGAACGTCTTAAATTACTTACGCGATAATCCTGTAACAGGGCGTGCGAGCGTGTCTTTTGAAACTCGCACCCCAACCGAAAGTTTTGACTATTCCGCAAAAGATATACCTGCTCCCGTTTTTGAACAGATGAACAAGTTCATGACGGAGAACGTATTACGTAACTTACGTCCCGGTATGCTTCTAGAGAACTCTCCTATCGGCACATCAGATATTTCGAGGTTACGGGAGGAGCAAGGTAAGTCACTTTCTGAAAGTTCTACCCTACGCCGGGAAGAGAAGTTTATCGGTAGCCAGCCCAATCGCCGTGGAGCTGCTTACCGTTCTGTAGGGTTTGGACCGTTAACAGACGTAAACCAACAACTTCTCTATATGAATAGCGAAGGGAACATTGTTCCTTTACAGGCAACAAGACCCGCTCCTTCGTTGACGGGACGTGTTGATATCGTTCAGCCTCGCCAGGGAGACCAGCTTCCTCTCCGTGCCGAAGTTTCTCAATCACGCGAACCACTTACAGCTAAGGCGTACTATTCACAAGATCCTGTCGTAGCAGCTGCGCAGGGTATGCGTGAGTACGGTCGCGCTTTGCGTCGTACTCCATCGGCTTTATTGCCTGGGGCGGCTGACTTAATTCCAAGCCCGGAAGCTATTCAGACTGGATATCGCGAAGGTATCGGTCCGATGGCGGTCCAGATGGGACGAGAATTTGTTCAAGGTTTACCGATGGCGGTTGGTGCGTCGTCTGCTTTAGCTGCAGCTCCGGTATTAGCTCCCGGCGTGGGAGCAGGTATGGTCGGTACTGCTGGCGCACGTGCGCTTAATGAAGTTGTGCGACAGGAGACTGGGGAAGGTATCGTTCCCAAACTCCGTCAAGCACTGGGAACTTCGCCTCGTACCGGTGTTGCTAGTCCGACCCGCGTGGGACCGCAACCGCTTACTCAGCAAATCCGTCCGCTAAGCCAAGCTCAACGTACTGAGCAACAGCGTCAACAAAATCGTTCTGAAGCTCAGCGTCGGATTGATTTAGCTCGCGAACGGTTTAACCCTCGCCGAGGGGAGTTTGGTTTATCTGAGCTGCTATTTGGGCGCTAAACTTTTTATATCGAGACTCGGTTATGCAAGAACAACTCGCTCGTGATTTTCTAGATCGGATGCTTGCGCAGAAAGTTGTCGCTGGCGTAACTGGAGATGGTGATGTTATCGCTCCTTACGATCAAGATCAGATGAGGGATCTAACTGATCGCCGGATTGACAAACGCCGGATGCAGGAGCTTTTGCGTGAAGCGCCCGGCGGTAGCTTGATTGAACTCCTGCGTCAGCGTGGCTTAGTACGCGGTGTGTAAGTAATATTTTCTTAATTTATCTTGTAACACCATAAACTTTGTAGTCTATTTTACGATCTTTAGAATGGCTACAGTTGCTTAACTGTAGTGACAACGATTACGTATCGCGGTGTTACATACGATCGCGAGCAACATCACCAGAACCATTTGGCTTGGTGGTCGCTTGTACATCGTGCCACGCTCTGGCTTTGCTATCGAGGTGTTCCATATCGTCCCGTTTTAACTGCTGGCGGTCCTACGGTTTTTTGATCCGCGCCGGAGTAAATTAAGAGGGATTTAAGCACCCGCCGTGGAAGCAGACCCCTCCGTGATGGGTGACGTCCCCATCGTTCTTCAGCTTGCGAAACTGATAAAGTTAAACAGCGGAACGAACCCGACGACCGTGGCTAAATTTCAGGCCAGTTCGGATCGCCATCGACTCAATACGTACATGAGCTGGGATAAGAATGGGGAACTCGATATCCAGTGAAGTGGATCCTTTAGATATGTTGTTTAGGGCTCGCTGGAATATCCCCAAAGCAGCTAAGGCTTTAGGCATATCTGACGATGAGTGTAAGGAGTTGTTTCGCTCGTACTGCAGCGAACGACTTCAAAGTGAGTCTTAAATGAGACCGGCGGCTCGTTTTTCGAATTCGATCCTCCACGATTTTTTCCAGCTGCGCCAAAAATCCATACATTCTCTGCGTACCGATTCGACTTGATCGGAGTCGATCAACGCTCGAACCTGTTCGGCGGCTTCTTCCCACGTGTCAGCCACGACGAACGGTAAGTCTGACCCTGGAAAGATTCCGTGCCAATAGCTTGGGGTGACCACCAGCGGCGGTAAGTTTCGCATTACTACCGGAATTGCTCCGCATTCCAGAGCTTCGTAAATCCTGAACGAGTCGTTACTAGCACCACCGCCTGGCGCGAGCACGAAGATGCTGTCGTTCAGGGTTTGGGCATACTTTCGTGTAGTTAAATATTCCGGATCGTCGAACTTTTCGACAAGATGTGTGAAGTTAGGTTCGAATTCTGAGAAGACTTTGAGAGCGCGTTTTCGATCTACCTTCAGTGAACCGCTGAAACTCCAGAGGAATTCGCGATTCGATGCAGTTCGGCGTGGGTCTGCGTATTTCTCAAATTCGTTTTTGTAGCCAAGACCAAAATGGAATACTTTAAAGTTGCGATAACAGCCCGGGTGTAAGTAGTTCCGGGCCAAAAATACGCATTCTGGGTTATTTAAAAACGCCAATGAGGTCGTAAGGCACTCATCGGATAGCAGAATGACACCGTACTTGAGTTTGGCTTGCTGTAATCGGCGAATGTAAAAGTAAGATTCCGTCGTGTTGGTGACAACAATGCACTTTTCTAGGAGTGGGATGTCGTCTTCAGGGGTCAGGTAGTGGAATTTGCAGTCCAGATGGCTGAGCATATGCTCAATCCAGGATTTGCCCCATTTATGGATGCCTGATCCCGTGCAAATTACGTTAAATCTGGTCATTTTTTGATGGTCCAGAGCTGATTGAAGCAGCAGAAGCCGTTTTCGACGTCCATGAAGCTCGCCACGCAGGCGTCGACGCCGGATTTGACGCTTTCCCAGGCGTAATCGTCGATAATTACAGCGCCGCCGGATTTTACGTAGGGGTAGAACAGGGTTAGGTCGCGCATCACAGCCACGGTTTCGTGGGATCCGTCGATGTACAGGATATCGATGCCTTTCTCGATGTCTGCCAGCAGGTCTGGGAACAGGTTCCAGCTGAGACCCTTGCGAATGTCGACTTTGCCGGGTTGTTTGCTGCGGGCGACGTTGGTACGAGCGATCTGCTCGATACGGTTGAGAGTCGGATACTGGGAAGGACTGGCAACATGTTCGTCCGAGCCGGTGAAAGGATCGATCGTGATCAAGCGGCTTTCGGGGTGTTCTAGGAAGTTATCGGACCACCAAACTGTGGAAGCGCCTTCGTAGATACCGATCTCAAGGATGAGTCGCTTAGAATCAGGTTTGAAATTTAGTTTTTGCGCTCGTGGCTCGGATTGGAGCGCTTCGTAACTCCGAGTAAGATTTGTGTACCAGTCGTGTGTAATCTCATATTTCTCATCGAGCAAGACGGTCATGTGTCAGTTCGTTGCTAGCAATATAATAATGCAAAGTCTGTGGGCGCAGCAATAAAGCCCATTACCGGGGGCGCGTCATGACGTGCTATGATAAGCACAGTTCACACCCAAATCACATGAACAATCAGATCCGCATCGACACAAGGGGACTTCCTGTAGCCGCTGCCGTGTGGCGAGCCCCTAATATCATCGGCTCCTCGGTCGTGGCAGCTCTTGTCGGTTCGACCTTTTTGATTGCGTTTGGGATGGGTACTGCGTTCATGAAGCAAAACAGCCCAGTTTTTAATGAAAACGCAAAGTTGCGGCGAGAGTACTACGAACAGTGCATACTAAACTTTGTTAACCAGGGTGTTCGGGCTTCGAGTAACCGGGCGCACCTGACCTGCAAAATTGAAGCTGATGCCTACCGAGCCCGCCTTGAATCCTGAGGCAACTGAGCTGGACGCGTGCACCTCGGTCGAGCAGCTCGAAGACGATTGTGTTCGGGTCTCCTCGATCTGGGGTGACATGTGTTTTGTCAGCTCGTGGCACCTAGTTCACGAAAAGCGACTGTACTTCTGGCGTAGGCACCAAGATGCCTGTATACTGGCATCGTTGGCCGACTAGCCCAACGGCAGAGGCAAGCGACTTAAAATCGCTCAAGTCCCGGTTCGAATCCGGGGTCGGCTACTCAGTATCTTCCTATGGCTGACATTACGCTTTGCTCCAACTCCCAGGGTTGTCCTAAGCGTTTGGAATGCCGTAGGTTTAATGCTGAGCCTTCTCGTTGGCAGAGTTACGCCAACTTTTTTGATCCCACATCAGATCAAGATTGCGATTACTACATCAAACATGAGCGCGACGAAACTATCTGAACGCGAACTTCTTATTGCGTGTGTAGACGCTTTTTGGTCTGACGAGTTTAAAGATGAGACTCTTTCGTCTCTACATAGAATGCGGGCAGTCTTTGCGGTTTTAGACGCAAACAACTGCTTGAAAACCATGTCCTCTCGCAAACCCAACATGAAATTTCAAATCGGAGATCGGATCGGTAAGCGCAAGCCCAGCGCAAATCTTGGCGGACCAAATCGAACTGGCGTTATCGTTGACTACGGCGAGAGCAAAACGAAGACGGGGACCCGTAAACCTTTCTATATCGTTAAAAACGACACGACAGGTAGGTTAGAGGAGTGGGCTCCAGGCATGGTGTATCTGTGCTCAGACTCCTCATCGGATCGCGTTGCTTTCGTCTGATATGACTCTTAAGTGGGACGTTCGTTTTCTCGAACTTGCTAAGCACATATCCAGTTGGTCTAAAGACCCTAGTACTCAAGTTGGTGCTGTCGCCGTTAAAGACCGTCGTATTCTGGCAACCGGATACAACGGTTTCCCACGCGGGGTTGCCGATTTGCCTGGTCGTTTGGAGAACCGGAATGAAAAGTATTTACGCACTGTCCACGCAGAGGCTAATGCGATTGCGCAGGCAGCCAAAAATGCAATTTCTCTTGCTGATGCTGATATTTATGTTTGGCCTTTTATACCCTGTAGCAGCTGTTGCACCCTCTTGATCCAGGCAGGTATTCGGCGAGTCGTTGTTCCGAACACCACAATCCCGGATCGTTGGGAAGAGAGCTTCAATATGTCCCAGGCTATGTTTTCTGAAGCAGGTATTGATCTTATTGTTATTGACGTTTAAGAGCTACATACATATTGTTAAAAGGTCTGATCTCTACGATGTCGTACTCGATTTTGTTTAGGTAATTAAATAGCTCTTTTTTCTGGTCGGCGAACCATGCGTCGTTGTTTGCTTCGAAAATGATCGGAGGTTTGTTGCTTTTTTCGATTGTATTCCGCGCCCCCTCTAGAGCGCAGAGCTCATTACCTTCTATATCCAACTTGATTAGCCCAACATTCTCAATGTGGTAGCTATCGATTGTTTTTGTCGCAACCTTTTCCGTCGAGAGCACAGGAGCGTGGGGAGGGCAAATGGTTGATCCTCCGCCGTCTTCCGATACGATTGACAGAGTTGTTATTTGATTTGCTTTGGGCGGACTTGTGATGGCCACGTTGTACGGACGTACATTTTCTTTCTCGTTTAAAAATAGGTTTCCGCAGAGCTGTAAATACGTCCTGTGCTGGGCTTCGAAAGCATGGACTTCCTTAAAGCTATCTGCGAGAAGGACAGAGTAGACGCCCATGTGAGCTCCTCCGTCGATAAAAGTTTTATTTTTGTCGGCAAACTGTTTTTTCGCCCAGTTGATGATTGCTGCCTCGGGTACTCCGACGTTGTGCATCTGGCACTGAGCTGATTCGTCCCGGTGCATTAAGAAGGTCAGTCCCTGCGCTGCAGTGATCTGGTCTAACTCTGGATTCCAGACGCAGGTAGCCATTAGGTTTCAGAGGGTGTTAACATACTAGCAGCTTAGACTTGTTATGACGATACCTGTTTTAGGCACTGCCGTAGTTAATGCACCTCATTGGGTGTACAGACTGTTCTACAGTATAGATTATCCTGTAGATACTTTTGTTGTATTTAATAACAATGGACGTAACCAGATTACTGAAGAACTTGATCTATTACCTAAGCTTCCTCACAAGTACGTGAAGAATGTAGTTGTATGTCATATGCCCGCTAACATTGGGTGTTCGGGAGCGTGGAATTTAATAATTAAATGCTTTATGAACGCGCCGTATTGGATCATTACAAACCATGATCTTATGTATACACCGGGGTTCTTGAAAACTATGGTGTCTCACGCGGAAGATTCTGATACAGGCATTGTTCACGGAGAGAACGGGAGCTGGGATATTTTTCTTCTAAAAGATTGGGTTGTACAACAGTACGGCTTGTTCGATGAGAACTTATATCCTGCGTACTGTGAGGATATGGACTACGGGATGAGATTCAAACACAAGGAGTTAAAACGTCATATGTCTGTAGGTGTCCCTTATTTCCACGGAGAAACCTGCGGGGATTACGCCGACGGGTCGCAGACCTGGCGAAGCGAGCCTGCTTTAGCCGAAAAAATCCATATCGCCCACGAGATGAACAAGCACTACCTCCACGCCAAGTGGAGCCCAGCGTGGCAGGCGCACATAGAAGGAGAGGTGTATCCGCATCCGTTTAATAACGAAGCGCTTCCCGTAAGTCTCACTACTTACAATCTCGAATTTGTAAGAGCTAAGAATCTGGGATTCTGAGTATGGATTTCCCTTGTACTAGCTGTGGGCTATGCTGTACAAAAATACAGGAAATTAGAGATAACTTAGAGAGCTACAAGGATCTTCCAGTTATGTATAAAGCTATAGGAGACTTTCCTTACGATACGGACGATACTGGTGCTTGCACAAAACTAATAAACGGCATTTGTAGTGTCTATGAGGACAGACCTTTACTATGTAATATAAAGAGACTCGGAGAAGAGTCTGGTTACGACTTATCAGCGTGGTTTAAATTAAACGCCCTCAGCTGTAACACCCTTATTATGGACTCGAATTTGGACGAATCCTATTTAGTCAATATATAGTTAAGATACTGATACCTGAGGCAGCGCGATGCCTTTTTATTCTTCTTACCCCACCGAAGGTCGTCTAGTCAACACTTTACGATCGGTGCTGGACGATAAAAATATTACGTCTTTTAAATTCAGCAAAATATCTGATCTGTCGCCCACTACGACACGGAAGATTTACTCCGACAAGTTTTACATTCCCTCCCCGGAAGTGCTGGAGCGCATCTGTTTAGTTTTGGACGTCCAGCCTGGCGATATTCTTCGGATTGCGTCTAAGATGGAAGCAACAGAGGCGGTGTGTTCAGGTGTTTAGTCCCCAGGATTATGAGTTCGCATCTCGTGTTTTAGGTCTTCCTTGCCCTAAAACCCCTGCCGAAATGGCTGCTGCGGCTCCTATGACTGCCGCTGTTTTGCGTAATTTTCACCGGGTTGCGCCTCCTATGCCCGGTCGGGAAGGGGACGGGATTATGACGTCACCTACTCGGTCGTTGAACGGATATCCCGATAACTCTCAGCCTGAGGTTCGTGGGCAGTTAATGCGTCGCTTGCAGGCCACGGCGACCTCTCCTTCCGATGAAGCAGAGCTGCAGGAACTCGTAGGCATGTTGTTCCAGGATCCTGGTTTGATGGAGATGTTCCTGGATTTTGTACAGAACCTTCGTAACGACGGGATGGAAGGTGCTGAGTACCTTAGCCGTCAACGTCCTCTTGAGTACGATCTCCCTAACTATGGTGGGCAATACTCTGTTCTGAACGCGCCCTCCAGTAGCTCCATTCCTGCTTCTGTGGCTTACCAGGAACTGGGCTAACATGAACGTCCGAGAGCAACAGCTGCGAGAACTCGACGTTCGAAGGGATTCTCCACCTCTGAATCCTTCTTCGTTTTTGAGTTTATACATTCGGTCTAATTTTCCTCAGACCGCTTCACTTCCCTCCAAACATCAGTTGAGCCTTGGAATTATCCCCCCAGGTGAGACTGAAGGTGTAAAATCAAATAAGAAGATCCCGTCCGGAACTTCTTACGATAATCCCGCTGGAAGTTAATGGCTGCTCCTGTTGCTGCTACTGCCGGGCAGTTCTTAATGAGCTTGCTTTCGGATATCGTTGCAAACAAAGTGGCAGGCCCTGCTTCGGCTGCGGCTGCTCCGTCTCAGTACGATGTAGCGGAATCTTCCGTTAGTAAGCCTTATTTCCAGGGCGCGGCGCCTGAGCTTGCGTACTCTCAGTATTACGCCAACGAGCAATTCAAACGTAATCTTTTAAATAGTCTCGGTTTCGACTTGCCTCCGCTGGATACTCCAGGGGAGTTTAT
>Ga0181355_1000247_pt1 | contig 22415 bp, 20 predicted proteins | sample Fa13VDMM15DN_FD_130099 | JGI IMG/M metagenome (GOLD analysis project Ga0181355, IMG submission 130099) | Freshwater viral communities from Lake Michigan, USA - Fa13.VD.MM15.D.N | ecosystem: Environmental > Aquatic > Freshwater > Lake | place: USA: Michigan | collected 2013-09-23 | reverse complement strand
CATATTCTTTAACAATAAATTCGTCGCTATTAATTAATCCTAATTTCATATTATTTTTAATTGACATTAGTTTCAAACCTTTAAACAACCATAATGATTTTGGTTTATCATCAATTTTTCTGTCATATTCAATCCATTTAGCATCGGTTGGTTTAACCCAATTCATAACCATATCATTAATCCTATCTCTTGTTCTATTGAAGAATACTATATTTTTAGTTTCGCTTAATTCAATAGGAGATAAATTTATTAATGGTATTTCGGGAGTATAGTTATTTAACCGAACATCATCAAGTAATCCGATAAACTCGGGTTCGGATTTTTGACGAAAATTTTCTGTAAGAACAACCTTGTTATAACCGCAAATATATTTCAATATAGAATGATTTTTATAAGAGAAGTCTTCCATAAATCTTCTATCCTCTTCAACTGGTGTTAGTTGATTATCCAAATCTCCAAAACATATTATGGTTATTCCTAATGCTTGTTTCAATAACATCAATTTAACCAATCCATCAAAACTAACCATTCCAATCTCATCAACCATTATATAAGGTTTCCCTTTGAATTTTAAAATATTACCTTGACTTAATTTTCCATCCTCACTCATACCTAACGCTTTATGATATGTTTGACCTCCCGCATTACGAGCAGAGGCATTAGTGGGAGCAAGAACGGGAGCATCCTTATCACCTTCTTTAAGGATTTTAGTTTTACCAGTTCCAGCGTTTCCTTGTATTAAACAACCACCATTATCAATCGCATATTCTAATATTTCGGTTGCTTGATTACTTGAATAAAATTTAGGTTCTTCATCGCATACACTCCATTTTTTATCTGTAATCATATTCATAGGGAATGCTTTTTCCATATTGGTTAAATTTATTTTTGTAGCATCATTTGGTTCAATATATCGGTATGACCCCCAAGTTGTTATATCTTTCTTTTTTGGTTCATCAATTATATTTCCACCCAAACAAATAACCATATCAACTTTTCTATAAATTGGAGTTCCTCCTATCCGTTTAGTCATTTCAAATAATTTCATATTACTCCAATCCAAAATTTGAATATACATCGGAAGACAATTACTCAACCATTTATTTTCTTTAATTGAACCATAAACCCATAACCTCTCATTTTCAAATTCCAATTCTTTCATAATAATTTCTTTATGTTCGTTAATATCAAGTAGTTCATACATCTCTTTATCGTCATTAGTTATTTGAACTTTGTTAGAAGAAGATTGAGATTTACCCAACATTCCAGTTATTGAATTAACTATTGATTTTGTTGTCTTACTATCTTGACCGCTGTTATGATATATTACATCAATCAATTCATTAAACCTATTAGGTTCTTGTTTGGATGGTATTATTTGTTTTTTGATTTTGAATTTAATATCATTTTCAATCGCCATTTCAATAATTTTATTTGAATACCAATTTGATTTTTTAAATAAGGTAATATCATCAGTTAATACAAAATATAGACCCGTTTTCAATTCGCCATCATAGTCATTATATTCATCTTTATAATCCATAACAATCCAATCATCCAAAGGGTTCATAAGAAGTGATGAATAACATTTTTCAATATCATAGGCAACTGCTCTTCCATCCCTAATCATTTCCCGTAATATATTATTTTCATCATATTTCTCTTCAATAAAACTTTCATCTAATAATCCAATATGACTTCTTCCAACTTTTGCTTCAATAAGGTTTTTCAATACAAGAGGGTTAAAATTAGAGATATATGGATTTTTATCAAAACTATCAATACCAAAGAATTTATTAATTTCATACTGACATAAATCAGTTGTAGTTTGACCTTCAAAATTAATATGATTTCTATAACAATACTCTTCGGCAAGTAGGTCTTTTGGTTTCCCAAAAACCTTCATAAGATTTTTAGAATATATTATCTCGGTTAGTTTCCCATCATTAAAATTATATCGGTTTTTACCGCTTGGATGAGGTATTCCATTTTCATATAAATTACTCAACATAAATTCATTTACTTCATCCATAGTATATTTTGTTTCCCTATCGGGCATAAATGTAAGTTTCCATTCTTTTTCCTTAATATCATATTTCATAGGTTTAATATCACATGAATAAATATTATTATTTAATTCGTTATGAAATCTTGCTTTTGCTGTTATTGCCTTTCTTTCTCCTTCATCCTCAATAGGATAAATATGAGCGTTCATACAACGAAACATAAGAGATTTTCTTTTTCCATTACCCATATCTTCGGGTTTATAGTAAGTAATACAATTATTATCAGCATCATAGGCAATCATACTGACTTTTGCTTTATCGCAAAATAATTTTAGTTCATCAATACAAACCCCTTCTTTTTTCAATTCAATTATTTTTTCTTCATCAATAATTTTATATAACCAGTCATCATCCTTAACCAATTTTTTCATACCATTTTGGTCTTTATAGAAATCCGTTAAATAATCTTGGACGCATTCACCTTTATTGGTATTCCAGTCTTCATCTTTATCACCTTCAATTTTTAGGATACGAGGAATATAATTGGTAATAGGGTTCATAGGAACATCTCTTTTACGACATCCCATTTTCATTTTAATTTTGGTTTTACCTTTTGGAGCGTTCCATTTTTGAGGTTCTCCTAACCAGTTCCAAGTTTCATTTCTTGTATCATAATTGCTATTATTCAAATACCCCTTTATTATATTAAACATTTCTTTTGCTTTCTTATCCAGTTCTCGTAGTTTGCCTTTTATTATTTTTTCAGTTGAGTAATATTCCCACTCTTCCTCTCCTTTAATAGTTCGTTCGCATTCAAAGAACATTACCCTTACGACATCCGCATTATGAACCATATCTAATATTTTGGTTTCAACAAAGGCATTATAAGAAGAAGTTCCTACCCTAATAGGGAAAGATATAGGAGCTGTTAGTCTTCCATTACGATATGGTCTTGAATATTGAACTGGTCTAATATTTAAACGAGTAGCAACATCGCTAATAGAGGAATTAGGGTCAATTCCCAAAAGTCTTAAACTTGCCCGAAAATTTTGAGAGGTCGCCATTTTATATATTGAGTGAGATTTTTTTAAATCATTTTTTTCGCAATTGATTTGAGTGATTTTCATCCTTTTTTTTGTTGAGATTTTTTTTTAAATTTAAATCAATTTTAAATTTAAAATGAAGAGAAAAAAAATTGATTTTTTTTGAAAAAAAGGCACTTTTTTAAACTTATTTTTTTCATCCCCAAAAGGGGAAATTAATAATATTGTTTAATTTGAGACATAGGATTTTCTAAATCTAATTCAACATCCCCATTTGGAGTTATTAATTTAATTGGTCGCCTATCTAACATAGACCATATTGTTCTACCAATATGAATAGTATGAATATTACGATATATAGATTGGTTAATTCTCCAATAATTTATAGAATGATAATCAACCCTAATATAAATATATTTATAACTTTTATCAGTTTTACTGATTACCAATTTTGTTAAATGATAATTTGGTAGGTCAAGAATATCTCCAACTTGAAGAATACTCAACCATAAATCATATTCTGCTTTTTTATTTATTAGTAATTGTTGTTTTGAAACTATTGATGCTGAATGTATTACCAATTGGTCTTCAAAAGCAAACCTTACATCATCTCTTGTTAATTTATTACACCAATAATTAATTTGTTTCCCCATATTCTTTATAATAAAACCCATTATATCATTTAATTTTTTACACCTAAAAGTCAATTGGTGTTTTGTTTTTAACATATTAACTAACATATCTAAAATAAATTTATCTCCATATTTTTTACGGATATTTTCCAAATACCATTCCAACCAAGCATTCGTAAAGGATAGAATATGATTTCCAATATCTCTTGGTAATAATTTCATACATTCATTAATAGTCGGCATTTTATAAACTACCATTTCAGTAGGAGCAAATTTTCCATTAACTGAATTAGGTTTATTAATATAACAATTGATTTGAACTGATTGAGTGGTTGTCGTCGCCATTTATATATTGAGTGATGGGATGTTTTTAAGTTGTTTTTTTAAATCAATTTTTTAAATTTGAGAAAAAATTGATTTTTTTTGAAAAAAAATGGCAACATTTTTTAAAACTTAATTAATGCCCTCAAAGGGTTTTAATCTTGGTTCCAAATTCCGTCATTTGTCATAACATTAAAATTATCGGACAACGCTTCATATTTTTTATAACAATCATAACATTCATCACCATTACCTCCACCGAAATAATGTTCCCAAGGTTCATCACCATCAACATTATTTATATCAAAATCTCCATCATTCCCAAGATTATATACATCTCTCATATAACGATTTACATCTAATGTTTTTTGTATTCCGCAAATAAAACAACAAGTATTATTATTAGTATGATTTCTAAACCAATTATTATATCTTTCTATAAATGTTTGTAAATTCATACAAGGACTACCAATCCAAGTATCATTTTGCCAATAATACATTCTATTTTCTATGGCATTATACCATCTTCTTCCTAAAAATAAATCAGTAGTAGGAACAATATTAGTCGCACCATAATATTCATTTCTCCAATCATCATATTCTTCATCGGTATTTTGACTTCCATTACTGCTTTCATTATCGCTTTCAGTTTCATTTTCTTTATCATTATCTAATACTGCTCTACAAATAGGACATCTATTAGTATCATTTACAATTTTTTCTAAACATTCTCGGCAAATTTGATGGTCGCAATTTTCACCTCCATCTATTGTAGCATCATCATCATCTATCCCAAATGTTTCAAAACAAATAGGACAATCCGTTTCGCAATTATATTCAGTTATACGATCCAAATTAGGAATAGTAATTTTTCGTTCAGTAATATATTTATGATATTTTTGTTGTATAATATTAATTAAGTTAGTAATAAACCATTTATGATTAAGTAATATTTCTTCTATATTTTCTTTTATACTTCTATAATACCAAATATCTTCATAATCTTTATATTCAATAATTTCATTAAATTTTTCCTTATGTTCTGCTTTCGCTTTAATAAGGGTCGCAAGATTTTCCCATTTTTGTTGAGTGGTTGTTGTCGCCATTTATATATTGAGTGATGGAATGTTTTTAAGTTCTTTTTTTAAATCAATTTTTTAAATTTGAGAAAAATTGATTTTTTTGAAAAAAAATGAAGAAAAATTTGATTTTTTTTTCATCCCCAAAAGGGGAAATTAAGAAACTATAATCAAATCATTAGTAAAGGATTGTTTTTCCAATAGTTTTTTTTCTCTATATCGTTTAGATGCTAATCTATTAACTTCCTTAACTCTTTCTTTTTTGAGAGGGTCAGTCATTCTAACATTAATAAAATATTGTCGCTGATAATCTCTTATCTTATCTCGGTTCTTTTCTCTGTATTTATCAATACGCCTTTTTTGATCTTCGGTATAAAAAGTTTGGGTTTGAGTTTCCATTACTATTATATTGAATGATATTTTTTTAAATTGTTTTTCTTAAATATTCCTTAACTATATTATCGTTCCGTTTGAGGTCATCGCTGTATATAGATAAATATTTACAATAATTATCGTCCAAATCCATACTTTTATCGTAATGGTCTGTAAAATATTTATCCGTTGCTAAACAAAAATAACCGCAATCTTCGCTTTTCAAATCTTGGATTTGTCTATCATTACGAGCGTATGGTTTATAACGATGTAAAAATTCATCTACATCTTTTGGAGCATATTGTCCGAAACTATCAAAATATAATGCTTTATTAAATGGATGAGGTAATATCCTCATAAAGACCCAATGAGTTCCGTTTCCTTTATCGCTATCTTCCATATTAATATAGTATGAACCAACCTTCGCTTCCATATCATTCAGTTCATCCTTACTAAATACTCCAACGATTGGAAATCTTTGCTCTCTCGCATATTCTTCCAACTCAATATTACTCAACATACTTTATTTACAGATTTTAATAAACAACCTTTACCCAATAAATTTGTAGAGGTTGATTTTTTATAATTATCTAACGAAAATGTATAAGAGCATTTATCGCTTAATTTAGTCATAGCAGATAATGGAATATGTAGATGAGGTTTAAAATCATTATATCCTCTACCATCTGTTCCATCCATAAATACTTGCTTCATACCTCCAATTGCTTCAAAATTTTCTTCGGTTAGTTCCCAGTAAAAAGTTCCTCCTTCCTTGAACGCAAATACAAAAAATACTTTCTTACCTTGCTTAATCTTCTTCATTCCCATTTGTCGTTTATTATCGCCAATCATCCATTCCTTAAAAGCATTAGAACGATATGTTCTTGATTTTAGTTCTATAAAATGAGTAGGACTTTCAAAATCTAAAACGGATTTCATATGAAATGTTTTCCTAATATCTTCTCCAAATTTTTCTTTAAGAATAGGAGTAAATATCTTCTCATTCTCGTCCCCCATTTGAAAATACGCTTGTTCTCTTAACTCATCCATATATATTCCTAAATTATTTTATTTTTTTCTATCAAACGAATTAAGGACTACCCGCCGGCATAAAACTACCCCCTCGTTTTCTTGGTCTTGATACAGCTCCCATAGTATGATGATGTATATGATGAACCATCATAGAACCACCATATCCAGCGGCAATAAATGAACCTCCATATCGTTCAATAGGGTTGTATCCTTGTAGTTGATTAACACTTTCAAAATAAGGGTTCATTGCTGGACTATAAGTATATTGGTAAGGACTTCCAAGTTGAACTGGTGTATTAAAATCATTATTACCCCCAACATAAGTTATTTGACTTTCTGTTGGTTCTATTGCTCCTCCCATCATTCCACCTCTTCTACGATGGTGAGGATGAATACCAGTTCCGTATGTTTTCTTTCTTCCAGCAATAGGTGCCTCAATATATTCATCTTTGGCAAGTTGAACTGCCTCTTTGGCAACTTTTTTAGCGTCTTTGGTTTGAACTTTTTTAGGGGGAGTATAGTCTTCTTTAATAGCATCTACTGCTTGGTTTCCTAATGATTGACTAACACTTTTTGCTAATACACCAAATTCGGGATTACCAGTATATTCTGCTACCGCACTACCAAGAGCGTCTGCTCCAAGAGATACAGCATGCTTACCAGCGGCCTTAGCGGCGGGGGCAATAGTCTTCCAAGCAATACCCGCCACCTTTTTAACTTTATCAAAAAATCCCTTACCCATTTTGGTCTTATGAAGTCCATTATGAGCGATATGTAAAACTGGATATATAACATTATGTTCTGTAATACCATCCGCAATATCACTAATATCTTTACCTCTTGCTCTTGCCGAAGCAACTATATGATGATGTAAATCTCTAATCAAACCTAAACCAGTCTTATTTCCAACAAGATTAGCAATTTTTGTTCCAGCATAATTACCTAATCTCGCACCAGCAAAACCGCTAACTGGTCCCAACTCTGGTGCTAAAAATTCAGCACCAGCAGACCCTAACGCAGATGTAACTGCTGGAATACCAGTATGAATAAGAGTTGAAGCAATCTTTTTACCAGTTGCTGGACTAAATGCTTTTTTAAAATCATTACCGATAGATTTTAATGTAATTTTTCCGCCAACCTTTTCTTCTTTTTTAGGCATTATAAGTTATATTGAGATAAAAAATATATTGCTAAATTATATGACAGAACTTTTACAAATCCAAGAATGTATGAAAACAAATCCTAAAAATGATTATTTCTATAATTACTTATTAGGATGTATAATAGATATTATTAATCCAGATTGTATGGAGAGTTATGGTAGATATATTATTTTTGGTAGTCAAGTAGCAGAATTATTTACTAAACAAGATATAGATTATATTGACCTAATTAAAATATGTTTGTATGCTTTAATTAGTCGCTTACTCGCTATTTATGTATTAGCGTTTATAAAAATAAGAAATACAATTGGTATTCCGCAAGGATTAGAAAATATTGATTGGGAATATTTAGAAAATCGTTGTTCTAAAACTATTCCAATTTACGCTAAATTTTTAGATTTTCAATTAGAAAAATTAGATGAAAAATCTGTATTATTATTTAATAGAGAAAAAAGGAAATTATTCCAAAATAAAGAATTATTTAAAGAGGTTGCTTTTCAAATGCCTTTACCCGAAGGTATTAAACCCGATGATTTGGATTTGTATAATTGTCAATCAGAATTTCAAATTAAAGGGACATAAGACTTCTAAAAGACATATTATTCGCTGTTCCAAGTTTTGAACTTTCCTCAACGCCATCGTATCGTTGGGATGATGAATTAAGCATAGGAGGTGGTTTAATCCCCCCAGCGTTTATCACTCTTGGTGTTCTACTCATAGGGACTTTCATTCTACTTGTAGATAATAGCCCTCTATTGAAATCTCTTGGCATATAGGAACTCAAATCCAGTTTATTAGCAAGATGACCCGTTGGAAGCATTACTGCTCCTCCTTCTTCGTATGGATTACCTTCAACCAAACGATGTTCTATATGGTAATATTTATCACCCTTTTTGGTCGTATAGTCCAAATCCCCTTTATGCGTTTTGGATTTAGAACCCTTAACACCACTTCCTTTCATCGCTCTTAATTTCGCCATATGGTCTTTCATTTCTTTTGAACCTTTTTCAAACTTCGGCATTATATTATTCTTCAATATTTTATTTATGCCAAAACCAGTATTACTTTCTCCATCATAATAACTACCACTATCAGAAGAACTATCAGAAGAATATCCGCTATCGCTATCCAACCCTTTTCCTAAAATAACATTCAAATAAAAGTTTGCTCGTTTAATAGTCCTATCTTGAAATTCATCCTTATTACCAATAATATATTTCGCAAACTTTTCAAGAGTATTAATAGTAGGATGAGACGATTTGAACGCTTTAAATTGTTTGGTTAGAGAACCCCAATTCAAATCTTGAAAATCTGGCATTCCGTTCCCAACTTTCTCTGGTTTTAAATAGTCTTCAATTCGTTTCGCTAAATTAACTATTCCAGTAGTAAAATGTTCCGGTCTTTGTATAATATAACTAACCGCTTCATTAAAATCCAAACCATCCTTACCATCTTTACTAATATGAATATTATATGGTTTCAACATTTTTTTAAGTCTACTCTTATTAGCAGAATTTTTAGCACTCATTTTTCTATAAACTTGTCGCTCTTCTTCGCTCTCAAATTTTTTACGAGGTTGTTTTACTGGTTTTGGAGGTTTTGGTTCTTTCGGTTGTTTTATCGGTTTTTCTTTTACTGGTTTCGGTTCTTTTACTGGTTTCGGTTCTTTTACTGGTTTCGGTTCTTTGAGGTTAGGTTGAATTTTTTTCGCTAAATTAACTGCCTTTGTAGAAAATTGGGTAGGATGTTCTAATAAGATATTAATAACTTCATCTAACGAATGCGTATCCAAATTATAATCACTTCCAATTAGGTCTAATTCTTTTTTCAGTTTAGTTTTATTAGCACTATTAACAGAACTAATCCTTTTATTCATTTTTCGTTCTTCATCGCTTTCATATTTTTTAGGTCGTCCTTTACTTCTCTTTACTACTTCGGTTTCGGATTTTTGTTCCGATTTTCGTTTATTAAATCTATGAGAAATCATTTGTCCTAATTCCATCTTCGCTTCTTCCTCTGCTTCCTTACTGCTTTCTAATATTCGTTTCGCCCCTTTAAGCATAGATGCTGTTATTTTCATATACCCAACTTTTTTATGTCCGTCTTCAATATTATTTACAATTAAATTAGCGTATTGAGTTGGAGATATTTCCATTTGTTTCCCAACCTTATTATAAGTATCAAAAAATATCTGCTCTAATGTTCTCCTCGTTGATGCCATTTATAATATTGATAGAGTTAATATTTTCGTCTTTTTTCCTAAAACATTTATTTCCCATATACCCAACAAAAATACCTCTATAATCATAAACTTCAACTATAAATAATGGATTTTCACTCTCAATTAAGGTTATAGATCCAGTATCTTTTTTAGGAAATCCAGTAAGATTTTTGAGATATTTTGGTTTCGGAGTATGATTTCTCATAATATATTAGTAATATAAAATTACCAAAGGATATTACGAGAGAGATTATTTGGAGAATACGGATTATCTTTCCAATTACCTTTCATATTAGCAGTTCTTGTTAAATAATTATGTCTTCTAATAGGGTCTTTATGTTTTGTAAAATCTTCATAACCCATTTGACCGAAATTAATCCATTTTTCAGTATTAGGATTAAATACCATATATTTTTTATTTTTATTTTTGGATAGTTCTATTTTAACATCTTTTCCTAAATATTTTCTCGCTTTCTTAAATACAATTGTAGGATTAGAATATTCCAAAATCTCTTCTGATTTAAGATCTTTACCCTCAAACTTTGGTAAATTATAATTACCCATTATAATTTGCTTTAAATCAATCTGTTTTTTCAAATTAGATGGTTTTATTTCATTTGGCGTTAATGGTGTATTTTTATTAATCCGTTTAGTAGGTCTATAAACTGGATACTCTTTATCACCAACATCTTTCCAATCTTCTTGAAACCATCTTTTTAGATTTTTAGGTTCTTTATCATCGCTATAAGTCCCACCTAATTCCTTATATTTTTTCACTAAAAACCCACTCTTGTATGCTGATGGTTTTGAATATAATTTATCTGCTAAATGTTTGACTTGATTGTATAATTTTTGATTATCAATAATCGGCATTATTATATTATATATTTAATATATAATGAAAGAAGATGCTGTCTATCAAAAAAAAGTTAGTTCTAAACTATTTGATAAATTATATGAAATGTTAAATGAAATTACCATACCAATTGTAAAAGAAAATAACAGACATAATTTTCCAAGACATAGAGGCGGTATTTTTGGATTAATTAGAGGAAGATATAAAAGTGGTATTGGTTTGTCTGCTTTAAGTAAAGAACATCCCGAAATATATAAAGAAATTGTAAAAATTGGTAAAGAGATTTGTCCTTTTCATTTTACTACTATTCAAATAAATCATAATTTAGTATCAACCCCTCATATTGATAAAAATAATGTAGGTGAGGGATTATTGGTTTCATTTGGTGATTATGAAGGTGGTAATATTATGATTGGAGGAGAAGAATATGATACAAAATATAGACCAACAATTTTTAATGGTTCTAAATTAGAACATTATAATACCAAATTTAAAGGAGAACATAATAAATATTCTTTGATTTATTTTAATATTAATTATGCGGTCAAGAAGGGAGGGTCTTTGTATCCGATGGGAGCGTAGGATGTCGTTCCATTTCTAATTCATCTATCTTCTCTTCTGCTTCTGTATCTCTTAATAGTTCGCAACCGCAACATTTTAGACTTTGACATTTGCTCTTATACAATTGTCTTGTTAATGCTAAAACAAAAGCAATAGAAGAAGTATAAAACCCAACCCAAAAAACCTCACTCATAGAAACCATAATATATATTATTATTATTATTTATATGCGTATATAGTCCAACCAATCGTCATATTATTACTTACTGATATACTGCTTTGTTGTAGAACTAAACCACTTATAGTAGAACCACTAATATTTGTCGCTATAATACTTCTATCCGATGCCCCACTGATACCGGGGTTAGAATAAAACGATTTACATTTTAAACCTAATGATTGAGTAGTAGTCGCAGTAAAACCTACATTTTCTATTTCAATAATTGTTTGGTGATTAACCGTTTGACTTACTGCCAATATTAAAGGAGAAGAACTAATAGTTGCCCCAGCAGTATAAACTGGTGATACAACAGTAGTCGCAGAGGAAGTCATTTCAAATCCATACAGAGAAGAAGTCGTCGGTAAAGTTCCACTCCCTAAAAACGCTTGAAGACTATAAGAAGGATACGCTGTAAAGGTCAGTTGGGTAGTTGGTGCCAAAACTATACGATAATTTTTATAAGTTGAGTTGAATATTCCTGCCAAACTAATATTGGTAGCAGAAGCAGACCCAGTAATACTTTGAGAACCAGTTGATAAATAAACTAATCCACCAGAAGAAAGCAGACCAGTAAATAATGTAGCGGACAAATTACCTGTTGAAGGTATATATGACAAAGGATTTGTCGTTTTATCTACATTCAACGCCAAATTACCAGTATTATTACTTACAAAAGTAGGGTAAAATGTTGCCGACGTATTATTATCAGATATAGCAACAGACGAAGCAGACGAAGCAGTCGTAGCATTTCCAGATAAAGGACCGTTAAATTTACCATATACTATTCCGTCGCCCATATTTGGAATTGTAGAATTAAACCAAGTTTCGGTAGGATTTATGAATTGAATTTCAAATCCAGAGGTAATATTAATATCTTGGTCTGTTGTTAAATTAATTCCAGCACCATTTGAAGAAAAATTTAATGACCCATTATTAACCGCAATACTCATTCCAGTAACAGATTGAATATTAATATCGTCTGTTTGGGAGATTATATCAATATTACCCCCACTTGTAGTGAGACCAGTAGAATTAACAATATTTTTAAAGTTCATATTTAATCCGTTTGTAGAATTTATATCCATACTATCCGTATTCAAAGTGATAATCCCAGTTGTAGCGTTTGTATTTACAAAAAAGTTTTCACCAGCATTTATTTGAACGTTGTCACCAGAGTTTAAACTTACTACACCTCCACTTAATGCCGAAATGCTAATATCTCCTGGACTACTAAAATTAGAGCAAACAAGTTCTCCGTCCCCAGTTGATAAACCAGAAAGATTGATATATGTTTTTCCATTTGTTGAAGTTAAATTAATATCGTCATTACCAGTCAAATTAAGAGTGTTACCAGCAAAAATATTTATATCAAGTGAAGACGCCCCTGTATTGATATTTAAATTATTCCCTTCATTTATAATTGAAGCAATATTAGTAATATCATTTTGGTTCATATTGAAATCGCAATTTACATTTAAACCAGTCGCTAATGTAGTGGTTAAACCGCTTGCTGCTGATATTCCTACATAAATAGGGGTAGCTGTATTCAAATCACCAGCAATCGTAATAGCAGTAGGAGTTATTTCAATAGCAGAAACGCCGTTAGATGAGTATCCTAAAAGAGTATTTGGAACTAATGTTGTTTGATTTTGCGAATTATAAGGTTGTATAGACATATAATATATACAAGATTATTATATTTTATCAAACGACCTTGGTCGTTTTAGAAAATATCTAAACCAAAGGTTTTAATTCCATTTTGTAATTATTAATGTTAAGTTATTATTAAGTAAATTATAATAATAAGCATTGTCAATTAAACCAGTTATTTCAACAAAACAACATCCACTAGGTGAAGGGGCATTAAGAACAACTGAATACATTGTTAAATTAGGACTAGGATTTGGGGCACCATAATAATTTAAAATTGTAAAAATATAACCATATTGGGAATTTCCATTAGATGTATAATTTTGTCTTGTAGCAGTTCCAAATCCACTAAATTGAGTATTATTAGATGTTAGTGGAAAACCCGAAGTTAATGTTGGAGAAGTTGATGGATTATTAGTATAAAATAAAAATGTAAAACTATTCATAGTAATATTTAATGGAATATATCCACTCCATTGCGAATTAAATGATACTTGAGAGCAAGTAAATTGGGTTGTTACAATAGGGTTGCTAATATTACTAATAGCAGTTGAAACGTATGCGGTTGTTGCTATTTGAGTAGAACTATCCGGAAATGTTGCTGTTGGAGCAGTAGGTGTTCCAGTAAAATTTGGAGAATTTATAGGGGCGTAAGTAGATAATGTTGTTGTATTTACTAATTGTTGAGAAGTAGTTACTCCAGCATTATTATAAGCAAAATATGGGTTTTGACTACTTATATAAAAAGTTCCTTGTCCGCTTGATAATACATTTATATTTGGATTATTTGGAGATTGTAATATATTAGTAATATTTGCCGTATTTGTAGCGTTTAAATAAATATTTGTTGAGTTTAATGCTACTGAACTACCAGTTGCGTCAATTGTAAAATTACTACTACCAAGATTAGTTCCTTGTAATGTAATTCCTCCAAAAGTATTATTAGGAGTAAATTTCGCCCAATAATCATTAGGAGGACTAAATTGACTAAATCCAAAAATCATATCACCAGTTGCTACGGAAGTTATACCTTTTCCAATTGCTATTGTATTGCTTAAAGTTGTAGCAGTAGCATTTACACCAGTTTGATAACCAATAGCAACATTTCCGCTCCCAGTAGTTTGATTATAACCACTTTCGTATCCTAAATATGTATTATTACTTCCTCCGTTTAATTGTTGTCCGCTCCAATAACCAACTGCTGTATTATTATCGTCTGTTAATGAATTTGCTAATGAAGCATAACCTAAACCAGTATTAAATGAACCACTTGTTAGTGCTTGTAAAGCAGTATATCCAAAAGCGGAATTATTATCACCACCAATTATTATATCTCCTAATGTCGCAAGACCAATAGCAGTATTATTTCCAGTTGGTAATTGTCCTATATTTGTTTGAGTATTATCTACTGAAAAAGTTGAATTAAAAGTATTTGCTCCAGTAAAAGTATTATTACCAGCAAGAAAAACATCACCACCACCAGTCGTTATTGGAACTCCGTTTAATAATACATCGGCACCTACTAAATTAATGGTATTTGAAGAAGTTATTACTAAACCACCATCATAAGTTCCAATAGCTGTTGAGTTTTCTTCTATACTTGCGGTATAAGTAGCATTACCTAAAATATCAGAAAATGATGATGTTGATAAATTTGTTATTGCTCTATTTGCTCCAGTTGCTGAATTGAAGTCAATTGTATCTGTTGAAAATAAACCATTTGTAAAATCTTCGCTACCTTGAGCGGTAGGAAATTTTAGATAATTCGCATCTAAAAAAGGAATTGTAATACCACTTGAAGAGGCGGGGTCAATAAAAAATATAGGATTATAAACGGGGGTTGTCGTATTTGTAGGTGGCGGTTGAACTGACATACTATTATATTATTATATTATATTATACTATGCCTAAAAAGACGGAATTATTTAATTGGTATGAAAAAATACCCGATAGGTATTTGAAGAAGACGCATAACCCTCATTTTGATACTCATCATATTAAACTTCCTATGAGAGCAGTTATTCTTGGAAATTCGGGAAGTGGTAAGACGCAGACCTTAATGAATATTATTTATAATATGCCCGAAACATTTGAAAAAATCTACATCATAACCAAAGACAAAAAAGAACCAATTTATGAATATGTAGAAGACAAATATAAGAAGAAGGGGGTAGAGGTTTTAGAAGGTGTTGAAAACCTACCCGACTTATCCAAGTTTGATGAAGATACAAATACGCTGGTTATTTTAGATGATATGGTAAATGAAGGAGAAAAAAAACTTGCCCCAGTTGCTGACTTCTATATCCGTTGTCGTAAGAAAGGTTGTTCTATTTTATTTATTAGTCATTCTTGGTTTAAAATGCCGAAACTAATTAGACTACAATTATCTCATCTATTTATAAAGCAGTTGTCGTCTATGCGAGATTTGAAAATGATTATGAATGATTTCTCTTACGATTTTGATAAGAAGTTTATAAAGGAAATGTATGAAGACGCTACAAAAGACCAAAAACATTTCTTATTGATTGATATTAACGCTAAACCCGATGAAAGATTTAGAAAAAATTTTGATGAATTATATGAAATTCCCGAAAATTTTAAATAGTATAGTATATATATGAGTAGAACTGGTAGTATGCTTATTGTCAATCAACGACATCCAAACGATTTGAAAAAGGCGTATCAGACCCAAGATGAACTTTTGAGAATAGCCATAGCGAATGATGCTAATATAGCAAAAGCGAGAAAGGATTTTAAGAATGAAGAACCAGTATTCTTAACATTAAGACAGAGTATGTCCCCCGAAGAATTAATACAAGACCAATCATTACAAATACAAACTGCTCTATCAAATCTTTTAGATATTGGTTTTAGGGATGTTGAAGCGAAACAAATAGTAACAAGAATGACGGATGACCCCGATCTTGTATATAAATTTAATCTTACTGCGAAAGCAATTGCCGAAGATGTTAAGAAACGATTTGATATTAAGATTTTAACACCAACATTTTTCTTTGATTATCTTACTCGTTATATTGAAGAACTTGATGAAGCAAGTGGTTTGATGCCAGTAGCAAATGCTAATATCAAAAATAAATTTGACGCTTTGAGTAGAAGTATTCAAGATATTTTACGGATTATTCCAAAGAAAAGTGATTTGGATGTAGTTTTAGACCATTTAAGTATGCTTGTTGTTGGAGCAAATAGAGACCAACGAGAAACTTTATTAGAAACTGGAAGAAGTATTAGAGATTTAATAAGGACATTACCATCAGAAGCAAATTTCGCTCAACTTAATTTGAAAACCCAAGTTGATAAAATGGAGATATTACAACAACTTCAAAATGTATTAGATAGTCTTCCCGATGAAAATAATTTAATACAACTAAACGGAGCATTACTATCAAATCAATTAACTCTTAATCAAAAAATAGATGTTATTGATGATACATTAGGAAACATTAGTGATACTTTAATAGATGATTTGAAAAGTATTAGAGCAAGAATGGAAGCACCAGTTCCTATACGAATTCCTACAAGAGAACCTCCAACCCCTACTATGACTTTACGACAACCAAGTCAAGGATATACTTCTTATGGAACAACTGGTGAGGAAAGTGGAATAGATACTCCTTCTTCTACTCCTGGTTCTGCTACACCAGTTCAAAGAGGTAGAGGTATAAGAACAAAGAAAATTGGTAAAGGTATTTCTATTCTTGATACACCAAAACATTTAGAATTTGGAAAATTTGTTATTGATAAACATAGATTAGACCAACAAGGAGTATTACATTTTAAACATAAAAGTTTAGGCAATACGAAATTTAAACCATTTCCAGTTAGTGAGGATACAAGAGAATTAATGAATGATGTTTTAGCAACTGGAAAACTAAACCATAAACATTTTAGCAAACTACCTAATAGCGAACAATCTTATCTCTATAATGTTATTCAAGGAGCGGGACTTTTAGACCATTTTAAACTTAAAATAAATGATAAGGAAGATGAAAATCAATTTGAAATTTTGAAAGGAGAGTATTTAGCGGGTAATAATTCAGTTAAATTAATACGAGAATTAAGAGCATTAGTAGTAAAGTTCTCAAATGAAGGAAAAATAACCAAAAGACAAATGACCGATTTATTGTTAGAAATCGTATAATTCTTATCTAATTATATTATAGATGCGAACTCTTATTTTGAATAGCGGAAATATTGTTCCAAATACAAACAATTCAGAATTGGTATATGCTTTTCCAGCGGGTTCTATTACTATTAAGGAAAGTCAGCAAATAGCATTAGCAACCCTTCAAATGTATTATTCAACCTTTAATATTACTGCTCTTAACAATAATAATACTTATCAGTATGTTTGGGTTGATGGAACGATTGTAAATGTTCTAATGCCAGATGGATTTTATACTCTTGATGATATTAACAATTTTTTACAATTTACTATGATTGGAAACGGACATTATTTAGTAAGTGGTTCTAATTTTGTTTATCTTTTGAACTGGATTACCAATCCTACTTATTATACAATTGAACTCCAAGTGTTTCCAATTGATACTACAATTGCGACTGCTAATAGTTGGACTTTGCCAGGAACTGCTACTTGGGCGATACCAACCGCCCAAGCAATCTCTCCTATGATTAATATTTTAAATAATAATTTTACAAAAGTAGTAGGATTTCAAAGTGGATATTATCCGCAAGGTGCTCCAACCTACTCCCAAGCAGTTATTAGTGGAACTCCTCCCGCTCAAACTCAATCTCCCGCATTCATAACTCAACAAGCGTATCAATCTACAACTGCTCCTCAAATAACTCCTCTCTCCTCTTATGTTCTTACTTGTAATCTTATTAATAATAACTATTCAGTCCCAAATAATTTGTTATATAGTTTTGCTCCCCAAGGATTTTTTGGTTCTCAATTTACAATTCAACCTAATTTTCCAGCGTATATTAATGTTAATCCAGGACAATATCAGTTTATCACCTTGAAACTTTTAGACCAAAATCTATTACCAATTTCTATTCAAGACCCTAATTTTGTTATTCAATTGATTATTACCGATAATGTAACGGATATAGTATTAAGCGGTAAGGGCGGAAATAAATAATAATCTTGTATTATATTATGTATATTCATAAACTACGAAGTGTAGGAGGAGCGAGATTTTCTCATAAAATTAGAACTGGGGGAGTTGTAGCAAAATCTCATCATCGGTCTATTGGAAGTGGGATACATAATTTAGAAGAAAAAGTATTTGATAATGGGGTTGTTAAAAAAGCATCGGATGTATTAAGGAATACTAAATTAGCGAAATCAAGAATTCCTAAAAAATATATTAGTTTTAGCAATTAATAAAATATTGGTTCAAATCAATATTTTATAAAAAAAAAAAGTGAGGTTTTCTCACTTTTTTATTTATCGGAATTATCAGAGATAATTTTATCTTTTAGTATATTATAATGGATAGTCTTGTCTTTGAAGATACGATAAATAGCGAATTGACAACCTCCGAGTTTGTTGATAAACAATGGTTGTATGTTAATGACAATAACAACGGCAGTTATTCTTCTCAAATTGTTATAGATACAACGCCGTTAGCAAATAGTGGTGGATGGTGTAATTGGTCGGAAGGTCTTATCCTTATGCCTTTGGTTCTCCAATTGGAAGGAGCAAATGCTAATATTACGGCAGCTACGGATACTGGATATGATTGGGTTGTTGCTTTGAAAAACGGATACTGGAATATACTCCATTCTATGAATGTAGAATTTAATAATGGAAGTGTCATTCAACAAACCCCATATATGAATTTATGGTGTTCTTTTAGAGCATTAACTTCTTGGTCGGTTGATGATTTGAGAGATTGGGGTGCTGTATGCGGTTTCAGTCCAGATACATCTCTTTCTTGGGGATTTAATTCTTCCGCTACTACTGGAACAAATGTTCTTGCTGGTTGCGGTGCGGGTTTGTTTAATAACTTGACTTCTATCCAAGTTGATATTTCTACTTTTGCTTTTACTACTACGACTGGTGCCGCACCAGTTGTTGTTCCTACTTTAAGTGCCAATATTAGCACCAAAACAACTTTACCAAGTCAAGACCTTCGTTATGTATTTAATCAAGGGTTGGTTAATAGAATGGCATATATCAATTATGACCCTACTTATACACCAGCAGTTAGCACTTTTAGTTTGAACCAAGGTTATTTGATGACAAATACCCAAGCAACCCTTATTTTCAAGACTTGCGTTCTTTATCAAACTACTGGTGCTTTGACTACGAGAGCAGTCTGTATTGATGCTGTTATTCGTTTGAAGGATATTGCTGATATGTTCTGTAAGATGCCGATGACAAAGGGTGGAACATTTAGAATGTATATTAATACTAATCAAGTCTATTTCCAAGTCGGTCAAACATCCGCTACAATTCAAACTAATACCCCCGCTGTTACGGCAGACGCTTTTCAAACTTTGGTTACTGCCCCAGTTATACTTGGTGGTGGTGGAACTAATCCAGTTATGTTTGCTTCTTGCGCGTTAGGACAAGGTTCTCAAACTCTTATTCCTCCCGATATTGACCTTGCCCCAGTTGCCGAAACTGAAATCGTTTCAGTTGCTCTCTCTATTGTTAGAACCCAGTTTAGTCAAATTACAAATGTTGTTTCTTGCCCTATTACATCTTGTAGATTGTATTGTCCCGTTTATACTCTTTCTCCTCTATCAGAACAGCGTTTGCTTTCGCTTTCTCCTACGAAAAAGGTTGTTTATGAGGATATTTTCTACTACCAATTCCCTAACCAAGCGGGAGGACAGAATTTTAATCTTTTGGTTTCTAATGGTATTCCTAATATTCGTAAGGTCTTGGTTCAAGCGTTGATTAATATAGCATCTAATGGTGTTTCTTATAACGCTGGTGGAGGAACTGGTATTACAACATCTACTCTTCTTTCTCCTTTCTGTTCTACTGGTGGAACACCCGATCCTATTAGCATAAATAATTTCCAAATTCAAATTTCGGGTAAGAATTTATTTATCAATCAACTCCAATACGATTGGGAAGAATTCGTAGAGCAGTTGGTGTCATCTAACCAGTTGAACGGAAGTTTGACGACATCTATGGCATCGGGACAAATTGGAAAGCAAGACTACCAAGCATTATACAGATACTACTACGGAAACGCATCTCGTTCTATTCCCTCGGAGGATGGTGTAGCAAAAGCAGTTCAGATATTGGGGTCAATTAATACTCCATCTAATATTACTTGCGATATCGTTTGCTTTATTTCGTTTGAGAGAGATTTTACTATTGACCTCCGTAGTGGTGCGAGAATTCAGTAAATATTTTCTAATTAATATTATGAGAGGAAAATTTTATTATTTGGATATTTGGATGATTAGATTTTTTGGAGATATATTAAGGAGATTATTATTGGAATGATATTATTATTACTAAATAATAATATTATTTGCTCTCAACTTCTTACTCTCAACTTCCTACGGAAACCGACCGAACCGATACCGAACCGAAACCGAAACCGAACTGAAAAAAAAAATTGAAATGATTTTTGTAATTGGAAGGAAACTATTTTTTTTTATTTTTTTTTTATTTTTTTTAAAAAAATTGAAGTTCAAATTTTTAAGTTTCTCCAATACCCTACCCAAAAAAAAAAAATTGAAACAGATTTTCCAGTCAAGAAATTATCACTATTCCAAAACCGAAATGAGTTCTCAAACCGAAACCACCAACAATAACCGAAGTTCCGAAGTATCGGATAAAAAAGTTAGGAAAGAATATTCCAAGAAAGTTCCTACGGGGGATGTTGAGAGCGAAAATACCTCTCCATTTCCTACGGAGAGAAATTCAGTTTCTACTCCAAACTCACTTTTTAATTCACCTCCCGAATTGCCGAATATGTCTCAAACGAACAACAATGTTGCTGTTCCTTCCCAAGTGGAAGAAAATAATAAAAAAGTTGAAGGAAAAAAATCCAAACCAAAAAAGGTAAGTCCTTCACTATCAGACCCGACTGATGCTTCTATCGTTCAGAAACCGAAGGCGAAGAAAACAGAACCAGTTATCCCCGAAGAAGATGAGGATGACGAAGAAGTTCCTACTGCGACACCAGTTGATGCGTCTACGGAAGATGGTATCCAAGCAGACTTTGATAGTCAATCACCAAGAGCGATGATTTCAACCGAACAATTCGTAGATGTAAGCGTTGCCGAAGCGACAATTGTTCCTCCTCCTCCAATTGTTCCCGCTATAATTGACGAAGATGACGAAGAACTACTTGAAGCGAAAAGACAGATGGAGAAATACCAACGACTGATTGCGGAAAAAGAAAAGCAGAAACAAGTTAAGCAACAAGTATCCAAAGCGTCCATCTACCGAGAACAACTATCAGCGGAAACTCGTTCTCTCTCATTTGATATTTGGCAAGACTTGGAAATGCGAATACAAGAAACTACCCGAAAATATCAAGAAACTATACGGGACTTGGAGCGACAACAGAACGAAGAAGAAGAACGACGAGAAGAAACTCTACAACAATTGAAGGACGCAACCGACGAACAAGTAGTGGAATTCTACAATCAACGAGAAGCGAAGAAGAAACCGATGGCGAAGAAGACAACTACCAAGAAAGCAACTACCTTGGCGGAAATATCCGCTGGGGGAGGTGGAGGTAGTGATGATGGAAGCGAAGGCAAAGCGAAACGAGAGCGAAGCAAGATTGAAAGAAATCTTGACAAGACATTTGCGAACTGCCGAACTATCGTCATCACCGAAGAATACGAAGGAAGAAGAATATCAACTACTCTTACAAAAAATCTTCAACTATCAACTTGGAAGAAGGGTGCTTGGGAGAATGCGGAAGGGACTTCATTTGATACTCCTAACGATGCTTGGAAAGAGATGATTAGAACATTTTGGGGCGATGGAGAAATGAAGAGATACAACGGCAAGAATGTTTGGGAAAAAGAAGGACGAATGGTTGCTACCTCTAACTCGGGAACGAAGTATGATATGGCGAAGAAACCTTGGAATGTTATTATGGACTTGCCGAAGTGTAAGGGGAAGTATCAAGGACGCAACTTTGAAGACCTCACCGACGCAGATTTCACTCAAATAGTTTAAGAGCATTTTAGGTCATAGATTGTTGCGATGTATTTCTACCTTGTAATCAGACGGAGACGGCAATCCGCTAAAAACCGAAACCAAATTGAAACCGAATATCGTCTCAATTTT
>Ga0181355_1000244_pt1 | contig 22462 bp, 30 predicted proteins | sample Fa13VDMM15DN_FD_130099 | JGI IMG/M metagenome (GOLD analysis project Ga0181355, IMG submission 130099) | Freshwater viral communities from Lake Michigan, USA - Fa13.VD.MM15.D.N | ecosystem: Environmental > Aquatic > Freshwater > Lake | place: USA: Michigan | collected 2013-09-23 | reverse complement strand
AGGATCGTGGAGGCTGTCCACAGGGTCCTGATCAGGAACCTTGAGAAGGCAGGAGCATCTCCATCCATCACCAATTCCGCATGGCTAGCAGCCATCGATTGGTGGGCGACCACTGGGGTTCGGCCAACCGATTTCATCAAGCAACTGACAGATAACATGGAAGACGCCAATGATGTCGATCGGATCATCGCGTACAGGATTACCAATCGCCACACCAAGCGCACAGGAAAGCGCCAGGCTAGATAGGAAGACCTATGGGTGGGCGGAGAGACCTACCCGTATGCCGGATCGATCTCAATCAATCGTAGGGCCTGATCCATGGGGCGTGCCGTAATCACCACGCGCGCCTTGAACCCAGCCCCCTCGCCGGGAAACCATCGCCGGATCGTGGTCGCGCGGATGTCCCTGTCATCGCGCCACCACCCAGCGGAGGTCAGGCCATCGATGAAGTACTTGCATTTGCCATGGGCATTGTCGGTATCGATCATGCGGCGCGTCGCGCAGTACCAGTCGATGACCAGGGATACCACCTTGATCGGTTGTTCGGGTCCGACAATTGCTCCATACAACGACGCAAGTTGTTTGTCAGACTTGGCTTGCGTGTTCCTAGCACGCCAATGACTGCGCCCGTTTGGCCCCTCGTACTTGGGCATCGGCAGGATGACTCGGAATTCATTCATCTTCAATCCTGCTCGAGAACATGATCGTGTTCACGTTCCCCCCAGTAATGTCCGCCCACGTCTTCACCAAGTACGCGAGCGCCTGCGCCATTCGTGCTTTAGCAGGGTCGCGGCGCTGGGATTCGATGTCCGATACTCGGTTGCAATGCGCGCGCAGAAGATCGTCCAGCCGAGCGACCATACAAGCGCGAACGGATTCTCGCTCATGCGCTTTCTCCACCTCTCGCATCGCCCATTTGATGATCTCCTCCTGGCTCATAGCCTTTAGGTCCGCGACTCGTTCGGTCTGGCTCTTTGCCCTGCGTTCGTTCCATCCAGTCAGTCGTGCTCGCATGTTGGGTCTCCGTCCTGAAGATTGAAGGGTGTGTTTGCAGTTCCACAAAATGAGAGTACCAAACGCCTGCAACTCTTGATCGTGGCTGGATCTGGGTCGCATCATGTACTCGTGCCAAAGGAAATCATCACCCAACCGAAGAAGATCCCGATGCGGAAGCGCGGCTGGAAGGTTGAACATCATGGCTCCAACATCCACGTCGTGAAAATCGAGCGCCCTCGATGCAGCCTCGACTTCGAGCACTGGATCCTGCTGATGGCTGACAACCACGTCGATTCGACCGCAAGCCGGCTGGACATCGAACGCAAACTGCTCGACGAGGCGATCAAGCGCGACGCCACCATCTGCTTCATCGGCGATACGCTCGACTTGATGTCTCACAAAAACGATCCGCGCCACACCAAGGGCGGGCTTCGTCGAGAACTGTTGAGCGACGGGTACTTCGACAAGATCATCGACATGGCGGCTGACCACTACGCCCCGTATGCCAGCCACGTTGTCATGTGGGGCGTGGGAAATCACGAGTCCAACTATCTGAAGAGGATGGAGGTTGACCCTACCGCCAACCTGGTTCGCGCGATCAAGTGCCGCGCTGAAACAGATGCTATCGCTGGGGGATACGGCGGCTGGATCAAGTTCCAGATCAAACTGGGCAACAACTGTAGCGGATACACAGTGAAGTACATGCACGGTGGCGGCGGATCCGCTGCCATGACCGGCGGGACATTGGACTCGAAACGTGTGTACTCCTGGCTCGAGGGAGTCGATTCACTTGTCTACTCACACCTGCACACCTCGAACGTCGTCGGCCTCCAGCGCCTGTACTTGAGTGACCACAAGGGCCACTACGAGGAGAAATCCAGGTACTGCGATTGCATCCGAATCGGCACGACCAAGGATGCGTGGGGCAAGACTGGCGGCGCATATGGGTTCGAGGTTGAGCGTCAGTTCGGACCGGCTCCGTTGCGTCAGAAGTGGATTCGATTGAGGATTGAATGGGAGACAAAGCGAGACGGCACACAGATCCGCAGCACCCCGAAGTTGGTGTGGGATGTGATGGATGCCTACTGACTTCATCGTCGAGATGAATGGTCGGCGCTGGACGTTTCGATTCAGCCCACCGCGGAACATGGGAACGGACTGGGGGCGGTGCTGGGATAAGGACAAGGCCGCGCGGACTGGCCTGATCGAAATCAGGCGCAGCCTGCGCGGCCTTCGCATGCTCGAGGTCATCCTCCATGAGGCGCTGCATGCGAGCGCACCCTTCCTCGACGAGCCCGCTTGCGATCGAATCGCAGCAGACCTAGCCCGGTCCGCCTGGCGCAGCGGCTACCGCATCACTTCGCGGCCCTCCACACGATCGCCGGGCGGCCCGAACGGGTCTGCCGACGCACGCCCGAGTCGGTGATCCAGCCCTCGCGCATCAGCGCATTCACCGCCGCGCTGATCGACTGATGCGTTCCCTCGAGCGACTGCTCGACCTCGTCGCAAGTGGATGGCAGCGAGCGGATGACAGCGAACACCTTCGCCGGCATGAGTGGTGAGGCCAGCATGAACGCGACGTCCTGCGTCTGCCAGCGCGTCGCTTGCCGCCTTGTGCGACGCGGCGTCTCGATGTTGGTGTAGAGGTCAGGTTCCAAGGCAGTGCTCCTTAAACATCTCGAGGATCGGTCCGCTCGTGATCGCGCACAGGAACTGCCGCGCCGTGACGTCGGCTTGCTCCGAAGTGATGTCACCGGGAACTTCACACGACATCCGATGCCGCGACGTCGGACCGATCGCCTCGAAGGTGATGGTTCGCGCCTTGTGTGTTCCGACCATGTCATTCACAGCCCGCTCCACTCCCTTCGCGGATTCAAGGAACGACTCAAAGAGAGTGGTCATCATCTCATACAGGCCACAGCCACGCTTGAATCGAAACTCGAACGTCCAGGCGATCGGGTCAATGTTGTCGAACGTGTACTCGATGGTCACGTTCCAATATGGGTCTTTCATGGGTTCCTTACTCCGTGCAGTCGCACGGGATTGTGATGTCATTCGGGTCATCCGACTCCGGGAACAGCCTGCCCTGAATCGTCACTTGGTGCAGGATCGTCGCATACGGTGGACGGTCCTTGCGAAACGTGCCACCGATCTCTTGCTCGAGATCGATCCACCATTTCGCTCGCGCTGGCTCCGCCTCCATCACTCGGTCGGTTGCCGCTCTGTTCTTGAGGAAGCACAGATCGCAGTTGCCGAAGGCGGCGTCGCCGTTTGGCAGTTGCAGATCGAACGGTGCGTTGCGCCACCACTCCTTCACCATCTCGGAGTGAACCCCGGCGTCGGCCAATGGCATGGCAATGTCGCGGGACTGGTCGCCGCGCAGTTTGGCTACGCGCCTCTGCTCGTCGGCCCGGAGCCCGATGACGGTGGTGAACTCGGGGAAGCCCCGAGCCTCCATCCACTTCCGCATCGGGATGACCTTCAGGTCACTCGTGCAGAACCGGGCGATCGGATTCGGAAGGAACCTGCGCTTCCGAATCAGGGCCGCGAAGGGTTCTCCGTTGCGGCTTGCCGTCGCCGGCGTCACCTCCAAGAATCCCCCCAGTTGCCACTCCACCCACGTGATGGGACACCACTCGCGCCCAACCCGTTCGACGAACTCGAGCGTGCGGCCGTGTTCCTTGCCTGTGTTCGCGAACAGGACGTGCCCGCCATCGGGCAGCGACCCACCCCATGCATCGAGCACGTGCCGCAGCATGTAGCCCGAGGTGCGCCCGCCGCTGAACGAAACGTAGAACGGTGGTTCGATTCGGTATGGGTTCACGATGGGACCCCCGTCGCTTGCCGCCGCGCGGCGTCGTCTTCCTCGGGATCGATCAGACTCTGCTGATAGTGTGTCCACATCCTTGAAGCCGAGTCCACGGCGTGCTTGCCATGCTCCCATCCGGCAAACGGTCCGATGTTCCACACCAAACCCTTGGAACAGATCATCCGGACAGTCGCGCGCCGACTGTATTCTCCGTTGCGGAATACCATTTGGCTGGTCACGAACAGGCAACCGCCCGCGACCTTCTTCGAAACCCGCATCGGAGCGAACTTCGTCCGGTCGAAGAACGCGGGGATGGCCGCGCGGATCTCGGCCATCGAAGCGAACCGTCCAGGCTGCACGCCGGGATGGTTCTCTAGGAACTCAAGTAGGGCTAGGTGGTTCGTCATCCCATGATCCTCTCGCGCTGGGGGTCAAGGTTGGCGAGCGCCATGATGGATCTAGCCTCGGCGACGGCGACCGCCCGGATGTACTCGGCCGCGACGTAGGCCATGGCAGCCGCAAGCGCGGTGCGCGGGCTGCGCTTGACCTTGCCGTCCCTTGTGGAGAAGAACTTCGAGATGCCCCCGGCGTGGACGGGACCGCCCACCACCGCGTAGTACCCATCGGATCCGCCCTCAACGTAGTAGCCGCCGGAGCGGTCGAGCGCGCTTCGATCCGCCCCATCCGGAAACGCAAGGCCGATGGCCGTCCACTTGGACTCGGATCCGTAGCCGTACTCTTGCTCCGTTGCGACAAGCCAATCGACCGAAATGCGACCAACGCGCGTCGAGCGCGTTCGAGAAGTGTGCCGTGTCATGTGTGACCTTTCTCTAGAATTCAGAACAGCCCGCACGATGCGGGGGCAGGGCGGCCCCGAGATGGAGCCGCCGAGCCCACCACCGTGGCGTCAACCGTTGAACCGCTTGCCCATGGGGAACGCGCCCTTGTAGATGCTCTCGGCGCGCACGCGCGAATCCTCGTCGCCGCAGAGCATCAGCAGCCCGACGCCGTTCGTCCCGACCACGGTCGCGGGCTTGTGATCCCCGACAGGGAACATGATCGTGACGACGCCGTCCCGGCCGATGGCCTCTGCCATCTTCGCGAGGAGCCGGGCGTTCAGGGTGATCGACTTGTTCGAGGGGTCGAACACGTGGCCCGGGTTGGCCCACAGGTCGTCGGTGGGCGGGAAGGCCACGTTCGACTCGGGAACGTCGTGAGCCTCGACGCTGCCCTTCAGGGTTGGGCGCGTCGCCCTGCCGTCGGCAATGGTCACGGCGAGCGGAACTTTCTTGAACCCCAGCGGCGCACGCCTCACCATTTCGGGGTACAGGTAGTGCTTCGCGCCGACCTTGCCGTCGGTCGCGTCGGCGAACGCCCGGGTGATGCAGCGCCCGTCGGTGGTCGTGACGTAGGCGCGGCTGCCGCCGGAGCCGAAGGTGACCTCGGCCAGGTTCATGGCGGTGAACTGCCGACTCTCCCCGGGCTCGGCAGCGCAGGCTGCGAGGTTGCGGTCGGTCGGGATCGTGATGCGAGCGGGACGGGTAGCGGTTGCGATCTCGGTCATGGTGTGCTCCGATTCTGCCCCTGTGGGGCTTGGGTTAGTTCCTACACGACGGTGCAGGCCCTCCTCCCCCATGTAGGGGGAGTCGGGCTCGTGCCGTCAGGCGAGCGGGTCGAGGCCGGGGTGGACCCAATCGTGCGCCCGGACGCGCACCCGATCCATCTGCGCTCGGTCGCGCGCCACGAGCACGGCCTTCAGGATGGCCTCGGCTTCGGCGAGGCGCGCCGACATTGCCTCGTGCTCTTCGAGGATGGTCCCGAGGTCCCGGCATTCGGTGGACTCGCGAACCGCAAACTTGGGTTCGAGGTTTCCATCCATCACCTTCTGATACAGGGCGTCGGGCATCCGCATGATCGAACAGTTCATGGCGGCGTCGAATGTGTCGCAGTCGCCGAACAGGACAACGTCCACGGTGGGGGTGCTAACGGGGGCTTGCGGGTTCTTCATTTGCTTCTCCAACTGGGGGGTGCGAATCCTGCACGGTGCAGGGGATGCCGCTCCCGTAGGAGCGGACACCCGCGCATCGTTCAGGCGCTGATGGCGCGCGCTTGGATCGGCGCAACGACGTCACCACGGGCGCGCAGCGTCGGCTCAACGATCGAGCGGACGGCTTCGGCGGTCAGGGGGGTGTCGCACTCACCGGAACCCAACCGGAGTTGCTCGACGAGGACGTCGATGAGCGCCGCCTTGGACAAGCGGGTGAGGTAGGCAGCGTCAGCGCCGCGCACGGTGATGGTCTTCTTGAGTGGCATGGTGAGTGGCTCCTGTTCAATGGGTGCCACCGGCGGCACGGTGCCGATGCGTACAGTATGACACAGGCATCGGTAATCCGCTGGCACTTTCTAGAGCGGTTTCGGAAGGTACTTTCGAGCGCACTAGGGGGGGGGGTTGAGTCACCCCGTACAGGATGGGCAGAATGGGGGCATGGAACAGCCCCAGAGCCACGAGAAGCCCGCAGCCAGGCGCAAGCCAGGACGCCCCACCAAGGAGCAAGCCGAGGTAATCGAAGGGCTGAAAGAGAAGTGGCTCGACGTGTACAGGCAGGACGGGTGGACGGCAGCCTGCCACCTTGTGGGGGTCAGTTTCAGCACGCCCTCGTGGTGGAAGCACCACGACGTGCACTTCCGCGAGGCGTTCGAGGAGGCGCAGCCCGCCGTGGCCGACCGCATGGAGCGCCTCGCCGAGGAGTGCATCCAAGGCACGCGCGAGATGGACCGGGCAGCCATGACTCTCTTGATCTTCCGGCTGAAGGCTTTGCGCCCCCACCTGTACCGGGACCGCGTCAGCCTCGAGCACACGGGAGCCGGCGGGGGTGCGATCAAGGTCGAACAGGGGGGCGACGCCGGCCGCGGCGCGCAACTCCTCGAGGAGTGGGCCGGCCGCCTCCGGCAGCCCACCGGGAACTGACCATGCCGATGCGCGACCCCCAGTCCGAGATGCCGATGCACGAGTCGATCATCCGGCGACTCGGCAACGCGCTGCGCGCCATCATCGACCGGAAGGACGCCGAGATCCTGATCCTCGAACGCGAGGTGGAACTGATGCGGCAGCGCATCCTCGCCCTTGAAGAGCGCCTCGAAGCCGAGGCCGGGGTCCCGGCGCACCGCGTCCCATGACCACGCCACACGAGGAAGTGCTCGCCCTCATGCACACGCGGGCGTTCCTGTTCGACCTGCTAGACACCACCGCGACGCCGAGGGTCCCGCGCCCGGTGCGCGAGCGCGCCCGCGCCTGCCTGCGCCACTTCCCGCTGCTGCCAGGTCAGGAGCACGCCTCCGCCCTGCTAGAGCGCGCGTGGGCTCGTGGCGGGGCTGGTGGGCGCAAGGCCGGGGACGCATGACCGACGCGGTCCTCGCCCTTCGCCGGGCCGTTCTCGACGCCAAGGATGCCGACCGGGCCGACCTGCGCGCGGCGTTTGCGGGCTCATTCGCCGCGTGGTGCGAAGCCTGCGCGTGGACCTACCGGGTGAAGGAACTCGACGAGACGGGCCGCGAGCGCCCGGCGCGGATGCCGAACGTCCCCTTCACCTTGTGGCCGTGCCAGGTCGAGGCAGCCGACGCCGTCATCGAGAGCGTGACGAACGGCCGCGACGTCGTGATCAAGAAGTCCCGCGATATGGGCGCGTCGTGGCTCATGTGCGCGATCGCCACGTGGGGGTGGATGTTCCACGGGTGGCAGACGTTGCTCGTGAGCCGCGTCGAGGACCTCGTGGACCGCACGGGCGACCCCGACTCGCTGTTTTGGAAGATCGACTACCTCGTGACCGCGCAGCCCTCGTGGCTGCTGCCCTGCCCGTCGGGGGACCTTGAGAAGGGCAAGAAGTGGCGGCAGCACCTGATGCTGCGCCATCCGACCACGGGCGCGACGATCGCCGGGCAGGCGAGCACCGAGCACATCGGCCGAGGTGGCCGTCGCACCATGGTCGTGTTCGACGAGTTCGCGGCGCTCGACAACGCGGCAGCAGCGTGGCGCAGCGCGGCCGACTGCACCTCGTGCCGCATCGCCAACAGCACGCCCATCGGCGCAGGCACGGAGTACGCGCGCCTCGTCAGCCAGGCGAGGCTGCATGGCGAGCCGACCCTCGTCGAACTCATGTACCACGCGCACCCCGAGAAGGGCCGAGGGGCCGAGGTGCGGATCGACGACGATGGCGAGGTCACCGGGTTCGCCGGGGCCGAGTACACGTGGACCCCGTGGCTTCAGGACCAACTCCGGCGTCGCGACCGGATCGACCTGTGTCAGAACGTCTTCGCCGAGAGCGTCGGCAGCGGCGCGTCGTTCTTCAGCGCCCACGTGGTCAGCACCCACCGGGGAGCGCATGGCCGGGAGCCGAGGCGCTGCGAGGTGCTTCGGGGCCGCTTGGAACAGCACCCCGAGGGACGGTGGCGCGTGTTCACCGAGCCGACGCGCACGACGGAGTACGTGGTGTTCCTCGACCCGTCATACGGTACGGGCAACGCGAACGCGGCCGCCTGCATCATGGACGCCGAGAACCGGGAGGTGGTCGCCGAGTTCGTGGACCCGAACATCAGCACCTACGACCTGGCGCTTGAGATCGCGCAGATCTGCCGCAAGGTCTACAAGGGGCGGAGGGAGCCGCTTGTGGGGTGGGAGATCAACGGACCGGGCGCGAACCTCCAGCACGACTTCGAGCGCGCGCAGTACCGGACTGTGTACAGAGAGCGTCAGACGGGCACGAAGACCGAGAGTCGTACACGTCGAGTGGGGTGGAACTCGACCAAGCGCACCAAGCGGGTGCTTCTCGGCGGGTTGGCTCGTGCCATGGCGCAGGGGGAATGCTGTATCCCGAGCGAGGACACACTCGACGAGATGCTCGAATACGTGGTGCTTGAGGACGGCAGCATCGAGGCGGGCAGTCGGCGTGACGAACAGTCGGGTGCGCGAGAGGCTCACGGCGACCGGGTGATCGCGACCGCCGGGGCGCTGATGCTCTGCGACGAGGCCGGGTACACGGCCGAAACACCCCCCGCATACGAACGTGAGACCTTGGGGGCTATTCTGAAGCACGATGAGATCCAAGATGGCTAAACGCAAGCGCGGCCCATCCCTGTCAGTTGGGCGAGCAGAAAAACTTTCGGTCAAGGCGGGCGGCGGGCTGACGGCGAAGGGACGTGCCAAGTACAACCGGGCGACCGGATCGAACCTCAAGGCTCCGACCAAGGACAAGTCGAGCGGCCGTCACAAGTCATTCTGCGCTCGATCGAGGTCCTGGAAGGGCGAGCGCGGACTCGCAGCACGCAGAAGGTGGGGATGCTGATATGGCGAAGAGGAACTCGCTCGTCGGAAACATCAATCGTCGCAAGCGACTGGGCATCTCGCGCCCCAAGTCGCAGTCAACGGTCAGCGCGAAGTCATATTCCGCCATGAAGCGCGGATGGAAGAAGAGGAAGTGATGCCGAAGGTAGGAAAGAAGAAGTTCCCGTACACCGCAAAGGGCAAGGCCGCAGCCAAGTCCTACGCGAAGAAGACTGGCAAGAAGATGTCGAAGAAGATGGGCTACTGATGCCGTTCAAGAGCAAGGCACAGCAGGGCTTCATGTTCGCCACCATGCCGAAGACGGCCAAGAAGTGGGCGAAGAAGACCAAGTCCATGAAGAGCCTCCCGGCTCGCGCGAAGAAGAAGGGAGGTCGCAAGTGAAGAAGGGCAAGAAGAAGGGCGGCAAGAAGTGTTGATTCGCACCTCCAAAGGCGACTATGTTCCGATCTCATCTGTTCATCACATCTCTCCGGTCGGTGGCGACTTGGTTCTCTACACGACTTTGGGGCAGACATTCCACGTGTCGGGCGCAGACGCGGAAGCCGTGCGCTCGCTCATCATCACTCGGCCGGCAAAGCCCGGCAGGAAGGCCACGCATGTACGGCAAGAAGAAGAAGGCGGGTAAGAAGGTCGGCGGATCCGCCGGAAACCGTCGCGGCATGCACGGCCACGACAGGGGCGGCAAGGGCGGCGGCTTCGGTGGTGGCAAGGGCGGCGGCTTCAAGAAGTGATCGATGCTTTCATTCGACCTAGCATCCCTTCAGCGTGAGATTGACGCGGCGGAAGACTTCCGCGATCGCCACATCACCGAGTGGCGGCGTCTGATCGAGCGTTACCACGGTCCTGCCTTCAAGCCAGGAAACGAATCCGAAGACGATCCGGAGAACTTCGTGCATGAGTACGTGGCTTTGCTGTTGCCACGCATCATCCACGACAGCCCGAAGATTCGCGTGAAGAGTGCTCGCCCTGTCACGCAGGGCCAAACGGCCCCGCTGATGCAGGTCGCCATGAATCGCTGGGTCAAGATGACCAAGTTGCGGCGCACGCTTGAGCGGATCGCGGTGGACATGCTTCTCGGCTTTGGCATCGGGATGGTGGTCAACGAGCCGCGCAAGGGATACCGGGCATCGGACGATGCAGATCCGTTCCTGCCTCGCCTGTACCGCATCAGCCCGGATCGGTTCTTCATCGATCCGGCAGCGACAAACACGGAAGATGCCCGGTATATGGGGCATTGTTGGACGATCGACAAGGAAGACCTCCTTGCGATGGCGGATGCACAGGATGGTTGGAACGTCGAGATCATCGAGGGCATGGGAGCCAACAGCGGCCTCGACGAACTGCGTGATGACCTGGACACGCGGCGCGAAATCCCTGATCGCAAGGAACTTGTGTTGTACGAGGTGTGGGTTCCTGAAGTGCGAGATGCTTCGGTCGAGGCCCTCGACATGGCAGCCGGCGGAGGTCTGTTCAACGGCACGATCTACACGGTGCTGAAGGGACAGTCCTCGACCGGAAAGGCGACCTACGAGTTCGCTCGTGAGCCTCGCCCATACTGGGGCCCGCGATCCGGCCCGTACACCATGTTCGGCGTCTACACGGTTCCGGATGACCCGTATCCCCTGTCTCCGATCTTGGCCCTCGTGCCGCAGATGGATGACGTAAACGCCCACCTGCGGGCCATGCGGTACAGCGCGAGTGCATACAAGCGCATCGTCGCGGTGGACAGCCGTAACCCCAAGTTGGCACAGGACATACGTGACAAGGATGACCTCTTTGTGGTCATGGTGGATGGTCTGGATCCGACCAACGTCGTGCCGCTCGAGGTGGGTGGCATCACGCAGCAGCAGGTGGCGTATTCGCAGCAGGCGCAGGATCGCCTCGACCGGGTGTCAGGCATCCACGATGCCATGCGCGGCAACGTGACCGGGCAGCCCACGGCAACCGAAATCGCCATTGCCGAGAGCAGCAGCGGCCTTCGCATGGCCCATCTCAAGAAGCAGTATCAGGAAGCAGTCAATGACGCCCTGCTGACGGCTGCGTGGTACTTGTTCCACGATCAGAAGGTCATGTTCCCGCTCGGCCAGGATGGCGTGGCTGTCATGGGTGAGGCGGAACCAATCTTCAGCCCGATGGTTCTTCAGGGAATGTTCGACGATCTCGAACTTGAAATCGAGGCCATGAGCATGGAGCGCGTGAGCGAGGCCGTCATGCAGCGCCGAGCGATCGAACTTCTGCAAGTCATTGGAAACATCAGCCAGTCGGTGATGGCCGCGCCGCACGTCAAGTGGCGAGAGGTGATGAGCCTCGTCGGAGATGCGCTCAACATCCCAACTCTCGGAGATCTGATCGACGTGAGCATGGCAAATCAGATGCGCGCCGGCGCGGCGCAAGGCGCTGCAATGCAGTCATCGCAGCAGCGACAGGGCGAGAGTCCGCAGGCCATGATGCAGAAGTCCATGAACCGCACTTCGTAAATCGACCATGCCACTGTATCCTTTCATCAATGCCGATGGCTCGTGCGCTGAATTCGTGTTCAGCATGAAAGACGCACCGTCAATCGGAATGACTGTCACTATCGATGGGACGGACTGGGTTCGCGTCGCGAGCGACTTCACGGTCGATCCTGGCTCGAACAGATACCAGTACCCCTATGTGTCGAACGCACTTCCTCGCAACCTCGAGGGGTGTCCGAAGACCAAGCAGGGGAAACCCGTCGTCATGTCGCGGCGACATGAACGCAACATCGCCGCACGTCACGGATACGCCAAGGACTAGGACACGATGAGTGAACCCGAAAGCCAGGTTGTAGAGGTCGAGCAGGACAACAAGCCTGCCGACGCTGTCACTTCGTCAAAGCAGACCGACACCGCAGAGGAAGACGCAATCCTCGATCGGCTCATGTCCAGCAACGATGATGTTGCTGAACCGGAGCCTGTGCCGGCCAAGGCCGAGACACCAGAACCAACCGCCGCACCGAACCCGGATCGCGAGCGGGCAATCGCCGCCCTCAAGAGGGATGGCGTTCCCCAGTCCATCATCAGCCAGACGAGCAACGAAGATCTGCTCGCATGGGGGCTCAAGGCCGCCAAGCGACAGGCCGACGTCGATGAGTTCGGCAACAAGATGAAGGAACTGGAGAAGAAGGTTTCCAAGTCAAGCGATACAGCGAAGAAGGAAGACGCGGCAGAGCAGGAGGACGGCAATGACGCCGAACCTTCCAGCGATGTCGAAGAGTCGGCTTCAGACGCCAACGATCCGCTTCGCGACGTGGAAGAACTTCTCGGAAAGGACGCTGCCAAGCCGTTGCGGGCCATGGCTGACGAACTTTCCAAACTGAAGCAGTCCCAACAGGATCTGGTTCAGCAAGCGTATGCGGTTCAAGCGGAGTCTGCCGAGTTCAGGTTGCGAGGTCTATATGGCGACAAGTCGCCAACCACCGAGCAACTGCACGCGGAAGTCGCCCGACTTGGATCCGCCAAACCAGGAGCATTCACCTCGGTGTTGCAGATGGTGACGGAGGCTTTCTCCAATCTGACCGGAGTCAGCCCAGAGGAGGCGAGTCGCGCCCCCGCGAAGCGATCGAACGTGCAGCCAACCCCGGCAAAGGGCGTGTCCCGAGCCGAACGGCCTGTCTCGAAAGCGGATGCAGAAGACGCGATCCTCGAAGCCCTGCTTGATGGCAAGCCCGCCGCCGAAGCACGCCGATTGACCAGAAAGTGAGCAAACCATGGCTGGTACCCCCATCCAAACCTTCAATGACTTTATGAACGCAACGGGTCCGACGTACATCACGTCGGCGGACGCAGTGATCAACGAGGCCGTCAAGAACACCTACGCCTTCAGCCGTCTTCTCAAGGAGAAGACCAGCGAAGCAACGGTGCAGGGCGGCAACGAAATTCGCGACGTCATCATGTTTGATGACTCCTCGACCTACGATCACTACCTTCCCAATGACACCTTCAACTGGCGCAACGCGCAGACTCTCGACACCATTCGAGTGCCGTGGCGCTTCAGCATCGACCACATGGCGTGGACTGACCACGAGGTCGAACTGAACGGTGGCGAAGGCGCTGGCCGCGATTACGTGAAGTCGCAGTACAAGCGACTGAAGCGGACGAAGGAACAGCGCATGTGGACGAGCCTGATCAACGGCTTCGAGAACGATCTGTGGGCCACCACGTTCGGCAACTACACGAACATGGAGTCGTCCGGCGGTCGTCTGCCCTACAGCCTGCCTGCGTTCATCACCGAAGTTCCTGACGCCGGCAACACGCTCGGCCTGCGCGGTGGCAAGCCCATCGGCTGGACGAACGTGATGAACATCGACGTCAGCACCGAGGACCGTTGGACCAACCAGATCTCGTACTACGACCCCGACATGGCATACAACGCTGCCAAGGTCGAGGCGACGAGCGTCCAGAACGTCGGAACTGGAGCGAACGATTATTCCACCACGATCTTCAATCTGATCGCGGCGTTCGATGACATGTTCCTCAAGTGCGACTTCCAGCCCCCGAGCACCAAGCAGGAGTACTTCGAGAAGCCGGTTCTGAATCGGCAGATGATTCTGTGCTCGCGTCTCGGCCTGAACCAGTACAAGTCTGCTCTCCGTAGCAGCAACGACACGCTGGTTTCGTATCAGGATGCTGCGTACAACAATCCCGCGTATAGCGGCATTGAACTGATGTACTGCTCGAATCTGGACACCGCTGCCATCTTCCCAGGTGGAACGAATCGCACCACGTACAATCAGAACATCGACGCAAGCACGACTGGCGCAACTGAAAGTGCGGCTGTCGATGAGGGTGCTCGCTACTTCTGGGTGAACGGTAACTACCTGACCCCCATCTATCACGCTCGTCGCTACTTCGAGAAGCACGACGTGCTGCGTCACCCCAACCAGCCCTTCACCTATGTGCAGGTGGTGGATTGCTGGTGGAACCTGTTCTGCAACAGCCGTCAGCGTCAGGGCATCGTCGCCCCGCTGGACTCCACTGCCACCTGAACCTGAAGGGGGGCGGTCGGTAACCCCGGCCGCCCCCATCACCACACAGAAAGGAATCAAACATGATTCTCGCTCCTACCTCTGGTCCGATCGGCATTTGGCCGCACGGACACGTCGCACGAATGATCAACCGCTCCGGCGGCGCTCTTGTCCTCGGCGATGTCGTGATCAATTCGTTCAACCACACCAGCGCCGCATATAGCGCGGCTCCGGAAAATGATGCGGCACTTCGACTCTCTCCATTCGCGTCCGTCAAGAAGGCTGATGGAAATGCTGCTGCGTCTGCTGGCGATGGCACGCACTCGCAGGCCGGATACATCGGCGTCGTGGTTGGTCTCGGTAACTTCGTCGGCGCTGATAGCACCGAGGTCGATGTGCAGTTTGGCGGAATTTGTGCTGCGACTGTGTTCGCAAACACAAACAACGTCGTTCTCGGCTCAAAGTTGTTCTTGAGCGATACGGCCGGTCGGCTCGGTAACGAGGGCGACTCGGCAAATCCCGACACGACCGTCGCGATTTCTCTTGGTGCCGTGACTGCCGCTGCAAGCGGAACGATCAACGTTCTGCTGTTCAACGGCCCGATCGACGGCACGGCGACTGCCCTGACGTGATCTGACTTCAGAAAGCAACACCCGCTTGGGGGGGAAACCCCCCAGGCGGCTTTCAATGCCTACGTTCATCGAAGCCAAGAGACATGCGATCCTTGCAGTTGGCGGATATCCGTCGCTGGCTCCTGGGCAGACGCAATCTGCGCGCCTTGCGGAGATCGTGAATCAGGCTGGACAGCACCTATTCTCGAGGCCGTGGCGCTTCCGTGAACGCACCACGAAGTTCATCAGCCTGGTAGCGGATCAGTCGTATGTGGCACTGCCATCCGACTGCGAAGAATTGCTGTCGATCATTTCGACGCAGCCTTTGGGATACCTGATCGAGATGGTCACCCCAGACCACCTCGAGCAACTCCGCCAACTTGGACTGACCATGACGGGCCCTGGCGTGACCCATGCATGCTTCACCCGTCCACCGCCAACAACTGCCGGAGATGCGCTCCCAGCGGCACGCATGGATATCTATCCGACGCCAACCGCTGCCGTAGCGGACGCCATTGCCGTGCGATACCGCGCTGCGTGGGAAGAGATCTCGTCCGGAGCAGCGGATACCTATGTGATTCCGATTCCGAAGTACGCCGATGCCCTGTTCCTCTCGTATGTGCGAGCGTTTGCACAGGCATATGAAGACGAAGGTCTTTCGATGAAGATTGCAGAAATTGAGGCAGGACCGCTACTTGCAACTTCACTGACCAAGGATGGATTGTTGCAGCGCGACATGGGTCGCATTCGACCGACACGTCCAGCAAACAGTTCCAATTGGACTAGGCCCGACTACGGATACGTCCAGAACCCCAACTAACCAATGCGATTTCGCGGCTCATACAACCCATCATTTGTCTACATGACGAACGACATCGTGTATCACGATGGCTCCTCGTACATCGCCAGCAAGGTCGTGACCATCAATACGCCACCCCCGGCAGACGGATGGCTTGTGCTTGCGTTGGGAGGTCGAGATGGCAAGCCAGGACTTCTCGGTTCAGCCGGCGCAAATGGTCAGCCAGGCCGAGGAATTCCGGATGGCGGGGCTGTCGGTCAGGTTCTGTGCAAGACCGGAAATGACTTCTGCGACGCCCAGTGGCGCACTCTGGAGGCCAGTTCGGTTGGTGCGGCTGCTGCCAAGCATCGGCATTCGATTGCAGAGATCGACGGCCTTGAGGCAAGCCTTGGAATGAAGGCCAAGGCGTGGCACGAACACGACATGGATGAGGTGCATGGGCTTCGCACGGAATTGAATTTGCGCGCAGCGGTCAGGCACTCGCACACAAGTGAAGACATCTCCCCAGGCAACATGAGGTGCACTGCGCTGTCGATCCGCTCCAACGCGAATGCGACCATCGCCATGAGTGGGGCAGATGGATCGTCTGGTGCGATCATCACGCATGACACGTATGAGACGTCGATCGATTCGACCGTTCCCGTCAAGATCGATGTGCAGGGACAGGAAGCCGCCGTGTTCCACGCCGGAAAGGTGATGACGCCTCTTCCGGTGTTCTGCCGCAAGATCAACACGACCGAAGGAATCAACCTTGGTAATGCATCCACTCCGAAGAGTGGCAGCGACACCGGCCAGCCCGGAGACGTGCGCTGGGACACGAACTACATCTACGTATGCGTTGCGCGAAACACATGGCGCAGGACAGCACTTGAAACCTGGTGAGGTAAGACATGCCAAAGGGTGATTTCTACAACACGCTGAATGTGCTCGCGCAACTCAAGACAGAGCCGCGCGCGTTGCAATTGGCTTCGACAACCAATGCGACAGTGACCGCAAGTGCAGTGGCAATTTATGCGACCACGACTGTTCCTACGGCGTCTGGACGCACTGCGTCGCATTGGATTCGCACAGAAGGCATGACATACATGAAGATCATGCCGTTCATCGCATCAACGGCTACAAGCCCAGCCATTCGCATAATTGGATGGGATCAGCATACCTCCAGCGGCCTGTATGTACCGCAAATTCTGTGCGATCTTTCGATCACGCTCACTGCCAACGACAACACGATCAACAGCGCATCATTGCGCCAGGCGCGGTCGTTCACCAAGAACAATGGCGACGCAAAATTGTTCAACAGTGATGCAACGCACCTGTCCGGCGCGTTTGCTCTCATCGATACCTGCGGGTGTGGACTGATTGAAATCCACTATCGCGCAGCGAGTGTGTCTTCATCGCCGGCTGCGAACATGTTCTATTCAAGCCTCTGATGCATAGGACGCGCACATGGGAAATGGTCCTGCCAGAGTTGCGAGTTCGCAACAGAATTCTTCCCGTTACTGGAGGCGACGGCTCCACGCTGTCGCTCGACTTCACATCAGGTGTGCTTGACCCGCGATTCACCTTCACGCGCAGCACCACGGCCACCTTCATCAACAGCAACGGATATGTGGAGTCGATGGGTGCTGCTGCATCAAACGATCCAACCAAGGCGCGCTTTGACTATAACCCAACCACGCTGACTGCTCGTGGACTGCTGATCGAAGGTAGTTCTACGAATGAACTAACCAATAACGAGACATTTGGAACTGGCTGGACAGATTCAAACATCACACGCGATAGCACGAATAACACCAGTCCACGAAATGATGCGACTGCTCTGCGTGTGACAGCATCTTCGGCGAATGCGACCATCATTCGTAGTGCTGCAATTGGAACCAGCGCACAAAGAACTCTTTCGGTGTGGCTGCGAAGGGTGAGCGGTACAGGCAACATCCAATTCACGACAAACAACGGCACGGCGTGGACAACGCAAGCCATTACATCATCGTGGGTTCGATATACATTTACTGCCACGACCGAGGCGCAGCGGGTCGGATTTCGCATCGTGACAAGCGGTGACAGCATTGAACTTTGGGGCGCACAACTTGAAGCAGGCTCCGGCGCATCGTCGTACATCCCAACAACTTCATCGACCGTACAACGGGCGGTAGATATTTGCACGATGAGCGATATTGCTGCGATCAACTACAACGCAAACGGCGGAACGCTCTTCGCGCACTTCAGCAATAACACCGAGAACGGAAACTTCGCAGGGTCAATTGCGTTCAACAATGGTGGAAACTACGCGCAGCGATTCCGTTGGGGCAGCGGTGTGTTGCTTGCGTCGTACTTCCAGACCAACGGAACATCTGCACTTGGGTCCAATTTGAATGGCAGTCGGACATCACTTGGAAGCGCAAAGGCGGCTACTTCTTACTCATTTGACGGAACAACAACCAGCACCGCTATGAGTATCAACGGAGCACAGGCAACGACAACGCCTACGAGTTCTGCTACATCTGGGATCTCTATTGCTACGGCTTTAGGGTTGAACAACGATAACAGTAGCGCAGGAACTGGCTATCCAAGCATTGCAATTCGGTCAATCAAGTTCTGGCCGACTGGACTGACAATGGCACAAATGAACGCACTAACGGTGAATCCATGACCGACTACTTTCTTCGCACAAACACGGAAGCGCGGATGGTTGAGGCCTTTGCGGCCATCGGCGTTACAGTCCAGCGCATTGATGGAGAGTGCCACGAACTTGACGGGCAGCGCATCGACATCGGCTGGATCGGCCCAGTCACCCGCATTGTGGATGGAGAGCCGGTTACCGATGCTCGCTTCCATGCGAACCTGCGCGTAGCCGGGGAACTCACTCCGGAACAGATTGAGGCCCTTCCCATTCTCGATCCACCTCCATCAAGTCCGATGAGGGTCTGGGCCTAACCAGGCTGCGACATGACCCTAGAAACAAACAACGCAACCGTACACCTGTCCTTCCGAGATTGGATCGCCATTGGCGCAATCGCGGTCACGATCCTTATCTCCCTTTTGGCGTCATACCTACACCACGATAGATTGCTGGTGCAGGTATCTACGCAACAGCAAGCCATGTCACACCGCCTCGACCGTATTGAGGCCAACCTTGATAGGAGCAAACCATGAAGTTCTTTGAAACCAACAGTTGGAAGACCACGGGCGCTGGTTTGAGCGCGATCCTCATTGCCGTCGGCTCGGCCATCAAGGCCCTGACCGACAACGATCCAGCCACGACCATCGACGTCGGCTCGCTGGCGGCAGCCCTGATGGCCGGCATCGGCCTGATCTTCGCTCGAGACAACGACAAGACCAGCAAGCAGGTCAAGGCTTGACCTGGCTGGGAGACGTCATACGTGGCATCTTTGAAGCAATCCTGCGGCTCTACGGCGGTTCGATCGGAAAGACGGTCGCCAAGGACGCTGTTCGCGACGAGGCTGCTCTGCGCCGCGCTGGCTCTCGCATTCGTTCATGGATGCAGTCGCGTGACCTTGGTCAGCGAGGGGGCTCCGATCAGGGTCGGCCCGGAGACCAAGGCTAGGGTTTATGTCTACGAAGACGGGCAATGGGTCCTGTCATCTCACCAGGTGATCGTTCCAGAGGGCTGGTACTGCGTGCCGCCCTCCTACGTGGAGAACAAGTAATGCCGACAACGATTCAGATCCGAAGAAGCACACAGGGTGAATGGAACACCAATAGCAGCGTTGTTCTTCTCGCGGGAGAGGCTGGCTACGAAACCGATACCGGCAACGTCAAGATCGGTGATGGATCGACTACGTGGGCGAACCTGAAGTATCAGTTGCCATACAACACCGGAGAGCGTACTTCGGTACTCACTGACACATTGACCATCGACAACGCCAACGATCGCGTTGGAATTGGCGCTGGTTCTCCGACAGAGAAACTGTCTGTTGGTGGCAACGCAGCCGTCAGCGGGAACATCACTGCTGGTGGAACGCTCGCAGTTACTGGAAACACCACGCTCACCGGAGATCTGGCTGTCAATGGTGGTGACATCACGACTAGCGCATCAACTTTGAATGTCGCAACTACCACGACATCAACGCAAACCGTCAATATCGCTACTGGTGCAACTGCAAACGGTGTCACGAAACAAGTGAATATCGGAACTAATGGCGTAACTGGATCGACGACAAATGTCGAACTCGGAAGTGCTGGTGGTGGAAGCACATTTGTTAGAGGCAATGCTTCTGTTGATGGAACGCTAACTGTCCAAGGATCCACGACGCTGGGTGGAGCCACGACGCTGGGTGGAGACCTTGCGGTGAATGGGTCAACCAGTGCAGATATCACAACGACCACAACCACCGCATCGGTATTCAATACCACGGCAACAACGCTAAATGTCGGTCAGGCCGCTACTGCATTGTCGCTTGGAGCAACGACTGGTACTGCAACCATTCGCAATACAACGACGAATATCAATGGTTCGGCAAATGTCGGCGGAACTCTTGCTGTTGTTAGCACTACCGAATTTACTGGCGCTCCGTCTTACGCAGCAGATCCAGCATCAGGCAATGTTCTGGCACGCAAATCGTATGTGGATTCGCAACTGCGAGTTGGTTCTGTGGTGATACTTACAGCATCAAGCAGAACTGATTTTCCAGACAATTCTGGTGGCACTTTCACGCCCGGGATTGCAGATCCCGGAATGGACACTGCTGGAATTGCAGGAAAACCAAGCAGTTGGACTGCGTCCATTAGTGGAACAAATATGTCTGTTCAGGCAAGCGGAGGAACTTGGTTTGGCGTTTATATGGTTTTTGATTCAGATGGCAATTCTGCTCTGCGATATGCATATCAAAACGGGACAGACACTACGGTTTATGGAATTGCAAATACCGGAATTACCGTGATTCTCGTCCGAACCGCCTGATGCCATACCTCCCCGGCAAACTTCCCTACCGTGGCTGGATCACGGATTGCCCGTACACGAGTGTGCCGGATGGGTATAGCGTTGACATGCTGAACATCCTCCCGGCGGATCCATTCCGCAGGAGGGTTCGCCTCGGCACCAGGCCGGCGATCAATCGCATCTTCAAGTTCGCTGGCGGAGCGCAGATCCAATGTTTGGTGCGCTGCATCTCCTACAACGGAGATCCCCCAGTTCGCAAGGATCGCGTATTCATCATTGCTGGCGGCAAGGCGTACTACATGGATGCCAACGCCACGGCTCCGACGCAGATCACGAGAGTGAATGGAACCAGCAATGTCACTGCCGCGCAGTTGAATACGACCGGCAGGGTTTCTGCCACGCAGCGCGGGCAGTATCTGTACCTACTCGACACTACGTATTTTGGCACGGCGCCAAATACGCGCAGTGCATACTGGAAGATCGATCTTCTCGATTCCAACTTGGAACTTTCCCACTGGCACCATGATGGAAATGGTCCAGAAGACAGGATCCGAAAGCAGATCGGGTCAAACTATTACTTTGCACAAGCAATCCATCGCTTTGGCGCGCGCATCATGCTCGCGGGAGTCAAGGGTCTTGAGAACGTATGGTTTGGATCGAGAATCGATGATCCAGACATTTGGCTTGCCGATGCGACTCCGACCACTGGGCACGCGATTGCAGGAAATGTTGCCGAAACGACCATTGGTCCTGCCGGAGACGAGATCATTGCGATCATTCCGCTTGGCGAACAGTCGCTGTTGTTTGCCGGCAAGCGAAGTCTGACATACCTGACTGGCGATCCGTCGGTCGATCCGGCAAACACGAGACTCGCTGTCCTGTCAAACACGATCGGAATTGTGGGTCCAAAGGCATGGTGCGAAGGTCCCGAGAAGAGCGTCTACATGCTCGGACAAGATGGCCTGTATCGCCTGCGGCCCAACGACTTCAGCGTGGATCGAGCAAACTTGGTGAGCCTGAACAAGTTGGATTCGTGGTTCAACCAACTGCGATTCGATCTGCTGGATCCGGTGCTCCATTATGACGTAGAAAGGCGTGGAGTTTGGATCTTCCTGACACGAACAGACGGACCAGCCAACTCAACGCATCTGTTCTATAGCGAACAGACGGATGGCTTCTTCCCCATCAAACTCTATGACCCAGAGATGCCCGGCGTGACGAATGCGTGCCAGGCTCCGACATCTGATGGACGCAACCAAATTATGATGTGCGCCTATGGATCGATGCTTGGGTTCTTCGATCAGAGGCTCGTGTCTGGTGTAGACGGATTCCCGGGTAGCGGGTATTCGGATCCCAGTGCTGCTGGACCAACGACCGATGCCGCGCGCACTGCCCAATTTATTCGCGCGCAAGTGAGCATCGGTCCGATGATCGCAACACAGCCAAGCCTGGTGATGATCAAGGAAATTCAGGTCGAACTTGGAATTGATGACTATCTAGAAGTTGAAGAAATCGAAGGTCTCGCTGATCGCCCATACGCAGAACTGCATTGCGCCGAAACTGCAATGGAGTCGATCGCGGCAGATACCTCATCTGTGCTGTTTCAGGATTTAGATGAAGTATTCGACGGCAACGAGCCTGGCACTGGAATCGATGGCAATGGTGCTAGTGGAGCGTATGACTGCCACTACGCCCTGCGAGCAGCAGGGACATACGCTTCTCAAGACTCGTTTGTCGCGCTTGTGGATCGCAAGTACTACAGCCTTGGGAACTTCTATGTGCTCGAGCGCATCGGCCTTGAAACCGTGCAGGATGAAAGCCTGGTAGTTGGAAATTGGTACGAGATTGCCACGGCTGGAACTACGACATGGACCGCGATAGGCGCATCTGCAAATACCGCCGGCACGAAGTTTCAGGCTACCGGGGTTGGTTCTGGCACAGGAACTGCCAAGACTCTTCGATGGATCATTCGATTTGTGAATGCAACAACCGCGAATGGCGCATCCTCGCAGGTCGTACTGT
>Ga0181355_1000243_pt1 | contig 22480 bp, 26 predicted proteins | sample Fa13VDMM15DN_FD_130099 | JGI IMG/M metagenome (GOLD analysis project Ga0181355, IMG submission 130099) | Freshwater viral communities from Lake Michigan, USA - Fa13.VD.MM15.D.N | ecosystem: Environmental > Aquatic > Freshwater > Lake | place: USA: Michigan | collected 2013-09-23 | reverse complement strand
GTGAGTTTGTCGGTTGGCTGATTTGTGGGGTTGTTTGTGGATTTTGGTGAGTGGTGTGGGAATTTGATTGTCAATCGGGATTGATGGTTTATGTGATTGGGGTGCGCTTGTGAGAGTGCGCTTCGGTGAAGGGGTCGGTTGCGCTTGGTCTTCCAGGGTTGGCGCGCCGGCCCCTTTTTTTTGGTTGGTGGTGTGATGGCAGGACGTGAGCCGAAGACTTGGGAGGAGTTCTATCGTTCAAGGATGGATGCAGTGTTTCGTGACGGCGTGGAGTGTCCAGGCTGTGTGTTTCCTGGTCTGGCGCACTGGCCCGGCTGCGGGAGCCAGAATGTCTTTGCGGCGCCGGTGAAGAAGTCTGACGACTTCCCGCCCTGTGGAGGTGCCGGTGGCTAAGAAGCTGCGCAGTCCGGAGCATGATGACCGGGAGTTGGCGACGGATGAGAAGGCGCGGTTGCTTGAGATCATGGGGACGGTGCCCGAGGGGGATGTGAGGCGGACGGCGGCGGCCGAGGGGTTCCCGATGCGGGTGGTTGACAAGTTCATCCGGCGGATGCGCACGCGGCATGTGGGGACGGCTGAGGCGGTGAAGGCGTTTGGGCATGGGGAGATGCTGCATGCGCTCGGCGAGAAGATGACGCTGGCGCTTCAGGCGATGACGCCTGAGAAGATGGCGGATTCGCCGGCGCGTGACCTGGCGGTGGTGTTCGGGATTTTGGCTGAGAAGCGGGAGTTGTTGCAGGGCAAGCCGACGCAGATTTTCTCGTTTGAGGAGCGTCGCTCGATGAAGGAGTTGCTGCCGGCGGCGATCCGGGAGGCAGCGCGGCGTGGGTTTGTGATTGACGGGACGTATACGGAGGACTCGTCGGTTGAGCCGCGGGTGATTTCGGAGACGGTGAAGGAGCAGGTTTTCAACAAGACGGCGCCGTTCCAGGACAAGTTGCCTACAGAGAGAAAGGGTTAATCATGGCTGGTCTTGGCTTTGCGAAAGATGGTCGGGGTTCTAGGCGCGAGCCGCCAAAGTCGCGTTATGCGCGGCCTGGGCCTTATCAAGCCCAGCTTCCTCCGGATCAGGAGCGGGCCTTCCGACAGTGGGTTCAGCAGAACCGCGTCCCGTTTGACCCTGACGACCCCTATTCTGACTACGACATGCGGGGCTATTGGCAGGCGCAGCAGGGTGGTGATGGGAGAGCGCGCACGACTGTCAACGAGAATGATGGCAGGCCGCATTACCCTGATACTTACAAGACTCCTTACCACAGGTCATTTTCCAACGAGAGCCGCTGGGCCACGCGCGGTGCGCCTCGTTGGAATGAGAAGGACCAGCTGGTCGATGATAATGGGAATGTCGTCTACGATGAGCGCGCGCCGCAGCAGCCGCCGCAACAGCCGGCGCGTCGTCCCACATACAGGACGGGCGGAAGGTTTTAATGACGTTCACGGTCAAGGTTGTCGAGGGCGGCTGGTGGGTTGAGGTCTGGCACAAGCGCAACGAGCGGGTCGAGCATGTGTTTACGGACCGGATGTTGCTGATGGAGTTTCTTGATCAGCTGGTAGGTGGCTGATGCCGCGGATTGGCGACACGTATCTCGATCTGACGAAACTGGATGCGGGTCAGCTGAACAATTTGCCGGGCGATGCGTTCCGGTACTCGCTTGAGCAGCTGCTGCGGCTGGACGCGCAGGACCGCCGGGAGATGCAGTTGCTGCGGTACGAGCCGCCGAATCCGCGGACGAAGTTGATTTTCAAGTCTCGGGCGCGGTTGGTGGGGATTGGCGGCGGCAACGGTTGCTTGCCGCTTGATGCGCCTGTGCTGATGGCCGACGCGACGTGGAAGCCGCTGGGCGAGATTTGCCTTGGCGACATGGTGATGGCGGCGGATCCTGAGACAGGAGTTGCGGTGCCGGCGCCAGTTACGCATCTGTGGCGATCCGGGACGAAGCAGGTCTACAAGGTCGAGTTCTCCGACGGTGGCTGGTTCGAGGCGACCGAGGAGCACATGGTTCCGATGTACCTGATGTCTGGCCGCAAGACGACGAAGGGCAACGAGAAGAAGGCGCACAAGCGCAGGCTTGGCGACTACATTGAGCCGATCAACCGGCGCGGTTCGAAGAACCCGTCGAAGCGGATTTCCTGCGTGTCGCCGCGAGACATCCAGTTTGCGCCGCGTGGGCTGAAGCCGATCCATCCGTATTTGCTTGGCGTCCTGCTTGGTGATGGAGAATTATCGAAAGCCGGTGTCAAATTCTCGAACACTGATGAAGGTGTTCTGGATCGAGTTCGGGAACTGGTTGAAGAATATGGCTGCGAATTGAGGCACATTTCGAAATGCACGTACGGAATTTCGCGCGGAAACATTGGTGGCAAAGCTAACCCGTTGATTGATGCGATGCGCTTGCACAGCCTGGACGGAACGAACAGCTACACCAAGTTTATTCCAAGGCAGTATCTGATGGCGAGCCGCGAGGACCGCATGCAGCTGTTGGCTGGGCTGATCGACACGGACGGAAGCACGAATGAGTTTTCGACCTGCTCGCCACGTCTTGCAGAAGATTTTTGCCTCTTGGTCCGGTCGTTGGGTGGCAAGGCCAGTTCGTCGCCGCGCGTGACGAGATCGCAGCGGGAAACGCAGGTCAATTCCTTCCGGGTGTACTGGCGCTTGAACGAGATGCCTCCGGTGTCGATCAAGCGGAAGTTCGCGCCGTCGCAGGTCGGCCGGGAGATTGACTATACGCGCCGCGTTTGCCGCTCTGCCAAGCCGTCCCGTGTAACTGAAACTGGCGACATCGAGGTCGGGCATGCGGCGCATTGCTACATCACGCGAGATTACGTGATCGTTTCGAACAGCGGCAAGACGACGACGGCGATGGTGAAGGCGATGGCGCTGGCGACGGGCGTCATTCCGGACAGTGTGCGGGACGATTTGCGGCCTCAGTTTCGTGGTCCGATCAATGTGCGCATCATTGTGCAGTCCCTGACGACGGTTCTGGAGCAGATTATCCTGCCGAAGTTGATGTGGTGGAAGTGGACGGGCGTTGATTTGCCGGGCGGGGAGCGTGGCCACTGGGGCTGGATCCCGAAAATGTGCCTGGTGGATGCGTCGTGGGACCGATCCTGGTCGAAAAAGCACCTGACTTTGCACGTTTTGTGCCGAAATCCGGACAATCTGGACGAAGTGATGGGTCAATCGATGATCCACTTCATGTCTCATGAGCAAAATGCGGCGGATGCGGCTTCTGGTGACTTCCACATCATCGTGATGGACGAACCGCCGAAGCTGGCGATGTTTCGCGAGTCCCAGGCGCGCACGATGCGTGTGAATGGGCAGGTTTTGCTCGCGATGACGTGGCCGGATGACCCGACGATCCCTGTAGACTGGATTTTCGACGAGATTTACGAGCCGGGGCAGCAGGGACCGAACAAAAACCCCGATATTGACTGGTTTGAGTTGTGGACCGAGGAAAACACGACGCTGGACCAGCGTTCGGTGTCGGAACAGGCCAAAAAGTGGTCCGAAGACACGAAGAATGTGCGTCTGTACGGCCGGCCGATCCGCTTTTCGAACCGAGTGCACCCTGGGTTCACGGATATTCCGATGACCTGGTCGCATGCGGCGGGCAAGAACGTGTTTCCGATCGATGGCAAGTGTCCGGAGACGGGATCTGCCGATCTGGTGGACTATTGCCACGTCGAGGAGTTCGAAATCCGCCCCCGGTGGCCGACGGTGTTCGTGATCGACCCTCACCCGCGTAAACCGCACATGTTTTTGTGGGCGCAGATTGATCCGTCCGACGACATCTACGTGTGCGCGGAGGGAGCGATTGATGCGGACCCGGTTGGCACGCGGATGAACGTGGAGGAGCAGGAGCGGTACTACGGGCTGTCCGTGATCGCGCGCCGCCTGATTGACCCGAACATGGGGAACTCGCCCTCCTCGAGCGACCGTGAAAAGACGTGGCAGTCGGAGTTCTACGCGGCGGGGCTGGCCTGTGACCTGGCTGATGACACGGATGTCGGGCGCAAACTGATCAATGAGTACCTGAAGGTAGACCGGCGCACGAACCGGCCGCGCCTGTTCATCCACCCGCGCTGTCAGCAGACGGTGCAGCAGATGAAGCGGTACGTGTGGGACAATTTCCGGCGTGCGGACGAGCGGGATCTGAAGCAGACGCCGCGCGACAAGTACGACGATTATCCAACGATGCTGAAGTACCTGTTAAACTCGCAGCCGGCGTTCAAGGCTTTGACCGGTGCCAACGATGTTGGCCGCATGATGAATACGCCCTTCCGGGCAGCAGCAAGGCCAAAGCGTCGTGGTGATGTGATTTACAGGGATGACCGGCCTTGAGCATGATTGACGAGCCGATGCCGCCGCAGGATCCGATGATGGCTGAAGAGCCGCTTCCGGAGAACCCGATCGAGGCTGCAATGCCGGAAGTGCCGCGCCCCCGCAGGCGCCTGCGTTCCGTGACGATTGACCGGCGCAAGGTGGCAGAGCGCGTGGTGAAGTTCTACCAGGACGATCTCGAGGCGCGGGCCGAGGACCGGCAGCGACGCATCCAGCGATACGCGAAGTTCCGCATGTGGACCGAGGAGAAGAACTGGCCGTGGGTCGGTTCGTCGAACATGGGCCTGCCTGACATGCTCGAGAAATCGCTGCGCGTGCAGGATACGCTGCACAATGCGGTGATGGCCTCGCGTCCGGGCGTGTTCAACGCGAAGGCGGCGAGCGATGCGAACAAGGCAAAGGAAGACGTTGTCACCAAACTGCTTGATTACCAGGTGTTCGTCGAGGCCAACGGCGAGAAGCAGATTGGCACGCTGATCGACTCCTACGTGAACGACGGCTGCTTTGCGGCGCTGACGACGTGGGTCAAGGAGCGGCGCGACGTGTGCGAGCGGATGGAGTACCCGCTGCCGGGCGAGAACGAGGACTTCTTCCAGTTCCTGAACGGCATCGTGCAAAGTGAGTACCCGCAGGCCCTCGACATCTACCCGGATGACGAGGAAGGCTGGGAGTGGTGCATCGAACTGGAGAACGACGAAAAGGTGCGCGTGTCGTTCTACACGGAAGAAGACGACACGGACGCCGGCGAGTCCCGCGTCCTGGCGGTGACGAAGAAAGCGGTGGTTACGCACGACGGTCCGGTGATCATCCCGTTCGACTACGATGACGTGATCACGCCGGCCGGTGTGTCGAACCTGCAGATCCCGGGGCCTTCCAATCCGGGCGGTTCCCCGCACGTGATCCTGCGGTCCTACCCGACGCTCGACGAGATCCGCCATTTGGCCGCGACAGGGTACTATGACCTTGTCACGAAGGAAGAACTGGACGCGCTGAAGCCAGAGATGCTGAAGCCGTCGAACGATCACCTCAAGAAAGAGGCCCTCGACAAGATGCAGGGCCAGAGCCAGTGGAAGATGCCGAGTGACAACGCGCACGGCACGCTGACGCGGCTGCTTGTGTTCGATCGCTATGACCTCGACGGCGACGGGCTGGCCGAGGACGTGGTGTTCTGGGTGCTGGAGGAGCCGCGCATTGTGCTGCGTGCCCGCCATCTGACGGAAGTGTTCCCGGCCAAGGTGCCGCGGCGCCCGCTGGCGGAAGCGACTTTCATCCCGGCCGGCGACCGGCGCGAGGGCGTGAGCCTGCTCGAGATGCAGGAAGGCGTCCACGACGTGCAGAAGATGCTGTTCGACATCACGGTCGACAGCGGCACGCTTGGCGCCATGCCGATCTTCTTCTACCGCATGAGTGGTGCGGTGAAGCCCGAGAACCTGCAGCTGTTCCCTGGCATGGGCGTGCCGGTCGGTGACCCCGGCCGCGACGTGATGTTCCCCAACATCGCGAACACGAACGGCCTGTCGATGATGCTGAACCTGATCACGATGGCCGGCAACTGGGGCGATCGCGCAACGGTGATTGGCGACTTCCAGCTGGGCCGCGTACCGTCCGGTAGTTCGTCGGCGCTGCGCACGTCGGGTGCGATGTCGATGCTGCAGGCCCAGGGCGACGCGCGTCCGGAGCGTATCCTGCGCCGCCTGTTCAACGGCATCGGGCAGATCTACGCGAACATCCACGACCTGAACTGCGCGTTCCTTCCCCGCAACAAGCAGTTCCGAATCTCTGGCGTAAAGCGGCCAGACGAGGATCCCTACCTGACGGTAGACGGGCGCGAGAAGATCGACGGCATCTACGAGTTCGAGTTCGAGGCCAATGCGTTCAACACGTCGAAGGCGATGCTGCAGCAGTCGCTGATGCAGTACGCGCAGATGATCCTGTCGCCGATCGGCATTCAGTCGGGCCTTGTGAAGCCGGATGGCATGTACACGCTGATGCGCGATCTCGGCAAGGCACTGGGCCTGTCGCCTGACAAGTACGTGACGGCGCCGAACCCGGAGGCGAGCCTGCCGCTGATTACCGCGGAGGATGCGATCACGCAGATCATGGAAAGCATCATGCCTTACGGGCGTCCGCAGGAAGGCACGCAGGCTCACATCGAGAAGCTGGCAGCGTTCTTCCAGGATGATGCGTTCGGTCAGTTGGACGACAAGCAGACCCAGATGTTCGGCGAATATATCCGCCAGTTGAGTGAGCGTCTCCAACAGGAGCAAATGCAGGCTATGATGGCGCAGGCTGCGGCTCAGTTCCAGCAGCAGATGGGCGGTGGTGGACCTGGTGGTGCGCCGACGCAGAATGCCCCGCAGGTTCCGGGCGGTCCGCCGCCGGTGAACGGCGGTGAGTTGATGGACGAGACGTTGCCGACGGCCGGTGGTGGCGGTGGGCAGGACATGCAGGCGGCAGCGGAGTAGGACAATGTCTGGACTGGGGTTTAGCAAGCCAAAGAACCCGGGCGGGTTGCCTGACATCTATGGCCCCTATGACCGGAGCAAAGACCCGTACTATCAGGAAAAGCATGCTGATTACGCGGGACAGAATGATGTCGGGCAGGACTACCCGGACGGCACGTATAACCGGCGCCGCGAAGTTTTCTGGGAAGGGTTCATGCGAGATTCAGAAGCGGAGTGGGACTCCCGCGGGCGCATGCCTGATCACAGTGACGGCACTCCCGGCGATGAGGCCTGGCGGCGTGGGTGGCGCAAGCGTTGGAAGAAGAAGGCGAAAGACGCCGGCATGTCCGACGAGGACGCTGACGGCATGATTGCCGATATGGAAAACGCTGAACAGGACAAGCACTATTATTAGGAGCGGGATGATGAAACAGAAAGGCCTCGGATTTTCGAAGAAGAAAACACCGTTCGTGAGCAACGCCGCTGTCAAGTCGATGGGCTTTGGCACGAAGACGGCCGGCAAGAAGCCGCCGATTGGCGAGTTGCCGAATGCGGACCGCGACGCCTATCGCGAGAACTACCGAAAAGAAATGCAGCGTCGCAAGCGCAGGACGATTGCGTAATGGCAGGGCTTGGGTTTGCCCGCAAGCGGGACCGCCGCAACATTAACGACTACGCTGATGTTCCGGCGGAAGGCGAGAATGAAACACGCACGGACAAACTGGCCCGGCACTACGAGAGGCGAAACAGTGCTTACAAACACGGGCCTGGACCAAAGGCCCGATGGAGCGAGGAAGAGCGTCGGTACAGGCGTTGGCGCGAGAGGAACCCGCGACCGCCTGAATCTGGAACGCCGGATCATTACCCGCCTTATTCTGACGAGTGGCGGAACAACAGGAGAGAAGTGTGATGAAGCCAACCGGCTTGAAACTGGCCAGGCGCCCGAACGTGAAGACGGCCGGCGACGAGGATTACTGGCGCCACCCGCAGGATCCGCAGGACGCGGCCGGCGAAGACGCGAATTGGCGTCACCCGCAAGACCCGATGGATCCGGCGCCGCGCAAGCCGGCTTATGCCGACCAGGGTGGCCCCGACTTCGACCCGACTGACGAGAGCCAGAAGCCAGAGGGGTACGACCAGTACTCTGAGGAGGCGTATCAGGATTTTGCCAGCATCGTCTCGAGCGGTCCCGACGACTCGTACAATTCGTCCGAAATCGATGAGTGGCGCAAGCGGTGGATGGAGCGCGCAGCAGAGATGGGGATGGACGAGCGTCAGGCGAGCCAGGCGCTGGACGACATTCAGGACGGATACTGATGCGCATCACCCGGACAGAGGCCGAGACACTGCTGGCAGGTCAGCGCAAGAACGACGCGCCGTATGCCCATCCACAGGCTGCGATTTCCGCACGGTTCCTCGAGCAGGCCGTTGTGGCAACGCAGCACCTGACCGGGAGCCATGAGTGGAACGTGTTCCTGCAGCGCATCCAGGCATGGGTCGAGCAAGACAAGAAACTGTTTCACACGATGGCAGAGTCGATGGCCCTGCCGAACCTCACATCAGAGCAAGTGCTGCAGGCGCAGCGGCACATGCTTGCAGCAAGAGCGAGATTGGACGCATGGGAACAGGTACTGGCTTTGCCAAAGCAGATCCTCGAGACAGGCGACCCGAAGGCAGCGTGATTTTGTTCCCGCTGCCGTCCGAGTTCGCGGAGCGCCTTCGCGCGTTTATTCTTGACAAGCAATCCGGCAACATTCAGTTAAACATCCGGCAGGGAGTGATTCTCGGGTTCCACGTGAACGAAGTTCACTCCCTTTAGCCGTAACATAGGGCGCTTCCACCCAAAGGTTATCGAAACTTCGAGCCTCGCTGTGCAAACGGCGGGGCTTTTTGCTTTGAAAATTCCATGCCGGATTTGAAAGGTGAGTGATGACGCAAGAGAATGAACAGCAGACGACCCCGGAGTACAGCATTACCGAACTGGATAACGCTGTAGCGGCCGGCCAGATCACGCAGACCCAGCGTGACCAGATTTTTGCGACGCAGATTGAGCGCAAGGCGATGGTGCAGGCCACGCACGCGGCGACGCAGATCATCGAGACAAACAACCGCGAAACCACGCTCGACACGCAGCTGCAGCAGTATGCTGGCCTTGCGCCCGACGTGGTCCGCGAGGGATCCCCACTGCGGCAGCGCGTGGCACAGGAGTTCGAATTCCTGGTGCAGAACGGCGCGCCGCGTGACCTGACAACGGAACTCGCCGCTGTGCGCGCCGTCATGGGTCCGCTGGAGCGGGCGAAGCAGTACGCACAGGGTCGCCGCCGCGGGCCTGACGCCGGGCGCGATTCATACGGTGGCTCGATGTCACCGGTCGAACGCCGCGCCGCGGACGCCTTTGACCGGCTCGATCCGGCCAAGCAGCAGTATTACCAGAAGCTGATCACCCAGGGCCTTTACACAGACAAGAAGGCCGTGATCAGCGAACTGAACTGGAAGCGTGGCTCCAACAGCAAGGGCCGCGCATGATCCTGAACTCCACCCCGAAACCGAACGGCAAGGCCCCCGCGATCATTCGGCCGTCCAGCCATTGGACGCCGCAGGTCATGGCCAAGCAGACGGAATTTACGGGCCGGAAGGAAGGACAAACCCAAGGCACGCACCTGGACAACCTTGTGCAGTTGCGTCGTGTCATCTGCCTCTCGCCGGAAGCGGCGAAGAAATTCGGGCACCCGAAGGGGCGCTCGATGGCCGAGAAGCACGGCTATGTCATCAAGAGGTCCGTGCCGATCGCACGGTCATGGTGTGATGCGACGGGTGAATTCCACCCCGGCTGCATTGTCTTTTTTCCGAAGGAGTTAGCGTAATGGAATTCGCATATAACCTCGGGTCCAACTCGACCCCCCTGATCAAGAAGTACCAGGTCGCGGAAACCTTCGGCTACGCCGGGGTCATCGCGACCGTGGGTGGTGCTGGCGCTTACGGCGTCAAGAAGGCTACGACAACCGCCGCTGCCAACTCGATGGGATTGGCCCTCGAGGCCGTGACCACGCTGACAGCACAGCAGACGGACAACTCCGATCCGGCCCGCATGGTGTCGATCATTGTCAACCCGGATGCGGTGCTTCGTGCCCGTCTCTCCGGAGCGGCAACCGATGGCACGGCCATCACGGACTACGCTGAAACATCCGGCAACACGGCAGGCACGACAGTGACCGCAGCCGGTCTGGTGTCAGCAGACGAAGGCATGATCGTCTGCTCGTCGGGGGCCAACGCCGGCAAGTACCGGAAGAACATCACCGGCGGCTCGGGTTCAGCTGTTGCCGGCGTTGCTTTCCCCGTCGACATCGCCACCGGCGACAAGTTCTTCACGTTGCCGTTCTCCTGCATGGACATCCAGACCGTGCAGCTGACGACCAACCTGTTGGAAGTCGATCAGTCGGCAGCGGTTGCCACCAACCAGGTGGCCTACCAGCCGGTCGAAATCAAACTGGGCAATCCGCCGTCGGAAATCCTGACTCAGTCTTATGTGTTCCTGGTGGCCTCAGACCACCTGTTTGCGTCCAGCTAATAGAGAGGATCTAGGTCAATGGCTGTCCCCCACATTTCCACCCAGTTCGGTGATCTTTTGGACCCACGGTTCCAGAAGATCTTTTACGACCAGTACGACCAGCTGCCCGACATGGTCGACGACCTGTACGCCAAGGTCAGCCACAACGGCCGCGCAGACATGCGCTGGTCGGCAGTCGGCGCCTTCGGTGATTGGTCCGAGTTCACCGGCACCGTCGGTTACGATTCGGTCAACCAGGGCTACGACACGACCACGACATACCTCGAGTTCGTCTCGGGCTGTCAGGTCGAGCGCAAGCTGTTCGATGACGACCAGTTCAACATCATGGACAAGCGCCCGCAGGGTCTTGCGATTGCGGCAAACCGCACGCGCCAGAAGCATGCAGCCCGCGTCCTGAACAACATGGGTTCGGTCGACTCGTACTTCTACGTCAACAGCGAGGGCGTTGCCCTTGTGTCGGACTCCCACACGACGAACGCCCCCGGCGTCTCGACGACCACGGGCTTCGACAACAAGGTCACGTCGGCACTGTCGGCAACGGCACTGTCCGCCGCCCGCATCCAGGGCCAGAAGTTCCGCGACGACCGCGGCAACCTCCTGGCTGTGAACTTCGACGAACTCTGGATCCCGATCGACCTGTACGACCAGGCGTGGGAAATCGTGAATTCTTCGGGCAAGCTGGACACGGCGAACAACAACAAGAACGTCCACGAAGGCAAGTACAAGATCAAGACTTGGAACTACCTGACGGACACGAACGATTGGTCGCTGCAGGATTCCACGATGCGCAAGATGAGCCTGCACTGGGTTGATCGCGTAGGCATGGAGTTCAAGATGGCCGAGGACATCGACACCCTCGTCGCGAAGTGGCGCGGTTACATGCGTTACTCGATGGCGTGGACCGATTGGCGGTTCATCGTTGGCGCGACCGTCAGCTAACAGGAGGCCCTTATGCCACTTACCAACTATCCTTCTGGCGTCTCCAGTTTCGGCATGCCCCTTGTTGGGGGTGCCGGGGTCGCGACAACCGGCAATGTGTTCTTCGTTTCCTCTGTCGCATCCGGCCGGTCAAATTCAACTGCCGCCGGTCGCGATCCCTCGACGCCGTTTGCAACGCTCGATTATGCAATCGGGCAATGCACGGCTTCCAACAACGATGTCATCTATGTCATGCCTGGGCATGTCGAGACGATTGCCACAGCTGCCGGTGTTGCCGTCGATGTGGCCGGGATCGCGATCGTCGGCATGGGGCGTGGCTCGCTGCGCCCGACGATGAACTTCACGGCGACGGGATCAACTTTTGCCATCACGGCGGCGAACATCCTGATCACCAACATCCTGTTCACCGGCGGCATTGATGCGATCGTAACACCGATCACGATTGCGGCGGCAGATGTTGAACTCATCTCCATCGAAACCCGTGACGTTACCGGCCAGGCCATAGACTGGATCACCACGACCGCAGCGGCCAACCGGCTCCACATCAGGAACTGGACCCATGCGGGTGCCCTCCTTCCAGGTGCCGACACCGCCATTTCCATTGTTGGCGGTGACGGGATTGACATTGAAAACTTCAGGATCTTTGGCAACTTCGCTGTCGCGGCCATCGAAAATGTCACTACCGCCTCCACGAACCTCATCATCGGCGGGGGCGATACTGTGAACTACATCCAGAACAGTCTGGATAACGCAGCCGTGGTGGCAGTCACCCTGGTTGCGACCGCGACCGGCTTTATCGGACCCAACATCAATATCCGCATCGGTCAGGACGCGACATCGAACACGACCAACATCACCGAGGCGCTTGTGGGCGCGGCCATGCAGTTCATGCAGCCGCTCAACATTGCCAACCTTGGTGGCGAAGTCGCTATGCAATCGAACATCACAGCAGCCACTGACGCTTAACCACGAAAGCAAAGGGAAGTCATGCAAACCTTTACGAAAGACGAAGGGCGGTTCGAAAGGACCGCCCCACTTCTCAAGCAGTCGCAGCTGCAGGAAATGGGACAGGAGCGCGATCGCCTCAAGCAGACGCTCCACGCCCCGCCGCACTTGCGCAACGCCATTCAGGATGCCTCGACAATGTTCGGCGTCCTCAAGCGCCTGGAGACATCGCTCGAGCGCGACACCGCGCGCGAATACGTAGGTCCGGAACTCGACAAGGCCGTGCGCCGCGAGAAGGAACTGCGCGAGAAAATCAAGAGCGGGATGCCCACGTCCGAGGAGATGCGCCGCAATCCGCCGGGCGCGCTCGACAAGCACATGCAGTGGGAAGCCCGCAACAAGGCCGACATCGCAGAATGGAAAAACATCCGCCGGCGCATGATGGCGTCTGGCGCGGTGGAATCGTCCGTTTCCGATGCGTCGGTAGCCAACGTCGAAATGTTGCGCTCGATGGGCGGACACCAGTTGTCGATGGACAGTGCGCAGATCCCCGTCGCGAAAACGTATTACGGTCTAGGCGGCAGGTCGTCGACATTCACTGACGAGGAGTTGGTCCTCCTCGAGAAGGTTGCCCCGCGCCTGAAAGAGATGATCGCGCTCTTGTCCGCTGACCAGCGCGACGAGATCAAGACATCGCTCCAGGCCGAGGCTGTGATCCAGCTGGACCCTGCGTCGCTGGAAGGCCTGACCCACAAGGAAGCGCGCGAGCGTTGCCGTGCGGCCGGCCTCGAGACGGGCGGTTCCCGCGAAGATCTGGTTGATCGCCTCAAGGCGCATTACGGGAAGAACTGACAATGGCTGACACGGTTGACACGATTGTCCTGCAAAACAACTATCCCTACTACGCGGTAAGGCTTCTGTCGAAGTCTGACGGTACGGGGGAGACGAATGTCGTAAAGGTCGATCGATCAACCCTTGTCGGCAGCAACGGGTTGGAGCCGAAGGCGCTCGACATCGTGCATTGCTCGGGCATCGTGTTCGGCGCCAATCACGTGGCGCTGAACTGGGATGCTGCGACGGACGACGAGGCGCTGATCCTCAGCGGCTCGTTCTGGTTCGACTACGGCGGCATGGCGATCCCTGGCCTCGGCCCCTTGCGCGATCCGCTATCGGCGACGAACGTGGGAGACATCCTGCTGACGACATCGGGCATGGTCGCCAATGGCGGCTACTGCATCAACCTGGTCCTCCAGCTGCGCGACAGGTAAACGAACATGCGTCGTGGTTCGATCATTCCGGCGATCCGCGCGCTTCAGCCGCCGCCCTATTACTACGACGGCATCCACCTTGATTTCAGGTATGGCGCGGGTGCGCTTGGCTGCTATGTGAAAGCGATCAACGGCGCGGTGACGAGGTCCCCGCTGACCTCGCTGTTCACGTTCACGGGTGGCGCTGAAAGCATGTACATGGGGCCTGCGGGCTTGCTTGTGCAGTCGGTCACGAACACACCGCGCATCGAGTACGCCGCGAACGGGAACTGTCTTGGGCTTCTGATGGAGGCGAGCAGGACGAACCTGATGGTGCGGTCGCAGGCACTCGCGACATCCCCGTGGTTCAATTCCAACCTGACCAGCATTGCCAACAATACTACGGACGTAACTGATCCGGCTGGGGGCAACAATGCGACAAAGATTGTCTCGCCCGGTGGTGCCGCTGGTGTTGGGTGCGGCGCCACACTGACAGCGGTCGTTCACACTGGCAGTATCTGGTTGCGGTGCGCCACTGGCACAGTCGCAACAGATCTTATTGTCTACCTTTCCGGGTCGCCGTTCACAAGCATTGGGTCGGCATCCCACACCATAACGACGACGTGGCAACGGTTTACGGTCGTCACGTCAGCCGCAACGGCGGCAAGTTACAACCTCCAACTGAATGGCATCGGTGCAGGCACAGTCTATGCCTATGGCGCCCAACTTGAGGCCGGCGCCTTCGCCTCATCCTACATCCCCACCACCACCGTATCCGTAGCGCGTACAGCAGATAGCTGCATCCGCACGCTAGGCTCGGAGTTCAGCGCGACGGCGGGGACTGTGGTTGTGGCTGGAAGGGCGAGCGGGGGGCAGGACCCCGGAAACCAGCACCTCTATTCATTCGACAATGCGACCAACGCAGAGGCTTATCGAGCGTATCGCAACGGTGCGACTGATACGGTTGTTTCGCTGGTCACGGATGGTGGTGTCACACAGGCTCAAATTGCGACAGACAGTTTTACAAACTCGACCGCGTTTAAGCTGGCGGTCGCCCTGCAAGTCAACGACTACGCCTATTCCTTCAACGGCGGGGCCGTTTCGACGGACGTTATTTTGACAATGCCAACCCCGACGCAGTTAACACTGGCTGGAACCGGCTTTAACGTAACCCCAATGAACGGCCACATCCGCCGCTTCGACTACTACCCAACACGACTCCCGAACGGCTTCCTGACATCCGCCTAATCCAAGGGGTTGAGGCGCGGAGGTAATATCACGCCATGACCACGACCGGACAGCTGCGAAATTTCTCCGACCTTTACCTCGACCTGACGAACAGGATCCGGGCGCAAACCGGCACGTCCGGTCCCGAGACGGTGATGAAGCGGTACATCAACATCGCGCTTCAGGACATCCACATCGGCATGAAGGAGCGCCTGCCCTGGGCAGAGCGGCAGGGCGTGCTGATCACGCAGCCGTCCTACTCGACCGGCACGGTGTCGATCACGCAGGGTTCGACCACGCTGACAGGCGTTGGCACCACGTGGAACACGAACAACGCCTGGGGCGTGAAGACCGCACGCAAGTACGGCAAGCTGGTCCTGAGCGGCGGGCTTGAGAATTACGAAGTGTCGAGCGTCGCCTCGGACACGTCGATCACGCTGGCCTCGCGGTTCACGCAGGACGACCTGAGTGCTGCGACCTACCAGTATTTCGAGGACGAGTACGACCTTGCCGCGGACTTCCTGCGCCCCGTCGACTTCCGCTTCTTCGACCAGAACCGCCAGTTCACGCTGATGCCGCGCAACGAGTTCCGGACGAACTACGTGCGGATGCAGACGCCCGGCAAGCCGACGGCGTGCAGCATCGCCGACCGCCCGCCGTCAGGGAACACCGACCTCGTCCGCCGCGTGCTGTTCAACCGGCCGACGGACCAGGCCTATTCGATCCCGTATTCCTACATCACGAAGTACCTCGTCGTTTCGAGCGCGGGTACGGCGCAGGAGGAGTTCAGCGCGGACGCGGACGAACCGCTGCTGCCGCTGCCCTACCGCCATGTGATCGTGGCCAAGGCGCTGTACTGGGCCTATCGCGACCGTCGCGATGACCGGCGCAGCGGGGAGGCGAACCAGGAGTTCGTGGACCTGTGGCTCCGAATCTCGGGGGACAATGAATTTGGCACATCGCGTCCGACCATGTCGCCGCGGATTGCTTCGTATGCCTCGCGCGCCCGCCGGCCGATGTCGGGTGCCACGCCGCGGGTTGTGAGCGGATCGGCTTTTGATGAGTTGAGGGAATAGAGATGCCGAAGGGTCTTGGTTTTACGGAAGAAGAAGCAGCGGCGAAGAACGACAGGCGGAAAGGCGACCGCATGAGCGGCGCCGACTACGAGCGTCGCAACACCGACTACAAGCATTCCGATGGTCGCTACACGAAAAGAGAAAAGAGTGACTACGGTTATGAAAACCGACAGACACAGTTGTCCATCGACCGCGACATCCACACTCTGCCAGAGCCAGAAACTCCAGAAGACGAAACGGGGTACTGGGACAAGTCGACCAAGGCAACTGACGCCAAATTTGAAGAGTGGCGCAAGAAGCTGAAGGCGCGTGGCTATTCCGACGAGGAGATTGAAGACATCCTCTCGGATGCAGTGAGCCTGCACGACTAATGCCCAGCGGCGACCTCTTTGTTCGGCACCTCTTCGGCGGCGGCTTCGCAACGGACATTGGTCCGATGTCGGACGCTGGTCCGCAGGGTGGCGGCGGGGTCGCCCAGATGGTCATCCCCTGGCTGCTGCAGTGCGACAACGCGATGTTCGACCTCGATGGCGGCATCACGAAGTCTCCAGGCACGACGAAGATCAACGCGTCGGCGCTCGAGAGCGGCGCCACGATCCGGGGCATCTACGACTTCTGGATCCAGGGCGGCACAGGCTCGCCCTCGCAGAAGCGCATCGTGCACGTCGGCACGAAGATCAAGGCGGATGCCGGCGATGGAACCTTTGCCGACATCGCGACCGTCTCGAGCGACAGCGCGGTGCCATCGTACTGTACGTTCAACGACGAACTGATCATCAGTGACGATGCGAACTCGGCGCCCAAGAAGTGGACGGGCACGGGGTCGGCGTCAGCACTTGGCGGCTCGCCCCCGAACTTTGCCTTTGCGGTGGAACACAAGGGACGCGTCTTCGCAGCCGGCAACCCGGCACAGCCCTCGCGTCTCTACTACAGCGCCGCGTTCAACCATGAATCGTGGAACACAAGCGCGAACTACATCACCATCGGTTCGAACGACGGGTCCGGCATCACGGGGCTGGCCTCGTACAAGGACGCGCTGATCATCTTCAAGGGTCCGAAGAGGGGGTCCATCTATGTCTTGCAGGGGGACGACACTTCAGACTTTTCGCTTTCGCTTCTGCGCAAGAACTGTGGCTCGGCCGTCTGGCACAACGCAATCTTCCAGTACCAGGATGATCTTGCGTTCGTGGCAGCGGATGGTTCGATCCAGCGTCTTTCCGCGACGAGCGCCTTCGGTAACTTCAGCCTCGCGCACCTGACGCGCAACATCGGCAAGTACATCAACAACAACGTCGCGCGCACGTACCTGCGCAAGGCGTGCGTGGCGAACTGGGAGTCGAAGGGCGTGGCGCTTGTGACGCTGCCCATCAACTCGTCGGCCACGACGAACCTGATCCTGATGATGGATTACCGCTTCGGCGAGGAGCCGCGCTTCAGCACGTGGACCGGCTACATGGGCAAGTGTTCGACAATGACGCTGGCGATCGACGAGAGCGATGCCGCCCGGCAGGTCGTGCTGGTCGGCGGCACGGATGGCTATGTCCGCAAGCTGGACGTGAACGCATACTCCATCGACAGCGCGACGGCGATTACCTGCATCGCGAAGACCCCACACTTGTCCTACGGCATGCCGCACATGACGAAAGTCATCACGGGCGGGTCGCTGGGATTTGCTCCGCTTACGGACGATACGGTGACGTTCAAGTGGGAGCGCGACAACGAAACCTATGGCACGCTGGAAGTCAGCCAGGGCGGCGGCGACCTGCTGTCCCCGTCATCGGGCACCGACTTCACGCTGGACACGTCCGTGCTGGGCGGGGCGTCGTTCGTGGACACGTGGTTCGAACTCGAGACAGGCGGCGAGTTCCGCAACATTGCCTACACGTTTTCGAACGCGGACCTGAACGGCAGTTTTGAGTTGCACTCGGTGTCGACCTTCCTGCGGGGAGCCGCACTGTCAATGGAGAATGCATAATGGCGCTGTCACGCATCAAGACATGGGCGGCGGAAGTCCTGACCTACGCGACCCTGAACGCCGAGTTCGACAACATCCTGACGAACGGGGCGGGATCGCTGTCCAGCCCGCGCACGGCGGACTTCGACTTCAACGGCTTCAAGGCAATCCTCGACGACGCGCAGACGACGTGGGTGCAGGGGTCGACGCAGAACGTGATCGACTTCTACGGTGGCTCGACGCTGCTGTTCAAGATGGACATGAGCGTGGCCTCGCCGGTGAATGCACTGACGTTCCTCGCGAGTGCTGCGGCGTCCGACGTGAAGATTGTTGCACGTGGGTCAGACACCAACATCAACATCGACATCGTGCCGAAGGGGTCGGGCGTGCTGAAGGTAAGCGGCACGACGCTGACAATCCCCTCGGCTGACAGTGACCAGTTCGTACTGGCTCCTCATATTTTCGGGTGATACATGGCAACATTCTCAAAGGTAAAACTCTCCGGTTCGACGGATGGGCGCATGGTGAAGGTGGCGGCAACGGCCACGGTCGGCACCACGATCCACACGGCGCACGCGACATCCCTGGATGAGATCAGTCTGTGGGCGGTGAACAGCGACACGACGGCGCGCAAACTGACGATCGAGTTCGGTGGTGTGGCTGCGCCTGACAACCTGATCGAGATCACGATCCCGCCCGAGTCGGGGCTGATCCCGGTTGTGCCGGGGCTGATCCTCACGAACTCGCTGGTTGTCACGGCGTTTGCCGAGACGGCGAACGTGGTGATGGTCGGTGGCTTCATCAACAGGATCACGTGATGAGACAGAACTGGATGGGCTGGGGGTGGCTCTACAACCTCATGAATGGCCTGGTGGCGGACACGACACCGGATGTCACGGCTGACCACGTCATCACGCGCGATGCCAGCACGGGCTTGCCGAAGAAGGTTCTGCTGCAGCACGTCAACGTAGGCAAGCAGACAGTCTGGGTTCCGGCCGCAGCGATGACCGCGCGCACAACAAATGGCGCAGCAAGCGGCACGACCGAGTCCACCACCAATGACGTGATGAACAAGACGTTGGACTTCGACACCACAACGTCAGAAGGCGCGCAGTTCACGGTAGCATTCCCGAAAGGCTGGAACGAAGGCACGGTGACGTTCGTGCCGTACTGGACGGCAGCGTCGGGTTCAGGCACGGTGATCTTCGCCCTGGCTGGCGTCGCACTGTCGAATGACGACGCGATCGACACCGCGTTCGGAACGGCGCAATCCTCGACCGACACCCTGTTGACAGCGTTGGACATCCACGTCGGGCCAGAAAGTTCAGCCATCACGATCGCCGGCACGCCCGCGGCGGACGACATCGTTTACTTCCAGGTGACGCGCGACATCTCGGACACGCTCGGCGTGGACGCAAAACTGATTGGCATCAAGCTGATCTACACGACGGACACGGGCGTGGATAACTGATGAGCCTCGGCATCAACCAACTTGTGGGCTTTGGCGTGGCAGTTTCATCGTTCACGCCGGTCACGAACACGTACAACAGCGGCATATCAGTCACTGAAACGGCTCCTGCCGGCGCAAGTTTCTGCACGGTCACCAGCGATGGTGCTGGCGGTGGTGGCGGCGTCAGGGCTGTTACTACCCCAATGGGCGCAGGCGGTGGTGCGCGCTGCGTTAGCGGGCCGTTCGCTGTATCCGGCGGCGCTCAGATTACTTACACGGTCGGCACTGCCGGTGTAGGCTATGTTGGCGCAGGATCAGGTTCCGGAACGGCAGGCGCGGCGACAACGACCACAGGCGGAACGGGCGGGTTCACGGGTCTGGCGCACAATGCTGGTGGCGGTGGTGGCAGCACCGCTTCTGCTGTCGGCGCTGCCGGAACGGCTTCGGGGGGGTCTGTGAACACTTCCGGCTCTGCTGGATTATCCGGGCTTTCTCCGGCCGTCGGCGGCGGCAATTCTGCTTCAGGCGCACTTGGCGGCGACAACACCGACGGTGCAGGTTCGGGCGGACAAGCAGGCGCAGCGCCTGGTGCTGGCGGCGGCGGTGGAACAACAGTCGACGCGACCCTTGGTGGTAACGGTGGCGCCGGCCGCATCTCGTTTGCCTACACATGAAAGTCGGCTGGGCGCGCGACGAGGACGCAGACCAGGTCAAGGCGCTGCTCGCGGCTGACGGCCTGTTCCTCGAGGGCGGCGATTGGCGGGGCCTCGGCAAGACGTGGATGTGCGTGCGGGACGGGAAGAAGATCCTCGCCTGCATTGCCTGTCACCCAGGAATCCCCTTTGCCCGGCTGGACTATCTGTCGATCGACAGCGACGTGACAGGCTTATCCAAGGTGCGTGTCGTGAGGAGTATCCTTGAGGCTGCATTTGCAGTCTGCGCGTTGCAGGGGTCGAGTTTCGTGAGCGGCGTGGTGCCTTACGACCTGCCGGATTATGCGGAGTTCATTCGCAAGCGTGGCGGACAGCAGATCAACGAAGGATTCATTTTCGTCGCGTCCCTGTCGGACGTGTTGAAAAGGCGGATAGAGGTTCATGGGCGGCGGAAGCAAAACAACAACATCGACGACGGTCACTCGAACACCTGAAGAAATCGAGTACACCAAGCAGCAGATCGAACTTGCCAAGCAGCAACTCGCGCTGGTCGAGGAAGAGCATGGCTGGCAGTCCGAGATCTACGCGCTAACGAAGCCGCTGCTCGAGAAGTACGCCCTGATGGTTGATCAGGACTTCGCCGAGATGCAGTCGCCCGAATACCAGGCGATGAAGGCGAAGCAGCAGCAACTGGACACCGCCAACATCGACGCGCAGCTGCGCAACCTGCCCATGCAGGAAGAACTGCTGCAGCGTCAGCTGGACGAGATTCGCCGTGGCGGGGCAGCGACCGACGAGCAGAAGCGCCTGATCAAGGATGTGGCGGACCGCGCGCTGGCCGGTGGTGAGACGGACATCAACCGTTTCCTTGGAACCGGTCTGGACCAGATCCGCAACCAGATGGCGCCGGCGCGCGGCATGCGACCGGACGACGGGCCGATGCAGGAAGCCGCGCAGCGCGTCCTGGAAGAGGCTGTGCGTCAGCAAGGCCAACTGTCCCAACAGGTCCGCGGAGCGCAGTCGCAGGCCGAACTGAACTTCCCGCTGGCGGCAGGGCAGGTCACGAACCAGGCGAACCAGTGGCAGGCGGGCTTCAACCAGGACATGAACCAGTTCCTGTCCGGACTGAAGACGCAGGCAGTGCAGAACCGCACGGCTTTGATGGGCCAGCTGTTCTCGGCGCCGATGACCGCAGGCGACCGTGGCCTCAACCTCGTCAACGTGTCTCGCCCGAACCCGGTGAACTTCCCGCAGAACACGACGACGACGCAGAAGACGAGCGGTGGCAGCATCTTTGGCGGCATCGGTGGGCTGCTGCAGGGCGTCGGTGCCGTCGCGCCGCTGTTCTCCTCGCGCAAGGCGAAGACCAACATCAAGCCAATGGAAGCGCCGCCGGGGCACATGCTGTCGCCGGGCGCGCTGAAACAGAACTTCAACGACCTTAGTGGCGAGTCCCCCATCGGCCCTGCCAATCAGGTGCCGATCCTGACGCAGACGGTTGGCAAGCCGCCGCAGCCTGACATGCCGCAGATCCACCCACGCTGGGCAGGGCCTCAGACGGGTGGCAAGCCGCCGCAGCCCGACATCCCGCAGATCAATCCAGGGTGGGCAGGACCGCAGACGGGTGGCAAGCCGCCGGAACCCGACATCCCGCAGATCAACCCGGGCTTTGGTGGCGGGGCCATGCCGACGGTGCAGCCGCCGCGCGACGAGGAAGACGCGCTGAACCGGCTGCGCCAGCTGCCAATCTCGTCGTGGCAGTACAAGCCAGAGACAGGCCTTGGTGGCCCGACGCACGTTGGACCGATGGCCGAGGACTTCAACACGATCATGATGGGCAAGAAGCCTGAACCGTTCATCAACACGGTCGACGCCGTTGGTTCGCTGATGGCGAGCGTCAAGGCGCTCGACAAGCGGATGATGGGCCTCGGACTTGGCCAAGCGAAGAAACCGCGCAGAGCAAGAGCAGGAGCAGGAGCATGGAGATAGAGCCAATGGGGCTTGGCTTTGCGAAGGCCAGGAAAAAGCCGCGCGCGTACCCTGAAAGAAATCAGCCGTACCTTGTGCGCCCGCAGACAGTGAATGAGCGGGGTAGCCCATACGCGTATGGTGGGCGCAACGTGGGCACGTATTACACAGAGCGGCGCAGGCCCGGCGTTCCCGCCGAACGGAAATGGATGCCAACATAATGGCTGGTCTTGGGTTTGCAAATCCGGAACGCAAGCGCGCAGAAATGCTCGCGCGCATGCACGGCTCCACGTCGCCGGTGGCGACAGCGGCACAGCCAATGCTTGGTCCGGAGATGGGACCGGCAATGCCAGCGCCACAGCAGCCGCAGCCGCAGGCGCAGATGCCTGGGGTTGCCCCGCCAACCCCGCCAACCCCGGCACCACTGCCCATGCCGCAGATCCCTGCAACGATCCCGCAGTCGGCACAGCCACCGCAGGCCGAGGCAGAGGCAGAGGATGACGGTCCTGCATGGCATGAAGTAATCGGTGCCTTGGGGCATGTGATCCTGTCGGCTGACGCTGGCTATCGCGGCACGGCGCAGCCCGACAACCCGTTTGCCAAGGACCAGGACCAGGAGATGCAGGTCCAGCAGTTCATCATGAACACGGCCGCGCGCGGGTGG
>Ga0181355_1000238_pt1 | contig 22754 bp, 14 predicted proteins | sample Fa13VDMM15DN_FD_130099 | JGI IMG/M metagenome (GOLD analysis project Ga0181355, IMG submission 130099) | Freshwater viral communities from Lake Michigan, USA - Fa13.VD.MM15.D.N | ecosystem: Environmental > Aquatic > Freshwater > Lake | place: USA: Michigan | collected 2013-09-23 | reverse complement strand
GACCCGGCTTCGGAACTTCGCCGTGCATGCGCTCGAGGACCATGAACGGGCATGGTCCGAACTCTGCAAGCATCGACCGCAATGAAAGAGGCCCGCCGCAGGCGGGCCTCTTCTTTGTCCCCAAAGCATTTCTCCGTTGCTGCGGGACGGCCCTAAACGCCACCGCCCCGGTTGCCCGAGGCGGCGCGCTGGGGAAAAGATGAACTCACTCTAGCGCGCGAATCGCGTCTGTCAATTCGTTCTTGCGGCGAATGAGACCCTTCTGGTAGATGCGGCGCGTTTCCAGCAGGCTCTCCCTGTCCTTGCCCTCGCTTCCCTTCAGCAGGCGGTTGATCTCGGAAAGCGCCTTGTCGGTCGCCTTGAGGCTCTCGACGAGCTGCTGCTGCGTCGCCGTCACTCCCATCGCAGCCCGGCGTCGCGTCTCGAGCGGAAGGTCCTCGTCTTCCATCGCCTCAAGCCGGCGCATAGACGGAGCGAGTTCCGCGCCGATCTGGTTGTACCGCTGGCTGATCGCTCGCGTGTCGGTCGATGCGTCACCGACGAAGGATCGAAGCACTGGAACATCGTTCGGATTCACGTCGCCACCAGATGACGCCACCTTGTACAGTCGGTTGAGCATGCGGCCCGTTCCGCTGAAGTAGTAGCCGACCAGGTACTCCATCGTGTCGGGACTCATGTCGAGAGCGCCAGCCTCAAACTCGTCTCCGCCCGTGGCCTTGTTGAGCCAGTCGGCCGTGGAGATGTACGCTTCCGGCGTGCCGTCGAAGAACATGGTGCTGTCGGGCTGCGGGAACTTCCCATAGGACCGCGGGTAGATCGGCCGACCGGAGAAGTCCTCGTTGATCGCCAGCTCGCCCAGAGGACGGACCATCGTGGGCATGATGGAGGTCAGCACGTTTCCCGTGCCTCCGGTGATGCCGCTGCCACCGATCGGGTTGAAGGCGTTCAAGCCATCGACGAGCATCCCGGACACCATGTCAGCCGGCGTGGATCGCCCGTAGATCACGTCCTCGAGACGGACACCTGCGGAGAAGAACACGTTGTACCCGTATGGAACGGGCATCTTGGCGTACTTCCCCGAGCGATTCGGGTTGAAGAAGTACATATTCGACGTCTTCTCGTATTGTGGGATGTTGTCCCACTTCGCCTGACCCGTGTCCTCGTCGTCGCCGCCCATCGTCCGCGCCATGAAAGCCTGGGCGAAACCGAGCATGATCAGGCTCGGGGCCAGGGTCAGCGACCGAGCGACCGCACCGGCGACGTTGACCGTACCCTGGAGTCCCGCGTTGAGGAACATGTACCAGGTGTTGAGAACGGGCTTCGCCATGCCGCCCTTGCGGAAGTCGACGGTGATGTCGCGTGCGGCAAGGGCTGCGTCGTAGTCGCTCGAGCCGGTGGCAACCCGCTGCTCGAACTGCGCGAGGCGAGCAGCCGTCTCCGATGCGGCGAAGAATCCGCTGTACCAGCCGAGCAGGGTGCGCGCCAATGTCCGGTCGTTCGGATCGCGGCGGGCGACCCTGTCGGCCAGAGCGTCGAAGTCGGTCTGCTTCGCCTCGAGGTCGTTGCCGCGCCAGCCGACCATGTCGCCGCCGGCCTCGACGAACCGCGCATACGACCCGGTGAGTCGGCGGTCCCCGCCCGGGGTCGCCATCTGGTCAGGCTCGAGGTTGATCCAGTTGTCCATCCAGACCCGCATGAATGCGGTCGGCCATCGGCGCATCATGCCGACGGTGTCCGCGAAGCCTCGGCGCGCGAGGTTGTTCAGCACCGCCTGACCGACGTCGCGCAGCATGTTGACCGGGGCGAAGGCGGGGTTGCCCATGCCAGTGGTCATAAAGCGCCAGACGTTGTTGACGTTGGTCAGCGCCCGCTCGAACGAACGGAGCTGGAGCGTCGGGCTCGTCATCGCGTCCGCGAGGCGGCGGTTGTTGATGCGGATCACGACGAGGTCGCCCGGCTCGTAGTCGTGGCCGTTGATCGTGACGTTCTGGTCGACGTAAACGCCGAAGTTCCTGGGGTCCTGCATCCACCCCATGTCATGGACGTTGCGGACCACGCCGTTGACCAGCACTCGCCTCCGTGGGCGGATCACCTCGGCCATCGCCCGGTCGCCCACGGCGCGGACGATCGACAGGAACGCCTGACCGACCTGGTTGCGGGCGATGCGGCGGAATGCGTCCTCGTGGACGTAGGCGACCTGGGAGGTGACTCCCTGCGCCTCGCTGCGGCGACCCATCGACCTGGGAACGCCGCGGCCTGTGGTCGATAGACCGCTTCCGCCCGGCTCTCCCCACGCCTCGAAGTCCTCGTCACCAACCTGCGCGGGAGCGCCGCGAAGGGGGACGTACCGCTGATACCTCGTCGTGAGTCGGTCGTAGAGATCCCGCGTCACGAGACCGGCATCGCGGCGCTGCACGAGCGCCTCGTTGAGCATCGCTCGCCACTCGTTCGCGAATCCATCGAGCAGGTCGAACCGACCGTTGTTCCGATGGTCGTCGAGGATGTCGTTGGCATCCGACGTCATCATTCCCGATCCGCCGTCCGGGAAGGCCGGGTTGATGGAAGCGACGTATCGGTTGCGCTCCTCTGCGTGCTGCGCCGTGAGGAACTCGTCCATCTCACCAAGCGTGACTCCCGCCTCGTACTGCCGCCGAAGCAGATCCGCGTAGCGCCTCTCGGCTCCGCGCTGCATCGCGCCCAGCCGATCCGTCAGCAGCCGCGCCGCCGTGTACGGGTTGGCGAGTCCAGCGAGTGTGGTTCCTCGCTCCTCCGCCACGCGCGTGTAGCGCAGCAGCTCGTCGAACTTGTCGACGTAGCGGAGCGCCGCTTCATCCCTCACGCCGCGGAGTCCGCGGCGCATGGAGAACTGCGACTCTACGCCCCGGTCGCCAGACTGACCTTGATCCTGCGGGCGAACTGCGCCATCTGCTTGTCGGTCAGCGACTCGACCCACTGGTCGTGCTGCTGCTCCTGCTGCTGGTCGGACTCCTGTACCTCGAGGACCTCTGGGTCCACCTGGTCCGGTCGGCTCTGGTCGGGAACTTGCGATGGCTGCCTGGATTGCTGCATCTGAGAATCCTCTCTGCTGGAGCTGCTTGGTCATGGCTCCGGCGTAGTCTTGGCTGGTCACGCGGAGCTTCGCGCCCAGGCTCTTGAACAGTTCCTGTTCGGGGTACCAGATGAGGGCCTGGAATGCCGCGTGCGGGATCTTGAGCCCGGTGATCTCATTGGTCTGTGCGACCGCCATGCGCACGATAGCACGAAGGTTGTGCCGCTCTCCTCCCGACTTCGCCACGTCGCGAGGCTTGTCGAGGGATCCGAGAATCGTCTTTGCCGCAAGAACCATCTCGGTCTGCTGGCGTTCTTCGGAGTCGTATGCAGCCCGGTTGTTCTTGAAGTCCTTCTCGTGCGCCTTCACGACCGCGCGGGCCAATGCTCTGATGCTCGACTCCTTGGCCTTGGCGGACGTAGCCCTGGCCACGAGCGTTGGATCGATGTCGGATGCGTAGATGCCGGCCGGGTCACCTTCCTGACGGACCTGAGCGACGCCATTCAGGAACCGAGCACGCTGCTTCGCGTAGGTCTTCGGATTGAACTTGCTCAGGGATCCCGCAAGACGAAGCACCGTCCGCATGAACCACATGTCCATCGTGATCGGGTCGAAGTTTCCCATCAGGTTGGACAGGAATCCGAATCCGATCTTCGGACCGAACACGCTCGAGCCGAGCAGCGCCTCGTCAACGAGTTCTCCTCCCGGCTTGTACCCGAGCGCGCGCAGTTCCTTGACGGTGTACTGCTTCGCGAGGAAGGTGCGCATGCCTTCCAGGCCGATCTCCCTCAGCATCGTGTTCGCGAGCTTTAGGTTCTTGTTCTGGCTGGCCTTCTTGGTTCCCTTGGTGAGGTCATCACCGAACTGTCCGATGCCAGTTGCCGGGTCGATGGACGCCTTGTACGAATCGTACAGGTCAAGCGCCACCGCGATGTTGTCCTCGACGTTCTGACCTTGCGACGAGATGGCAAGCCCGATGGAGAACACCATCTGCGCGTTCTTATCCGTCTTGAGTTCCGGATGGATCATCGCAGCCTGCGCCAGCATCGATCGAACCGTGCTGTCGTACCACTCGAGGGCGCCCTTCGTCGCATTGATGTGGGCGACGGCCTCGAGCACCATGAGGCGAGCGATCGCCATGTGGTGCTTCGGGTTCATCACGTCAAGCTTGCGGAGTCCAGATGCGTTCCTGCGGGTTCCGAGGAAGCGCACGATGTCAGAGATGCCTCCGATCTTCTCCGGGATGTAGGTGTCCTCGCGCGATCCGCCCTTCATGCGGTCGAGTACCGTCGCCTTGATCTCGTCTTCGGTCGCACCGAGAGCCCTGATTGCATCCTTTGAGAGCTGGCGACCGACTCCGTTAGACGGATCCATCGGCTTGCCGCGCATCGCGAACATCGACGCCTCGCGCACGTCACGGGCCGCGCCGATGACCTGAACCTGTGATGGGTTGCGGACAAAGTACCTTCTCTCTCCGTCAGGCATCTTCATGATGATGCCGTCGTTGCCCATCGAACGCATCTTTGCGATGGCATCGGATGCCTGTGTGATGAACGGCTCGTCTTCCCTCTCAACTCCCCGATCCGTGCTGCGAAGTTCTTCGGTCTTGAACGGAACAATGAGCGGATTCTCAAGCTTGAGATGCGCTCCACGCATGACTCCGCCGCGAGATCCCGCAAGGTCACCTGCGATAACAGCGATGTCAGTTCCTTGGAATGCCTGGTCGATCTTGGCGACGGCAGCGGGATCGTTGTCCATCATCTCTGACAGGTACTGGGCATGACCACGAACCAGACCTTCGTAGATGTCACCGTCGTTCTCCATGAAATCTGCGAGGTTTTCCGGAGAAACGACATAGTCCTGGAGCGGCTGCGATGCATTCTCCTCAAACTTGCGGAGAACTGACTGCGGAAGTTCGGCGGCTAGACGCTTGGTCTTTGCATTCAGAATCCTGGACACCTGCGGAAGCATGTTGACGGAACTGATTCCCGCAGCATCGGAGGCAACGGACTTGCTGCTGGTGAACCACATCCCATCAGCGGTTGTGGATGACGTCGCCGCGCCGATGGACACTGGACGCGACGTCCTTCCCATGCGCTGTGAATCGAACTCCATCAATCCAGTCGGATTTCCGACGTAGACGGTGGTCAGTTCACCTTCATCTACAGCCTTGGACGTCGCAGCCCATTTCTCCTCGATGTCCCTTCGCCGAGCGAACATCGCGATTCCGCCGGCATTGGTGACGCTCTTCCGCATCGCGTCTGTGACGTCGAAGCCGATCTGCTCCGCACCCGTGCCGGCGTCGATGACGGTCGCCTTCCCGCCTCCAAGTCGCTTCAAGAGCTTGTTCGCAGCGGCCGGGACGATCTTGTCGTAGAAGTCGATCATGCCCTTGCCGCCGACCTCGAGGTCAACGCCACGAAGCGTCATGCGGCCACCACCAGCCTGCCCCTGGCCGGAAATGATCTTCTCCGCAATCTCCTCGCCTACGAGTCCAGCGAGTTCATTCTGTGCGAACTCGCTTTGCGGCAATTTGATCGACTCTCCATTGAGATCAGTGACTCCAATTTCATAGGGTCCCGTGCGGACCTGCCCCATCGGCGTATTGTCGATGTAGTCGATCGACTGTACGCGCTTGGACAACCTGTACCGATCCGCTGACTGCTTTCCGTTCACGAACGCGACGCGGTCGTATCCGCCGTTGATCGCGTCGAGGATGACGTTCTTGAGGGTGAGATTGAGCCAGCCGTCCGTTGATTCCACGAATGGCGCCCGAGGGATACCGACTTTGGCGAGCGACTGCCGAGCATACCTCTTGGCATCATCGAGTGTGACCCCATACCACAGCGTCCTGTCGCCTAAACCAGGAACTGGTCGTGGAATTTGGACGGCTGCATTGACCTCGAGTTGTCCGGGTTCAAAGTATTTCGTTCCCTCGGGAAGGCTCGGAAGTTCCTTCGGACGGAAACCGGCTTTCCGACCCGCCTGCGCCCAGTCGCTCTGCATCTCCTCAACGAACAGCACCTTCCTGCCGTCAGAGGAAACGCGGTCCTTCGTGCGGATGTGCGCGATGGGGTTGCGGAGGCCGGGCCAGTGATCATTCTCGTACGTCGTTCCGTCAGGATCTCCGGAAAGAAGCTCGTCTGGAATTGCCATGACGGTCTGCCGGTAGTTCTTCCCGCCAGGGAGCGTCAAGGACAAGTAGTTAGGCGGCGCGTCCTCGCCGTTAGTTCCTCCCAAAACTACGTTGTCTGCGATCTCATCTCTGATGCGCGGCAGCCCTAGACCAACAGCAAGATCATCGAGCCTTTCCTTTGCTTCTGAATCGAATTTCCAGTACGCATCTTTTTCTTCGGTTTCTGGAACCAATTCCCCGTCAAAGACAGCCTTGATATCGCGTCGAATCTCCATAGGGAGATCGAAGTCCTCGAGCGGGATGTTGCTTTCAAGCGCAAGCTTGTCTGTAAGTGCTTCTTCCCACCCTCGAATGACTCCATGAACGTCTGGCTTGACCTCTTCGGTGGTAAGCGTGAATGGGGTTGCATCAAACACATCCAGCTTGAAGCTCGCCGCCGCATCTGCAACGAACTCGCGCGAGAGCTTCGTCTCCCCTCTCGGGAGGGCCAGGAAATCCTCAAAGCCCGTCCAGTCAAGCTCCGTCTGCTTGACCTGACCCTTGTTGACCATCGACTTGATGCGGTTCGACCAAGCCTGCGGAGACATGGACTCCTCAGGGACGTCCATGATCGCCTTGTTCAGGGCGGAGAAGAACTCAACCTGTTGCTGCGGGCGCATCGCGAACATCGGCTCGCCGCGCTGGCGGTACATCGACTCGCGCTCAGTCGAACTCATCGGAGTCGGCCGCGCCTCCGGCTGCGGCGCGGCAGTGGGCTCCGCAACGACCTCGCCAACCTGCGGCTGTGCCTCGGGAGCCTGACGCTTCCCAGACTGAACACCTGTGCGCCCCGCAGAGCCTGTGCCCGTAATCGAAGCGGATGCGGAAGCCAGCGTAGGAACGACAGCAGACAGGGCAGAGATGATCTTGGACAGCGCCTCGCCCTTCTGTTCCGGAGGTAGCGCACCGATGCCCTCGAGCGCCTTTCCGGCGGCAGCAATCTCATCATCGTCATCTCCTGCTGCGCCAACGATGGGTGCGGCAGCTGCGCCGAGAGCGGCACCGACCGCCGGCATGACCTGCGATCTCGAGCCCTCGAGCACCTGTCGGTTGCGCTCCATGTCCTCGCGGTACTTGGGTTCGATCTCGCGGAGCATCTGGTCGTGGATCCGCAACTGCGCGTCGGACACGCCCTTCTGCCGCTGCGAGAGTTCCCACAGCGCCTGCTTCGCCCACGGCCCTGCCCATCCCGCCTTGGCGAGGTGGTATCCCGCCCAGGATGCGAACTTGCGGGCGCTCATGCCCTTCATGTTCTTGTAGATCGGATCCCACATCGCGGCCGCGGTCAGGGTCTGACCCGTCGACTCCTCCGCCTGGACGGCTCCCATTTCCTCCGCGAACTGCTCGGCGGTCTTGCGGTCCTCGAGCGCAGCCGCGCGATCGGCGGCGGTGGCGTCCGGATCGGACAGCACGCTCTCCGCGGCGGCGTGCATCGCGGCGTAGCGACCGACGAGTTCCTCATCCGACAGGATGCGCTTCGCGTTCGTCGACGGATCAAGTTCCGTCGTGGATTCCGTGGCGTATTCGCGCATGTACTGGATGCCGCCCCGCATGGCGAGGACGGGATCGAGGTACATCATCTGCGCCATCAACTTCGCGCCGGCACGGCTGCGGCCGACCAACTGGTGGCGCAGCTCGTGAAGCAGCAGCGCCATCGCATTGCGCGCGGTGAACGCGGAGCCCTTCTCGCGGATGAGGTACAGGCCGTCCGGGCTGCTCTGCGCGAGGTATGCGCCAGCCTGCTGGATCGGCTTGTCGAACACCTGCTTGCTGCCGTCTGGTCTGGTGATAGTGACCCGCACGGAACCATCGACGATGGTCGGCCTTCCGCCGGAGGCGAGTGTGATCCTGCGCTCGGTGTCGCTGAGTTGCGTCTCCGCGACCGGGCGGAGCGTGACGTCGATCTCAACATCCTTGTTGGTCGCGCCGCCGACCTCCTCCGCGGTCAGGTACTCCGTCTCAAAGGCGTCGTTTCGCGATCCAGTCCACTTCGATCTGGTGGTCGCGTTGGCGATGTCGAGTCGAAGAGCCTGTACTCCACGCGCGACGTCCTGCCGAGTCGGTCCTCTGCGGCTCGGACGGGCGACCTTGCGCATGCGCGCATCGGTGTCCATCTGGACGGCCATCGTCTCCGACAGACCGGGCAGTTCGGATGCCGAAGCGCGCGTGATGATGTTGCCCGAACGAGACGCGATCTCCTGGATCGCTGGCTGTGCCGAATCGGCGTCCGCCTCGGACGAGTACGGAAGCACCTCGAGGATCTGGTTCGACTGGTTCCGCACGACGATCGCGCCGACTGCGGGGAGATTTGGATCCTTCATCGCGGGGTGACCCGTCAGGGCACCGATGTTGCCATCCATGATGTCCTGACGGACGGATGCAGCCTGGTCGGCGTGCGCGTACACGCGGAGGCCATGCACGATGCCGATCGGCTTGGATGGGATTCCGAGCGCCTCCATGCGCTTCTTGACGTCCTCGGTGATGGTCGCCTCCGCGACGTCTCCTGAGACGAACATCACGCGACGGTCGCTCGCGCCGATCTCTTCGATCTGGTGCAGGGCCATCGTCGCACCCCGCGCCTGCGCGGAGTTCTGGACGAGGCGCTCCGCAGCCAGGCGGTCGGCCTTCTGCTGCACGATGCCGGCGGCTGCACCAACCGCCTTCTTCGCCAGCGCCTGTTCCTCAGCACGGGCTCGAGACGTTCGTCGCGCGCCCGCGCTGACTCCCGCCACGGTCCCGGTGGTGATGAATCCCGCGATGAACCCGGTTCCAACCGCCTCCGCCGTTTCTTCGGAGAAGAAGTCGTTCTCGTAGCCCTCGGGAATGTAGAGGGGATCGGTGATCTCCTTCGCGGCTTCGGGTATCGCCTCCTCGAGTCCCTCCACCACGCCGCCGGCGGCGATGAGCGCACCCGCCTTGGCGGCTCCCAACTTGCCCTGACGCCGCGCCATGCTGTTCGCCAGTTCGTTGGCGTAGGTCTTGATGGTGTTCGCCCCGAGCTTGCCAGGTCCTGCGACCTTGGTCCCGAAGCCGAGAAGACCCATCAGACCCTTCTGGGCGGTGTCAAACGTGTACTCGGATCCGAATTCGATGAATCCCGCCGTGCGGGCCTGCTCATTGAGGCTCGACAGCGTCGGCCTCGCTGGCTCAGGTTCGCCATTGGCGCGAGCCGCCGCGACCTGATCGCGGTAGATCTCGAGACGCCGCTCCCATGCACCAGAATGCCCCATCGCGTAGAAGGGGGTCGTGAGCATCGCGGCGATGCGGGGGTTGCGGCTAGCGAGCGCAGGAACGCTGTACGGGATGATTCCCATAGCGGACCCGACCATCTCTCCGCCCTTGACCAGTGCGCCGCCCTGCGATCGTCCGTAGACGTCGCGGATGTCCTGCACGTTGACTGGATCCGAACCCATCATCGCCACTCGATTTACGTCGACGATGTCGTGGGAAACGACCTCGCTCGCGAACCGGGCTCCGCGCATCCAGGCGTCGCCCTCCTCCTTCGCACGGGTCTCGTACATGTCCAGCATGAACTGGTCGTACTTGCCGAGCAACTCCGCATCCTGCTCAGATGGGGTGTATGGGAGACTGAATCGCTCGGACACGTAGCGCGGCTCGAGCGCGCGCTTCAGATCCTGGTAGTCCACGCCGATCCGCTGCGCGACGGTCTCGTCATCCATCGCGAGGTCGACGCCCGTGCGGCCAATCCACTGGCCGATGCTCCGAGCGCCGGACTCCCACGCGAGGTTTGAGTTGATGAACGCCCCTTGGATCATCGCCATCAGCTTGCCGGGGCGGTTCTGCTCGAACTCCTCCCACGACGGCATCGGCTGACCGCGCTCGAACAGGTTCTGACGGATCACCGCGTACTCGTGCGCGGGCCCGGTCATGTCGGCCTCGTACTCACCGAACAGGTCATCGTCCTGCGGCGTGTCGACGGGCTTCCCTTCCGCATCGATGGACGTGGACTTGAGGTTCCCCTGCTCGTCCGTCTCTCGGCGGCGGATGCCGGTGGCGTTGACGGCAGCGAGATCCGCCAGCGTCTCCTGGTAAACCTGGCGGCGGATGTCCTTTCGCGCCGACTCCGCCCACTTGGTCCAAATGGGGGCCATGTCGCCAGCCTTCGGATCCGCGTTGGGATTCTGGCGCTGGTAGTCCGCCCACTGGTTGCGGAGCGCATCCGTGATCGCGGAGTCGAACGAGTTCTGCGTCATCGTGCGGATCTCTCGGTGGCGGACGGGGTAAGCCGTCGCGGTGCTGCGGGGGCTGGTGCGGCCTGCTGCGGAGCCTGCTGCTGCATCTGTTGTCCCGTCGTCGCCATAAGCTGCTGCATGTGGACGGCAGTCATCTCGTCAGCGATGGCTGCGATGCTCGCGCGGTCGGAAGCCTGGTATCCGAATGCATTGGCGGCGAACCTGTCGAGGCGCATCAGGTAGTCGATGAACTGGCCTCGGGATGCTATTGAGACGATCGGACTGTTCCCTGCGCCGACCATGAACGACGGAGGAGATTGCATGGGAACCTCGGAACCAGGCCACGCTCCGTTGTTGTACGCGGCGAGGTGCTGCAACCGGGACAGCAGGGACATTGGACCAGTCCTGTCGGTCTCCTGCGCGATTCGGTCGAAGATCCCGATGCTCTGCGTCGGGTTTCCGAGACGGATGTTCGGGTCGAGGAGCATGTCCTCAAGCTTCAGCCACGCATGGGCGGTGATCTGGTCGTGCGGGGCGTTCGACTGCGAAAGCCGCTGGACCTCGGCATCGCGGCGAGATGGTAGCTTGACGCGCTCGCTGACCGGAGGAAGCTGGGGATTGAAGGGATTTGGCCGTGAAACCTCCTGCTCCCCCTGTGGACGGAGCAGGAAGTCGATGGAGTTTCGGTTCACGTTCTCCTGCACGTCCTTGGCGATCGAACCCATCATGTCCCTGCCGCCGTTCTTCTGCATGGACAGGTAGAGGTTGGACAGGTTCTGGAGCGCCGCGTCCGGGTTGTTGCGGGCCTGTGCGTACAGAAGCCCCGCCATCCCGTTGGGCAGCGCCATCGAAGCCTCGACCTGGGCGACGGCGCTCATGGCGTCCTGCTGCGCCATCGCGAACATCGTCTGCGCCTGCACGTCGGCGCGGGTCTTCTCGCGCATGTTCATCAGGGCCATCCATTGCTCGTGACGGATGGGGACGTTCGCTCCGTTGATCACCACGGCCGGGGTCCCGTCCTCGAAGAACCCGAGGTCGAACGTCTCCATGCCGACGGGGTCGCCATCAGCGATGCCTGCGATGGTCAGGTTGAAGTCGTTGACGTCACGCGCGCGACCCTCCCGAGCCCGGCGGGACATCAGCGTCATGTCTGGCTGCTGAGGCTGCGCAGGCTGCGCAGGCTGCTCCTGCGGCTCAGGCGCGATGTCGAGCTTGAATTCCTTCGGCTGGTAGTCGATGTACGAGCCTCCCGGACGCGCCTCGTCCGCGACTGGATCAGCCATTCCCATGAGGTCATCAATCGGCATAGTCGCTTCCCTTCTCTCCGTACAGCGGCGTCGTCTGGTCTGCGTCCTCAATGGCGTAGAACATCCCGCCAGTCATCGGATCGCGCGCTTTGACGCGGCGCTTCTTGGTCGGAGTCTGCCGAGCGGCAATGCCCTCGTCGATGCTGCGTATCGCCTCATCCATGAGGTCGTTGTCCGACCAGGATGCCGGTGGCTTCGCGCCCGGGGTAACGCCGCCGAATTCATCAGCGAAGTCCAGTTTGAACTTCGGGTTGACTCGAGACTTGTTCGACGGGTTGTAGCCGCCAAACAGACCATAGACGCCCATCCCCTGGGCGATGTCGTTCTGCCACTCCCTCTCCGCGCGCTCCTCGTCTCGGATCTGCTGGCGCTCTGTCGCCTTGGTCTTGAGGGCCGCATCAAGCCGCTTTCCGAATGCGGCCTCCGTGCGCGATTCGCCGCGTATATCGCGCTCTTCGGCACGGTCCTCGGCAGCGATCTTCTTGCGCTCCGCGATGTCCAGGTCCTCGAGCCGCTGGCGCCGCGCCTCCTCGCGCTCCTCGCGAGACATGGCGGCCTGCGTAGTGGCGAGCATGGCAGCGCCAGCGCCCGCGAACGGGTTGTTCGGGTCGTAGGACCGAAGCCCTGCGCCGATTCCCATGAGGATGTTGCGGAGGGACTCCGGGTCTTCGATCAATGATTTCTTCTTTGCCATCAGAAACCTCCAGACGGGCTATAGCCGCCGCCGCCGCCAAGAGACGTTCCGCCCCCGAGCGTTCCGTATCCGCCGCCGCCACCAGCCGCAGGAGACCCGTAGCTTCCATACCAGGACGGCATGGTCCACCCTGTTCCCCCGCCGGAACTCGCCGCCGTCCACATCTGAGAACCCGTGCTTGGGGCGGCGAACATGTCGTTGATTCCCTGTCCGATCAATGATCCACCGATGGAACTGATCGCGTTTCCGAACATCATGGTGCTTGAGCCGACCATGCCCGCAGCCTGGCCACGGTACTGGAACCCGATGTTGAGTCCGCGCTGCCGCAGGTTGTACTCGTTGGCGAGCGCCTGGGTTCCCATCTGCGCCATGTTGCCGGAGTAGCTCTGGTAGATGTTGGAGATCCCGCCGGCCTGCTGCTGTCCGATGTCGGCAAGTCCGCTGCCCATCCGCGCCAAAAGCGTCGACATCCCGGAGGCGCGCTGCGCCTCGAGCGCAGACAGCTGCTGCGCGTACTGCTCGCGGATCGCGCCCTCCTGTAGGACGCCCTGGCGTCCGATCGCCTCCACGCGCCCCTGACCGAAGCTGCTCTGCGCGAGTCCGGTGAAGGCGTTCATCGAACGGGCGCGCTGCTCCGAACGGGCCGTCTGCTGCCTCTGGAGTTCGATGGTGGACTCGCGTCCGGTACGCATCTCCCCGAGCGCACGATCCATTCCCGCGGCGTACTCGCCGCGCGCCTGCTCGAAGTACCGCGTGTAGTCCGCTCGCGCGCGATCCGCCTCAGCCCGGTAGGCTCCGAGATTGGAGGCGCGATCTGCCGAGTATTGGTCCATGATCCCAGAGAACGACGATGCGTATTGATCGGCCATCTGGCCGTATTCGGCCATCGCGGCTCGACCAATGGAGCGCAGGGCGCGTCGGCGCGAATGCTCTCCCCTTCGGCTGATGAGGCCGCCGGTGACGAACGATGCGATGCCTCCGAATAAACTCATGGCACACCTCCACGCGACTTGCCGACTTGTCCGGCAGCCACCGAAATCCGTTCAATGGACCAGGGGCGGCCGTCGCTGGCGATGGTCAGGTACGCCGCCTCGGCCCTGATCCTGCACTTGAATGCCTCGTTGCGACCGGGATACAGCTGCCCGATCTCCGTCACCTCCGAGTTCGGGAACGATGCTCCCGCCACTCGGGCGGTGTCTGCGATGTCCGGAGCCACGGGATCCTGGATCATGTTCTCCATGACTCCGTCCGGGCTTCCCTCGTCGGCCGTCACCTGCTGGTATTCGATCTCGTACACGGTAGGACCCGTGCTGATGACACGCTCAATCGTCCACCTGTCCGGTGACGGGCTGGTATCCCATCGGATGAGCCATTCGCCTGGACCGTTGTAGATTCTCGCCGTCCCGGCGGTGAACGGATCGGCCTGCGTGAACTGGCCGAACGGCCTGGTCGCGAACCGACCATCGATCCGCTCGGTGTGCGTTGCCGCCGCATTGCCGCCGTTGTACACGACGGGAGATGCGGGAGGGGTCGCATCCTCGCAGTCGATGACGATCGGGTTGAGGTTAGTCACGAACAGGCTGTCGGACTGGAGTCCGAGCGCGGACTGAGCCGTGTCGCCGGTTGAGACTGAGATGATCGGGCGCTCACTCGCGTCCGTCCAGCTGTCCGGCAGCTCGTACTGGTCGTTGGCGAGGTCGACGCGGACCTCGTTGATCTGGAGGCGATACGGCAGCGGGGCGATGATCGGTCCCATCGTCAGGCTCGAGCGGATGAACTGCGCCCGCTGCGCGTCCGTGTCGGATTCAATTCCATCGCTGTAGCCATCGACGCCGATCGGGTATGCCTTGTCGATGATGGCGATGGATTCGGCGCTACCGAGGAACAGCCGCCCCGTATCGGTTCGCGATGTTCCGATGTAGCAGGCGGATGACGGACCGTACATGAGCGGATCCGCAAACCGCTGCGGCCAGAAACTGTCCGTCTTGAGGTCGTAGTACAGATGCAGGCTGGACTGCTCCACGCCGCTGACGGATAGAAAGACCCAGACTCCCTCGCGATCTGGGTCGTAGCAGAGGCACGGGAACACCTCTCCCGTGGCGAGGCCGCCTACCAGCGAGCTGACCGATGCCGCGATGTCGATCGTCTCAGCGGACGGTTCCTCGGTGACCGAGCCCGTCGTGGTGAGGATCTTGATCTTGGCTCCGCTGCCCGTCCCATCGGGGCCGATGAGGGAGCGCAGGGTTCCACCCGCAAGCGGCCCGGTTCCGCCGATGGCGGGTGTTCCGAAGTCGAGCCGCAGAAAGAAACTGTCGAGCCGTCCCGCGCTGACACGGTTCGCCCGGTTGAAATTGAAATCGTTCGCGTTGAGGAAGTACAGCCCGTCGTTCGCGAGGATGAACGCACCCTTCTCCTGCGACTGGCAGTACGCACGCCGCCCGGCGATGCCGATCGACTTAGTCAGGCTGACCATCGCAACCTGTTCCTCAAATACAGGGTCATTCGTCAGGAACGAGAACGAGTTCGTGCAGGCGAACATGAGTCCGCTCTGCGCGAACGGGAAGATGGCGACGATCGGATCTCCGAGCGTTCCATATTCGTTCGCAGTTGTTCCGGTGATCGCTCCGATCGGATTGCTGCCGCTCCATCCGTCAACGAGCGATCCTCCGGTACCTCCCGAAATGGGCCACGTATCGTCGGGAGAACATGCGTACCAGATGTTCGGCGTGTCCTTGTATCCAGCCAGAACGAGGCGCGAACCCCATCGGCAGATGAGCGTCGCCCTGCATCCGGTCGTGATTGTTCCTGGATCCGTATGAAACGGACCATGCTTATTAGGAGCGTCATCACCCCAAACAGTTACCGCAGTTGCAGACGCAGGCGTCGCGAGATGCACCAGAACGTAGTGATCTCCATCGACGAAGTAGTAGTGCTCGTTGAACTGCACTCCCTCGACGAGACCCGTGGTGTTGAGGAACGGTGTCGTTTGCGTCGTTCCGTCACCGAATGCGACGGGAGTCGCAGGAAGGCTCGCGCGCGGATTCGCGTAGTACACCACGCCGGCGCGGACGAAGATGATCTTTTCGACGAGGGTCGTACCTTCGTAGATGCGGTACGTCCCCATGAACTGGACCGCACCCTCGCTGAAGTGCTGCGTCCCGTTCCGCGTGCTGATCCGCACACGCCCGTTCCACACGTCCGAAGGCATCATGTTGACGCACGACGGCGTCATCCCCGGGGGAACCGCAGAGAACTGCGACTGCTCCGTGAAGCCCTTGAACGGAAGCTGGACGGGAATGTGGGTCAGGAGATCCTCACCAGAGTCGCATGGAAGGTGTTGGTTGGAGAAGGATCTCCGCCGACGTTCGACGTCGATGCGCTGCTCGTGTTGACGTCAAGCTGCCTGTATCCGCCCGTGGGGCTGCATGCGATGCCCCTCCATGTTCCGACGACGGATCGAAGGTTGCCGATGCCGGCCGTGCTGATCGTGAACAGGCCGCTCGTGCTCGTTCCGCTCACCTGGGTGTGGACGGTCGTTCCATCGACCGCGATCACGGCAGTCTGGCCCACGCGGGTACCGTCCACGTACGACTTGGTCGCAGCATCGGCCGCACTCGTCGGATCAGCGAGGTTGTTGATCTGGCCGCTCGTCATGTTGAGCGTGCCATCGACCTGGAGGTTGTTCGTGAGAATCACTCCGCCGGCTGCGCCAACGGTGAGCCGCGCGGTTCCGCCCGTTACGAGCGCGATGGAGTTGTCGGCGGGCCAGTAGATGCCCGTGTCGTTGTCGCCGTTGTTGGAGATCGACGGATTTCCCGACGAGCCATCAGCGAACGTCGCCACGTTCTTGACGTCCAGCTGACGGCAGTTCACCGCCGTGCCTTCGGTCGCATCCACGCCCCAGGTGTTCTGCGGCGTCCACGCCCTCCAGGAACCGTCGTAGATGCGGCTGTAAGTCTTTTGGGGCTGACTTCCGTCTCCGTCGGTGAACAACTGCTGGAGCACGATCGCCCCGAACACCATGACGATCATGCAAGCGCCGCCGTCTGCGGCCTTGATGTCGATGTTCACGCCAGGGCCGTTCGTCAGGGTGGATCCGTTCGTGAAGCGGTACACGCCCTGTACGGAATTGGTCGCGTTGTTCAGATCCGTGCTCGGACTCGAGAACACGGGCAGCGTGCCGCCGAGCCACGCGAGCGAGTTCCACGCCGTGTCGCTAGGACCGAGGCCGATCTTGATCTGGTTGAGGGTCGTGTCGAGACCGATCTCGCCGGGGGCGAGGTTCGGATTTGCCGACCACCCCGTGCCGGCTGATCCGGTGATGTCGCGGCGGACCTGGATCTTGGCGCTCACTTCGGTTCCTCCTCTACGTAGGAGCTGGGAACGATGTACCAGCCCTCCGGCAGACCGATCTGGTTGCCGCTCAGAACCCACTTGCCGTCGACGCGCACCCACACTCGGGCTCGTGCATCGGGGCCGAGACGCATCGGGCTGTCCTCCGGGACAAACACCGTGCGGTTATTTCCGCAGCCACTCGCGAATCCGATCACCAGCACGGCGAAGAGAATCGCGGTCGCGATCGGCATCCACAGCATTCTTGTCGGCTGATATTCGACGATCCAGCCACGCGATGAGCGCGACCGTGACCTGGGCGACGATTCGCTCGAGCATGGAGCGTTCTCCGAGTACCAGTCATCGTAGTCGTACGTCACTTCGCCCCCGCGGCCTCGCTCGAGACGTTGTTGTCGCGGGCGAACAGCAAGCCGACGCCGGCGATCACCGCTGCAACCACAGCACCCCAGTCCGCGACGGTGGCCGGGTCGGCGTCGAAGGTGGCGTTGAGGGCGCTGCCCACGGCCACGAGGACAGCTCCGATGCCGGCCGCAGTTGTCTTCCAAGATCCGCTCATTTGATCGTCCTCTCTAGGTTCTCCAGCCTGCGCTGGATGTCTTCCAGTGTCTTGCTGTGCGTGGCGTCCGCCACGGCGGCTGATGCCTGAGCACGGGCAAGGTCGTTCACGACCGTCGCCAGTTTGTCCAGATCCGTCCGAGCCCTGTCCAACTGTTCGGTCTTTCCCCCGAACGTGAACAACACCGCCGCGATGCCAATCAGCATGGTCAGGATCTGGAGGATCCCAAGGATGTTGTTCTGCTTCTGGTCGGTCATACCCACGCTCCGCTTGTCTTGATGAACGACGTCGACAGTTGCCAGACGCCCGAAACCTTGATGTACACGTCCGACGCCTGCCATGCTCCAGACACCTTGATGTACGCCACCGTGCCAGACGGCGGCGCTCCGCCAGTCGAGCGCAGCAGCGTCAGGAACGTCACGCCAGAGTCCTCAGGGCCGCGAGCGTCGCGCTGGTCTGGTCGATCTCGTTCTGGAGACGGGTTACCTGATCGACGTCACCGACACGACCAGCCTCGTTCAGAAGAAACGAAAGGTGCGCGATGCGGTTCTCAGCGAGTTGTATGAGTTGGGCGATGGTCATGGGATAATCATCATCCGAAGCATTTGCACCTGATTGCCCTGAGCCATGTAGAGATATGGAATCTTCGTGTTTCCATCGAAGTATTCGCAGATCTCCATCGTCGGTGCGAATTGTTCAGTAGTGACACTGAGCGGATAAAGCGTAGTGCCGAGCATCTGGTTGCGAACGACGTCGAATCTGTAGAGTCTCTGGGTGTTGTTGTGGTAGCAGTAGATGATGCCGCTACGTTCCGCGAATCTAGACCCAGTGGTAAACGGGTAGATCGCGTTGTCGTAATTGGTGATGTTCAGAGGCCATGTATTGGCTGCAATGTCATACCTCTGAAGATCGAAACTATTTCCTCCGCGGAAGGAATAGATGTACCTTCCATTCTGGATGTTGTTCTCATCCTTCCATGTATCGTCATTCGCCTTGTTGATCCAGTGCGCGGAAAGCCCGTTACCTGCCGCGTAAGAAACATTTCTGGACGCCATTGTGGTCCATGTTCCAGTGGAAATGGTGAGCCTCCACAATCCAGCACTGTTGTTTCCCGTCATGTACAGGTAGTCGTCGTTTCCTTCGATCGAATACCCAGATGTCGCGTCGGGAGTCGTGGTCCAGTTGGCGCTGACGGTCAACTGCGTTCCCGTGTTGGACGAGATCGTTCTGATTTGACCCGCGCCAGTCCCACTGGTGATTCGGACCTGCGAGTTTGTCCACTGGTTTGTCGCCCAGTTCTTCGCCGAGTTGGACAGCGTGGTCGCGGTCGCGGACGTCGCGGTTCCCGTAGCAAACGAAACGAAATCGCTGCCGTAGAACGAAGGAGTTGCTACAAGACGGACTTCGTTGCTGGCCGAAATGGGAAGCGAGTTCGTACCGTGCTGAATCCACGATCCAAGCGCGAGGCAATAGAACTTCATCGCCGTGTTCGACGACGATGACGCGCTGGTGACATACCATCTCGGGGTCAAGAGACGATACGTCGTTGATGCCGTAGTAGACGCGCTGAACGCGGTTTCGACGGTGATCGTGCTATTTGTCCCGACCGTGTTGTTCTTGATCGTCCTGACATCACCAGCGGCTGGTCCACCTGTGATGTGGATCTTGTACCCCTTGAGGTTTACCGTCAACGCCAGATTCGTCAGAAGCGTTGTCGTGGATCCCGATCCCGTCGCCGTTCCAGAAGGACCGACAGCAGTAGCGCATCCATGAAATCCAAGACCGTTCAACCCAGCAAGAGCAGGATTGGAAAGACCCATCCATCCGTCTTCATATGGGTCGTAAAGCGATATTCCCGCGCTGGCGTTCGATGCTCCATACATCATCAACTGAGTGTGGTGGGGTGCAGTAGCGAAAAAACACCCACCGCTGACATTGACGGGGCACTGTTGGGACAGTTCCCACCGCTTCATGTCGATCATCCGCCGATTGCCGTTCGTCGTAGCCATTTATGACACCGTGATGTTGTTTCGGAGTTGCGATGCGCCACTGAACAGGATGGACGCAGCGATGGCGTATGCGCCGATGTTTCCTACGTTCGCCACATTCGTCAGGGACGAACACGTCGTGACTGTTGCAACGGTCGTGATGTTGCTTACGCTCGACACGCTGGAAACCGATGCAACGGATCCATTGACGTTCTGGATATTCGTATTCGTATCCAGAATTGCGCGAACCCTGTGCCCACTATCTGGAATCGGCATGTTTCTGGCGATTGCTGAAATAGCCATGCGCAGCGCCTCGACCGCCTCGATGAGTTCGCCGTATGCAGCCATCGGCATCGGGTTGGTCGCGCTGACGTCGACGGCGGTTCCGTCCAAGCCAGTGACTGGCTTGACGCGCTGGTACAGCACTCCGCCGATCTCGTCGGCTGCGACGGTTGCACCAGATCCTGGGGTGTATCCAACGTTGTCAGCCATGACTAGTACTTGAAGTAGAGGTCGCCATCGACGCCGAGTCCCGCACTCGGTGTCGCTGTGCCAGAGTATATGGTCGGGGTTCCGATGGCCGTCCTCGCGGCGGCTGCATCGGTCGCTTTCAGCACGGATCTTCCGACGCTCGTGCTGTCGCTGATGTCGGTGGCGACATGGGTGTGCGCGAGCGGGGTTCGCGAATCCGAGAGCCGCGCATCGTTTCCGATGCAGACGGTGGTCGATGTCGAGCCAGTCGGAATGCGGGCGATGTCGAAAGACCCGCTCGTCACGTCAGCCGCGGCATGGACGTGCGCGAGCGGCGTGCGGGCATCGGACAGCCGAGAGTCGTTTCCGATGCAAACGGTCGACGACGTTGTGCCCGTGGGGATCCGCGCGATGTTGAACGTGCCAGACGTGACGTCGCCGGCTGCGTGGGTATGCGCCGCGGCAGCTGCGCCGATGGATGCCGGGGAGATCGGATCCGTTCCCAGAGTGGCGTGATCCGCGGCATGGGGAAGCGGGGTTCGCGCATCCGACAGGCGCGAATCGTTGCCGATGCAGACCGTCGAACTGGTCGTTCCCGTCGGGATCCGAGCGATGTTCAGCGTTCCGCTCGTGATGTCCCCGGCGGCGTGAGTATGACTCAAAGCCGCCTTGCCATCCAATGAGGTCTGTAGCCCAGTCACGTCGCTGATGGCATGGCTGTGGCTAGATGAAGCCTTCCCATCCAGCGAGGTCTGCAAGCCCGTGACGTCAGAAATTGCGTGGCTATGGCTGGTCGAAGCCTTGCCGTCCAGAGCGGTCTGCAACCCAGTTACGTCCGAGATTGCGTGGCTGTGCGTCGAAGACGCCTTGCCGTCCAGCGTGGTCTGGAGACTAGTCACGTCGCTGATGGCGTGGGTATGCGCCGTCGGGGTACGGGCATCCGACAGGCGGGAGTCGTCGGCGCGGACAGCCTTGGTCGAACTGGTCGTTCCGCTTGCCGCAAAGTCGACGGCGAACGATCGACTCGCGCTCAGGTCGCCACCGCCAGACAATCCCGTTCCAGCCGTCAGGTTCAGGCTAGCGTCGGCCTTGTTTGGGTCCGACACCGTGGCGATGTTCAACTGCGGCTTCCCGCCAGCAGTTCCCCACACGAATGCCGCCGAGAGTTTGATCTCCTGCGTGTCGCCATTCGATGCTGTGGAACGACCAAGTAGGCTTGCCGCCTCCACGTCCTGCATCTTGGCGAACGTGATGGCGTTGGCCGCGACGGAAGGATTCGGGTATGTGCCGCTGAGGTCGCCGCCGGCAGCTCCGCTGGCTGCGGATTCTCCCGGAGGTCCTTCCGGACCCTGTGGACCAGTCTGCGCCTCGAGCATCACCTCCCACTGGGATGCGGGCGGAGAGACATTGCTGTTCGCCGTGACGGCGATGTAGACCCGTGTCCCGATGGAAACGACGTCACCGACCGCATACTGCTCGGATCCGTTCCAGGGTCCCCGCCATCGGATGTTGCTGCACGCGGTCGCAGGGGTTAGGACCCCGGACCCCCCAAGAATCCCCGCCGATACCGCATCGGATTCGCGACGAAAGGGGCTCACACGATTCGGGAGCAACCTCCCGTAATCCCTCTGCTGGATTCCATCCTTGATCGCGGCCGAGTTGTACACCGGGCCGTTGTCGATCTCGATGAGCCGCGCCGAAAGACCTTCGTCTTCATAGGCGAGCGCAAAGGCCCGGGCATACGCAATGAGCAGAGCTTCGACGTATGCGGGGACAGGAATGTTGTAGTCAGACGAGGTGGAGTCGCTTACGGCGACCCATCCCGAACGGTAGCGGAGGATGATTGAATCCGACGTGGTTGTCTGCGGAGTCGGATAGAGGTCGAGCCTCACCGCAGGCATCGGATCCGTGGCGTGGTTGAGCGGGGTCGTTCCGTCCGCCTTGGCCCATGGTCGGGACATCGCAGCGTAGAACACGCTGTCGAGCATCGCGGGCTCGGTGCTGTTTCGGAACAGTTCGATCTGCTCCGGGCTGGTCAGTTCGACCCGCCATCCGAGTCCCGCCTTGCAGACGAGGCTGAGGATCTCCTCCGCGTCCCCGGGAAGCGCCGCCCAGTTCTGGTTGGCGACCAGGCTCACGGGACGCGCGGTGCGCTCCCGGAACTTCCAAGGCTTGCTGAAGAGGTAGTTCCCCGCCTGGTTGATGATCTCGGCGATCCTCTGATCGCGCGTCACACCCGTCACGACCGACGGTTGTCCGCCGAGCGCGAGCACGATGTGCTGCTTGAGTCCGCCGTATGTCAGCATGGAAGCGGGTGACCGTGGTTTCCCACGGCCACCCGGTAGTTGGTTTCAGGTCACGCCGAGGTCAGGCCGAACGCATAGCCGTGAAGGAGGACCTTCATGGTCAGCGTCTGGGTGGTCGTCGACGTCGTAAACGGAATGGCGATCGCCACGCCATCGGTTGCCGTGCGGGTTGCCGGCGCAGGAATGAGCACGCCATCGCTCGGGATCAGCGGAGTCGTGCCGGCGGTGCATGGGTTCGTGGTCGTCGTGGTGGTCACGGTCGCATCCACGAGACCATCGATGCAGACGCTGACGCGGCTGCCGACGACGCCCGCCTCGAGCGCGACGCCGAAGATGCCGACCTCTTCGCCGCCATCAGCCTTGACCACAACGTTGAAGGGGTTCTTCTTGTTGTCGAGGTCGGTGAGGAATGCGAGATCGGTCGATGCAGATGCATCCGCCAGGTCGAACTTGACCAGAGCGCCGGCGGAGAACGCCTCACCGCAGATCGGCTTGACGACGATCTGGTGAGGGGTGAGGCCTCCGAGGTTGCCTGAGGAAGTGAGGATTCCGGGAATCATGTTGGTTGGTCCTTTCTATCAGGTGCCGGTGGCGGCGAGGGGCGACACGATTCCGTGACGCTGGCGGCTGTTGCAGAACAGGTTCGACCAGCAGTCAACCGG
>Ga0181355_1000237_pt1 | contig 22759 bp, 24 predicted proteins | sample Fa13VDMM15DN_FD_130099 | JGI IMG/M metagenome (GOLD analysis project Ga0181355, IMG submission 130099) | Freshwater viral communities from Lake Michigan, USA - Fa13.VD.MM15.D.N | ecosystem: Environmental > Aquatic > Freshwater > Lake | place: USA: Michigan | collected 2013-09-23 | reverse complement strand
CGCTGTTCCAGAACCGGGGATTGCTGCATTTACTGGGAATGGTAAACCAGTTATTAGCACCCCACCAGAAGCACCGCTTAAATCTACATTTTGAAATACCCCCTCAACTAAAACTTCTCTTCCAATTCTAGTCCATCTCGCGTCAATCGTGATTGGCGTTGTTGGTGGTGCAACTGTGCCTGTTAAAGTTGCAGTCCAATTACCTTCATCGTAGTAGCTAAGTGATGCACCATTGATAATTGCAGGGAAACGATAGCCGTCTATCGAGTTGATGGCAGTCAGCCCTACTGTGTTCACGATTGTGCCAAACAATTTACCAAGCACTGTTACGCGCTTGTTTCCAAGGTCATATTTTGGACTGTCACCGGACTGTGTATAACAATTTATCAGAACAGTATCCTGCCCTGCAACAAGTCTGATGTCGTTTACAAAAGCACCAAGCGTATCTCCGTTGCGCCCTACGCCGATAAGGGTATTTCCAATAGATTCGTAACCAGACCCCGCCGCAAAATTAATCAGATTGTTTTTATACGGCCCGTCAGAATCCCAAAACGAACAGTTTTCAACTGTGTATCTATTGGCGCTTGAAAAGTGAAAACCACCACCTTTGCAGATTTCAAAATTAATATTCTTCCAAGTGTTGTTGTATAACCAATATTGAGAGCCAGCAACGGCAGTAATATGAAAGAACGCAAGAGTATCTGATTGATATACCCGCAAATTCTCAAACACATTTTCATTGAAAATCGTACTTCTCGTCATAATGCGAACGCCTGCCTCGGTTGAAGCGGGGTTCAAGTACCACGATCCTCCGCTAAACTTTGTGTCAAAAACGCCGCCGCCAAAAGTAGTCCAGTCACCATAAACTACAGCTTTTGCAACGTTTAAAGACACTAAGTCTACGTTTGTTAAAAAGCATGTAGTGCAACCATAAACAATGTTGATACAGTGACCCGCAGTTAAACCACATACAATTTGTAAATCACGTAAGCCGCTGTTTTGTAAAAACTGTGTTGTTGAAAAGTGAATTGCATCTTTATTGATGCCAGTCTGTGAAATTATGGTATTGCGGCCATCACCAAACAAAATTACACCTGTAATGTATACGCCAGTGTCAATAATAAGCGTGTCGGTGATGTTATAAGTACCCGTAGGTAAGTACATCGCACCGCCAGACACTTTTACATAGTCAATAGCAGCTTGAATAGCAGCAGTATCGTCTGCCACACCGTTGCCAACCGCTCCAAAATCCTTAACGCTGACACTCTCTCTTAACTTAGCCTGTACCGTAGTAGGCACAGATCCAGCTCCTGCTGGGCCATAAACTACTCCGCTTGCATTTGGGCTTATTCCCGTTCCATCCGCAAAGTTATAAATCATCGAGCCTTTGCTATCTTGGACAAGGATACTAAAGTTAACACCATCCACATAAATTTGAGCTGGTGAACCTGAGCGCGACACATAACCATTTATTGTCCTAAGCGGTTGGGCCGCAACAATAGTCAAAGCAGAGTCATAGTAAACCGTAATCGGGTTTGTTTGTGGATTTAGATTTGCTGTTCCTATCCAGACATATCCATTATCTAAAGGCTGACCGTCTCGGTCTTGAAATACTGGGAATGGTACTTGTACGCTAAGTGCTGACATTTTTTGGCTTTCTTAAATAGGTTTAAGGTTCAACAATTGGCAATGCATTATTCAGTTACTTCTTGCGCTTTTGATTGAATAGCTTCGCTTTGTGTTTGAATTGTGGTTAACAATCGCTTTGCAATAGCAGCCTCTTCTGGTGACCCTACTTTGGTGGTTCCAAGCTTCATCATTAAATTTCGCACTGGAGCAGATTCATATATTCGAGCTGTGAGCCCAATACCTCCAGCTGCCGCCAAAGTTCCGCTAAAGCTACCTAAAATGCTTTGCAATGCGCCACCAGCTACAAATGGCACAGTCTCTTGGCCTGTTGCTGTTGCCACTCCTGCTTCAGATGCCCTGCGAGTAAGATTTAGTACGCGAGACAAACCTTCAACCTGCTTCAAATCGTCGCCACGGAAAAAGACGCCTATTTGAGGTTGTAATCGCTTGACCTCTGCTGTAAATTTTTCAGGGCTGAACATTTTGGTTCCATCCTGTAACTCAAATTTTGCTTTATCGGCGGCTTGAGACAAGATAGATGATCGAGCAGTAGCGCGTCCTGATGGTGTCAAACTTGTGTACAGCTGGCGCACCTCGCTCGGTTTCTGACTGAACAACAATCTGTTGACAACTTCAGAAGTTGCCTCGCCTGATTTCAAAACAGATTTGAGAGAGGCCATTTTCAATTCGTTTGCAGTTTCACTAAGACGTTTATTAGCGACCATGAATTTGTCGATATCACGGCGTTCGCCTATTTGCTTAATGAAATCAATCATGTCTTCACGAACAGGGCCATAAATAGCACGCATCGCCTTTTCACCCGCATCGCGAGCTGCAATGCTCATTGGGCGTGCTGGATCATTCATAAAAATTTTTGATAGTTCGTCTTGACGGTAAGCTTCTATTTGAAACAAGTCGCGGTTTTGTACATCCGTTTTTATTTGTTCCAGTCGCTGGATGGCTTCGTCAGACCCTTCTGTGCGCCGTCTGGCCAAATCTGTTATTTGGTCATCAATAGCAGATAGTGCGCGTGGAACTGGCACAGTGCCTTTGTCTGCCAATCTATTGATAACTTCTTTTTTAGAGTTGGCATATTTTTGGATATCTGCCGATCTTTTAGATGCCAAATCTTTCATGATGTCATCACTTAAATTGGCCGCATCATCCGCCCCAAAGTCACGCAACACGCCGCGCACAGCTTCAATTCTGGCTTGCTGCTGCGTCGCTCTCAGTGGGCCAGTTCCAGCAATAGGAATGCGTTCACCTAGTCGTTGCCCTGCTTTGCCGATAAATGTTTGAGGCGGCACAACGTCAGATGTCATTACAGGAACACCCAAACGGCTAGCTTCATCAACAATAGGTTGAACTTTTGGCGCTGGTGTTGCAATTCTCGCAGGAGCCATAGCGCGTGATGCTGCTGCACTGCCTGCTACTCCACCTAAAAGACTGGCAGCAATTTCTCCGGCTGGAGTTCCGCCAGATTCGCGCACACCTTGGCTAGCAGCTCCAGAGCCTACGCCTCCCGCAATTTGTGCGACTGGTTGCGCCGCGAGCATACGCCCTACTTCGCTAGCAACCGGAGAAGCTGATGCCTGAACAACACGACCGACTGAAGCCATGCCTCCAGCACCTGCTGCGCCCTGGACGGCTTGGTTAACCATGCGTTCAATTGCATTTCGTGGCTGTGGGAAACCCGCTGTATCTAAGACCTGAGCCGTGGCCTGCTGCATGGTTGGAATCTGCGCAGTAGCAGGCAGGGCCATATTTGCAAGCCTTGTTACCGGGTCTATTGCGATGCCAGCTAAACCTGTAACGCCTTCAATAGCGCCCCGTCCTGTTAGGCCAATTTGCCTGCCTATCTCTTGCAATACTCCCGGTTGCTCAGTCTGCTTAACCTGACGTTGTTCATAGGCCGCTTGCGCGGCTTGGCCGATTTGAGCGTCTGTTGCATTGTCTGGGCCTTCCAGCTCAATGATGCTGCCGTCTGGTGCTTCGACTTTGTAGGTTGCCATGTTTTGCCTTATCTAATCACACGGAAGCCCGCAGGCATTCCAGTAGAAGCGGCTGGCGCTGCTTGTGCAGCTGTTGGTTTTGGTGTTTCTTGTTGAGCCAATGGCTGCATGTTGTCCAAAAACATTTGGGCCGTTGGACTTTGCTTTGATGCCGATTCCAACAATTTACGGCTTTGTGTATATTGGGCTTTAGCTGCACGCTCTGCGACACCAAAAATAGTTTGAAGCTCGCCTTTGGTAAAGTTGATGTCACCGCTTCGCGCTTGAAGCAATAGCTTTTGTTCACTGTCTGTAATTTGCCCTTGACCTGTCAGCATGCTGCGAGACTTCAAAGCCATTTCAGACAAACCTTGTATAACTTCACGGCTTGCGTTTACCGCCTTGTCACCAGTAAATCCAAGGGCATTTGCTACGCGAGCAGTTGACAGCCTTTGATCTGCAAATGGCCCTGTTATTGCAGAATTTAATGCAGCTTTGTATCGTGGCAGTTCACCTAGCTGGCTTGCCGCTGAATTGGCTTGGTTGTAAAGGTCAGGAACAAGTTTCCCAAGTTCCGCCGCTGCTGATTTATCAATGTTTGAGACATTAACGTTTGTCACTGCTGCTGGCGGCTTTTTTAGGATTTGCAGTCCTTGAAATATTCTTTGCTGCTCGGGTTTTAAATTTGCATAGTCAATAGATTCTCTCACTGATGGTGCAAGTGTTTCGGCTTTGGTTTTGTTCAGTTCAGCAATAGCCATTGGCCTTGCAAATTCTGCTGCTACACCAGCTGCTATGGCTTTTGCTTCTAACTCTGCAAGTTTTACAGGAGCCTCTGCTTCTGCCCTGCTTTCTGTCCCAAGCTTCGTTACGCTTTCAATAACCTTGTCCCCACCGGGTAATTGAGCAACCATTAAACCGATTGATTTAGTTACTGCACTTGGGTTTAACTCTGCGATCTTTGCCCATGTTTCAAGCGCTTTAGCTTGCTCTGTATCTCCTGAATTATTTGCAGCTTCAGCGCGTTCCCGAAGCATTTTCAAACCAATCTCAGGCGCTCCAGATTGGAAAGCGGCCATGATTTGACCAGCAGATTGCAAATCCCTTGCTTGACGCTCTTTGGAAAATGTTTCCCATGTTGCTAGGTTTGCTTTCTGTTGCTCTTGTTGCAACTTCAGCTCATGCGCTTGTCTTTGCGCTTGCATGTCCTGCAAACCAAAACCTAGTTTCAACCCGCCCAAAGCAGATTCAAATGGGTTTGGTGCCTGAATAGTGTAGTTGTAAGGTTGCATTTATAACAAACCTATTTGAGCGTTATAACCAGGATACGGCTCAGACATTGGGCTTGCATTGTTGCCACCAAACCCACCAAGAGCGCTATATAGCCCTACGCCTTGACCGATACCGCCTAATGCATTACCAAATCCAGCAGCCTGACCCAAAGCACCACCAGCTCGTGCTGCGCCTTGCTGGGCAAGTAAGTTTGTAATGCTGTTCCCGGTAGCCATTCCAGCATTTCCAACACCTGCCGCTGCATTTTGTCCAAGAGAAGTTAAACCGCCCAATCTGCTAAATTGTTGATCGATCAATTGGTTTAACAACTGTGGCCTGAACTGTGCCAATGCGCCTTGAACGTTTCCACCACGTAGACCACCAGTGGCAGAGGCATTTTGCAAAATAGCGTTCTCGCCTTGTTGGGTCATTGCCTGAAATTGAGGCCCGCTTTGAATTGCGTTAATGGCTTGCTGTTGGCCTTCAGGCGACCCCAAACCAAGTAATGATTGCTGTTGACCTAAAGCAGATACTCCCGCTGATGAGTAGGGAAGTAATAGGCTTTGAATGGCTTCAAACTGCCTGCGCTGTTCATCAATTCCAGCTTGTGCGCTTTCAGATTGCGCAGCAGATGCATCTTCGGCTGCATTGGATTGCATTGCTCCGCCGATCAGGCTAGACCCTGCCGAAGCTATTAGTCCCGTTACTGGATCAGGCATTATTGAACTCCTTTTGATATTCGCAGAATGTCTCACCGTATAGAGACATTACAGCCGCAGCGTTGTCTGCTGCGTATTTGTGACCGTGGACAATCCCAACCACCATCAAAACGATGTCGTAATATCCAGCCCTCCAAGCAAATGACATAGCGTCATGCTTTAGGTTTTCTTCTGCTTTATTGGCACCGTGCCATTTGAGAATCGCCGTGGCTAGTAGTGGCCATAGCGCTTCCTGATTGGATTTAAAAAACGGATTTTGTGGCAATGAAATAAAAGTTGACCAAATCAAGTTTTTTATTTCATCTTTGGAGACAAGTTTGTCGCAGTCATATAAGTCATCAAAAACTTGTATCGCGTCAAATAGTTGGCAAAGCCAATCCACTGCGAGCAATGGCAACTGAAACCGTTTTGTTAGGTTTTCACTCAGTTGATGCATTTTGTGATTCACTCTTTTTAGGAATGAGCCACTGGCAGCTCGATAAGCTCAGTGCTTGGATTATTGCACAAATGCATGGTTTTATTGTTACGTTATTTCGCGGCCAGTTGCGCGAATTGTTATGGATGTCGCAGCGCTGGCAATGGTGCTGATAAACCCAGAAGGCTCCAAAGAATGGCCTACCAATTCTGGGAATGTGTATGTCTCACCTGCTGCCAGTGATTTGGTTTTAACAATCAAGTTTTGATTGCCAGCCGTATCTGCCGATGTGACCAAGTTAACAGATATAGTCACAGCTCCAGCGCTGTAATTTGTAGCTGTGAATTTATCAATGATTGCCTTAACGTTTGTCGCCGTGTATTGTGTAACTTGCGTAGATTCAGCGATCTTTGATGGGATAAGAACTTTAACTGTTACTGTCATGATGATTCCTTAAGAAAAGTCCGTAATAATTCCATCTTTAATGGTGATGGTTTTCCCAACAAGTGAACCGGTAGTTATCGTAGTTGTAATTCCAGTGCTGTTATCACTAGATATATAACCGCCTGCGGTTGTTGCTTTAACTGTTGAGGCCTGAATCGGAACAGTTAGCGAAATCCCGGTTGATGCAATACTTATCACATTAACGCCGCTTACTGCATAGCCGTGAATATTTGGGCCAATCCTGTACAGTCCTGTCCCTGTCTCATTAGCTAAATATACACCCGGAAGAGATACAGTTCCAGCACCTAGATTCGATGTACCTGTAACGGTCAAAGAATCAAACTCACCATTCTCCGGCTGAATGTACGGAATAATAGGCGGACTTAAATCATCAGAGATAACTTGCTGTGGTTGACTTGCGGGAGCTAATGCTAGAAGTTCAAGAGCTTGCGTTAATCTTGGAATGCAATCCAACGCTTGTTGAACCTTGGCCGACATAACAGCATCATCTACCGCTGTAGACTGAGCAAGTTCAATGATTTGATCTAGCGCATTATTTGCTGTTGATTGCGCCGTACCTGCTGCTATGTTAATTTCCTGAACAACATTGGGAGCTATTGCGTCAACAACAGAGAATAACAATTCAAACTGTTTGATCTGTTGATGATCCTGCAAAAATGTTGCTAGCTGATCGCGGGTTAGGTTTAGTCTGTTGGTTGCCATCAGAATGCTAAAGCCTCGATTTGTGCTTCTAGGCGGGCAAATGACACATGCGCATCACTGTCACCTTGAAAGCGCTGAATTCTCCAATTGCGCATATGTCCTTGCTGAAACCAAGCAAGACGTTTATTAGATCCTATTGTTCCAACTGAAATAAATCGGTCTTGACTCCAAGATTTACCGTCTACGCTGTAACTTGTGCTAATTTGTGGATTATTGCCAAGTTCCACACTTCCAGTCAATCCAACAAGTTCTAAACGATTGATTATCGCTCCATTGCCTTCGTTGTAAAGAATCAGAGTGCCAAACTCAAACCTAACTTTCTGTCCCCAATGGCTCCCGATGTTTTGTACAAAATAACCGATAGAGCTTGATTGTGGATCACCTACCAACCATTTGTCATAGCACCAAACCATATTGCGCGCGCGATATTGACTAAACCCTGTAAGGGTAGTTGTCAGCGTGAACCATACTTGATCACCTAATGCCTCAGAAGCGGCAGCGTCATAAACAATAGTCCGATCTGGGAGGTGTACATATAAGTGTTGATGGCTTTTGTCGTTTCTAACTTCTAACTTGACTAAAGCTAACTCTGCCTCTGTGTATTCAAGAAGTAAGTTGTCAATCTCTTGCGTGCTAAGTTTTTGAGTAGTTGCCGAGGCTGCAAGATAGATAGATGGTGCTTCATTTCTGCCACCACCTAAGAATGCTATTCTGTCGAGATAAATGCAACACGCATGAGTACCTACAACGCCCTTTTGAATCTGCGCACCATCAATGCGAGAAAATGGGAATAGTTCGCCGCCTATGTTGTCAAATACTTCTATCGTGTATCTGTTTAGTGCGTTTATTTCGTTTCTCAATTTGAGAAGAGCGACTACCGGATCAGGGTCTACCTCGGAGCTACCGTATTTAAGCGGGTTAACTTGGGTTGGATCGTTTAATTCTGTGACTATTAAGTTAGCCCCATCGGTGGTCATGAAATAACCATCAATCCATTTAAAATCTAGGACTGTGCCTAAATCTGGATCTGTAACTTGCGTAAGTGTTCCGTTCCAATAGTACAAACGCCCACCGCTTGCAATGGCTAAACGATCAAAGCTGTAATCAAATGTTACAAGACTATTTGTAGGGCCGCCGACATCGCCCAAGGTTGTCACAGATCCGTCTATCGCAACAATAACCAACTTCGTGCCCATCACCCGATAGCATGCGCCATTCCAGTTGATACCGCCACGGTCAACACCTGGGCCTGTACCACTGGATACGATGCCATCACCTGGGCGCAAGAACCCGGCACTGATACCAGACTTCTTAGGCACTGGCACTATGTTTACCGGATAGCTTGTCCTTAGCTCTGGTGTGCTATCAGCATAGATTCCGTTGAGGATAGGTATTTGCATGGATTACCCAATGCGGTACCAGCTATTAGTTGCAAGATAAAACCGAAGTCGAAAGAAAGCATTTGCCGCCATTGTTGTCGGTGCGCCGTATGCGTTAGATGCTCCGTTAAGAGCAACAGTAAAAGACGTGATGATCTGTGTGGATGTCACCAAAACTTCAGTACCATCAGCAACACCAGTATTCAGCGGTAGAGTTAGTGTGCCAGCTGCAAGCGTTCCAGCGGGTTGCAGGATGATCCATTGCTGTTCGCTTACCGGGGTTGGAACTGTTTGATTAAATCCTGTTCCGGGCGTGTAAAGGTTGGTCGCAACTGTAGGCGCTGCAAATGCAGTTTGAAAGTATGCCAATAGCTGAGTAACAGATACTTTGCGGGCATCGCCGTTATTCGGAACGTAAACAGGGATCAGGTCACCTCCTGAAACTTGACTTACTCCTGATAGTTGATTAATGGTTGGCATTTTTGACCTTTAGTTAAACTCGATTTCGCCGTCTTGACCTGCCAATAATGGATCGACTGGCCTGCGTAGAAATGGCGTGTTGTCGCTGCGCCATGTCTTGTTACCCGCTCCGCTTGGCATAGTCCCTGGCATTTGCTGTTGCATCGGCATTGCTGCGCGTGACAACAAAGTGTTGTAGGATTCTTTAGCAGTTGCCTTAGTATCTGGCATTACTTGCTTGCCATAGCTCGATGCTATTTTAATTGCAAGGTTAGTATAGATGGCTTGGTTGGCTGAATCTGGGACGTTTGTTATTTCGTCTAGGTCGCTGTCATCAGGGTTAGACGGTAGCGGGTAAGCCAGACGAATACCCAAAGCATTCCAACTGGCCATCATTGCGTCTAACTTGCGCAAAGCCGATTGCAGTTGCTCAGGTGTTACATCAAATACGTAAGAGGCTAAACCGATTTCATCAAAGGCAGCAGTTACAAATTGTCTTTTTGTGTATGACATGGTAATTGTATTAGTTGCGTTGTTTAAAGGCTAACTAACAAAACCTGCCCCACCTCGTACATAGACGCATCAGATACAGCAACCCCGAAGCAATCTCCGGTAGTTGCCGATGCTTCAGTTCCTGCCAATTGAAACCGCACAATGGAATAACCATCTTGCGGAGCAATCTCAATTACTGTTGCAGTCAGGTTCATTAATAGTCCTTATGGTGCTGTGTAGCCTTGAGCGTTAAACAATACGCTTGCACCTGTGGTGGTACATACAACGTTTAATGCTTCGTTAGCTGCGGTTTGCAATGGTGTAGGAAAAATCAATTGAACCGGGTTCAACATACTAATAGCAGCACTAAACGTAAACAACGTAGTTGAAGCACTTTGAATAGTGATTATTGTTGCCGTAGCGTTGGTATTCTGGTACGTGATCGAAGTCAGATACTTCTTAATACCGGCACCACCTGTAGCTTGAATAGCTGTTTGCGTAGTGTTGGTGAGCGTAGTGGTGAACCTAAAATCAGCTTCTGGGATTGAGTAAGGGCGCGTGACTGCCGCACCTATCATCGTGCCCAACTGCGCTACGTTGTCACCAGCGGCTGACATAGCAGTGATGTTAGCGTTAGATGCTCTCAAGCCGATAGTTACAGGGTTACCAATGGCAGCATCAACTGCAACAGTCCCTGCGACAGTTGTACTGGCTACCGTAACAGTGCCAGAAACTGGAACAGTTCCAAGCACGGAAACTGGAATTGCCTTGTCAGCCCTAACAGTTCCTGCACCGTCAATCATCACCTTGCTTTCCGTCCAGTCTTCAAGCATTAGGTCATGAATACGCGCAGTAGTGCGGAGCAATACAGTACCACCAGCGTTGACAGCAGTTGTTCCCAGTGCTGGCATTGCAGGAGATATACGAGTCCCTAAAACGCTTGTAATTGGTTTTAGCAGCATGGTGGTGGTTGCCAAGTTTGCTACTTCCCATGCACCATCAACCGCTAAATCAGTGCCAGTCGTATCTGCCATCACACCGTGAAGGTGTATGTAATCTCCGATTGAGATACCTGACCAGGTGGTGTTACCCACAACAGACAGCCAATCGGTTTGACCTGTCAATTGAGCAACGCTAGATACCGCCTGCCCAATGATGCCGGGTTGGTCTGAGCCACCGTTAATCAAACAAACAGAGCCACCGTAACCCGTGGCTGTGCCAGTTGTACCGATCAAAGTAAATGTGGTTGCGTTCGTAACTGTGACTGCTACAGGAGTTGCAAAGGCGGCAAAGTTGGTTTGGTCGCGGTTTCCTTTGATCGTTACGTAATTACCAGTAACTAGATTGTGCGCAACTGCAGTAGTCACTGTCCAAGTGGTTGAACCAGCTTTGGCAATGGTGGTGATCTTCGCAACTGGGCGGCTCATGCCCGGAGGTTGATATATCCTGAAGCGAGGATACAGAGGAAGGTGAATTGAAGGCTTGACAGCCGTACGCGAAAGGCGTGTAGTCCAAGATGTAGTGGAAGATTCAATCGCCTTGTCAAGAACTGAACAATCAGCAGGGCGACCCTCTAAGCGATAACGGCTTGATGCCTTCAAATCAACATGGCCCATGATGGCGTTGTTGTACGTTGGCGCTGAGGTTGCGATGGTTACGCGCTGGTCACCAAACAACGCACCTGATACCTGAGTGTCGCCATTTCCAAACAAAGAAATAATGGCAGCAGATGTTGCAGTCGTGCCAGTAAAGCGAAGCCCAAAGCCTTCAGCAGCGCCGCCCATATTGTTGTAAAAATTAACCTTCGCATCACCCAGAGTCGGGGTAATAGCTGGAACCGCAAGAGAAGGCAAAGCAGATTCGTCAGCAAAACCAAATGTCAAAGTCTTGCGGTCAGCGGAGATAAACTTGATTGTGCAGTTTTGATAGTTAAGGCGAGTATCTACCAAGCCTGTAATGTTGATCCAGTCTGACAGGTACACAGCATCTTCACTTGGAGATACTGGCAAAGCAGTTTCAAGAATTACCGTACAGATAGTCCCTGCTACAGCGTTATAGGCCACGCCAGAGTCAGCAGATGATTGATAAATACTGGTGATGTTTATTGGATTAGGTACTGGAGCAGGTAGGTCATCAGTTCCGTTTGAATACAGTGTGATTGTTCCAAACTGCTGCCTGTTGCGGATAACAGAGGCTTCAACTTCTAGCGCCGCAGGCTGGTGCACTGGTACGTTCAACCACACACGCGACTCACCCGGAGTCAGTGGATTCACCGACAACGCGGTTACGTGTTGACCGTTAGTGTAATTTGTAAGCGTTACAAAGTCACCAGCCGACCAACTAACTTCATCAAAGTTTTTATATGTGGCAATCAAATCAGCGGATGTTCTGGCATCTGGAACTGCCTGAACCAGTTGCCCACCAGTTGCGACAACTTCAGCATACGTTCCGTCCCCCATGTCTTTATTTAGACGGGGTAGGTTGTTATTTTTCCTGATGATATCGGACATGATTAATCCTTATTCTGTTCGTTGATCGCTTCTGTGATTTTCTGCAAGACGGTTGCGTCTGACCAACGCTTATCAATCTTGAGTCCAAGTGTTTCAGCTTTTTGCAACATTTCTTCGCGTGTGGGCTGGGTGTTGTCAGCAATAAAAAGTACAGCTGTAACTGCTGACTTTTGAATTCGTTTGTTAATTGCTGAAGGTCTAACTTGCTTTGTTGCTTTTCGTTCAGCAGCTTGCACTTTTTTAAGATCGCGCTTCTTTGCTCGCGCCTCTTTTGTCGGTGCTGGCTTAACCCTAGTTATTGCGGCCGATTTGATCATTTCTTTTTCATTGTCTTTGGCTTTGCCATGTAAAACAGGCCAGTTTTTTTGCTGGCCTGTTTATATCACTTACATGATGCGGTATACAACGAATGTATTGTCAGCAGTTTTGCGCAGCCGGAACCGTGCAGCGGCTCCAGAATTGGCGCCAGTAGCGGCAGAGCCAACAATGGTTACGCCTGTATTGACAGTTAATGTCAAAGCAAAAGCGGCCAAAGTAATCACACTAAAGTCAAACGAGTCATCAATTGCCCACTCAGTTGCAAGATCAAGAGCCGTTCCAGTTGGCAGTTGAATATTGCGTCCTGCGGTTGGAGTCGCTGTAATAATGCTTGTCAGCACATCAGCAGCGGTAGAAACCATAGAGCCGCCGTCAGCAATGTTAGCGGGAGCGCCTTGTGTTTGCCAGTTACCGTTATTGGTAATTGTTGGGGCTGTTCCTACAGCGTAATTTGCTCCTGATGCTCCGGCTTGGATGACTACGGTAGTAGCATTGGTAAAAGCCGATGATACGTAAGTTGTATTGTCAACAACCGTAATCAAATCAAGTGAATCAGGAAAGTTAGGGAACCCAACCGATTGAAACAAGCTCGTAGGCGAGCCAGATTGAACCGCGATCTTTTCTCCTGCGGGCACAACAACAGTTGCAGTGCCTTGTGTAAAAATTACTTGGTAGCTCATGATTTTTTCCTTAATTAAGGTGTTTGATTGAACAACAGAATGCCGGACATTTCAGGCTGTTTATTGACAACTCCGAACAGAGTATCAAGACGATACTTAGTTTTCATTGTGTTTATGTCGTAGAACTTCTGCATTACCAACTCGATTCCTTGATCTGTACTAGCGCGCATTACTGCGGAACCTGCGTCAGATGGAACTGCATAGCGACCTGGGAGAATCTCTAGCGCGTCTTTTTGCCAGAAGCAGTTAATATTCGCAGCATCAACGTTTAAGCGATTGATAGAACGACCTGAGTTAGCAGTCACGATACAGTTTTGGTATTGCAACTCAGCATCAGTCCCACCTTGACCGGAAATAATAGGTGGTGTGATAACGCAAGTTGTACCATTAATCACGCTCACGACACGGAATGTCTTGCTAAAGCCAGTTCCTGATTTTGTGATGTGATGTACAGCCTCAACGCCTTCGATTTCAATCGCTGTCCCTGCGGGCAAGTCGGCAGTGCTAGAAACTGTGATTGTTTGGAAGCGGTTATCGACGTTCTGGGTTTCTCCAGTGATCGCGGTCTGCGTAGCAACGGGCACATAGTAGTTTGAGGCTCCTACCAATGTGCTCATTGTTGGATCTGCACCAGTAGCGGCTGCAATGCGGTTTGCATAGTCAAGCTTGTAAGTCTCAAAGCCTGCAACCGGGCCAACATAAGAACGCTCATAAGCTTTGTCAGACTTTGCATTGCCTAAAGAACGTGTGGCCACTGCCAAGTTACCTGCCAGACCGTTGTAATCACGGCTGGAAAGGGCCATGTAACGGCCAAAGTTCTGCACGCCTTGCTCGTTCATGATGCTGTCGCACAGAGCAATATCGTCGTAGTCGCCAGCAGCGCTAGTCACGGTCACAACCAGCGAACCGAGGTTAGCCGCAGTGTTCATAATTGCAACGTTGATGTCAGAGGCAAGTTTCTGCTTTGCAGCTTCGCCCAAACGGCCTTCTTGCAGTGCATCACGCAGTTCCAGAGCGTCCAAAACGAAAGGAACAGACTTCTGAAAACCCAGTGTTGCAGGTACTGACAACTGAGTGTAAGACCCGAAGTTACCAGATTGATCCATTCCGTCGAAAGACTGGGCAATGTAAGGCTGAGGGCGATAGATTACGTTGTTTGTGCGCTCCATCATCGACGATTCAGTGTTGTAGATCGATACGTTGCGCGACAAAACTAGAGCATCGTTGAAACCTTCGAGAATGTCCTCGAACGCAACGCGCTCTTCTTTGGAAAATGAATTGGCCATTTAAAACTCCATTGGTTGAATAAAAAATTGAGCATTTCTGCCGTGTTCTCTTACTCACCAATGGGCTGGCGGAGGCCATTCAACTGCTATTTATATGGCTAGCGAAACCATTTATGTGCATTATGCCTTTTTTTGGCGCTTATATGCAATTACTTTTGTCATGTTGCCAGTTCTAGCGGCCTCTTCTCGCAATCGTTCTAATGTTGAATCAACTGCGCCTGATGATTTTGCCGTCCCAGTAATTACTTTTTCAGGAGGTGGTGCGGGTTTGCGTGGTGTAACTTTCAATTCTTTCTCCAGTTTTGCTACTGCAAATGCAAATTTAACAGGGTCTTTTATGTCTGCTAATTCTTTAGCCCTTTTGGGATTCTTACCAATGGCGTAGATCACTAAAGCTGGATTGTCTGCACCTTGGAGCACTACGCCTTGCTGAGTGACGTTAAATAATTCCTGCGCAACTGCTTCAGCATCTTCAAAGTCTTTAACCTTTAATGCCGTCTTTGCAGTTGTGTAGCTATCTAGCTTGGCCTGCCAAGACTTTTGCTGATTAGCTATTTCGGCTTGCTGTTGCGCTGCAATATCGTCAGCTTTTCTCTTTCTATCAAACCAATCAGATAGAGCTATTTCAAATTTATCTGCATCGTAGTCGTGATCTTCTAGCGTAGGCTTCTTGCCCAACGCTATAGGCTTAACTTCAGGCTGTGAGGTCTGTAGCTTGCTTTGTAATTCGCGGTTTTGTTTTTGTAGTTCGCGGTTTGTCTTTCGCAACTCTTTGACCCATTCGGGCGCTGGTGCGTGCTCCTCGGGTGTCGGTGGTGTTTCATCTCCAATAGAGACGGTAACCTCTTCTTCGGCTTCTTCCGCTGTCGATTCTTCTACTTGTTCACCTTCTGATTCTTGATCTTCTGGCGCAATCTCTTCTACTTTATCGATTGTTTCTGACTCTTGCTCTAATCCCATACTTACTCCTAAAACTCACGCATTGAAACGGCTGCGTGGTTGCCGTTATTGGCTTGGGTCTTCCATTGCAAACAAAGGGCCAGACCCGGCTGCCAAAAGAGTTACAACGGCTTGTTTTGACTCAAATGGTGTGGCTGATTCAAGCCATTCAGCCACAGCCGAACGTTTGGCTGTTAATGTTCCTACCCCTTTAGAAAACGTTGGATCTTTTTTAGATATCATGGACACAATATCTTCATCATTCATATTAAATGATGAACCATCAAATTTTATATTGGAAATTATAGGGATTCTTTTTTTAGCAATTTTAGACTCTTCCCTCCACAACTCAGAGATTGATTTTAGTCCGTTAAAATTACCTGAATTCATTTCAGCGATTAATTTACCATTCCTAATTTGTGCCGATAGTGCATTGCCTATCTTCCGTATTTGATTAATATCAGTAATGCCGGATGGGTCTGGTTTTATGGTTTTGTTATTGTTCGCAGCCCAATTGTATGCCGCCTGATACAAGGCCTTGCCTCCTCCTTCTTTTTTCCCTTTTGATTCAGCCTCCAACGTTTTTATGTAAGGCGAATCGGAATTCGCACCGTATATTTTTAATGTCCCGTTGCCGCTGGAAAACACAATGGAATCATTATTTTGTGATGATTTAAGGCCAAAATGGCTTGCTATATCTTGTGGGTTTTTTGATGTTTCCGCTTTAGGAAACATCATCAAATTTGTATTTTTTGCAGCATCTGCAAATTCATCAAAGTTTTTTGCTGTGTTGTCTTTAAGTGCTTTTGTCCACCAATCCGGGCCAGCTTGTTGTGATTTTTTCAAATCAGTTATTTTGCTAGCCCATTGCGGTATGTTTGGTGGCAAAGGCACATCGTTTTTAATTAGTCTTTGAGCCTCGACAAGATTTAAAAGATTATTTTTTTGTTCTGATACACCTTGCCGTGCTTGGTTAATAATGCTTCTTTCATCTACTGTTAATACGCCAGGTCTAGGGAAACTAGATAACATATTTTGGCCAGGGGAAACAGAAAACATCATCCCATTTGCATCTGATGGGAAAAAGTTTATTTCAGCGTCTAAACCTTGTGGCCCAATTGATCCTAAAGATGATCGTCGTGGTGTTATTTCTGCTCTTCCAGAAGGGAGATCAATAATTCTTCTTTGTAATGTTGATCTTGCTGCATCAATTTCATCCTGCAAAGGAACAAACAATGCCCCTGATTGTCGGTTAAGGGCATTAGGAGCCATTGCATTACTAATTGCTTTTTGCTCTGCCGCAAAAATCCTAGGGGCTTGAGTAGCCATTGCAGCGGGCAAAGCCACCGAAGCCAAAAATTCGGCCGTTGGGTTTCTTGCTTCGCTAACCATGCCTCGCTGCTCCATTTGCTTGCCCATCCACTCGCTGCCACCCACGACCTCTCGATCTGGCGTGCTGTATCCCAATGGTCTAAGCGCCATTGTCGCTAGGTCTACTGGCCCTCCAAAAAACGATGCCGCAGCCCTGTTTCCCGCATCTTTTAATCCTTGTAAATACTGACTACGGAATTCAGGGTCACGCAAAGCGCTTAAGAAGTCAGACACGGAATACCTCCCTTGTCGCACTCACCGCATCTAATGCTGCACGTTCGTTGTCTAAATTTATGTCGGCTAAGGTCTTTGCTGTTTGAGCGCGTTTTAGTTCTGCGCTTGCTACTGTTTCTACTGTGTCAGCTCTGGCCTTTGCTGCCTTAGCTGTAGCCTCTTCTGCCGCGGCTTGCAGATAGATTGCGTTCGGGTCTTGGGGTTTTCCTTGCATTTCGGCCATGAGTTCTTGAGCTTCATCTTCTGAAGGTTTGACAACACCCATTCGCAATAGCTTTTTGCGGAAATAAGCATTCGTGTCGCTCAGCCCTTCGCCTTCCATATTCAGCATCGCCATAGCTGTGATGACTTGAGCGGTTTCAGGGTCTTGTGTTAGCTGTAGCATTCCCGTGAGTGCTCGTACCGTGGCCTGCTTCTTGCTTGTTGAAGACGGACCGACATCAGAGACAACATCGAATGTTGCGCTTGTTATATCGTTAGCAACGATCATTTCGCCCGTCTCGGCATTGATAGACGGTCTCATCAACTCAACCATGCCGGACTCGCCAGTAGGGCTAAGTGTTTTCATCTTTCTTTTATCTTCGGTGTAAACATCGCGGGCCATCGAGAGCCAAATCTCACCACAACGTTTCATCCCTTTGGCAAAGTTGCTCATATAAATGAACGATTGCATATCTACGCGGGTTTGAATCATCTCAACAGCTTTGCCGGATATACCGCTGACAATCTTTTCAGCGCCGCCCTGATTGCCTAAGATATCCTGCATGTCTGTTTCAGTTATTTGAAGCAGAGCAGCCATAGCTGGCGGTATTTGAGGGCTGCGCGTGTAGGCAACTGGCCCGCTAATTGCTTGATTACCGTTTTGATCGGTTATCGGGTTAATCAATAGATAAGGATAGTCTTTGAGATTGTCTTCAGCCCACATTACCTGGTGCCCAGCAACTTGTTCCGGCGTGAGAATTGGTTTCTCAACTGATGACAAAGCGCTTATCTCACCCAGCTTTGATAGCTGCATGTTCTTTAATCGTTGAGCATCTTTAGCCAACCTAACATGACCCATGCATCGTTCGATATTGTCTACAAACCAACGCTTGCCATACACCATCACAATTGGAATGCACTTACCTGCTATGTATCCGCAGTCTTCAAGAATCTTTGCGCCTGACAGAATGTACTTTCGAACCTTTCTTGTCTTGATTCGCTTCTGCCTTACCTCAACCGATCCGATCGCTTCTAGTGTCTCTTCTAATGTTTCGTTGTCATCAAAATCTGATTTAATGTAACGCTCTTCTTCGCCTGTAATAGTCTTAAAAATGCGGATAGTTTCAGACTTTTCTTCAACTTTGTAATACTCAGCAACATAGACGACATCAGGCGTACACCAATCAAATTCAGATTGATGGACTATCTTAGGCCAGCTCGCTGGGTCATCGTTGAAAGCTTCTTTGTAAGCCTGCGTGGTCATTGATGTAATGACAAAACAATATTTGGCATCGGCTTTGTCTTGACGCTTAGATTGCAAGTCAAAGAATACGGAACTATCAGCATCAAAGATAGGTTCTATCCTGATCCGTTGTCTTTCGTCTTCTGGGTCTTCATCGTCCTCGTAAGCTGTCCTAAGTCTCCAAGCTCCTATACCACCGCCTACCGCTTCCTCAAATGCATTGTCATAGGCTTCATCAGCCACAGACGCTTGTTCGTCAGCCCTGTACAGACCATCGCAGGTTTCCGCTAGTTTGTCGTTCTCTTCGCCGTCTTTGCTGACAAAATCAACTGTGATTCTGTTATTTCTGTACTCGTTAACAACCCGCATCACAGCGAGCATGATTTTGTTTACTTCAAACTTTGGTTTGTTTTCGTATTGATCGCTTAATGGCCCTTCCCATTGCGCACCCGCCAGGGAATAAAACCGCCGATCTTGCAAGCATTGCAATCTTTCATCTCTTAAAGCGCTTTGTATTTCATCAAACTGAGATAGCGCTTCAGCATGTAGATTTGCTAGTCGTTGATCGTTAGATATTCGTGCCATTTGATGTCCTAGTTTGTGCGATTGTCTCACCACTTATGCCGGGTTGCAATTGGAACGACTGACAGTGTGTTATTAGCTGCCTTAGCACGTCTTGCGCCCTCTAATGCATACCTCAAAGCGTCGATAACGTGATTGTCTTTGTCAGCTAATACGGGTAAGACATTTCCCGTAAGCGGATCTGTCTTAAAACTATATAGAGTTAGTTCATCAATCAAATGTTTACACCTTGGGTGAACAACAATATCAAACGACTTCAGGAACTCTATCCCCTCCTCTACTGATCGAGCGCCCTTAATCGCTCCCATAATTTTGGGAAATCCATTCTTCCTAAGGTGCGAGATTGTTTCAGGCCTGCTTGAATCAGCAACCATCGGCCACTTTTCCGCATCAGGTACACCCATAAAAAGAGCTGGCGTATCAACAATGTCACAACCAACTCTATGCACTTCCCACGGAACATATAACGTCCTCCCGACAATGTAAGCCTGAACCAAGACCGTAGGATCAACGCTAAAGCCCCAATCAGCGCCTTGCCTAATGATCGCGCTAGGGTCTGTGTCAAACTCTTCTATGCGCCAGTTTCTAAAAACTCTCGATTCGCTGTTGCTCTGATAACCACCCAACCAAACATGCTGATACTTGTCAGGATCGCGCCGCCTGTCGTACTCCATTTCTAACCGCAATTCATCGGGTAATTGCGGGTTGTCCATATAGTTGACTTCAACCACCGAAGCTCCTGGCGGCAACTCTCGGCCACGCAACAGCACATCAACCGGATCAGTCTTTAACTGAGGATTCCAACCAAACCACAATTGCGATCCAGGCTTTCTAATCGTTGGTCGTAACAGTGTCAGGCTCTTATCACTTGCGTTCTGTGCTTCTTCAAACCAAGCCCTATCAAATCCTTCTAAGCTTTTTATTGAATCAGCCGTGTGATTCTGCATGCCCTCAAAGATCGTTACACCACCACTCTTACTGAAAATGCGCCTGTCTTGTACATCGAAATAAGCGCCAGCGTTGTAATGCACTATCTTTGCTTCAAGAAGTTTTTTAACTGAAAACTCCAACGATTTGAGAGTTTCACGCAAGCAAACAAAATCCAACTTCTCGGCTACGTTTTCTCTAAGCCAGCGCTCGCCGTAGTAATGAGACTTGCCAGAGCCTCGACCACCATGAGCCCCGATGTATCTATGCTGCCCTTCAAGCGGAGCAAAAGCCCTTGGAACCTTGATGCGAAGTTCACTCACAATTTGCCGTCAACAATTTCAACAACGATTTTCTTAAACACATGCTCACCATTTGGCCCAGTGCCTTGCAGCGTTGTCGGCAACACCTTACCAATTAGGCTTAGAAAAGCCGCTGCTGTTCGCGGATCATTTGCCCTAGCCGTTAAATATTCAACACCACCAGCAGAATCGAGCGCGTTAAGAATCATGTCCTTTAGCTGCGCTGTTTGTTTATTCGGTATTCCTTTACGACTTCCTCCCTTTGCTGGAGGCTTCCTGACACTTTTTGTCACTTTGTCCATATTAATCCCTTACTTAATTTATGCATATTGTCAACTTTTTTTTGTAAAAAGTCATCATGCGTAAATATATACACATACTAAGCAACACCAACAGCCCAACATAACCAAGCCAATTCAAAAAAGTATTTTCCGTCTGTGTCAACTCCAACCGCTGCGGTAGGTATAAGAAACATCACGTTTGTATTTTGGCGTGTATAAATCATGCGTAAATCTCACCTGTCTCCATATCAACACCTAACTTAACTTCGCGCTCTGCCGCAAAAGCTTCAATCAGTTCTTGCAGTTCGCACATCTCTGCTTTAGTCATCTTAGATGTTGATTGGCCAAGTACGACAAACCCGCCATTGATTCCAGGAACGACACGTTCACGCTTTAAGGCTGCGGTGAACATTGTTTTCCAATCTTCAGCGCTCATTTTCTGTCCATACCAATCGACTTGCTTAGACACTTCGCCAAGCATAGCCCACAAGCGGCGGTTCTGTGCATCACTTCTTTTTTCTGGCTTGACATCTAATATCAATCTATGCCCAGCTACCAACATAGGCTTAACACACTCAGCCCATGCGCGCATTAATGCTTGATGACCTTGTTGCGGATTAAACAAAGTTAGAGTTAATTTTTCAGCCATTGGATTTCTCCAATTCTTTATATTTTATCTTAAACACCGATTTAATAAACTGTAAATCTGCAATGCTTCTTTTTGCTGGTGTTTGGTCGGACTCTAATTCTTCTACCGCTTTTAATCCTATTCTTTCAATTAATCCAATCCTGTAATTTGCCACATTCCCGGCCAAGTACCTATTGCATTTTTTGCACTGAAGGTGGCAGTTTCTTTCATCAAATCTAAGGTGCGGTGCACTTCCACGGCTGCGAAAATGTCCTGCATCGCCACTACCGCCGATAGCAGTTGCTCCGCAGTCGGTTCCACAAGATATACAACCCTTCCCTTTGTCTCTAAGCCTGATGTATCTATTGAACTCATATTGTGCTTCCTGTACGTATTCGCTTCTGGTTTTCAGCTTCTCGCGCTTAACCTTGTCAGCCTTTGCCGTTTCCCTGCGTTCTTTGGCATGTTCTAGCGCTTTTTTCTTCTCGGCAATACCTACGGCACACTGAACCGAACAAACGGCCTGTAGAGGCTTATTTGGCGTAAACAGTGTTTTACAAACCTTGCACTTTTTTTGCTTTAGCTGCTTCAAGCCTTTTTCTGACTTCTGCGAGCAAACCTCGGTACAACCCGCTAGGGTCGTTGTCCAGTTGCTCAACTCTGTCCCGGCAGTAGTCGCGCCATCCTGGCTCGTTAGCAAGTTCGGTATATCTTGCTGCGGCTTTCTCGAATTCATGATTGCTGTCCAACTAAATCACCACACACCCATAAAGCCCAATTGATGAGAGATTCAGGAATATCAATTCCGAACTTAACAGCGTCAAGAATGCGCATTGCTTCTTTTTCTTCATAGTTTAGATTTTTACGCATTTGATAATGCTTCCTTTGCAAATCTAAACACTGTTGGATTTAATACTTCTCCTTCATTGTGCCTAGCAATTAATCTCTTGGCCCATTCTTTGTGATCGACGTTTCTTTTCGGCGCTTTAATTGCTTCTAACGTTGGAGATAGTTTTGCCAGTTCCGCAGCAACACGCGCTGGATCTGCTTTAGGCTTTGGCAATCTTGGAACTTCTGGCGCTGGTGCTAAACGTGCAATGTTTCTAAATTGAATAACGTTTGGACATCTTTCAGGCAAATTTTCCAAAGCCCACGCAATCATTTGTAGCTTGTCAGCAAATCCACTTAATTCGTGTGCCCAGCTTGCTTTCACGTCATAAATTGGAGTATTTCCAAAACTTCTATCCCAATCAGCACCGTAAGTTACAGCCAGTTTTTCAAAAAGTCTATCAACGGTTTTTAATTGCAAGCTCACGGCGCGGCTCCATTTCAATGATTTGTGAAATTTGTTTTCTGTCAGGATGTATTCGCCCGGTCATTTCTTCCCATCGTGCCATTCCCTTATCTCTTTCCATATCTGCAAACGACCTTGGATTAGCGCGATTGCTTTTTTCTTTTTCTGTTAGCCATGAAGCCTCCAAACCTTGCGAACCCCTGGCACACCAGATTTGCAAAAACTCTTCAAGCGGTAGACCTGCCTTTTGTGATTCTGTCAAAGCTGCGTTAACAACCGTTTGCGTGACTGGTGCTCGTTTTGCTTTCCTCAACGATAGCCAGTCTGACCAAGTTTGATTTGATACACCTTCTGGACAAACAAGTGTGGCAACTCGCTTGCGAGGTGCTTTCTCCCTTATCTCTGTCTCTGTCTCTGTCTCTGTCTCTGTCTCTGTCTCT
>Ga0181355_1000235_pt1 | contig 22850 bp, 30 predicted proteins | sample Fa13VDMM15DN_FD_130099 | JGI IMG/M metagenome (GOLD analysis project Ga0181355, IMG submission 130099) | Freshwater viral communities from Lake Michigan, USA - Fa13.VD.MM15.D.N | ecosystem: Environmental > Aquatic > Freshwater > Lake | place: USA: Michigan | collected 2013-09-23 | reverse complement strand
TCACGCTTGATTGATTTTCAGGTTTGCACTCAAGCCGCACTTTTTTTTTCTGTAATACAGACGCGGTTTTGTCATCTTTCGAGTTACCGCGCAACCACGTCGTTATCTCAACTACACACGCCATAGACTTTTCCACCTTGCAAATGTTTACAGTAGAGTATACACTACAGGACACGTTGTAACCTGTAGTACCGCCACGCTACAACGTGCAACAGGGTAGGTATTTTGCGTTTTTTACCTGCCCTGTTTGTCAATTTAGGAGTAACTATGAAAACACCACATCAGGAAATTACGTTTCAGTCAAAAATAATCAATTTGCTCAATGAGCCGGTTGTTATCGTTGACTGGGGTTACGGCAAGAAGAAAGAACTAGACAACAACTACGTTGTCTTTGAGCCATTGGAAGACGTGATTAACCTTAAAGACATTACGGAGCAACCGGATGTTTTTTACATCGTTAGTCCTGACACCGCAAAAGTTCTTGCTCTCTTTACTCAACGTAAGGACGTTATTTACCCCGATGGTGAATGTAGAGATAATCATCACTTGCTACTGGGTTATTACTCATTTGTTTCATGTACGACACTTGAAGAGCCACGTGCAACATACGATGAGTTAGACGATGAATATCATCCCCGTGGTGAGATGTAAAAGTAAAAACAAACCCCCGAATCAACGGGGGTTTTTCTTTAGAAGTCTATTTGGATAATCCCGCCATACTTGCCTAGTTCGTCCCATGTTCGGACTTTGAAATAGTAACCGTCGCCATCACGTTCAACGCTACCCTCATCACTAGGTTCAGGACTAGTATTACCTTCAATGGTTTCAACTCCCCATGAATGCACTTGAACTACCATTCCAATATGCGCTATACGCCCAAGATGCGACATATAAAAACAAGTCAAATCACCCGGCAATATTACATCTTCAATTTTGTCATTCTTGATGGCTTTTAACCGATTGATAGATATCCACTTATTGTTGCCTTTAGCCCATCGTGAGTAATCAGGAGTCCATCCTGTACGTGGAAATGTAACATCGTAGGTAAGGCCGAGTTGTGTAGCGGCTTGTTTTAGCCGAAAGCGAATAACGGCGGCACACCACGGTGAACCCGCAGGAAGAGGCGGTACACAACTAGCCTGATAGGCCTCTACCGGCGCGCCGCGGTTCTGCCCTACCTCCTGTACGCCTTCATTATCAATAGATAGTTTTACTGCCAAATTGGCAATAGGACGCATTGACCTACTCATTCAAATCTCCTACCCCGGGGTCTCGTATTTGGTAGCCACGGGGGTCTCATATTTAGTACCCACACCCTATCAAATATGAGACCCCAATTAACTATAATCAAATGGACTATAGTCACAGGAACAATAGTAGTGTCAACATTGACACTAACTGATATTATTGCTTGGTAGGAGGATTGACATGACATTGATTATTGTAATGACTGGATGTATTGCATTTGTGATGGGCTGGATTATCAGTAAGGTTTTAAATACTCCTAGACTTTACGAGTCAGGACGGCTGGGTGTGTATCATTCAAAAGAAGGTGACAAACTTGTACGCTTAGTACAAACAGCCTATTTAGACCAATCGTTTATATATGTGGAGTCGGCAACGTATACAACAAAGTGTTCTATTCCCTATTTCGTCAAAGCGGAAAAAATGACGATGTATACGATTGATGGCGAAGTAGTCAATGAAGCAAATTGGAACAAATGATTATTAAGGTAAATGTAGACATTGACTACATCTTAGAATCGATAGTGTTAGTGTTGCTGACGCAAGAAGAAGTTATTGCACATCCTCAATATGTGCTGTACACTTTACTGTCAATAATGACATAGGGGGACAGAAATGATTTTACTACGCGCCAACACCCATAGCGACCTTGAGGTCTCTATGCGCTCCACACCAAGTGGAATTCGGTACGATATCCACAACGTAGAAACACAAAGTCACGTCAAGGACTTAAGTCCAATGGATGCATACACATCTCTTACAAGTGCCTTTCAAAGCACCACGGTAAAGATACCTGCTAAATTTGTAATTGAGTTTGCCGAGTTTGTTATTGCAGACCTTTCGGCTAAGTTGAGTGTCAAGTGAATAGAATCTGTCTAGTCGGACGACTGACGAAAGACCCACAAGTCAAATCCGTTGGTGCGGCAAATACACCGGTTGCTGAGTTTGGCATTGCGGTGAATCGTATTGGCAAGGATGCACCATCCGACTTCTTCAACATCAAGGTGTGGGGAAAGTCGGCAGACTACTGTGGGCAGTATCTAACCAAAGGCCAGCGGGTAAGTGTTACAGGCCGTATCGAGTCACGTGAATACGAAAAGGATGGTGTTAAGCGCGTCATCTGGGATGTAGTCGCCGACCAAGTTAACGGACTTGATAAGTCCGGTGAACGTAGTGGTGGTGATGCTTCACCAAATAAAAGCGGTAATCCCGCTGACTGGGAAATAAACGACCCATTCGCATAAACCAGAAACCCCATCATTCGATGGGGTTTTTATCTTCTATATAGCCAGCGGCAATCAACAGTTTGATGAATCGGTTTTTTCCCGGCGGGAGAGCAAACGTACTGTATAGAACTTGTAGGTGAAAGTTAATTGTACGAACCGGGATAAGCATTTTTTCCGACATCTCTTTAGCCGTCATTGCCTTTGCTAGGTAATGAAGTATGCGACGATGCGTCAACGGTAATGTCTGTAAGTCAATCATGGGATTCCTTTATGTATGTATTGCTAGTGATGTCGATGTAGATATTACCACTTGCTGTCATTGCATATTGTCGGGATACTGCGTACATGGGCGTAGTAAAGAAATATCAGAACCCTGCTGGTGGTCTCAATGCGGCTGGACGGGCGCATTTTAATCGCACGACTGGCTCTAACCTAAAGCCACCTGCGCCGAATCCTAAGACTGATAAAGATGCTGGGCGGCGTGCATCATTCTGTGCGCGTATGTCGGGGATGAAAGCCAAAAATACTTCTGCCAAAACGGCAAACGACCCTGATAGCCGCATCAATAAATCGTTGCGTGCATGGAACTGCAACTGATGGCTAAACCGCCACCAAAAAAACGTCAACCAACTCTGCGTGAGTTACTTGAACGTGATGCTAAGAATCCAATGCGTGAAATAGGTTTGTCAGGTGATTTTAAAAAAACAGCAGTAGAAGATTCTATTTCAGACTTAGACTTAGGGATGTTGGGCCAGTCACTTGAATCTAGAAATTATCAAGACAAAGTATTCAATGTTGAATCACGGGATGCTTACAAAATCCCTATGCCAAAAACATCAGTTGCTGAATTTGTAGTAGATGCATTTCTTGGTGCTAAACCAGCAGGTGACCGTGAAGATACTGAACGCGCTAAAATTGCTGACTGGAAGACACGAACGAATTACGGAAAAAATACACCGGAAGATGTTTACGGCATGACGGCCCTTGGTTCTGGGCCATCGTATCCAAGGCAATCTAAGGTGTCTAAACTGATGGGTGTGACTAATAAGAAAGCAGGTAAGTAATGGCAGACAAATATCCACAGGGACTTAAGAAAAATCCAATTAAAGTCCGCAACCCCAATGGCTCCATTACGAAATATAATTCATACCGCGAAGCAATGGATGCCACTGACAGTATGGGCAAAGCGGTAATGAATGAACACTTTAGTCCACTTGGAGGACAAGATGCCTATACCAAAGCCGATAAGCAAGCCATCAAAGAAGGATATGACCGTAATGAACCCGGCGGCTTGGAACCTGTTGTAAATAAAATCCGAAACACAAGTGACACTGTTGAAAAACGCAATACTGACTGGATGGCTAAAACCGCCACTAAAAAACCGTCGTATCCAAGCCAAGGCAAGATGTCTAAGTTGATGGAACAAGACCTCAAGAAAAAGGCTGGCCGCAAATGATGGGACGCATGAATAAGAGCATAAATTCATTGTCAATCCGCAAAGTCTTGCGTGTTGAACAAGAAGAGCATGGGCTTAAAAAACTACCAACAATGCAACAGGCAAAGGTTAATGAGATGAAGGAACATAACCTCAAAGGTATTCCATCATCTGCTAACATGCTTAAGGCTGAAACCCTTGAGCATGGCGGGGTAGCACGTAAGAAAGCAACGAGCGTTTATCTTGCTGAATAAAAGTCTTGGTATTAAGTAAAAGAAAAGGAAGAAGTAATTATGCCGCAGGATAAGTTTATAACACGGAAAAAAGCGGGCGTGTTTGAAATGCTAGACGAGGGAACTGACACTCGCAAAAGTCGTCAAGTTATTAATATGGCAGAGCAAAAAGCCATTGATAAAGCCTATGACGATTTAATGAAGGCGAAATCAGTACCTGCGGCAAAACGCGACCCACTTTCTGTTGGGCGAGCAGAGGCGGCATTAAAACGAGCGCAAAGTGGAAATGATGCTTCCGCAAGAGGTGAGAGAAGTGCTTCAGATACTGTGGCAAGGCGTGATGCTTCCAATGCACGAGTTGCACGTGAACGCTTAACAAGTCGTGCAGAAGCAGTAAAAGCACAACCCGGTAGTGGTGGAATGGTATCTAAGTTAAATGCAGTAGGTAGTGTTGTTGGACTTGCTGACGCAATGTATCAAGCAGATAAAGCAACCGACTTTAAGAGAACAAAGTATTCTGGTAATTTTGGTGGCCCTTCATTTGATGCAAATCCATACGCAAAAACCGCCGCTTATCCGGGTCAGTCAAAAATGTCCATGATGATGGGCGTAGGAAAGAAAGGAAAGTAATTATGCCAATGGGAATGCCTTACCCGAAGGGGAATATGGCTATGAAAAAAGGAAAGATGTCCATGTCTGAGATGATGGGCGTTGAGAAGAAGATGCCCGCGATGGACTCATCTGAAAAAAAGATGCCAATGAAGGCTAACGGCAAGGGCAAGAAGATGCCCGCGTTTATGATGAAGAAGAAGTAGGTGAAATATGCCCGACGAAAGTAATCCCATATTCGATATTCAAATACCGCAATTTTTGCGAAAAAATCGTGGTGGAAGTGCAATTGGCCCATTTAATGCTGATGCCGTTCGTCGGGAAGCCTTGCGACGTGTGGCGGCTGGTGCAAGTGTAGGGCCATCTGGCACTCCTATTCAACAGCCGCCTATCCAATCTACACAGGCACTTAATAAGTATTCAGCCGGAAAAGAAGTTGGAAACTATGACCCAATTTATTATGCGGCTCCGCCACTACTAGAACAGATAGGTACTGCCGCCAGACAAGCCGGTATTCCGCAAGTTGCTGGAATGGTAGATATGTTGAATCTGGTAGACAGGCCGGGGTCTGAATACCGAAAGCATATGACGCTTTATCCAGAAGACAAAAATCTGCCTATGGGTGAGCAATTGAAACGTGTTGCCGAAATGCGTGGAAAAACATATCAACCAAAGTCTGGTGAATTTGGTGCATCTAAGTCGGCAACTGAAGGTATGTCATATTCAGATTATTCTGAAGGGGAGAAAAATAAATTTGGTATAACTGCATTGGGTGGCACACAAGGCCTTCCAACTAAAGCCAAATCTACTCCGGCAACTGCATCTAGACCACAGCCTAGTAATAGTGTATCTAGACCTGTACCTACACCTGCACCTGCGGCCTCACCTGCTCAATCATCGAGTAAGGCGAATACACCGCAAGCACCTAGCCCAAGGGCAACACAAACTGCGAGTCCTGTTAAATCACAAACCGCCAATCCGCCTACAGAGCAAAAATCAGCACCTGTAGCAAAAGCCGAACCCAGTGGTGAAGCACTTAGTTATTTCCGTAAAAACAAAACTAGTCCGGGATGGGATGCGCTTGGTACAGCAGTATCTTTAGTGCAAACTAGCCTTACTCCTGAGAAGGGTGGGCTGAAATCACGAGCAGAATACGATAGATTGCTCCGTGGTTCAGATAACTTTAAAAAGTTAGACGGCAATGAACAACAGCGTGTTCGGCAAGCATTTGCTCAATGGATGAACGAACAAACTGTGTTTAAGGGCAAAGCATAGGAGAGCCTTATGGCTAAAACAGTAGTTCCTGAACCTGCGGCAACACAACCGCAGGTATTTCCTTTTCGGCGTATGGGTGAAATCAAGACTGCAAACAATATGCTTAAAGGTATGAATAGTACCTTTCGTGTAGGCAACTTGATGAACCCTGCAATGCGCCAATCAATGTGGGATACCACTAACTTGCAAACGCAGGACGATGAATGAGTATCAGCATAGGCGAAGATGGCATCCGTCACAGAACTAACAGTAACGGTGTTGTCGTAAAACTATGTAACGCAAAAGTCAGTCATGGCGAGTGCAACCAACCTGCCGTAACTGACCGCAACTTCTGTATTAATCATGGTGGACGTGCATCGCTAGTGCATGAACATGGAAACTTTGTACATGGATTAAACAGCGCAAACAAAAAACGCTTTAGCAATATTGGTCAACAACTATTAACGCGTATCAACGAGTTACGTGACGACCCTGAACTGTTTAGCCTAAAAGACGATGCGGCATATATCACTGCCATCATTGACCAACGCGCAGAGGCGGCCACAGAAGGTATCAGTGGTGCGTTACTACGTGAACTACGGGAAACATATCTATCTGCCGCACGCGACTATAAGTCAGGTGATTTACCGGCTTTTCAAGAATCATTCAAGGCACTGGGGTCAATGCTGGCTGAAGGTGCTAACTCTGTCAAGGCAACAGACGAAGTCCTTGAATTGATTACTAGGCGTGTTGGCATTGTTGAATCAGAACAACGTATGGTTCATGCTAAGGCTTATACCCTTGAGGTAGACCAAGCCTATAGTCTTATCAATCAGTTCTTGTCTATCATCAAAGGCGCGGTACGTGACGCAGATGACTTACACGCTATCAAGGCTGGCGTTGCTAGATTGATGAAGACGTACAAGACAGAGGCCGACCAAAACATTATTGATGTAGAGGTTGCAGATGAAGAAGACTAACGTCAATACACGACTTGTCCCAAAGGCATTTAAGAAATACGTTAGGCCTGACAAAGACCTAACACTTGCTTTACTTGAAGCGGCACTTGATGACCTTGAGCAGACAATACAAGTTGGTGACTTTGATAGCGGTAATGCATTTCCTAGTGATGGTGCAGAACTAGATTACAAGCATTGGCTTAAGTCATATGCACCACACGCCGCGTCATCGCCACTTGGTGAACATCATATACGTGCATGGGAATGGGCGGATGGGATAAAGCAAAAAGACCCGCCACCAGCACTTATTGAATGTTGGTTTCGCGGCGGTGGTAAGTCTACTACAATGGAACTTATTGCAAGCCGGATTGCTGTTCGTGCTACAAGACGATTTCTTTTATACGTCTGTGCAACACAGGAAGCGGCTAACCGTCACGTACAAGATATTGCAACAACCATGGAGCGTTGTGGCATAGAAAGAGCCGTTAATAAATATGGATTCAGTAAAGGCTGGAATGCGAGTAAGTTACGGACTGCTAATGGGTTTAATGTTCTGGCGTTTGGCCTCGACACAGGCGCACGTGGTGTCAAACTGGATTACCTACGTCCTGATTTTATTATCTTTGACGACATTGACGAACTTGACGATAGCGTTGGTCGCGTCGATAAAAAGATAGCGACTATTACCCAGACCATCCTTCCTGCTAAAAGCACGGACTGCGCCATTGTCTTTGTGCAGAACCGCATACACGCAAACAGCGTGATGTCAAAGGTGTTAAGTGGCGAGGTTGATATGTTGCAGAACAGGCAACAGTCACCTATCGTTCCGGCTATACAAAATCTGACTTATACAACGGATGAAAAAGAAGATGGACGTATTGGTTACCGTATTACTGGTGGTATTCCTACGTGGAGTCATAAGTCTATTGAAATCTGCCAGCGCGAAATAGATGACTTTGGACTAATATCCTTCCTGCGTGAATGCCAACATGAGGTAGGCGTAGGTGGCTTATTCTTTCCTGACTTTAGGGAATACGGGCCAGAGGGTGAACCGTGGCACGTCATTGATAATGTCCACGTACAGCCATGGTGGCGCGTCTGGGCTAGTCACGACTTTGGTACAGGTGCGCCTTGTGCATTCTTACTCTATGCCTCAGACGACAAAGAGAATATCTATGTCGTAGGTGAAGTATATGAGAAGGGTCACGTCTCATCATCGCAAGCGCAACTTGTTTTAGACCTACTGCGTTCACGTGGAATGGCAGAGCCTATTGATAGGCGTTTCCCTGATGCTAAGTGGAATACACGTCTTGAGGCCATTGCATTTGACTGGGCTAATACGTTTCCACCAGAAAACATTCAACAACGCATTGGTGAATACCCTGTAGAGATTTGGTGGGAACGTGGGTTACCTGCTGTACGTGCAGTCAAAGACCGTAAGGCAGGATGGCGACGTGTGCAGGAATGGCTTACAAAAACACATATGGTAGAAGGTGTAGGTGTTCCAAAACTACGCATCACCAGAAACTGTCCAAACCTCATCAAAGAAATTAGTAAGGCAATGGCTGACCCGCGTGACCCAGAGGAACTTGACCGTGGCACAAAAAACGACCACGCTATCGACTCATTCAGGTATGGATTAATGTGGCGTGAGTATCCTGTGGCTTGTCCTGAAACGGAGAAGAAGCGTATCGACCGGCCATCATGGCTAAATGAAGACAGAAAGCGTGACTGGATATGATGCTTCTTGAATGGTTGCTGTTACTCACATTGATTGTAAACTGCATTCAACTGTATATATTTATCAATAACTTGCAGGTACTACTTGAAATATCTGGACGTAAAAGTCCACGTACGCAAAACGTGAAGGAATACATCTGATGTCATTAGGAGACTTACTTGGTGACTTGGTTGGTAAATTACGCCCAAACAGTCCAAAAATGACTGCATTAAAGGCTCCGTCAAAACAAGGAACGCCCGGTTCTTTTGAGGGGACTGATTATGACCTTGAAAATGAAGACGACCTTACTCTTGACCACAACGCACAAGAGTGGAAAAAAACTCCTAAATTAGAAACCGACGAACAGCGCGCAATTGTTACATTTGTTAGAAATGCGTTTGAAGAAGCCTACCGGGCGCGACAAGAAATGGAACTTGAATGGGCGTTGGCTACTGCCTTTTTTGAGGGTAGGCAGTGGATGCGTATTGCAAGCCAAACACGTAACTTAATATCGTTGCAGAACAATACAGAACTCAATCGATACATTACCGTACAGAAGATGCGGCCATTGATTGATGGTGTAGTAGGCAAACTTACACAGGTAAGCCCTGATGCATATGCCATTCCATTGTCAGATACACCTAGAGACCAAGATGCATCGGATGAAGCAAACATCATCTGTAATCACTTTAATCGTAAATTTAAGCGAGAGACGCAACTAAAAGAACGTGTGCGCTGGGCTTGTGTTTGTGGCACATCGTACCTAAAAGTATATTGGGACGCAAAGGGCGTGCAGACAGTTCCTTTCTTTGACCCAATGACGGGTGAGATACAAGGATATCAACAGATGTCCATTGGTGATGTCCGTGAGGAAATCCTTCCTGCCTTTGACGTATTCGTAGACCCTACAGCAAAGCGTGATGAAGATATCCGCTACATGATTCATGCGTCTGTACGGCCATTGTCGTGGTTTGTAGATAACTATGGGAATAACGGAAAGCGTGTTACGGCAGATGCAATCAGTGGGGCAAACGGGTCTTATGTTGATGCGTACCTTGAAGGTGGAAACGGTAGCGGTAACGGTTGGGTTCCTGCAAGCAGTGCGCGTCTTAATCAGATTGAAAGCCGACGACGTGCGGCCATTGTCTATGAATACTGGGAAAAACCAAACGAACAGTATCCAGAAGGGAGATACATCGTCAGTACAAACACGTGTCTCCTTTATGCAGGAGATTGGTTGTATGAAAAAAAAGATGAGTTCCCTTTCATCCCGCTTAGATGGCAACCACGTTCCGGAACCACATACGGATACTCGCTAGGCTTTGACTTGTGTCCATTGCAACAGACATACAACCGCATCTATTCAAGGATGCAGGAACAGTTTGAAAACCAAAAAGACTACGTCATGGTTCAAAAACTGTCTGGCATTGGTGCAGATGCATTCAACAATCAATCTGATGGTGTAGACGATTCAAGTCGTATATATCGAAAGATTTACTACAATCAGGCATCACAGCCACCGATGATTCAACGTGCGCCGGGTATAGGGCAAGACTTGTATCCGATGTTACAGATGCTTGAAAAAGACATGATGGACATTGCTGGTCTACATGACGTGTCGCAAGGCATGGCACAGGCCGGCACTCCTGCTGAATCCGTACGTTTATTGCAACGTGCAGACAACACCCAGCATAGTTATATCCGTGCAGATATTGAGATTAGTAATGCCAAAATCAAAGAATGGGAAGTTGCCCTTACCGCACAGTTTGGGGTTGCCCCATTTGTCGGACAAATGGATGAACGAAGGTCACCAGCCGATGAACTGCGAACTGGAGTTATTTCGTTCGACCACATTCGTGAAGGCGGTCAGTACCGCATTGAATACGTGCCGGGTTCTGCTCAGGAAGATAGCCCAGACCAAAAACTCCAGAAACTAATGGCGTTCAGGCAGATGGGATTGTTCGGAGACCCAGCAGACCCGTCGACCAATATGCTTGTTATCAAGATGCTTAAGTTGCCAGAGACCAGCATGATTATGGAACACCTGCAACAACAAGAACAGAAGATGCAAGAGATGCAAGCGTTTGCTATGGAGCAAGCACAGGCACAACAACAACCACCACCATCTAACTTTGACCCACAGGCCGAAGAGATGCGTACACAACTCGATATCACAAAGATACAGGCGCAACAGGGAGCAAAACTTGAAGCCGATATCCAGAAGATGCGGGAGCGGTCAAAACTCTTACAAGAGAATGACGCGGCTAAGTCAATGGTTTCCATCTCACAGAAGAGTATTGAGAAAAATATCTTCCCTGAGACAGAGCAAAAGACTGGCAATAAGTAACAATAGGGAGCAATAATTCAAATGTCAGAAGAGATGGCGACACAAATGCCCGATTCGCCGACGGGTGCTTCAGACAACAATGGTGCTGGAAGTGCCATTCTGGACATGGTGCGGGAAAACGTCGAACCCACATCATACACCCAAGACGTAAATACACAGGGTGTCCAAGAGTCATATGACGTATATGACTTGCTGGGGGTTGAACAACCTACCAGTGAACCGCAGGTGCAAGAAGACCTAAACCCTGTTCCATATGACAGGTTCAAGGAAGTCAACGATAAGGCCCGCAATGCAAACGAGCGTTTGTCAAAGTGGGGTGATGTTATTCAGGAGTTTGAGCGGCAAGGATTTAATTCGGCGGATGACCTCCGTCAGACCATAATCAAGCAACAGCAACAGGCTCAAGAACAACAGATTGTTGACAGATACCGTGAACTTGAGGCCCAAGAACTAGTCGACCCAACAACCGGTAACTTGCAGATGCAAGCCGAGTTGGAGCGGTTTAGGTATCAACAGGCAATGTCACAGGTTAGTCAGTTTATGATTGACCAGCAGAAAACTACTGCTATCAATCAGTATCCTTTGGCTAAACAAAATCCAGAAGCGGTGGATAGCCTTATCGCTAATGGACTTCAGCCAGATGTAGCCGCCCGTGTGATTCACGAACAGATTGAAAAACTCTCTAAGGCACTGGTTCCGCAACTCCTGTCCAAGTTACAAGCCGGACGTACTGCTCCCACACCGACAAGTAACTCACAGACTGCACGACCAGCAGTATCAAACGGTGGACAACAACAGTCACAAGGTGGACGACAATCGCTTGCTCAGTTAATGGGCATTTCACGCGGAAGACAAAACATCTAAGGTAAAAAACAATGGCAATTGATTTTAATGGTGCATTGACGCTGGCAGACCATGCCGCTCTAAGCAATGACCCACTCGTAAAAGAGATTACAAAGTCTCTTCATCAGACATGGAATGCTCTTAAAGACATCCCACTCTATACCAGCCCTTCCCTCAAGCAGGTTGGTATGCGCTACCTCAACAGCGGCATTCCAGCCCCAAACTGGACTGGTGTAAACTCTGAGCCAGTAGCAGTCAAGGGTCGTCCAAAGTCCTACGAAGAGCAGATGTATCTGATTCGTAACAAGATTCTTGTTGACCACGTACTGCTCGACCAGCCGACAAATATCATTGACCCAATCGAAGCACAGGTACAAATCTTCCTCGAAGGTTTTGCGTATGACTTCAACGATAAATTCGTGAACAATAACCCGGCAACGGGTAATGTTGACTGTTTTCCGGGTCTGAGTTATCGCATGGACAACCCAACCGATTACGACATTCCAACTGAAATGGACTTGGCGTTGACGGGTACGTCTGCTGACCTTTACACAAATAGTGCATTGACGGCAAACAACTTCATCTTTAAGATGCAAGAAACTCTTGACAACATGAATGCACCTGATGGTGATGGTGTTGTGTTCTACATGAACGAGGCAACCAAGCGTCGTATCGAACTTAACATCCGCGTCATGGGTATTGGTGCTGGTTTTGACATCACGCAGGATTCGTATAATCGTCCTGTCGAGAAGTACAAGAACGCTACCATCCGGACAGTTGGACGTAAGTCAGACGGTACAACGGCTATCATTGCAGACAACCTCAACAACGGTGTAAGTGGTGATGCAGGTAAGTGTACACATATCTACGCTGTTCGTTATGGAACAGGATATGTGCAGGGATGGCAGAGTGGCCCATTCAAGCCACAGTATCTTGGCCTTTCCAAGGAAAACGGCATTATGCACAATGTCGTATTCGACTGGGGAATTGGCTTGTGGATTCCACACACACGTGCAATAGCCCGCATGAAAGTCCGTGTTACCGTTTAATAAAGAAGGAATAAGAAAATGCCTAGAGACGCTAAAGCATCGTTTAAATTTACAACGCGTACTGCAAGTGGTACACGACTGTTGTCTACGGCGGTTACTAATAAATTAGAAACCGTAATCAACTTGACTCTTGCGGGGGCAGGAGCATATAACTCAGTATCTGATGTATTCTCAACGCCAAACATGGTTCTTGGAGCCGCGGCAGATTTTGTAACACAGACTGACACACCAGCACCGGGGTCATCCGACCTTGCAGGTGTGTTCAGTGAGTCTGAACTGTTTGCTAAGATTGTTGTTACTACTGGTGCTACTGTATTTACAAACAGTGGAACTCCGCAGTTTCAGATTTTTGCATCTGCATCATCGGCTGTTGATGCAACAACATTTGCGCTTAACTCAAGTCCTGTTGAAATATCCCCAGCGGTTAATGCAACAACAACAGTTAGTGTGTCAACCATCTATTACTTGCCAGTTAGTTCTACTAAGCCATATTGGCAGTTTCAGTTAAATGGCACGGCGACTGGCGCAGTAGGTGCGGCAACATACACAATCAAAATGTGTGGTCTCGTAACTAGCCGTGATGGCTCGCAGTCCCTGTAGTTAGATAAAAGCACATGACAAGAGCAAATCTAAAACAACGTATACGAGTTATTGGTGGGCATCTGTTTAACACAGGTGCTGACCAAGACCCGTTTGGCTTGGACTTGCTCTTGATTGAAATGGCTAACCAGATAGCACGGTCTACCGACTGTCTGGTTGGCCGCAGATATCTAGATACAGTTGCTGGTCAAGATGAATACTGTGCGCCTGATATTTATAAGGTGCGCGGTATTTACTTTTTAAACGCCGGTGATTACAGTCGTGTTCGACAGATGAACTGGTCAACTGTTCAATTTGATTCGAGACGGAATGACACCACAGCATCTATCCCTGATTTAGTAATCGTCTATGGAATGAATCGTATAAGGTTCAAGCCAGCACCAACAGACGCTATTACATCAGGGGTTATGCTTGAAGGGTTTATGCAACCCGGCGATATCTGGCAGTACAACGCCAATGGAACTATTGATACGTCTGTCCCTACTGAAGAGCATGAGTGTCCGCTTCCACTAGTAGCACATGATTGCCTTGTATACGCTGTTCTATATCAACGCGCTATGCAACTTAGAGACGTACCGGGGATGCAAATCTACCTAGGGGAATATCAGCGCAGGTTGGGCGACGTAGAGGCCTACGCGGCTATGTATCACACAAGGATGGTGTAATGGCTACACTTGCAGACCTCCGTAATGACACCCTCCTGCTACTCAATGAAGTTGGCGCAATAGGCAATAGTTCTATTGGTGCTTTACCTGATGGTTCAGGTGGAACAACTATTGTTAGTACCACGGTAACCATTGACCAATTTATTAATGAAGCCGCCGCAGAGATGGCGCGCTCATGCGTATATATACCGACGACATTATCAACTGCCGCTTTTACTGGCTCAGTTTTATCCTTGAGTACATCAAGTATTTGGTCACCCATGAGCGTGACGGTTGGAACATCAGTTCTACAACACACCTCTGACTTACGACTACGTGCATGGCAACCAAACTTTGAAACATTTACCGGTACGTTCACACTTCCAAATGGTGGAACGACAACATCACCGACGTATTGGTATAAGCGTGAACCACAAACACTTGCAATCTTTCCTGCGGTAGCAACGTCATCCACAGTTGTTGTTTATGGTGCTGGATTGCCGCCAACAACCGGCATCTATGTCATAACGCCAACAGGTGGTGGAAGTGCTAACATCGGTGGCACGTATGGTGCAGTCAGTCTTGTTGTAAATCAACCTGTATATTTCACAACGACAACGTCGTTGCCGTCAGGTCTCAACGTCGGAACAACGTATTACATACTTACAAAGACAGCCACCAACATCACCGTATCACTAACAATTGGTGGAGCGGCTGTAACCATAGCAGGAGCAATACCTGCCGGTGTGCATAGCCTAAATGCAGATTCACTCTTTGCACCTGATGATGTGTTGCGTAACTGCTTGCCTGTGTATGCGGCATACAAACTTGCAATGAAAAACCTTGACGACCCGTCACTTGCCGCCAGAATTCAACTGTGGCAACAGTGGTGGTTTGACTCAACAATGCGGCTTTGGAATCAGTTAGATTCATCGCTTAAAATGGATGGAAGTCCATATCACTCACCACCGGTTACGCCTCCGGCGGTGAAGTAGAGGTGAATATGCAGATTAGTCCAGACTGGGTTACCGCTGGTATACAAATAATAGTTACGCTTGTAAGTATTGGGGCAGGATATACGGCCTTAATAGTAAGGCTGGTTAGAATAGAAACATCGTTAGTCAACATACTTGATAGTCTCATATCGCAGGGTAGTGAGGTCAGACGTATAGAAGAACGGCTAGGGAAACTTGAAAGCCGTGTAGCCAAGATAGAAGGAAGCCTAGAACGATGAATACGATTAGCATTAAAAGACTTGCAGTGGTTGTGCTTGTAGCCTTTATCGCCGCTTTTAGTTCTGTGTTCGGCGATGGCGTACGCACCGCTGAAGCCAAAGATATTTCTGAACTCGGCGCAGTGCTGGCACTCTACGGAAGCAAGGCGGTAGCGGCGGGTGTCTCCGCTGCGGTTTCCAGTGTGCTGGCGTTCTTGACGATGCCGTTCAAGGGTACAGGAATCAATGCTTTGAAGGTGGGCAAATGAATCTGCAAAACTACAGGCTGGAGCCTAACCCTAACAGCCCCGGTGATTGGATTGTTTTTGGTGATATCACCGACGATGCTGGAAATATCATCGGCACGTTTGGGCCTAATGGTACAAGCGTATTCGGTTGGTGGGTTACGCAGGATGCTGCATTCCAACAACAATACAGCACACAGTTTTCGCTGATTATGGCTCAGGAAATCATTACTGGAACCGCTGAATAATGGCTACTTACTATCTATCTACTAGCACTGGTAATGATTCTTATACTGGCTTATCTGCTACGTACACCAGTGGTACTACAGGCCCTTGGAAGACACTGGCTAAAGCACTCGGTGCGGCTGGTATGGCATCCGGGGATATCTTATATATCGCTCCGGGGACCTATAACGAATCTGTTACTATTGGATTTGGACCGTCCGCGGCTACTCAAATCATCGGTGACCCTAACTCTCAGTTTTTCGGCGGAGTAACTGCCGGACCGGTTTTAATTAGTGCATTCAATGCCGCAGGAACATCCGAGACTGTTACCGCTAACCTTATCATTGCCGCTAGCCGTAACTATTTTGAGTGGTCAAACATTTGGTGGAAAACAACTACAGGTCGCGGTGTATCTGCTTCAAACGCGCGGTATTGGAAGTTTACTAATTGTGTTTTTGAAAACACAACAACCAGCAATGTAAACGGTATTTTGTTTTTGTCAAGCGTAAGCGCAACAGCACTAGATGCAACTATAACCAGATGTAGGTTTGTCGGTGGTTTTTATTCTTTACAACTCACTGGAGGTAATGTCGCAGACACATCTACAATCACTTCTTGTTTGTTTGATAGTGGGTCGCAACCTATGGAGTTAGGGACAATACAAGTTGCTATAACAAACTGTACATTTTTGGGTTACGTCTATGGTGTAACTCAAAGGACAGGAAGCCTATCTTTTGTTTCTACGGTTAGAAACTGTGTATGGGTCAGGTGTTCACAGGCGTTGCAAAGTAGTACAACTGGACATATGACAGAAAACTTTAACCGCTTCCTTGGTGCGTACCGTACCAATATGGGGACACTCGGAGCCAACTCAACGACTGGTGGAGATAGTGGGCTTGATATCGGTTACCTTCTACAGACAAACGGAAACTATCTACAGACGTTTACTCCGTATGCATCAAGTCCTAATACCGCATTTGGTACTGCTACATCAGCTCCAGCAACCGACCTCTACAATGTTGCGTGGAATGGTGCATCGCCTGACGCTGGCGGTATTACCTATCGTGTAATCACTTCTCTTCCTTCGCTGATTGCATACAATGGCGGCATCGAGCGGAACGCATCCGCCATCACCATCGCTCCAGCAAGCACATCACAGTCCATCGAACTCTACCTAGGCGCTACAGGGTTGGCATTCAACACTGCTAACCTAGCGGCATACTACGTCCGCAACCAAGCGGCTCCGGTGGCTATAACGCTGGTCACGCAGACACCTACAGGCGCGTGGGCTTCTGGTGGCTTTGCTGAGATTTCAAGTACATTCACTCCGGGCGTGTATCGTTTGGATGTTCCTGATGCGGCTTTTATTGCTGGTGCATCAGATGTTACGATTGTCGTTAGAGGTGCAAGTGGTACTAATGGAGCCGTCTTAACCATTACGCTTTCGAGTGGTGGTCTTACAGCGGCGCAGACAGCAGACGCTATTCTCAATCGAAAGTTAGACAGTACAGGTGACGGCACAGACACTCTGAACGAACGTACCGTTCGTAGTGCATTGCGAGCAATGCGTAATAAGGTATCTGTAGGTACAGGCACAATGAGTGTATACAAAGAGGATGATTCAGCGGTAGCGTGGACTGGCTCGTTGTCGAATACTGCTGACGTAACGGTAGACCCAGCATGAATATAGTCAACCTAACCTTTACTCGTGTAACATCTCCAGTTCCCGACTGGATAATCAAAGCCGACATTACGGATGATGCTGGTAATGTGCTTAGTACATTTGGGGTAGATGGAACATCAGTTAATACGTGGTGGAACCAGCAACCTGACGAGTTTCAACGTGAATACGTCTATCAGTTTATGTCTGTCATAGCGACTCAGCTGGTAATAGACAGTCAGTCGGTAAATGAATAATGGCTACCTATTACGTTAAAACTACTGGTTCAAATGGAGCGGCTGGTACATCTACCGGTACAGCGTGGGCAACTATTACATATGCTCTAGGTGCAACCTCTGGGTTTGCATCTGGTGATACGTTGTGGGTAGCCGCTGGTGTCTATAGAGAAGTCTGTACTGTTGGTATGACTAATCCAACTGCAACAACTTACATCAAGGGTGATACAGACGGAGCCATTTTTGGTACTGCTGGTGAATGCCGTATTACTGGTTTTACTACTAACGATGACACGACTGGTAGTGCTAGTGCGGCAATGGCAGTTACGTCAAAAAACTACTTGTACTTCCAGAATCTTAAATTTGAGGGTGCGGCAGGTAGTGGTTTTACATCTGCAAGTTCAACAAACCTTACTTTAGACAAGTGTATTTGTACGACCACTGGTAGTAGTAACGGAATCCGTATTGATATTTCCGCTAACGTAACAGCCAATCACTTAGTTAAAAACTGCTTTATCATAGGACGCTCTAACGCATTTCAGATAGTTGGCAATGCTCCATCGTCTGGTAATCAAGATATGGGCATGACTATAGAGAACTGTTTTGTCGTGACCAGTATTAGTAACTGTATTTTCTTTACTACTGGTTCTGGAACAGGAACCTTAAGTGGAGTAAAAGTTACAAACTGTACTACCCTAGGTGGCACAGGTGGGATATTTATAAATACTGCGCTCTATCGGTCATCAACTGCTTCAGTCACAGTCCGAAACTGTTTGTTGCTTGCTCACACTAACTCACTGGTAGCCAACGTGTCTGGGCAAATGGATGAAGACTACTGTCGGTTTGTAACCTTTGCAACTCAAAGGACGCTTGTTACTAACACACTCGGAAATGACATTTCAGCCGGTGTATATGGTCTAGACTTTACCGGTGGTTTTATAACCGGTGCGGCTAGGAATCTATTCCTTATGCCAAACATAAGCGGTGTTGTAAGTGGTGATGGAACGGCTACAGGTGCGCCAGCAACAGATATTTACGGTTACACTAGACCTAGTCCACCGTCAGTTGGTGCGGCAGAAGCAAATCCATTGCCGACTGCTGGTGGTGCTACAGAGCCTAGACTCGGATTGAATGCGGGGCTAAACTAATGTTTCAATTTACACAGAATGAATCTAATCTACTTCGCAGAAGAATTTTTTTCTATGCAGTTAGTGCATCAGATGGATTTACCGCTCAAACTACCGGCCTAGGTGCATCTACTAGTGTGTCAATAGTTAAAAATGGAGTTACACCTGCTACCGTACCTGTAAGCCCATCATTTACACATATTAGTAATGGTCTTTGGTATTACGAAATGATTGCAGGGCATCTGGATACAGTAGGTGTGTTGACAGTAACCATTGTGGACGCACTAATTAGGACGGTGCAATTAATTGGTTATGTGTATTCCGGAGACCCACTATCGGCTCTTCCAACATTTCCGGCTAACTTCAGTTCTTTGGCTATTGCAATCGGTGGTGAAGTGACCGTTGGCACTATTAATTCTGGAGTTATAACCGCAAGTGCAATAGCATCAAATGCAATTACAGACGCTAAGATAGCCACTGATGCTATAACCGCCGCTAAGATTGCAAACAGTGCTATATCTATTCGTCTTGTCACAGACGCAACTCCTTCAGAGGCACGGATTGAAACCGGTGCAGTAGCGGCTGATGTTTATAATGCGTTGCTTGCTTCATATACAACGGCCAATACCTTTGGCGCACGATTAGTGCGTAGTGCAACAGCATCAACAACCAATGAAGTAAGCATAAATGCAAGCAATCACATTGCGGCCAATGTTCATCAGATGCAAGCCAACGTAGTTACAGCCGCATCTATTGATACTGACGCTATTGACGCAGACGCATTGGCATCGGATGCTAGTAATGAAATTGCAGATGCTTTGCTTAATCGCAATATCGGTGGAGGTTCTTCTGCCGGACGGTTAGTCAAAGAAGCGTTGTATGCATTGCGTAATAAGTCCGAAATTGTAGGTGCTACACTCAACGTATACGATGAAGTTGATGCTTTATCGTGGACTGCCGCTGTCGCTTCTAGCACATCTGCTGACCCGGTTACTGGAATTGACCCATAATGGCCGCAGGATATAGGTCATATGCATTTCGATGGCTAGGGGGATTATCTACTCCTTCTAGCAACGGATGTGTGTGTCCTACCTATAAACGTGATGGCAGTCTAAGTAATAACTGGGTTACTGACACTTGTAATGTAAGTCGTGCGTCGTTGCCATATACCATTCCTATCTTTAGATTGTATATGCTTGGGCCGATTGCTAGTTCTTATAAGATTCCTGCAACGCTTGCTAATGCGTGGCAACGAAAGGCTTGCGACTAATGGCAGAAACACGTTCAGCAATGCCTGTAACACAGGCTCTTACTGTAGGTGACCGTGTATTCACGGGTATGGATACATACACAGACCCTAACAAACTACAGGACGGCCTGTGTCAACGCATCACTAACTTGATGGTGCAGAATGGTAGCCTTGTTCCTCGTCGTGGAATACAGGGCGTTACGACAAACCGTATCAATACAACAGGTGAATACTGGGATGGTATTCCAGTCAAGTCGTCACGAAACCTAATAGGTTCAGCCATTGTTGTTGGGCAGGATGCAAGTGGTAACACGCGCTTCTGGAAGAATGACAATAATCACACTGACTCGTTGCCAATCCCAATGTCCCAGACGGGTACGTTGTCGTTCTCTAATATTCAGCCATCACTAGTCCGCATGGCGCAGTTAGGCCGATACGTCTATGTAGCCCCCGGCCCTGCGGCTACAGGTACAAGTAACTATCCACTTCGTATTGATACAAACGTACCTACGGCTGTAATTACGGCAGTCATTGCTAATACTAACCTTTTCACAAAGGCTGGACACGGCCTGACACGTGGTGATGTTGTTGTTATTACAGCAGGGTCACCACCTGCTGGTTTGGCATTGAATACAGCCTATTATGTTTCACACGTCAATGGTAATGACTTTTATGTAGCCAGTGCATTGCCTACAAGTATCACGGGTGGCACGGTTGTAAACCACATTACGTTTACAGGTGCGGGTGTATCGTTGACGATGGTTACGTCTTTCAAGGGGGAAACAATCCCTGTTGCGACGGGGCTAATCACTACCGCGCCCGTAGCAGAACTTGCACCATTCACGGTGCGGTCAATTCAAGGAACCGCCCACCAGACGGTCACCACTACGTTTGCTCTTTCAAACTCAGCAACGCTTACGGCTAATGCTGACTTTACGGCGGGTTCGTCAGGTAGCACAACGATTACGTCGTGGACGCAGTTTACTGGCAGTAGTTTTATTACACAGTACAACGACGGTGGTACACCACCGCGTCCTACACCTTCGGCAGGTTTTCAATGTGAGTTTAACGAAAACTCGGTCAGTGGAACGATGCCGGGGATATGGCAAAACCTAAGCATCCCAACAGAAACATATACCTTATATGGTTCATCGACTATTGTTGAACCAGCCTGTCTTTACGCTGTTCAAACACGTTTAATTAACTTTGTCCCTACCGTAGGAAATCTATCGGCTTATAACCAGCGTGGCATTGTAGTTCGGCTAGTTGGTTATACGTCTCTTGGAAGTCCTATATCAGGATGTAGTGCATCTACGGTTATAAGGCCTCAAGCAACAAGTAACCGTGTCGGGTGGAATGTATATACTTTGATTGCTGACTTTAGGGCATTCAAAGACCAGTTGACTGGTGGAACAATTCAGGTTGAATTGCAGAACGCAACTGACAACGGAAGCGATACTAGCAGTGCTATATACGTTGACTACTGTAATGTCTATGCAATTCCGAATGTCCCTAAAACAAATACCGCAGACGTAGCCGTTGACACCGATACAAAACTAGTAAAGGTGTACGGCACAAAGATAAATAGCACCACTACGGCTCCGTCATATGGAGGCTATCTTAAAAACCGTCATTTCTACTACGACGTAAGTGCTACAACTAACGACTGGTCGGCACAAGAGTATGTAAGTATTCAATTTCAACCAGCCGCACAGTTTATTAACTACGACCAGTCATTCACCATCGGCTTACAGAATGGTTCCGCTACAGCCATCACGTGGGGTTCTGAGGGGTCTTATGATGCAAAGAATGGATACCTAGTATTCCCCCTGCGTATGTTCCCTAAAGGCAGTAGGAATAACGTCAAGGCCGTATACATACGATGTAACAATGACTACCTAGTGACACCTGAACCGGGGGCCATAGGTAGTACCGGTTCAACATCAATTGCCGCAAACCAAATTGTCTTTTATATCGGCAAGTTGGTTTACAACGGTGAGTTGAGTGGCTCGGGTAGTTATGAATATACGTTTTCACGATGGAAAGCCGCGCCTTCATATACAAGCACAACCTCAACTAATACCTTTACGCAGATACCTCCATATACAATCAGTGGCACTACGGAATCATTTTTTGGCGGTGTTGAAAGTTCTCAATCAAAGATATCTGTACCGGTATTAACAAGTGACGCAGAGAGTCGCCTACGGGTTAGCCTTGCGGGTGATTTTAGGGATGCATCAGGGGCTGGATACACACACTTGCTTGTGTATAGGCGCAACGTCAATACATTTACTGACGGCAGTTTTAGGCTTATTGCACAGATAGATGTAATGCCTACAACGCCTGTAATTGTCAGTTCTTCCACCGGGGTAAGTCTTGAGGCGGGTGCAACGCAATCGCAAATATACCTACTGGATAACGTAGGTGACATTGAACTCCTGTACGACAATCCACCGGGGAAAACAGGCCATATATATAAACTAGGCAAGGATTTATTCCCGCAAGGTGCAGAGACTATTGCTATCCATCAGTCACGCCTTTGGATGTCGCAGAACAACACGTTGTATGCGTCATGGCTTTTGGATAACGACAATGAGTACGCGCTGTATACGACCAATGTCAATACGCCCACAGACCCATATACGGCTATCAAGGGCGTTCAGTTTGAGGTTAGTGGCCAATACGACAATGAGCCAATTACAGCACTTGTGTCATTCAGTGGTGAAGGACT
>Ga0181355_1000231_pt1 | contig 22951 bp, 27 predicted proteins | sample Fa13VDMM15DN_FD_130099 | JGI IMG/M metagenome (GOLD analysis project Ga0181355, IMG submission 130099) | Freshwater viral communities from Lake Michigan, USA - Fa13.VD.MM15.D.N | ecosystem: Environmental > Aquatic > Freshwater > Lake | place: USA: Michigan | collected 2013-09-23 | reverse complement strand
TGGAGGCTGGACTGTGCCTTCTCCTGCTTCAGTCCCTGAAGGAGGTACATTAGTTCCCCCCAGTGCGCCGGTTGCAGGTGATTCAACTTCTCCGGGCGGGGGATTCCCTTCGGGGACTCCAGCCACACTAGCGCCAACTCCAGTTCCTGTATCGACAGTTGCAGGGTTTCCGGGGACATTTGTTTCTCCTTCCGGCTGATACTTTTTAAGGATCTCGCCGACTGATGTAAGGTTTGCTATGGACGGGGTTTTGTTGTTGAGCTTACCACCGATCTCTGCCTTGATTTCAGCAATAGTCTCCGGCGGCAGACCAGAAGCCATAAGCTGCGCGATCTGTTCTTTATAAGTATTTCTTTGTACTTGCCGCTCTTCCGGGGTCATTACAGGCGGGGGCGGAACGGAAGGCCCAGCAGCGGCGGGTGCGGGGGGTTGTCCCGGCACAACAGGGGGAGCTTGCTCAGGCGGAGCCTCGGCAGCGGGGGCAGGAGGGGGGGTTTCTTGACGACGGCCACCTGAAAGGAATCCAGCACCACCACCAACCAAACCAGCCCCAACGACGGATTGACCCATTGCCCCGCCAACCCCTTGAAGAAGTTGCTCGGTAGTACGTTGTTCTTCAGGAATCAGGTCTTGCAAGCCACGCTGAACGCCAATCGATCCGACAGCACCTTGAATCATTTCAGTGGGCACTTCACCCGCAGCACCAAGACCAGCAGTAGTAAATCGACCACCGGGAATATTCCCAGTCAAACGTCTAGCAAGAAGTTTCTCTGCTGAAGGAATAGGCAACGCACCAAGGACCGCAGTAGTACCAGCCGAGGCGGCGGCGCTTCTTTTAGCAGCATTAGCCGCAATCTTATCCGCTTCTTCGGATTTTATACCTTTCTTAATAGCCTCATCAAAGACTGCTTGATATGTACTAGCCGCTGCATCCGCACCTTCTATAGTGGACTCAGTACCAATAGCACCAGCCGCAGCAATATTTCCAGCCCCAAATCTAGCAGCAAGATAAGGCAAAGCCCGAGTTGCAGCCGTAGCGGCTGCTTTACCAACAATACCAGTAAGTAATAAAGGGGGTACAGTTTGAGCCGCAGAAAGAGGCCCAAGGCGCGAGCCGCCATATTGTTTTACCGCTTCTGTAAGCCCAGACAGAATACCCGCTTCTTTTTCCCGGCTCTCAATTGCTTTATCAGCTTCTTCCCGAAGTTTTTGCGTGGACGCACGTTCAAGAGAGGGGACAACGGTCTGAGATATGTACCTATACTTTTGAAGCTGTGGGTTGTTCCAGTCGCCGCCAGCCACCGCACGGACAAAACCGGGTAAGAGATCGAACGTAGTTGAAAGCCCGCTAATCCCAGCGGCTTTAATATCACCCATCAAACCAGACTTCTCGCCTGCGTCTTCCGGCAGTCCATGCTTACCGGCAAACTGCTTGATGATATTCCGAGTAGCTACGCCCGGATCTACCCCTTCCGGAATCTGAACAGACGAACCATCAGGGAATATGAACTTAGGCATATTTATTTAATCTGCTCGGATTTACCAGTCTTGATATTGTAGACGTAATCACCCTTTTGCGGTCCAGCCGTGGGGGCGGGAGCAGCAGTTACAGATTCCGCAGCGGGCCTTTTTGCGTAATTATAGTATTCAGGAAGATCATTAAATCCGATACGCTTTGCCGCTTCTATTTTAACCGTATTGTTAACAGCGTTAGCAAGATCAATATCAGATATTCCCGGATTTTTTGATTTAATAGCCCTTTGAATTGAGTATAAAAAATCATCGTTTTTATTGATGTCTTTTATCGCTTCATTAAATTCGCGCCGTGTTGCAAGTATATCTCTGGCACTAATAGCTTCCCCACCCCTACCGCCGCCACCGGGGCCACTTCTAGCCGCAATAATATCAAGGCGACGGTCTGTAGCCGCATTCCTAGCTGCGTCAGCAATTGCCCTGTCTTCAATCTTCTTAGCTTCAATCCCAGCGCGAAGATATTCTGCCTCTGCCCTTTCAGCAGCGGCTACAGCAGCCTTACGTTCACGGGAATCAATACCGTACTCGCGTTCAGCGTTTCTAACGGCATCTTCCGCGTACCTCATTCGGTCCCTACGCATACCGAGTTCGTTCTTGATACCCTCCATCTGAAAAGCTCGGTGTTTCTGGAGCTGGTTTTGTAGAGACTGTTCGCCTTCTTGATACTGATTAAGTCCTCGTTGCGCACCGCCCGCGATACCCGCAAGACCACCGGCAAAACCGGGACCGCCCCGCGCCTGTAGCATTTGAAGGCCCGCTGTAATAATTGAGTTAGAACGATTCTGATTTCGGATACCCTCAGTATTAGGAAGCGCCTCTCTCATAAGAGTGTCCATTTTGTCTACATAAGGTTTACTGACTTCAATATCCCTATTGGTGTAGTCTTCGCGGATCTTTGCCTCATTAGGCTTTTCAATTTCAGGAATCGCCAACATCCGCTGTCTGCGTTCTTCCGCTGCTTCCCTTCTAAGGGCACTCAACCAATCTTCTTTAACAATAGGTTCTTCTTTTCTGCTAGCAGTTTTTTTACGTGCGTAAATTTCTGGATTAGACATTTCCATTTCACGTTCTGTATTTCTTAGTTCATCACGCGCTGAACCGCCGCCAGAGAAAGGAACAATCCCACCCTCGGCATAATCTTGACCGGGCACGGGCAGTGAACCGACGCCGTTTTCTGCGGACTCCATACCACGAAAGCCCATAGCGACTTTCATCATTTCTTCTTGCTGTTTCTGCTGATCTACCTTGGCCTTAACTGCCATAGCCATACGGTCAACGATAGACCCACCGGGGGCCATTTGCTGCGCACCTTGCCCTGCAACCGCGCTTTGCAGAATCGACTTAATCCCCTGCGCTTCCTGAACATTGCCGACATTAATACCCATCGCGCCATACATCGCACGTTTGTTAGGGTTCTCTAGTTCATTGAGCTTACCTTGGGGAAAAGCCGCGAGTTCTTTAGAAGACAAGTTCATCCCGGTCTCCTTGGGCTCGGATAGAGGCTATCAAGAATCCCGTAAGCAGTTGTCCCAGCACCAACGGCTTGCGACCAAGGGTTAGGCGGCGCATAAGTGGTACTCAAATTTTGACTTGCTACCGGCAGACCACTCAACATATCTCGTTGGAACTTTAGATTTTCATACGGGAACCTCTGCGCGGTCTGATAGTTTTCATAATCAACATCCAGACCCTTCTGCGCGTTCGCTTGCTGTGCCCCACCATAATCAAACATTTTATCCAGCGCACCGATACCCGACTGATAACCTTGGAAATTAGCTTGATTCTGTGCTAGCTGGGTGTACAAGTTGTTCTGGTTCTCAGTGTTGAACTGATTCTGTCCAGCGGTATAGGCACCTTGCAGTCCCTTGGTCTGAATGTCGTTAAGCAGTTGCGCACGGTTGCGATCACCCTCGGCCTGAACCAAACGGAACCGATCACCGAACCCGGTATCCGCACCGGCTTTGCCCAGTTGGGTCTGCTGGATATCTGCTTGGCGATTAGCTTCCCGTGCGGCAATGTCAGTAACGCCCTGTTGATAAGGCGACATAAAAGATTGCGCTACACCCGGATCATTAAAAGACTGCGTTCGGTACTGGATCGGGCTGTAACCTTGGAGGCTACCGATACCTTGGAAGGCTTGGTTCTGAAGGCCACTAAAGCCAGCGACCCGCTGCCCGCTATACGGTTGATATTGCTGCTGAGAAAGCGCACCGGTCCGCTCAAGCATATTCTGGACATACGGGGATGCCCAGTTTGAAATGGTATTACTCTGTGTTTGTCCCTGTTCAATACCGTTAGCCATTTTTTATCCTTTAAGCCGGTAGAAACTTTTCAGCTTTAATCTGTTTGCCTTGCTTGGGGTTGCCTGTGCGGGCTTCGCGGATTCTGTCCATCATAGCGTGGAGTTTTTTAGCACCGGCATTTGATGATCCATTACCAATATGGCTGACAACATCCGCAGGGATTACGAATTCACCGTCTGCAAGGCGGGCTTCTTGGCGACCGTCAATGTTAGCCTTAATATTATCAGACATTCCATCGCCGGGGCCGCTGAGATATTTACCGCCAGCCTTGTATTCAATCGGGGCCATACCTTGCATACCTAGACCCCTGATCCCACCACCAGCAGCGGCCTTCACAACTGGGTTCTTAATGTATTGGTTATTGCCTACATACTTTAGTGCGTTCGGGTCGATCTGGCCTTGAAAACCTGTCTGCGTAATCGGAGCAGGATTACCACTACCTCTATTAGCCAGCGCAGTAGCGCCCCCAGCAATAACCCCACCCGCGAGTTTCATCAAAGTGCTAGGGTCCACACCGAGCATCTCGGCGGCTTTATTAATCCCCATAGCCTCGGCAAGTTTTGCTATACCGGAAGTAGCACTCGGAGCAGCGCCAGCGGCAGCAGTCAGCGCAGCCTGTGCGCCAGCAAGCGTAGTAGGGGCGCCAAACGTAGCCCCACCAAAAGTCGGTGTTAAGGCCCCAGACGTTGTAAACCCCGGTGCGCCCGCACCAGTCAGGAAACCTCCAATCTCTCCAGCCCCTGTTGCAGCATTAGCAACACTCGGAATACCAGAACTAACAGGGGCACCGCCACCAAAAGCCCCCATCAGACCGGGAAACAACTCAGCCCCGGCACCACCAGTAATCGCAGCAGCCGCAAGCGGGACGCCGTACTTCATAGCCGCCGGTCCGATCTCATCGGCGACGTTCTGGACAAACGGCTCAAGTCGTTGAGTTACGTTGTCCTCAAACACCTTGCCGACTCGATCAAGCGCACCAAACAAGCCACCACGTCCTGAGCCAGCCCGCAGTTCAGCGACCCGCTGCATCTCGGCATAGCCTTGAGGGTCGTAGGTTTGTTGATCGTAAAACGGGTTTGTTTCGCCGCTTTCCAATCGTGCGACGGAGGGGGGAACGTACCCCCGTTCGTAGAAATAGCTATCGTCAGCGTAGTGCCCGCCGGTGCCGTATTCGCTGTCGTATGGGATCCAGTGCTGCATTTTTAACCTCTACTGAACAACATAAACTTGGTGACCGTAAAAAGGATCATAAAACAGATCCCCCGTCAATGCCGAAGCGGTCACCGTTGAATGTACTGGATAAGACTGGGATGTACCGGCAATAAAAACAACGCCCGCGAGATCACCCGCGCCAGTAGTAACGGTCTTACCCGTATAAGTAAACTTACGGTACTTTCTGTTTGTCCCGGTGGCTTCTTTAATCATCCCATAGCCGCCGGTAGCGTTAAACCCGGTTACGTCATCTACTGAGATTGTCGTTGCGCTGGCGGTTGTATTACCTGAACTGTTGGTCGAAAACACTAAACCTATGGTTCTTGCGCCGGTCTGCGGGTCAAACCTTGCTACATTAATTGTAGTAGCCTGCATAGGGCCGGGGTTTTGCAGCTGCACAAAATAAGCGTTGAGCGCCCGCACTAACTGATTGAAGTATTCAGGTAGGTAGTCGTTAGGCGGCGTGGGTAGACGCGGAGCGGGGATGCCAGTAGAACTCATGTTTTACGCCCGTCTGGTCTGATATCAATCCGGGTAGCACCAAGCTGCCACCACGTACCAAGCGCATCGCTCTCGATCCTGAACGCCAACTGCCTGCCGCGAACCCGAACATAGACCTGTGTGGTGTACTGCTCTACAGGGTATTGGTAAGAACGAACTACAGACTGCGGCGGCTCAGCGCCATAACTTTCACCCGAGAAGGCTTTGGGTTTCAGCACAATCGTCGCTGCTGGATTGATAGAAGTCGAATTGCTAAAAGACAAGTCAGGAATCATCCGTCGAATAAACCCGAACCTGTCCCCGTCTTCAATGTCAAAGTCAGCAGACTCAATGTAAGCGTTGATCCCCGTGGCAGTGGCAGTGCTGCCGTCGTCGTTACCGTTTTCGTGGAACAGGATCGCGTTGTCTTTAATGCCCAGCGGAAACGGACGGATGCCACTATCCAACCAAGCAGTGCGCTGCATAGTCCCGTAGTACCAGACTTTATCCAGATGGTTGAACACCACATACCTATCATTGATGTTCGACTGCGAGGATGGGTAGAACCACCAGATTTCTGCAAAGCCTTCGTTAGTGCCGCACACAACTTGGTCAAGCTGCTGCCGATTTATATCCCCGAATACATAGCCACGAACTGAGCAAGGGAGCGTCTCAACCCGGCCAGAGTACATATAAAACTTATCATTACCCATCCAGTACATGACGTTGTTGACGGGTACAGCACTCTGCGGGGAAGCGATTGAAATATTATCTGCCAGCATTGACAGACTCCAAATAAACGGAGCGCCAACATACTGCATCGAATAAACAGACGAATCAGTCCATACAACAATTTCTTGTTTTGTAGAAGCCGCAGTAATAATCTTTGTACCGGAAGACAGCCTTACACCACCTGCCTGATTAGTAATTGCTGGCGTCCACTGAAAGATGTTGTCCTGATCCGACCAACGAATCTGCATCGGGTCGTAAGAAGCAGATCCATAAGCGTTTGTGCCAAACACCAACCCGATCCGGTTTACTTCAGATACCAGAATCTTGTTGTTGGTGAGCGGAACATCAGCGCCGGTAAAGCCCGCAGCGGTTGAAGCAGCGGAAAGCAGTATCCCTCGGGTGGAATAATTTGCCGGTAGCGTGCTGGCATCCCAGTAATAAATACTGCCGCCACGCGGGCCGTAGAGGAGGTTCTGCCCGTAGTTGTGATGGTTCCAGATCCGCAGGGGGATAGCCAAACTTACGTTAGAGATCGCAGTGCCCCAGCCAGTATTAGCCGGTGGTGTTACGCCAGCCGAATAGGAACCGCCCCAAGTACCAGCACCCCAGCCTGAGTTACTTGTAGACGCAGTAGCAGACCCAACCGGCTGTTGATAAGCCGCGACAACCGCTGCGCCGCCCCCCGTAGTTCCACTAGTAGCATTAACGCTGAGCGTTATTACGTAGGCATTTGCGCTCGTAATCGAAGTGATCGCAAACTCGGTATTAAGATTTACCGCCGGGATACCCGCAAACGTCGTAGCCCCAGAGAACGTAACATAGTCCCCCACAGACGCGCCATGTGCAGTATGCGCGACAGTAACCGTAGGCAAGCCGCTTGAAGACGTAAAAGGATTGTTCCCCAGCGTCGGGGGTGGTGACGTCCGGATCGGTGTGATGTCGTAGTAAGTACCGTCGTTCTCGACGTAATACTTGATGTTAGTGCCTATACCCGTATTAATAAAACCGGCAATCGTCCCCCAGCAGACCATCGACCGGGCAGTGCCAAGGCTAAATGTATTAACTGTGCCGCCTGAAGCCCTTACCCGCGTCCAACCACCGATCTTTTCCGGATAGCCCGAACGAAACCGCACCTTGTCACAGGTGTACCAAGTGCCTTCAGCCGCGTAGCTCGTGGACTCGCGGTTTACTCCGGGCGTAAATTGGATCTTTTTAAGGGGCATGACAGGATTATAGCTATAGTGTGACCGCTTTGCCACGGAAGAAAACTAGCTCTTTATCCTCATTGATCACGGTACAAAACTCGGGCGGCATAAGAATCCCATCCTTAAACGTGATCACAGCAAACCCGCTGCGCCAATCAGAAGGAGTGCCCTGACGATAATCAAATTGCGGACCGTCCACCGAAGCCAGCGTTCCAACGTCAACGCCATAGATTGTATTTGTTCCGCCGTTAACTTTTGAAAGCGTGGTTCTGGGTCTGTACTGTTGTGAATGAAGATGTCCGCTGATCGTGGAAATATGCGCCATCTGCACGTTGTTGTACTGCGCATGAATACCGTAGCGCATACCATGAATCAACAGCGTATGTCCATTAATAATTACGCGCAGATAGATCGGCTCTTCAATGTGGTCACGAAGCCGGGTGCCGCGAATACCCTTCGCTTCAGAAGCGTTCATTGCAAAATACTTATCGAACCGGGCAGCATGATTGCTGTGGATCATCGCGTGACTAGCGCCCTTGGATACTTCCTTAATTTTTCTCTTTGCCATGAGCATTGCTTCAAGCTCGACGGCGAGCTTCGGCATATTGGTCCAGCCATTCGGCGGGTGCCTACTAACACTAGCCGCATCCAAGCTATCCCCAAGATCCCAGACCCAATTTGGCCTGATCTCAGGCAGGAGTTTAAGCAGCGCCCGGTTAGCACAGGAATCAAGGCCCGGCCAGAAGTGAGCATCTGAGTACATCACCATTACTGAATCTTTTACCGTGAGTTCCAGCGAGTCGTATTCGGGTTGGTACTGCGCCCGTTTATGGGTTGTCTTCCCATCTACTTTAAAGTTTTCCCCGGTGGCTGCTTCAATCCTCGCTAACCTTCGATATATCCATCTTTCCGTTACATTAAGTTCTTTTGCAACTTTTACGGGACTCTTTAGTGCCCGCATGGTATCCGCGATAATATTATCCGGAATAGTGGGTTTAGCAGACATTATAATTTCCTGATCCAGTAGATACTGTGGGATAGTCCCCAAGGGACTTGCGGCCAATAAGGTCTGAACCCAGCAGCAATTAAGCTCCTAGCAGACGCAGGATTTTCGGTTGTGCAATCAGTGATTGCGTGGAAGTTGCCAAGCGCACGGGCTTTAGCGAGTCGCGCCCTTATCAGGCGTTTTTGAATACCTTGCCCACGATAAGCGGGAAGAACACCCGCACGACAAAGGTAGATAGTCTGTTGCCACCGATCCGAGGGGCGCATCCCTGCGAACCCTACTGCCTTACCATCTTCATCTACTGCCAGCCACCACCAGCTTCCTGCTTTGGGTATCTCCGGAACGTCGCCGGGCAGGCACTCTAACTGAAGGTCAATCAGCGTCTTTAACGCACTATCAACTGGGATAATGCGTATCGGGTTCATTTCTTATTGCGGCTTAGTTGGCTCAGAACCAAGCCCACGTGACTTGGAAGTTGTGTACGAAGAGCCGAGCCAGAATCCAATGCAGCCACCAAGCACTCCCGTTACTACCGCCGAAGCAATTGCGGCACGAACTTCTGAGCTAAATGAATCGGCGTCACCTGTCAATACGAGATACACGGTGCCATACAAAAGCGGCATCAACATTACAGTGACCCAGAATGCGGGCATTTTCCAGAAGTCAGCGCCGCCAGAAGCGGCTTTAATCGAATACTCACGCGCACCCGCAATACCACCACCACCCGATTCAACAAGCTCAAACCAAGAAGCCGACACTGCCGCATTAGCAGCCTGCAAAGCCTCGGGGTTAGTTTGCATTGTCTCAACGGCTTGCTGAAGATTTGTTGAGTTTGTAGCATCAACGATTAATTCGCCAACCTTTTGAGCAACAACAAGATTGCGGTCAGTAACCGAAGTCCCGTCCGTGAAAACTTTTGTAAGGCTGGGGATCATCCCAATGATCGTAGGGAGAAGCGCGGTAAGGACGGGAAGCATGGGTTTATCCTCAATAACTTGTGGTTCTGAAATAAATTTCACGGACTTGGGTGCTGCGGAACTAAGGAAAAGATCCCGCTCAGAGGCGCGGCGGTTAATAAGACCTTTGTCCTCTTTTCCGTCCGCTATGTTCCAACGCCTGAACTGACCGGCAGCGCCAGCGTAATCACCGGCATTAAGGAGCCGAAGGAGCGTGGAACCCAAAAACCCTTTTTCCCCTTCGCCCACATTGTAGGCAAACGATACTAAGGCGTCGAATTGGTTCTGTGTTACTGGCACGCGAATCATGCCAAACACTCTCTTCTCAAGCGCCGCTACGTAATTTGCTAAGTATTCTTCAGCTTGTTGAGTAGTGCAGGTATCACCCGGCCTTACTCTGCGCCCGTTCGGATAGACGGTAGTGCCCCAACCAATAGTCCACCGCTTGCCGGTGCATAGATAAGCGCGAAGGCGCAAACCCTCCCAACGCTTAATGATTGCTATACCGGCGGCGCTTGTTTTCATTTGGCTTCAAGGGCGGCAACGCGGGCGGTCAGTTCCTTGACGGCAGCTACCAGCAGCGGCACTACTTCGGTATAGCTAAGCCCTAAATATCCCTGCGCGTTATCTTTTACCGCTTCAGGCAAAACAGCCTGCACATCTTGAGCAATCAAAAACGATCTTGATGTACCAGTGGCATCTGTCAAATATCGTCCAGTGACAGCGCGAAGAGAGTCGACTTTTGCCGCAGCGTTTTGGATCGGCACTAAATCTGTTTTTAGTCTCTCATCAGAATTTGCCGTCCACGATGTCCCCCCGTCTGCAATGTATGCGCCTGTCCCGTCGTTTCGATATAACGTCACGTTGTTTGCGGAGTCCGGCCCAAAATACCAATACTTTCCAGCAGTCGCTGCGGTGTTTCTGAGTGTGATCTGTCCAGCGCCACTATTACCGTAAAACGTAGAATTGTTCTGAATAGCGGTATTGCCGCCCACCACAAACCTACCGGCTGTATCAAACCGCGCTACTTCTGGGCCGCCTGCCCCGACAATAAACACTAACGGCAACGACGCACCGCTGCCAGTATTTGCCGACGTAAGCCTCACAGCGGTAGCGTTACAGTTGATCCCGCCATAACTTGCATTTGTAGGATCTGAGTTATTGAAGCAGGTAACCGCAGACTCTATGGCGGTACCATTTGGCAGTATGGCTACCCCAGTGACATTATTCGTCGTCTTATCTTGAAACGCCGTCCGATTCGCCAGCGTGGCGTTGCTAAAGTCGCCTTGAATCCTTGCTGCGGTGCCAGTGAATTGTGTTGTCGTTCCGGAGATAGTGGTTGTGCCAGCAACGGTTAGATCACCAACCCTATTAACCCCCTCAACAACATTAGTACCGTCGCAGAACACGAGCGAGGTCAAGCCGGGGCCGATAGTTACGCCCGTGCCAGCAGACGTTTTCAAGATGATGTTCTGTCCGCCGGTCGTGGCGTTCTTTACCACATACAACTTGGATACCGCAGGGCAGATCACGTTCCGAGTGGCAGTCAGCGCACCCGAAATATTCAGGATCATGTTCCGCGCTTCATCAGCGGAGCCGTTAGCGACAGTCAGCGTGTAGTCGGCATCAGTCATCGAAACCGCAGCACGGCCAGCAATCGAAGCCTCAAGCAACGTACCGAGGTTTGTGTTAGTCGTCGTGCCCCACGTACCGGACTGATCGCCCGATCCCATAAGCTCAAGGCGAAGCCTAGTTGAATATGTCGAAGCCATTAGATTCCCCGCAGGAGTGCGCTGCTAGTAGTGGCTGGCGGCATCTGGAAAGTAACATTACCACCGCTGATTACACGATCAGTATCGAAGATAAATACAGCCACCGCACGGTTAGCTTTAGATGAATTGTAAATAAGGGCTTTTCTATAGGTCACAAACACAGAAGTAAACGTGGGATTAGCAAATGTAACAACCACTACTTCTGCTTGCGCTATTGGGTCAGTAACTAAAACCGGGGTCACGTTAGTTAGCGCCAAGCCGCCAGCAGTGTATCCAGTACCAGACGATTCGTTTGTCGCCGAGTATACAGTCGTGTTTGCCGAGAGTGACGCAGCCGAAGTGTACAAAGCCAGTTTAAAAACGTCGCCAGTGCTAGCCGTAAAGTTATGGATGGCTCGAAAAAGTTCGGCCTTGAAAGAGTTGCAAAGAATTTGGGAGGCCATTATTTCACCGGGTAACGGACTTGACCACCACGATAAGAGTCTTGACGATTCTTACCATCTACAAGGTTCTTCAGCAGATCAAGGGCTTCTTTGAACTTAGTATCGTAAAGCTGGATAAGATCCGCTTCGCCTTTCATAAAAGAATAGGCTTCCACAAGTGATCCGTACAACAGAACAGATGAGAAGTTATCTCCAAGCCAGCTAGTACCCGCCGTAGTAATCGAGTTCGGGTAGCCGAAGTATGTAAAAGATACCGGGTAAGTAGCGTTTGGGGTAGGCGCTAGCGTAATTTCATATGCGCCGCTAAGTGCGTAGTTGACTGGCACGCCCGTAGTAGCAGGGTTAGGAAACGCTTCCCGCAAAAAGCTATAGTCTTTATTCAATAGCTGCGTTTGGTTACCACTACCGTCGATAATAGCCACTGAAAAAATGGCTAGGTAATCACTAGGCAGCATTACTATCGGTGCCCCTGACGTTGCAGTCAGTGTGGTGATTTGCCACGATGCCGGAAGCTGAACAAAATTAAGAACCCGCTGCTCAGTCTGCGTGATGAACGTATTAATGTCCGCCGTGGCAAACGCATTCTCCGTATAGGAGGTGATCTCAGCAACGAGTTCAGCGTAGTTCATGCTTACTTAGGAACCGTGTTGTTCAGAAACATCAGACCCTTGGTAGCCGCACCGGTCCCACGAGCTTTCATGTGCTTGTTATTAGGCGTACCAGCCGGGTACTTACCCTTGACCCAGATACCATCTTTATCGATGTCCTTCTGGGGATAACCGGCGCTGGGGACGTTAACGTCCGGGCCTTTCTTGGTCATGGTCGATTTCATTTCGAGCCTTTCTGGTTTGCAACGCGGGCCATATTCTTGCCCATCTTCATGCGGTCCATCGAGGTCGGGCCACCGGCTTTCATCTTCTTGACGCCCTTATCCGGATGAGCCGCCTTCATGCCCTTACCCATGTGGGTCATCAGTGCTTTTTTCGTATTCATTTAAATCACCTTAAAAATATTGGCTGGCGAACATACCGCCACTAAACATACCACCGGAGAAATATCCTGTACTTACTGGGGGAGGCGTCGGGGGGGTGTAGGAAGAAGATGTACTAAAAAATCCACCTGCAAACAACCCCCCAGCAAAAACACCGCCAGAAAAATATGAATTAACTACTACCACTGGAACAGGGCTGGTTATAACACCAACTGAGAACGATATGCCTGCACCAGCATACAAAGGCTCAATATAGCTGCGGCTTTCAGGGTAGCTTGTATCGGACCTTGGGTTTCTGACAGCTTGCGGGTCGTTAACGGGAAAAATTCCAAGCTTCAACTGCGGATGATCTGCCTCCCAACACTCCGGGCACACCCGAATATTAACTGCTTTCGTCTTAATGACAAGCGTTTTAAGCTTGGATAACTTAAAGCGGAATCCGCAACGATCACACTGCGCAATCGCAAACTTACCGGAACTGAACTTATTCGGCATGGCCTGCCTCAAACCGATTATGCTTACGCAAGTTTTCTATACCGGGGATTACTTGTAGGTTTGTGGGTACATGAAGCCCAGAGACTTTTTTACCGTTCAACGGGATCACATGGTCTACGTGCCAAGAAAAACCAAATAACCGTGTACGCAAAGCCGCCAACTCATATGCTTGTTCTATTAACCATTTGTCATCGTCCGACAACCATGTAGGCACACGTTTTTTACGCAACTGACGGTTGAGGGCTTTAGACGCCGTATCTTTTCCGGGGTTTGCGGCTACCCATTTTTTACGAGCGGCGGTTCTTTTCTCTGGATTAGCTAAAGCATAAGCCCTGTCTTTGGCCTCAACATGAGCTTTATTATTTACTTTCCATTCCGCTTTTCGTGCGGCGATTTTTTCAAAATTAGCTTCACGATATGCACGATGATATTCCATAACACAAGACTTGCAACGAGGGCCCTGTTTTGGAACATAACTAATTGTAATATCTATACCACAGACTACACAGAACTTGGCTTCTTGTTTTTTAGGCTCAGCTATTTTTGCTGCTTTTTTAGCTAGTGATTCTTCTTTACGCTTTAGTTTTTGACGGATAGAATTCTTAACCCACTTATCTTTATGGGCTAAGTAGTAGGCTCTCTTGCAAGCCTTAGCTGCTTCAGGGTTTTTATGTGGCATATTCTACCGCATTATTCTTGGCACAAACCTTACAGAAGAACGATCACGGTCTTCGCCCGAGGCCAGATCCCATTGCTCATCGTAAATAGCCTTCAGGACTTGCAAGCGTTCCATACCACCGGGGATCTTCATGGCAATATAGTAAGCAAGCCCAGCTACCAGAGCCGGTAAAAACCTGAACGGAATATCTGCCGTGTTAACAGCGTTGCCTGCATCCGACAACCTACGAAGCCGCCAGTAAACAAGGGTATAACTTCCGTCGCTAGGGACAGGCCAAACGGTGATTGTGGGGTATTGGATGCCCGTAGGAGTCGATTCACCAGACTGCCGGTTAATATAAATCTGGATCGGACGCCCACGCGACAGCTTATTCGGGATCGTCGAGTACGTAGAAACAGAAATACGGTTGATATTAATATCAGTCTGGGTAGAAGTATTACCCACGTTCTGCCGAATTACGTGTTCAATCAAGTCAACAGTATCAACCGGCAGGTTATACGTAGCGGTACCCGCCACAAGCGTAATAGCGCCGCTATCAATTGCCCAAAGGTTAATCCCTCGGTTTGCCCATTCTGTTGTCAGCAGATTTAAACTACGACGGGCAGTACGAAAATCGTAACCGCTGCGCATCTCAGCACCAGCCCGCTCAAAAGCCTCTTCAAAAAGCTCATTGATTGCGGGTGCGAAAGAAGTGGTGCCCGTCGTGGTCATAATCAGGTGCCGTCAGTATTCACGTTGGTACGGTTGCCGTTGACATCGATTGTACCAGTCACGCGGGCTTTAGCGTTAGTAACGGCGGCGTTAAACACTTCAGTGCCAGACCCAGTGCCCGAGCGGCGACCAAACAAAACAGCCGACGCAAGGCGCATCGATTGACGGAAGGTAAGACCGGTTTCAATACCCGAAGCCGTATCCATAATCGCGGTTTCAACCTGCGCGGAAGACAGCCCAATAATACCTTGCGGGTATAGTGCGAAGACCGATGTCGAATCGGGGTTAACTGTCCAATTAGTGTCAACCGTTGCTACTCGCGTTGATCCAACATACCCAGTAATGACCCGGTTCTGTCCTGCGCCTGTACCAGCAATGATTGCAACGATGTTGCCGTTGTAGAGGTTGTCAGTCGCAGTGGCACCGGTATCTAACGTAATTGTCGAAGCGCCGCCAGCTTGTGCCAGACGGCTCCTGACCGCGCCTTGGGGAAGTGTGATGATCCTGAACATCTGATCTTGGATCGTTTTAGTCGGTGCGTCAACCACCTGAATAATGACTTCATCCGCCTCCATTTCAGCAGCCGACAGACCCCAAGTCCACACAGCCGAGGTGCTATAAGCCGTAGGAAGAGCAGTGATGTCTGTAAGTGACGCGCCATTCTTGATGACTTTTACATCACCGGTAGCAGGGGTCCAATCGCCGGATACAGCGAGATCAGTACTGCCAGCTTTAACAACCGGCGCACGGAAAGTGTAAGCCGCGCCGTAAGGTGCCCAGATCGGAGTCATTATGCAATTCCTCGTGCAATGCCGCGACCAATGCCGCGATTAAAAGATGATGATTCGTAAATGGTGGGCGGGGCAATAGCAGAATATTCCCACGCGCCAATGGTCGGGGTCGTTGTACTTCTTGCGCTTCCAACAATGTCTAGGTCGTTGGTATTCGTCTGGTCGCGGATACCGGCATTGATTAGGTCTGCGCCAGCCTTAACTCTGAAATCTTCTGTGCCACTGCCAATATTCTGGAACTGACTAGAAAAGGTCTTGGAAACAATATTGCCGGTTGCTGACCAGCCGAATGAGGCTAGATCAGTGGCGTTGTAGGTGCTGCTTGCGGAAACGATTTTTGAAACATCGTCAATAATTCCGGTGTAGCCAAAAAATGCACAGTTCTTTACTGTTACCTGCGAATAATTGTTCGTTGAATATGCGGTTCCGGTAGATATATTAGTTACAAATGTGCAATTGTATGCGGCAGAAGTTGACCCGCCCGCCCCCACTCTAGAATCAAACAAAACGCAGTTTTTTAATGTTAAACCGGAAGTAAGTCCGGCTCCACTAAAAATACAGTTTTCAAAAACATTGACACCACCGTTGAACGAATTTACGACCAACCTGTAACCTGCGTCCGAACACTTTATTTGCAGGTTTTTAAATACGGTGTTTGCTGTGTTTCCACTAAATAATATTACATAATTTCCAGAGTATGATATGCATACTCCGTTAGATGAATTGTACCTAAGTGCGTTTGTTAATTTATTTGCATTGTCGGCAAACGAATATGTTGGCGCAGCGGTAAGAAAAAAATATCTAGTAGTATCTGTCGTTATGCTCGGCCATGTGTTTGACGCCGTAAACACCCACTCGTTGCCGCCGCTTGCTGGATATAGCTCCCCTTTCCAAATGACATCAGCCGCGACAAGACCACCGGGATACGTTGTGCCAGCGGCATCCATCCACGCTTGAATAGTCGCGTATGTCTTGCCGGGGCCGATAGAGTTAGTGATGGTCGTTGGCATCAGTCAAGCATCTCTTGGTTAAACACGCCCTTCAACGGAGAGTCGGCTTCTGGTTTATTAAACTCGCAGTCCCAGTTACCTTCATCACTCAAAACTTCAATCTCATGGAATAATCCAGCAGCTACTATGAATCTACAGGGGCCAGTATAAATCACCTCTTTGGCAACCGGCCCTTCTTTGTGGTAACGATATCGAACTTTGATTACGGTGCCTTCATGCACGAAGCTGTTGTGGTCGATCCAATGCCGGTGACCACGGTAAACAAAACCCTTGTCAAATGGCCCGTGACAGCGAACCCAAACATCCCCGCGATCAACTTCTTTCATACCGCCACCGCGTTCGTTACTTCATAAACATGGATTCTGGTAGCGCCATAAGGCCCGTTACCAATAGCAATATAGATCCTTTTAGTGGCAGAATCATAACAAGCGCCCGCTATTTGGCCGTTTGATCCTTCAGGCAGCGAAAACGTAAATACACCATATGGCAGGACATTATAAAAAGTTTTCCCGCCAGTACCGTTATAAACTTGGGCCAGTTCATCCAAATCATATGCCCAGATCCTGAACGTATAGGGGTAATTATGTGGGCCAGTCGAAGTGTTTGCCGGATCCCAGCATAACGGTCCAGTGTTGCCCCCAGTCTTAATATAATTAACTGGCCCATAAATATCAGGCCCATCAGAACCGCCGCCAAAAAACATTAAGCTTCTTGTTCCGTCCGGAATCACCATGCCCCGTGGTGTTGCTCCGTAAGACCAAATCGCAGATATAGTGCCTTCTACAAGTGGTTGTAGTGGCGGATCGCCTCCAACAACATTAGGGTCTACCCTTCCGCACAGTTGTTTTCCTTCAAGTAGCGGGCGGGTAATATATGTTGATGCCGTCGTTGGGGTCGCGTTAACTGTGCCACCCGAAGTATATGTACTAAACGCAGACCCATCTAATTTAGTAGTTAGTGCTTTATCAGTAAAAAGCGCGTACTGATTACTACCGTTGACGCCAAACAAGTAATAAGTATTGCCATTAAGCTGAGTCATGCCCGCTACGCCAGAAATTACGGCCCCCGTAGCATCGAAAAAATCAAATTGTGTTGATGTTGTAATTACTAAATAAAACCCTGCCGTTAAATTATAAGGGCTAATGTATACCCACTGAGCGTCAGTTATTGTAGTGGACTGCCATACAGAAGGCGTAGCCCCATACGTGGTTAGCGTAGCGACTTTAGTTGACCCGTTATATCCCGTTATTCTAGCAACGCTGGTATTTCCCGGCCCGTTAGAAATATAAAGTAAGTGATCTTTGTAATAATCTGTTGTTCCGCTCGCAGATCCGGCTAATGTAATTGACGACGCAGACGGAACAGCGGCTATAGTACCCGAGTTTACTTTTGCAATCGTGGCATCAATATTCGCCGTACTCCAGCAGATAGCCGAAGGTGCAGATGACTGTGTGCTAGCAATTGACAAACCGGAGATTCCGGACATAACATCTGAGCCGAAAGTTGTTTGGTAGTTTACACCATTAACTAGCGTAGTTGGTATTTTACAAATTGCACCCGTAGTCCATCTCGGAGTGGTTCCTTTACCAGAAGCATTTAAGGCATTTTTATCCCAAACATAAAAAGGGTTTTCAACAGAGCCGGTTGTGCTTAGATTCCACGGTCTACGCCAAAACAGCCCAGCAAAATCATAAGTATAAAAATTCGACATACAGGTCAGCATTTTTGAACTGCCCGGAATGACGTAGTTACCATAAAACGTCGATGTGCCGCCACCCTTAATACCCGCTGGGGCTTGCCCCTCGGTTGGATCAATCATTGTTGCCGTTCTAACTATAGGCGCATTAGGCAAGGCATTGTAGTCGGCAGAATTTACAAGGGTCGCTGGTATTTGAAACTCTCCGATCAAGGTACCGGAAGAGTCAGTTATCATAATCGTTGAATTACCAAGATAACCGTTTGGATTAATTGTTAAGGCTTGAGATGCGTAAGCGACACTCGGCCCCGGATACGGTAAATTTTTGCCTATAGCAAACGCACCCAAATAGTTTAGGTTATTTAAAAATACTAGTGTGCTAGCGCCAGCATTAGCGACTGCCGTAACCGCTGCGCTAGTACTCGCGGTTGTTACTGCTGGCGTACTCCACCTGTACCCGGACTCTCTGACCGTAATATCAAATCCAGCATCTGCCGTTGACAACGTATACACAGGCGACGTTGCTCCAGTAATCGGGGATGAGCCTCGATACCACTGCCAGTACCGCTGAATCCGAGGCGCAGTAATTATAGCCGCCCCAATGGTGGGAGTCACCGTTGTGTTATAAAACCAATTATCCCCCGGATTACCCGGATCATAATCCCCCACAACAGTTACGACATTACCAGAAACGCCCACAATACCGTAGTGAGGGGGCGGCACACCAGCCACCCATCCATTAGTAGAATTCCACCATGTAGGATCAACGCATACATAAACATAAACCCCGCCGATATTTGGCGTAAGGGTTAGCGTGGCGCTAAGCGTAATATTCCAAGCATATGTGTAGCCCGCTACCGTTGTCGGAGCGAATGAAACAGACGTTACATTTTGATTTGGAAGTTCGTTTTGCCAAGTTCCCGGCGTAACAGTTAAAACAGACCCGACGTTTACATTAGGCATTAAGCGGCCCTCCAAACAACAATACTTGGCGCGGTAATGGCCGTTGGTCCACCTGTAGCACTTACCGTCAGCGATAGTGACGCAGAGTCACCATAACCCGCGATATTGGTTGCCCTAAATACCAGCCCAGATGTTGTTGCTACCACTGTTGGAATCCCCGTAATAAAGCCGCTTGAAGACAGAGTTAGTCCCGCTGGCAATATACCGCTTTGCAGCACCCATGTAATCGGGGTAGTACCAGTAGCAGTGAGTGTAAAATTATAAGAGGTGTTGACAACCGCAGAATCGAGGGTGGTGATGGTAACAACGGGTGCTGTGTTTGCGGAATTTATTGTTAGCGATAGAGCTACATTCGCGCTACCGTAAATGTTTGTAGCTCTAAATGTAATTGGACTTGCAACAACTGTAGCGGTAGGCGTGCCAGAAAGTAGCCCAGATGAGCTAAAAGTTAGCCCTGTTGGGAGTGTTCCGGACACAACCGACCAAGTAATCGGGGTAGCCCCAGAAGCGGTGAACTGGACGCTATAGGCTGTGCCCACAGTGCCAGCAGAGAGCCCTGTTGGAAAAGTTATAGTAGGCGCGGTAAGCGCCCCACCAAACCAACTACCGTTACCTATAAGTACAGTGCCCACGTAAGCCCCTTAGCACATCTTGCCGCGAGTCTTACCTTTGCGTTCGATGCCGCCGCCTTTGGCGTACTTGGCGACTTTACCGCCGGTTTTCATGGCGCGGCTGGGCTTCATACCAGCTTCCATCATCTCGTGCTTCACCATCGACTTAGGAGCGCCTTTCTTTTTCATAAAGGACAACTCTTTACCAACCATCGCTTTTGATTCTTTCACGGTACCACCTTTAGCATAAAGGGCTTTATTAGGACGGGTCAGGTAACCAAAGTCAATATTAGAGAAAGCTTTTTTGAGGCGGGAAGTAACATCAGTACCGCTATCGGCAGCTTGCTTATTCTCGGCGGCTTTGGGTTCCTTATCATAACTACCAGTCGCGCCCGCCCGCTTAGGGGCCTCGGTCATCCTACGGCTTTCGTTACCATAGTCCGAAGACTTAGCCGGGGCGGGTTTAGCTTCGGCTTTTACGGTAGAGACTTTTTTAGGACTTGCCTTGTAGGTAGAAGCAGAAGCTTTTTTATCTGAGTCTACAAACTTACGGGCGCGGGCGTAGATATCGGGATCTTTTTCCATGAACCTATGGGGCGCAGAAACATCTTTATCTTCCGAAGAAGTCTCGCCGCCGTCAGCAAACTTACGAACTTTTTTCACGGTACCACCTTTGGCTTTCTTAACTGGGTTTAGACGGTTTTTGTCATCGTAAAACTTATTCATAGCGGCATCAGCCGCGTCTTTCAGCTTTGCCCGCATTGGGGGAGTCATTTTATCTGTGGGGTTTGCCACTCCACCTTCCCCAAATTTACGGGGCATCTTTTTAGCAACGCTGAGTTTATGCATTTTGTTCACCTTACCGCCTTGGCGGTATTGAGTTTCGGTGTCGGGTTTAGTGGCGGGGTCGAAATAAGAAGGGCGCATTAGTGCTTGGTCCGGATGATTGTATCAAGCTTTTCTTCGAGTTTGTCAAACCGTTTATTGATCTGCTCGACTACCGAACTCATTTCATCTTTGGGGACATACTTCTCACGGATCTCTTCGCGGGTCTTGGCAAGTAGTTCACGCTGCTCTTTGACCGCATCGCTATTGGCCTTCAGGTACGTACCCAGAAGCAGTGACCCGATAGTTAGAACGCCATTCCACAGGTAGGTGAAGAAAGGGTCGGTATTCATATCGCTTACGTACTTATGCACTTACCGGGTTTTGAGCGCCGTTTTCGTCGCGCTGTACGTATAGCATAGTAATGTTAATCCTGCCCTGCGTAGCGGTTGCGTTATTAATCGAAATCGTCGTGTGTATTACGGCGTCTGCGTTTAGGGCAGCGGTTCTCTTTGCGGACGCCGCTACCGCTGTTCCCGTAAGGGTAGTAGTGGTACTGATAGTGCTGTTGCGTTCATTATTCGCGGCAGTTATGGCTGTGTAAATACCTAGATAACTTAGTTCAACGTTAGATATAAACTCACCTCCGCTGAGGGTGGTGCCTACCGAGAAATAAAGATTGCAGCCTATGTTAGGGAAATCCAAAGCGTCAACAATAAAGTCTACGATATACGCCCCTTTAGGAACCCTAAATGGCGTAGCCCTAATGAAAGTGCCTACCGTACCGGTGATTACCCCAGAGTCATATTGCTGTGCAAGTAGCACAAGACCAGTATTTCTACTCGGGCCTTCTTTTACGGTGCCAGCCCGCAAGGGTCCAGAGATAGTAGCGAATGTCATGTCAGCACTTCCAAGCCCGAAGGCTCTTATTGATACGGCTGTTGGGATCTTTAGCGGTTTTAGCGGAAGTGAGCTTCTTCTTCATGCCGGTCATTCTGGCGCAAAATGAATCTTTTCGGGGGCCGCCTTCGGGTTGTGGAGCTTTAAGTCCCGGCTTACCCGGATTGGCTTTGTTGTAGGAAGCGCGCCCTTTGGCATTTAATCCGCCACTCTCTGCCTTACCTTCTTTCCGAGTCCACGCTGCGGTCTTTGCCATTACCTGAACCCCGCTGTTTTCTTTGCAACGCTCTTAGGCTGCGCCACGAACTGCTTGCCTGCTGCCTTGCCCGCCCGTTTAGCCCTTGTAGTTGCAGCGTACTCGGCGGGGCTTAGGGCTTTGATCGCCTTTTCGGGCAGATACCGCTCACCGGTTTTGGAAGACGGCTTGCCGGACTTAGTACGCCACTTCTGGCCACCCCAATCTTTCAGGGACTGTTGCGGGGCTTTCATATTAGTCACGATACCCGCCGCCAGCAGCCTTATATTTCTTGGCAACTAGCTGTGCTTTTCTCGCGGACCACTGCCCCGCACCCGTACCTTGAGTCGCTGCGGCTTTAACCTGCGAAACAATCTTTTTACGCAGCGTTGGCTTCGTGTAGTTACCGGCTGCGTTTACTTTTGAAGTAGCCATTTTTAGTCATGCGCTTTAATCATAACGTAGCCAGCAGTCACACCAACGCCTGCCGTCGATACCCTTGCCCGAAGCGCAGCAGCATTGATGGTCGAAACGGTCGCCTGAACAGTCGAGTTTGCAACAGCAGTAAGAGGCGATCCGATTGCATAAAAACTCAGACCAAAGTCATCCGACCCCTCAAGCTGAAGGGCGGGCGCAGTGGTTGTGATTGCACCGACGTTGATAATCAACTGGGTTGCATTTCCAGCATCACGAGCAAGAATGGTGGGCGTCGTGCTGTTAAGCGTGGTGAGAACAATGCTCCTGTCTATAAGCTGACGATGCACCAGTGCCGGATAGCTGGATTGCAAACGGTTGATTGCACGAGTAAACGACGGACTTGTTCCGCCCAACGTCTGAACGTACCGAACACGGTTTCCAATCAACGGAAGTAAAGGGCTGCGATAAATACCAGTAACCGTGATACGCGGAAAGTCGTAGACCTTGAACCAGTTGGTGCCACCGTCATCACTCTCTTCAATGCTGACATCCATCGTTGGATTAGTTCCTGTGACCGCCGTCACAGGAATATTGACCTCATAACTGATGCCGAACGTCGGAGTGATTGCTGCGGTGGTCGCTGTAGTTGTAATGCTAGCGGAGGCAACGTCCGGTTGAGTCTGCGGAAAATTTAAGTTTGCCGCAGTGACCACGTTAACCGTGTTAACCGCAAGCACCGTATTGACCGTGGTGACCGTACCTGACGACACCGCGACACTGCCGCCCGTTACTTGTACCGGAACCGAACCTTGAACGTCCGTAGTGGGGCGAGTCAGGAGTTCAACACGTTCACGCTCATAGGCAAACAGTCGCGCATAGCTAACTCGCAACTCAGTACGCCTAATCAACCCGCCGCCGCAATCAGTTACTGCAAAGTCTGCTGGCAGCGTCATGCTACCTGTATACGGCAGCACCAGCGTAAGTG
>Ga0181355_1000230_pt1 | contig 22967 bp, 34 predicted proteins | sample Fa13VDMM15DN_FD_130099 | JGI IMG/M metagenome (GOLD analysis project Ga0181355, IMG submission 130099) | Freshwater viral communities from Lake Michigan, USA - Fa13.VD.MM15.D.N | ecosystem: Environmental > Aquatic > Freshwater > Lake | place: USA: Michigan | collected 2013-09-23 | reverse complement strand
ATCGGCGTTGAACACGTCGGGGTTCATGCCGATCCCCCCGCTCGTGTCTTGAACTTGAAGGCCAGCGAGAAGAATTTCGAGCCCGTCTTGGCTTCCTTGACCCATCCTTTTACCCATCCGGTGGCAGGTGCGTTGCAATTTGGGCAAAGCGTTTTGAACTCGCCTTCATACTGAGGATGCTTATCTGATTTAATGTCCTCGTCCGAAATGCGAAACAAGTTCCCGCTGTTGTCTTTCTGCTCGTATTTTCCGCTCATGATGCGTTGTCCCCCATAATGTCGTAACCAACCCGGCCGACGTGGAATTGATTTAGCCGCTCGTCAAGGTGAAGCTCGGCCAGCGTCGGTTTGCCCATGCTTTCGTGATCTTTCAGCTTGTCGAGGTGCAAGATTGTCGGGCCGGCGAGGTTGCGCCACAGGCAGATGCCGATATCGGCCTTGTTGCCCCAATGGGCGGTATCAGCGCCGTCGTTCAGCGTAAGCAACCCGTTTTTCGCCAGCCGTTTCTCGACGCCATCCTTCGGCGGATGCGCGCAAACGATCATCAGCAGGTTGTAATCGTCTGCGAGTGCTTTCAGGGCCATAATAAATTTGCCCATGTAGTCGGTTTTGCTTTCGCCGCGCGGCACCTGATGATCGATCTCGTTGACCGGATCGATGCACACGACGCGAACGCCGTGGACCTTGACCGCAAACGCGATGCGATCAATCAGTCGATCCTGAGTGAGATCAGCTCCCCGCTTGCGACGGAGGAAGCACGAGCACCGATCAAGCTCCAGATCGGCTTCGGCCTTGTCCTTATCCGTCCAATACTGTTCTTGCTTGTTGATCAGGTTGCGTCGGAAATCACGCTGGTATCGCGGCTTGATCTTTTCTTCGAAGCTGGTGAGTAGGAATTTCCAGCCGTGCATGCGCCAAAGGTTTACGAGTAGCTGCCGCAGGAAAACGCTCTTGCCAGATCCGTAGGGGCCAATGACCGGCATGAACGCCGGCGTGACGATGCGCCAGCCGTGATCGTCGAGCGCTCCGAACCCCGTTTTGAATGTCTCGACGGGGCCTTGGTCGGGAACGTCCGACATAACGCAAATCTCGTCAGTCCACATCAGCCGCGCGGTGCCGATAGCGGTGGCGATCGTGTCGGGGTTCGCGTCGACCGGAAACCAGTTCCACCGGCAGCGAGTATCCCCGAGGATCATTGCGATTGCATCGCGGGTTTCTTCCATGCCCTCCGGGATCAGGATCGTGAACCCCTCCCAGCAATCGACGAATGGGTACACGTGGCCCTGGCTGTCGACGAGCTGGCTTTGGTGCGCTACGTCGCGGACTGACGGTGTGCCGCAATCCCTGACGATCTGAGCGGATTCCTCGCCAAGCACGAGCACGAGGTTGCCGGCAATGGTGTGCGTGTCGAGCATGTTAGCCCCACCGGCTGAGCTTGACGGGCTTCGGGGCGGCCTTGGCGGCGGCATTGCTGGCAACCGCGGCCTGATAGCGTTCGTCCCTGTCGATCTTCTCGGCAACCTTGCGGGCGAGACGCATCTCGACATCTGCGCAAAGGGGTTTACGGCTTCCGGTGTTGATCTCGCCGGCAATCTCGATCAGCGCCAGATCGAGGCGGGCGGGACTGCCGAACCTTTCGAGCCAGCGCAGGTGCGTGCCGTTGGAGAGTTGGATGCAGCCAGCTTCGGTGCGGATGACGCCAGATTGGTTTTCGTCAACTGGCGCGAAAGCTCGGTTCCAGTTGGCAACCGGTTTGACGTTGCTCGGCGTGTCGGCCGTCTGAGCCCCCCGTGGGGGTTTGGGGGTTTCTTTCTTTGGCTTTAGGCTATTGGCTTTAGGCTCTATAAGAGGCCCATTGAATTTATTGGCCGATTTGAAAAACACCCCATGGGTATCTGGGGGGGTATCTAGGGGGGTATCTAGGGGGGTATCTAGGGGGGTATCCCCTATGGAATCCGAGCGGGTGTCCCGTTCTGGTGCCGAATGAGCTGATCCGTTGAGCGCCCCTTCCTGATCGGCGGCAGGGCTCGAACCGATGGCCGCCGCAAGCTCGCGCTCTGCTCTTGCAACGGTGTACCCGTCTGCGCATCTTGAGACCTTGCCAAGTTCGACAAGCTGGTCTCTAATTTTCCGATAGGCATTTGTGTGGGCCCCCATAAATTTCGCGGCGGCGCAGTCGTCGAGCGGTAAGCGGCGGTTTGTTTCGTATATGAACGCGCACACGCGGACGTACAGGCCCTCTTGCTCCAATGACAGCCCGAGACAGCCCGAGCGCCAGTCGGATGGGTAAAAGCGGACGAACCGCGCACCTTTAGCCTTGATTTTGCCGTCTATTTTCATTAGTTTATGCCTCGTTGTTGGTTTTTACCCCCGCGGCCCTGGCAGGCTTGGCGGGGGTCTTTTTTCAGTCGCGCAGGCATTTGAATTTCGGCATGCTTGGAACCGTCCGGCCACGGGCAAGCCAGTGATGTCGAGTAGCGTTGGCCGATATCTGCTCAGACCGCCTGGCTTTTGATTTGCGCATGCCGATCCGGCCTCCAAGCTGCTGTTTGGACTGGATTTCTGGGGGCTCGACGACGTAAGCCTCTAAATCATCTAGCTCGCTCATGACGGCCCCATCTGCTCGAACGCCGGCGACGAAAACAACGTGAACTCGTTGCCTCGCCGGACGTACCCGCACCCGTTGAGCGCCATCGACAGCACCTCCGCCAAAGTGCAGTCCTGGAGGCGATGACATCCAAGAATGATGTTGAATGTTTCGCGCTTGACAGTTGCCGGCTTGTCACGCGGCGCGTCGTTAGCTATAATGGAGTCCATGTTGGCCACCTCCATGGCGCGTACGACGTTGGAGCATGCTCCACGAGCTGTTCCTTAAGCGCCGGTGATGAGATGGGATCTCGTCATCGGCGCAATCGTTTCTGGCTTCCAATCGGGGCCGACCCAATAGATTCGGTCGGCCCCGTCTGGAGGGCACCAGAGCTCACGAGGAGCGGAGTGCGCACGCGTAAGCATGCGCACGCCGATCCAGGCGGGCAGCTACTCAACGCAACGATTACGGACGCTTTGACTGACGCCGGCCGGAGCCGGATTACTTTAAGCGACGACGCGATGCCCGCCGTTTGCCGCGCGGCATTTCAAAGGGCGTCGGGCAAAAACGTCCGGCCGGATCTTCTCCGCCGGAACGCCGGTCAGCTCGGCGATCACCATGACCCAGTGAGCCGGAACGCGCTCCCACTTTGCCACGGCCTGACGGCTCAAGCCAAAGCGGTTTGCGAGAGACCTCGGGCCGCCCGCTGTCAGAATCAGTGCTTTCGTGGCTTTTTTGTCCATGGCTGTGATTCGTAGCACACGCCGTTACGAGTTGCAACGGCGTGTTGCGTATTAAATAGTTATCAACAGTGTGCTCGGGATTGCAACTGGCTGTTGACAGCAACGAACCGTTGCATGTAGGTTAGGTTTATCACCGCCGCAGAAGGCCAATGAACGGCCGCCCAGACGCGGAACGCTTCGCCGGCGGAACGCACTGGGCGCGGCGGTGATGCTCAACAGGAGGGAGAGGCACAATGGCAAAAACAGACGAGATGACAGACACTCAAATTGCTAATGGCGTGGCCAGGCTTGGCGAATGCGAGAAATGCGACGGTAGGGGCGAATACGATACGCCTCATGCAATGTGGGGATCGCCATCGTGCCCAGAGGCCTACATCAACGTCCGATGCTCGGAGTGTGACGGATCAGGAGTTGTCGAGATCGAACTGGAGGACGCGGCATGAGTTACGTGTGCGACTGGAGTTTAGAACTGCCTGTAACCGTCGGTGGCCGTGTCGTCGCGTACTGCCCTGACGTGGATTGCATTCTGTCGCTCGACGAGCGCGGCGATTTATTCAAGGTCGGGTTTCGCGAATTCGCCCAGCCGACCGATGCCCTGATCTGGATGCACTCGGGAGCAGTGTTTTGCATCGCTCAATCGGCGCTGGAGAGCAACCGCGATCAAATTATGGACCTCTGCGAGATCGCAAGCGATGTGCGGTTTCCGCCACGCGAGCGGCCAGAATACTCCAGCAAAGAGTACAAGCCGGCGATGTCCATTTAGTTACCTCGCCTTTCCAACCAGGGCGGGGGAGGACCGGGCGCGCGAGTCAAATCGCGTATCGTTGCGGGGCGTTCAGCCCGGTCCACAATTTTAATTAGCGGGAACGTACGTAATGCAGCACGAAACCATGGACGACCAGACCGGTGAAATTCACACGCAAGCGCCAGTCGGTCAGCGCGCAGCTACGGCAGCTGCTCAAGCTCACGTTGTCATGAAAAACCAGCTGAACGGGTTGCACGCGTCGAGCCTGCACTTTGCGATTTGGCAATCTCTACAGCAAATGCCGGTCTGGATCACGACCGACAAGACCGGCGCGCACAAAATCAAATACGCCACGCTTAAAGCCATCCTTGAAGTGGTCCGTCCCGTGTTGCTGGCCAACGGCGTGCGGATCCGGCAAGGCGCAGAACGCACGTTTTCAAGCGACGACGGAAGCGGCACGAAGGGGCGGCTCGTCCCCGTTTACACCGACCTGATCCACATACCAACGGGCGATTTTGAGCGCACGATGATCGAGATCCCCCTCATGAAAATGGATGCGCAGGCGATGGGCAGCGCTATCACGTACGGCCGGCGTTACACGCTGATAGCCGCGCTGGGGCTGGCTACCGACGAGGCCGACGACGACGGCGAAGCCGCTAAGCCAAGGGACATCGGAGACCGTCAAGGCGACAGTATCGAGCTAGCTGCGTTGAAGGCTGATATCGCCAAAGCAAAGGATCTCGACGCACTAACCAAGTGGGCCAGCGATCCGAAAAACCGCGCCCGCCTGAACAAGCTCGATGAGACTGAGACCGAGCGCGTGCGGTCGCACTACGCTTCGGCGCGAGAGCAGCTGAGCAACGTGGAATAGCGCATGTTCCAGTGGGACAACTACACCAGGGAGTTAGTCCGTGGCTGGTCTCGTCTTGGCATGTCGGCTTGCGAAATCTCGCTGGCGTGGCCTTGGGATAAAGCGCCAACGGGGCAGGACGTGCTTAAGCTGCAACTGGAGATGTCGGTCTATGTCAACCATCAGCCAAAGAGCGAGAACGGGCGTCACGGATCATTGCCCGGGCTGCGGCCTCGACCTGTCGCAGACGAGGAGGGGTAAGCCTCGCTCGGTTCCGCAACACAAGCGGTTTTTCGCGATGATCCGAGCGGCTCATTCTCACTGGCCAGCAGGTCACCGGTTCAAGCCGATCAACGATGATCATCTCCGTAAATGGCTGCAAGCTAAGGCGGGCCATGCGATCGTGACTACCATTGACACCGTCGGCTTGGAAACAAACGCAGCAATCCTGCTAATCGCGGCCGGCCTGTCCGCTGCAAAGGATCACACGTTTCCGTTTGCCGCTGATGGAAAGTTTTACATCTTTCAATCGGAAAGCATCGCATTTGACACGCTGCCGCACCTATCCGCCTGCGCTCTATTCGATGCCGTGGCCGACACGATCGAGGCCGAGACCGGATTAAAAGTAACAGACATCATGCCGGCGATCCGAGAACGCAAGCCGGCCAAGGTAGAGACGTTCGAGAGCGTGCCGCTGTGAAGCATAATATGGGGAGGCAGGCCACGTGATAAAAAAGGCAGTGGGTTATAAGACGGAAGACGGCCGCATGTTTGCGAGTCTCAACGAGGCGGCGGGGCATTCGTTTGGGCAGCGCATCAAGGAAGCGCTTGGAAAGCGTGGCTCTGGCGTGTTTGGCGTCAATACGATCTTGGAAAACAGCCGCGAAATCGAAACGATTTTGCACGAGTACAATGAAGAATGGGACCGCTTGGAGCAGGACGGCCCCACATGAGCGGGCAGAGCTTCATTCACGATCGTCGCGGGAGCATGACAGCGCAAAGAGCGCTTCGGATCTTTCAGGCGTGCGGCGGTCGATGCCACATCTGCAAGCGCAAGCTCGGGCCGGCTGACGATTACGAAATCGAACACACGGTTGCGCTGGAAAATGGCGGGACCGATGACGATGCGAATTTAGCTCCCGCTTGCTCGTGGTGTCACCGTGAAAAAACATCAGACGACCATGCTCTTGCCAGCCACGGGCGGAAGATGGCGGCCAAAGCATTTGTCCCGAGGCGGTTCAAACAAAAGCGGGGGTTCCGATAGTCCCCACCCACCGCTTGCCGTCATCCACGAACCCAAGCGCCTCAGCCACGCGGGGCGAAACCGGGGATCGACCGAGCCGAACCATCGACAAAAACGCAGGGGATAAGCCAACGTGGCGAGCAAATGCCCTGAGCCCGCCAGCCTCAACAATTCGGCGCTCTAGCTCGCTGAGCACATCTGCGTCTGTAAAGCGCTCTGTCCTGTTCTTCATGCTCAAACTGTAAACAATTTAGTTGACACGGTCAAGCGGTGATGCTATCTATACACCATCAGACGGCGAGAGGCCCAGCGATAAGGAACCCATCAATGACTCGCTACATCACCACGTTAAATGACAATGGCGTTATCGCTGACGATCGCGAGGCCGCCAATCCTGAGTCCGCCGTCCGCGCCTATCTCGCGAGCATTCACGAGAGCGACGAGGTCGAGGAAATCGAACGCCACACGCTCCGCGGCACCACCGCGAGCGGACTGGTTGTGTGGACCGTGCCGGCGGACTTTCCGGGCGTCGAAGACGGCACCGATCAGTCACTAATTGACCGTCTCGATGATGACGGCTGTTTCGATACAGCCTTCCGCCAGATCTTTCAGGACTGAGTCGTCACAAGCACAAGGAGGGGGCATCAATGAAGAAAATCATCACCGGCAAGCGCTACGACACTGACACGGCGACGGAGGTTGCGAGCTGGGACGCGGGCTTCGGCTACAGCGATTTCAAAAACTGCAGTGAGAAGCTGTACCTGACGCCCAAAGGCAACTGGTTCACGGTGGGCTCCGGTGGTCCGATGAGCCACTACGCTCGGCCATCCGGAAACAACAGCACAACAGGCTCCAACGACGTGTTCGTGACGTTGACAGCGGACGAGGCTCGTGAGTGGCTGGAGAGGCACGGCGAGACTGAAGAACTTGAAGAGCATTTTGCCGGTTCGATCGAAGACGCATGACGCATGAAATAAGTTCAATCAATACAAAGCACGACGCCCGCCCATCGCTAGATGTGGCGGGCGTTCTAGTTTGGAACCCGGCTCGCGGGCGACTAATCGGCCATAGTAAATATAAACGCTATTCGAGCTAGGCCGATGCATAGCAGTGCCCACGCTGTGTAGCATGCAATGCTCATCACTTTGTTGACTTGAGCAAAGTGCCGACGAGTTCTGCCAGTTTGTCGGGCGCGAAATTCACCCCGGCCGCTGCCCCCCACAGAACTGCTAATAGGGCCGCGCGCTGCGCCCAGCTGGTCAGTTCCTTCAAACTCGATTGGACTTCGTCCAGGTGTTCCGCCTGGACCTTCTGCACTTCCTTGATTTCGCGCACGTCTTGAGCGATCTGCATAGTCACATATTGCTGCAGCGAGGTATCTGTCATCCATCATGACACCACCCGAGGGGTGCCCCCCTGCGGCTTATCCACGTCGCACGGGGCGCGGTAAACAGTGTCTTGACCGCTTTGCAGCGTCGTCAACACCGAATTGTGCTCGGCAACCGCCCTTTGCATATTGCACGGGGCGGCCTTTGAGTTTGGAATCGGCTTAAATGATCGAACGGCACCATCAATTGACGGTGTTAGGATCGCGCTTGGCCCCGCGCAGGCCGCCAGAGCTAGACTTAGCGCGCACGCGCTCAGAGGTTTTAATAGCCGCATCGTTAGCCTTCATGGTTTCGACGCGCACTGACTCAGCACCTCTACTCTCAGCGGCTTTGATGCGCCGCCAGTCCCACGTTCCAACCATCGCGAGCATACCAAAAACCGCCGCGAATTTCAGCCCGTTGCCCGCAAAAAGCGAGACAAGTGGTGCAAGAAATATCATCCCGGCTTCCCCTCCTGCGCCGCTTTCACGCGCCTAGAGACGACATAAACCGCAGCCCCGATCCCGAGGCCAAGCGTCATCGATTTGACGTTCCCGCCCATTGACGCGAACGCGGTTTGAACCGGAGCTAGCTCGGTTAGTTTGGCCGTCCATTCCAACATTGCGGCCAAGGTCTGCTCTAGGTAAGCCATAACGCCAGCCGTTGCGCCGGCCACTGTGCCCCACACCGTGCCGGACTTGGCGATCGGAGCGGCCGGCGCAACCGGCACGAAAATAGGCGCGGGAGTTTTCGTACCGTCCGCCTTGTACACCTTCCGATCCAGTTCGATGTGCGGCGTGTCGCAAAAGCTCTTCCAGTCGCCGCCCCACTCGATCGCTATTTCCAGTTCGGCTGCCGCACGCTTGAAGATCGCAGCACAAGCCGCCATGTCCTCGTGGTCGTAGGAGACGCCGCCACCGGGCTCGGCAACCACGAAATCGACGGCGTGGCCGGTCAAGTGCCGGGATTTCATAGTTCTCGACTTGCCGGCCGCCACGAGCCTGGTCTGTTCCTCGGCGGTGCGCAATCCGCACGTGATGTGGAACCGCGCGCCAAGCTCATCAGCACGCCGAACCACAGCAGCAATGTCAGGGTGCACGCCTTCTAGGCATTTGAGAGAGCGAGGGGCGAGGGTCATGCGTCACCGGGTCTATAGCGGGGAGACGCGGGACGCGATGGAACGTCAAGGCCGTACTCGGAAAGGCTTTCGGCAAGTGCTGGGTCTTGAATGTCAACGCCGCCCAAAGCAGCGCCAGTAGCAGCTCCAGGACGACCGCGGTTAGCGGACAATAGGTCAGCGCTGTCACGCTTGGCAGGGTCGAATGCGGCGTTTACAGATCTGAGCTGGGCCGGGTCTTTAACCACCAAAATAGTGTTCCCACCAACACCTCCAGGTGTGGTATAGTTTTTTAGAACAACTGTGTCATAACCGCCGTCAAATAACGTCCTCAAGTTCGACGCTACTTCTAGGTTTTTTTCGGAGCCGTCCAATGTCACCGACACAACTTTTCCAAGCCGCGCACGCAGCGGCATTACGGACGCGTTCCCTCCTGATTTGTCAGATGCGATTTGCGCAAATTCGTTTGCTGCGCCGGGTGTTGGGCTTACGCTTACTCCCTGCGACCCCGCTCGACTCCCAGACACTTGACCTCCTTTTGAAAGGTCAAAATACGGAAAGTCACCAACCGTCCCGTGATAAAACGTAGAAGGATGATGTTCAACTGCAGCTCTCTTCATTCTCGCTGCATGCGACATATCGAGCGCTGCAGCATCAGGAACCAAAGACCCACCTGCACTCCCGACTACGTTCCGAGGCTTAGGCGCTGCATACCCTCCCATCATGGCGTTGCCCGCCACGTTCAGCGCTTCTCCAGCGCCTTCTTCGGATAGAGGATCAAATTCGCCGCGGTATACGCGAGCTGGAGCGGTCAGCGCTTGCCCCATGCCGGCCACAGCATCAATCGGAAATTGCGCCGTGCTCATCATCGCATTGCCCCACGACTGCCGGCCGCGGGCTCCGTCCTGATCAAAGCCCGGGATCAATCCGAGCGCCTTCTGGATCACGCCCGGCTGGCCACGCTGAGCGGCGAACGCCAGTAGCTCGGGCGACAGCGGCGCACCGTTCCAATCGTAGCCTAGTGGAAGCTGGGGAGGGTTTTCCGCGTACTGCTCTGCCATCATGGCGTTACCCATGCGCCTGCGCCGTTCTGGCGTGACGTATGAAAGCATGGGGTTAGGGTCGGCCATGGCTATTGGCCTTGATAGTAGTTCAGCATGTCGTTCACGGGGCCGGCTGCTGCACCGGCTGCAACCGGGATCGGTAGGGTATACCTAGCGGAGAACTTGGCAAATTCCGCTTGGGTTGGGAATTTCCCGTTTTGCTGATAAAAAGCATCAATCACATTGTTTATATTTCTACCGTTGACTTCCGCTTGTACCATCGCTGTGTCTGGCGCGTTACGTAGACCCCTCGCACCCTCAACGGCCCGATTGCTGATCTTGCTGGCACCAACCCCGGCCAACCCAGCCATCGCAATACGCGTGGCAAGGTCAGGGACCGGTATATCGAATCCAGCCGCCTTAACATTAGTCACGCCCGTCATTGAACCCATTGCCTTCTGGTACAGCGGACTGGTGGGATCCCCGCCCGAGCGATAGTAGTCGCCAAATGTCGGCGCAAACGCGCCAAGCTCAAATCCGGCGACGGCCGGCATTACCGTTCCAGCAGAACTTGGCCCCTTCTTGATCATGTCGTTTAGACGTGCCGTCAGTGCGCTTGCCTCTGCGGTGCGACCGGCTGCATTCGCGCTCGTAAGCCCGGCTGACATATCGTCCATCGATGAATTGTATCTGCCGACGGCGCGGCCCTTCATAGCCATAGACGCGCCTAGTCCTCCAGCAGCTAGCAACGCCTGCGCTCCGATCGTCGCAGACGGGTAAAGGTCTTTGGTCGACATCTCCGCACTGCGTTTGCGGACCGCAGCCGGGCTGTTTTCGTCTTCGTAGGCCTTGATGCGCCCATCCATGGCCGTAATCTGGGCAGTGGTTTGCGCCAACTGTTGCCCGTTTGCCTGATCCCAGTCCGCAACGGCCTGCAGTTTGGCTTGATAGTTCCGCCCCTTTCCTGACTGCGATTCAATGTTTGCGGCCTCTTCCAGCGCGCGCCGGTTGTTTTGCAGCTTGTCCGCTGTTTGCCTCAGTGCCGCCTGTTGTTGGGTCATCGACAGCATCTGCTGATCGTATGGCGTCTCTTGTCCGGCTTCAGTTGGCGTTGCTACTGTGGCACCTGCAAGAGTGCCGCCCGTTAGCATTGGGTTTAAGCGCGCCGCATTGACGATCGCGCCAGCTCCCTTCGCAGCTATCGGCGTTGCCAGCCCCCCGACCATGGCGGCGTCTGGATCAGCGGATTGTATATCTTTCATCCACTGGCCCGCCGCGGGGCTAACCATTCCAACTGCATAAGACGGAATTCCCATCGGGTCAGCCGCCCCCATGGCCGCGGCAGGAATGCGGCGTGTGGCCGCTTCGTTCCAACGCTCGCCTAGGCGTCCCTCGCCGGCAGGGTCTTGCACGGGAATATTTCCCGCTTGGCGCATTCGCGCTCGATCGCTGGGACGAACAGATTGCGCCGTCGAAACGATGTCGTTGTTGAACGGCTGGAATTGTCCGCCCGGCGTCATAACGCCATCGGGTATTCCGTCACCGTCCAGATCGACAAGCGCTTGCTGGTATTTTGCCAACGCAGATTCCCAGGGGGATTGCGGGCCGTCCACGATCATTGTGCCGGGGAGTTGCGGATTAGCCATGGTTCATTCCTCCTGTGGGCACATATTTCGCCGCGCGGTTGTATTGATCTGCCATCATGTCGTTGCTCATTGGCCGGGAGGACGGTTGAACAGATCGTTTTGACCGGTCTGGTTTGGCCGGACAGGACCGACACGAAGTGGCCCGGTTTGCGGCTGGTTTACCTGTTGTGTCGCTACTGCTGTTGAGGTGGCAGACTGCCGTGCGACGCTGGCCTGGTAGCGATCTAGTATGTCCTGGAATTGAGCTGATTTGGTCGGCCCTATGCGGGCGTCGATCTCACGGATAATAACGTCGAGTTCTGCGCGATCCGCCGTGAACAGCTTTCTTGCCAACGCCATAGCGGCATCAGCTCTAAACCCGCCCAATCGTTCAAGAGCCCCTTTCACTAAATTGAACCCGGCATCCGTCAGGCTACGAGACGATTTGATGGCGTCCTTTGCCGTTTTAATTGCCTCAATTGTATCGCCCATCTGATTGAACGCCTCGTCATCGACGGCGCGCTGCTGAGTTTTAGAGTTCCCAAATACCTCGTTGTTAGTGCGCGTTATGGTATTTTCGGTCTGGATGTTTCGCCCGAACCTCATTGCCTCATCTTGCGGGCCAACTTCCATCAGCAGCTCTTGAACGCTCGGCTTTTGAAATGTCTGCGTAACGTCTGCCCCGCGCTTTTGAGCAGCCATCAAGCGGTCCAGCGGATCGGCAAGGCCAATACGAAACATCTGTTGCTCGCCGGCCGACATGGCGCGGTACGCATCTCCGGATACCTCCGAGCCGTCCTTCAGTGCGTTGCGACCCATCTGCAGGGCGTCGCGCAGTTCCGACGTTGAACTAAACACATCGCGAGCGCCTTTGTAGAGCGGGCCGGCTGGTCCGATGTTCGCTTCTTCATCAACCGCTGCAAGCAGTTCCTTCTTAAAATCGTTTAGAACGCCGCCGAGTTTCTTATTGCGTCCGACCGGAGATTCCATCAGCCCCGAAATCTCTTCGTCAAGCAGTTCCTTGCCATCCTGGAAGCGTTTTAGGTCTTCAACCGTCCCGGCCCTTGTCTTAAAAATGTTGACGGCTTTTTCAATCCTTTTCGCGATAGGTTTCAACTGGCGCGGGTCGTTCGCAAGAGCCGACCACTTGTCGAGCACGGTATCCAGCACTGGAGCGATGTTGACGGTGCTTGCTGCGTCATAGGCGGCTGAATAGTTGGCCTGAGCTTGCTGTTTACGAATGTCGAACAGGTCTTGATCGACGCGATACGCCGAACGCGGCGGCACCTGAAGGTACCCGCGGACGTTTTCTTGCATCCGCTCATACATGCCGGCCGGCGGATCTATGGGAGATTTTTGTTCCATGAACTGCCGCGTTGGGATGCCGCTGTTTTCTGGCATGCCGTCGAGCGGCGTTATTCCGGTTTGGCGTCCCGCCACAAACCGTTGGCCATAGTTCGAGGCTTCTAGGTTCTGTCGCACGAGGGATCCAGCTATGCGCTGGTAACTTGGGTCGAGCTCGACGAGACCAAAAGCCGACCGTCCGCCGATCGCATCAATGTCAGATTGTTCTAATCGTGCGCCGAGTTGTCCCGGCTTGACACCAGCGGCCGCCGCCTGGTTGGCCAGATACTGATAGGCGGCAGCATCCGCCCCCGTGACGGGCGGTGTAGGATCGCCAGCCGCCAGCATGGGGTTGACGGCGGCACCTGCGGATTGAGGCTGCGGTTCCATTCCAGCAGGTGCGCTCGTCCTGTATCGTGCCAGCATAGGGCTTTGTGCGGCCCTTGAATAGGCTGCAGCTGCACCAAACGGCGCTAGGCCACCGGCGACAGCGCCGAGCACTTGTCCGGTCGGCGACAACGTCGGCCCCAGATCGAGGTCTTTAGCCAATTGCAGACCAATGCCCGCACCCGTCGCAGAAATCGCGTCCGTCGCCACGGCGGCACCGGGATTCGTGCGGTAGGCGTTGACGATATTCTGCCCAATCGCGCCGATCGTCGTCTTCGCGGCCGGTACGGCCTGACGTGCTTTCATCGCAATGCCAGCACCGGGAATGATGTTCCCGCCGAGGGCTTGGCCAATTGAATCGGCATAGCGGCCAGCGTCGGTCTGCGGTGTCGAATTCGGGCTGCTCATGAACTCGGATACGGCGTTGTTAAATTTGAAACGATCGCCCTGCCCAGGTTCTACAGTTCCCGGTGCTATCATGTTGATGGCATCGCCTGCCATATTGACCGCGCCGCCGACCATCTCGCCAGGAAGCGACATTGCAGCATTGATGCCGCGGTTGATACCGCGCACGCCTTGATTTGCAACGTCGACGGCTTGATTTGCAACGCCGGCTAGAAAACTCGGCTCGTTGGCTGCGTTGGCAGATGCGGCCAGCTTCGGCTGAGCGAACGAACGCCCCGCCGTGTTCTGCTGCACGTAGGATAGAACCTGATCCTCCGTGGCATCGTCCGGCGCATTGACTTCGTAAACGCCGCCATCCGGCCCGCTGATACGGAACTTTGCCATTATTGCACCTTCTGGATAGACCAGCCGCCACCTGATGCAGCCCCGCCCCCGGCTTTCTTTCTGGCAATATCGACAAGCGCCTTGATTTCTTTGCGAACATCCTTGATCGCCGCCAGATATTGCGACGTACCGACAGCGGCCTCCTGCAGACGAGAAATTGCGGCCGTAGCCGGTTTACCCTCGCCTTCCGAAATCGCGCCAGCACCGCGCAGGCTGTCATAGGCTTGCAAGAATACTTTGCCTTGGACCTGATCGATCTTGCTTTGCACGTCGCGAGCTGTCCCGGTGACGTTTGGCAACCGTCCCGTGTAAGCTCCCGTCATGCGCGGGTTTGCTGTGACGCCAGCCTCTACCGCGTCCAAGGCTTCGTTCATGAGCTGTGCGCGCATCTCTACGCCTGGAAGGTCGACGATTGCTTTTCCCTGGGATTGACCCTTTTCTTTTTCGATTTCTGCGCCGGCGATATTTTTCGTTACGCTGTTGATAAGATTGCCGAACTTATCTCTAAACTGGACCACGTCTGGCAAATTGACCGTGCTGACCGGCGGCAAGGCCGTGCCGCCGCCTGGTATTTCTAAATCTCGCGTCTGGCCGCTTGTGCTCGGCACGTAATAACCGATGCTTCCGTCTAGTTTCTTATACGCAATCGGGTTTAACCCGTACCTGTTAGCGTTCGTTTCCTGGACCTTCCGCCAATCGTCATAGCTGCCGGCATACCCTGCGGCGTAGCCCGGAGTCCCGTCTGGGTTCTTGATCGGAATCGGGTTCAAGGCGAATAGGTACTCCCGTATACTGTCCGTTTTGCCGATGTTTTGAGCGTTGGCATTGGATGCGTTGGCGCTTGCCCGACTGGCCTCGATCTGCGCCCGTGACTGATCGCGATTCAATTGCAGTTGCTCACTTGACCGAGCGTCCGCCGCCTTGTTCCTCTCATATTCGAGCTGTTGTGCTGCCATTTTGGCTTCGCCAAGAATCAAAGTAGGGCCTTGAACCCGGTCATAGTAGTTTGGCGTCACCCCCGAGAATGACGGGTCGCGTGCACGCATCCTTTCTTCGTAACCCTTCACAATCCCTGTCCATTTTGACCCATCTAGATCTTTGGCGGGGTCATAAAGCCTCGCTAAATTGCCAAAGGTTTCGACCACGTTCTTTTTCTGATCGTCCGAAAACTTCGCTTTATCCATTCCCAAACGCTCGCGCTGGAACCCTAGCTGGTCTTCCGCACGCTTGTTTTCAACGTCGCGCTGCTGCTGCTGCTGAAACCCCGAGACCGCGTTGTTGATCGGGGAGAAATCGAGCATCGCGTTCTGGCGTGCAAATCCGACGTAATCCGGGGTTTCTGGGATGCGAAAAGGTTGGGTCGCCATGGTTTGTGTCCTTATTCTCTCGACTGGCCCATCGGAAGCTCACCCGACGCCACCTGGGGCCCAAACATTCTGCTTACACCGCCCGCTAGATTGCCAAATGCGCTAATGCCCCCTGCCCCAGGGATCATTGCGCCGGCGATCATCCCGCCAATCTTGATCATGTTGTTTAGGCCCTGCTGCTTTGCCGCGTCTTGGCCCATGATCATTTTCGCGAGGTTCTGTCCTTCCTCAAGCTTTAACTGCGCCTGCTGTGTCGTGTCCTTTTGGGCGATGTTCTGGTTATTGGTCGCGGCGCTTCCGTAGAGGGTGGCCGCGTCCTTGCCCTGATTGATCGCTAGCTGACCGGTTCCGACTTGGTTTTGCGTGTAGAGATTTTTGAGGCTCTCCGCGTGGCGCTGTTCGTTTGCCGAATTCTGCGCCGCTTCCTGGCCGTAGTAGCCGGCGATCTGCCCCGCGCCCTGCATCTGGAATTGACCGAGCTGGCCGGTTGCCTGCTGTCCCTGCTGAGACTGGCCGGCGAGGCGGTTGAGATAGCTCTGATAATCCGCCGACATGATTTCATTCTGCGCCCGTGAGTCCGCGAGTTGGGCCCGCCCCGATCCGATAAAGCCAGATTGGTTCTGTTGTGCTGCTATGCGCTTGGAAGCCTGTTCTTCCCTAAACGCTCGGCCGGGGTCATTGCCCGCGAAATTCGCCGCCGCCGCCTTCGCCGCATCGGGCCCGTTGTAGCCGAGAAAATTGCCATACAGCGATTGCGCTTGAGCGCCGGCCTGCAGATAGGGATCGTAATTTTCTGAAATCTGCTGCATCGCGTTCTCGGTCGCACCACGCGCGCTGTTGAACCCGCTCGAGATGTCTCTACGCGCGTTCGTGCCGCCGGCGTTGAGCGCTTGGTGCGCGATCTGGGTTCCACCCGTGATATCGCCGCGGCCCTGATTATACCCGCCTTCCGAAGCAAATAACGATTTGTCTAGCCCCTGCTGATTGTAGCCAAGCGCTTCCTGCTTGCCCGCGGTGAAAGTTTGCGCAGCCTTGGAAATGCCGGCGGCGTTGGCGTCCGCGGCTTTGGTAACCGCTTTTTTAGTAGAAGCGCCCGTTAAGGTATCAAAAACTCCCATGTGTCACCCGCTCACGTAAATGCATGCGATCTGTGCGGTGTCCGCGGAAGTTGCAAACGTGCAACCCTCGCGAGCCCGCGCTACGGTGTAGCTTCTCAAGAAATCATCCGACTGGCGCATACCCTTACCCCGCATCGACGACGTGACGATAAGATCGCCGGCCGTGATATCGCCGCCCTCGCCGCACACGTTGATGCACCCTTCGCCAATCGAGTTGATGACGCAGAAATCATGCGAGGCTTTGAGGACATCCCATTGCTCATCCGTAAGAACGCCACCACTGCCCGTGCCGCGCAGGCCGAGCGCTGGGGTCAGCGTGTCGCCGTCCATGGCGTATCGATGCGTATAGGCCCCGACTGCCGGCTGGTTTGGAGCGCTCGATCTGGTTGCGTAGCAGATCACGTCATCGATCGCCTTAGCGACCACCGCACCGTCAACGATGATATCGCCGACCTCCGGTGTCTCGCTTTTGCTGAGCAAACCCGGGTGCGAGCCCGTGAACGGCGACCACGTTCCAGAAATGGCCAAACCCGCGTAGCTGCCATTGCCAGAAGACGCGCCAAGCACGGCGTGACCGCCGGAACTGTTGCGATACGATCCGGCGTAATGCTGTCCCGCACTTGCTGTGGTCTGATCTGCCTGGACCGTATAGCCGCCGGTCGTTGCGCAGATCAGCGCGCCGCCAGCGGCTGATGTGTTGGTAAACTGCGCAGGGTACCATGCTGCACTCGGGCTAGTGCACGCGATGAATGCCCCGTTAGTTATGACGTTTGCACCGATCGAGGCAATAAGCGTCCCCCCGACATAGCAACGCAGCTCGTTTGAAGCGTTTGTGATTTGAACACGGGTCGTCGTGGTGTTGGTTTGCAGCGCCCCGAATGTGCCATCGAGCACATCGATGTTGGCCGCGTCGATCTTGTCCACCGTGATCGCATTGGCTGCTATAGCGTCCGCCGTAATCGCACCCGTAGCCAGCGTCCGCGATGTAATCGCGCCATCGACGAGCAGCTCGCCCCGAGCAATCCCGTTGACAAAATCCAGTATCTTGACGAGCCAAGGATACCAAACCGACGTGACGTTGCGGTAACGATCGACGAACGGATGGTGAGCGCCTGGGATGGCTTGCGTAAGTTCCGCCGTCATGTCGCGTCAACCCTCGTATCGACACCGATTTGCAGGATACCTTTCGGGGAGGCCGTCAACGATACGCCTGGGATGCAATCGACGTACAAAGTGTCCGAGGTCGTGCGGTTCGGCCATCCGTGCAAAGTCGGCGGGATGATCGACATTGCTACGCCGTTCGCTCCCTCGACGAGGGCGTTTGTGATGGTCAATTCCACTAGCATGCCGTCCTCGCCGGACTGGCCCAGCCAAGGGAATTTCTGCCGCGTCTTGCGCGCCGCACTGCCGCCAATCGCCTTGGTTCTAGCGCTGCTCCAGGTCGTGCCGTTGTCGCGGGATTTACGCAGCTCCAGTTCACTCGCTGATGCCGGGGTTTGCGAGGCTGATCGCTGATATATCAGGGCCGACGTGTAGTCCCCGAAAATCGTGGCGCCGTTGAACTCGCAGGCATCCACGATGCGCGAAAACGACAAGCCAGAGCCCTTGCGTTGGTGCCAAAACGACGTTTTGCAGTTGAACTCATAGGTGAACGTCGCCGCATCAGTGATGCAATAGAACGTCACGCCCTGAGTGGCGTAGCTGTAGGCTCGGAGATTGGCCTTGGTTGCAGCGCGGATCGCGGCGTCGATCTCGTGTGTGCTGATTTTCTTGGCGTCATAGCCGCCCATCAGCATCACGCCGATATATGACCCATCAGGCCCTGAAGCGGGCCAGATCACGGTGTCGCTAGTCACGCCATCAGTGACACCCACGAGCGGCACGACCGCGGGAGCGGCATAGGCACCGATCGCTGTCACGTGCACGCGCTGAAATGGAAAATCGATGTTGCCGACATTTTGCCAGAACTCGGTTGATTTCGGCCCCATCAGCACGAGATCACGGCCACGAACGACGCCGCGGGTTAATCCGTCCGCGTAGGTCGAGGCCTTGGCAAAATCGAGCTCGTCGATAGTGGTCGCATCGATGCCCGACGCGTAGAACTCGCCGTCCGACTTCGTGAACACGAAATGGCCGTCGAGCTGGCACACAGAGTTAAACAGCGCTTGATCCACACCACCCGCATAGGTTGGCGTGGTGACTGACGTGCCGCTGATGAGCCGCGTTAGCCCGTCGCTCGTCACCATTGCGATATCGGGCGTGGCGGCCCGGTTGCGTGCAAAATACGCATAGCCCGAGGTCGCCACCGCTGTTCGGTTTGTCGCGGTGCCGCCGGTGGTCACGCTGTACAAGTTGCCACCGCTCATCACCCAGAGCAGCGTATCGTCGAGGTTAATCATCCCGCGCGTTACGCCGCCGCTCGTCAGCGTCGAGAAGCTGGACCACCCATCGCACGCAAACACGGGGTACCTGACTTTGGCATCGACGCCGGCGTCGTCACCATAACAATTTACGAGTTTGGCAGAACCGGCTGCGGTATCGCGCTGAACATTTGATCTCAGACCAAGCTGCACTTGCGAATATGCCATCAGAAATAAACCGCTTGGGTGGGGAGTTTGCTTGCCTGCACCTGCGTATGCTTACGCAGCCGCTTTTCAATCATCGAACGCTGTGCGTCTTTCTCCGCTGGCGCGATGGTGCGCCCGAACGCCGGCCCGACTTCAAGCACGAGCATATCCTTCAAGATCAGGAACACCGGCGCCGGAATCTCCGCATACGGCCAGTAAATCAGCTCCGTCCCGTGCGAGGCGAGTTCCTCCCACAGTTGGGTATATGTATCGGTAACGTACGTCCGGTGGTCGGTTTCCGGCGTTTCCGTCGCGTCGACGACAGCGAGCGAGCGAAGAACCGCGTCAGCGAGTTGCGTGGTGGTGTAGCTCATCGGCCGTAATCCGTTGGCGGGTCATCATAAAACACGGAACTCTGTACGATGAACGAGCCTTCGATCGCTCTTTTCGTTCCAACTCCAGTTGCTTCCCAGCGGTAGCGCCAGCGGCCGGATTCGTCCGGGGTTACTTCGACGTAGTAATCCCCGGTGCTTTCCTTATCCACTTCCGCCGCGACATACGAATAGGTGGTTACGTTCCCGCTGGGGCTGTACGTCTTGAGGATCACATCGGTTGACGGATCGAGATCTGTCCCGTCAGTGTTCTGCCAATTAATTGCTAGCCGTTGCGTGTCGTTGACGTAGATCCGTCCAGGATAGAGCGCCATTTATGCAGCCCTTGCGTTAATGGTTCCACCGACGCGGGCAAACCCTCGGATCCGCTTTCGCACGCGCAAAAACGCCACGTCCTGGCCGGTGATGACGTAAGATCCAACGACCGCGGGCATGGTGATGGCGCCGATCGCCGCCCTGCCTGTTATCGTGTACGTGCCAACCGCCGCCGTGAGAGCGCGCGTGAACCGTTGCCCTGCAGCAAACCCGGTTAGCGTGTAACTGCCGGTCGCGGCAGACATCGAGATGCCGCGGCGAAGCGCGACATCGTAGCCGGTCGTCGAATACGTGACCGCCGGGGCTGACACCGATTCCGACGCGCTGCCGCCGATCGCCAGCTGTCCGAGGGAGGCAAACAGAATATGCGAATAGACGGTCGAGGCTTCGCGGGTATTCGGGCTGGCCGTCAGCGTTCGATCTGCGCGCGGGACCGCAGCTTGGCCGCTGACGGCGTAGGCGCCCGCATAGGCAGCAAGGCGGCGATCCCGGCTGAATGTTATATCCTGGCCGGTGAGCGTATAGCTGCCGGTTGCTGCCGTTAGGGCGCGGCTGATGCGCAGCGTAACTGCTTGGCCGGATAGCGTGTACGTGCCGAGATCGCCCGTCAGCGTAAAAGCGCCGGTCGTGAATGACCCGAGCTCGCCTATCGCGAGTTCGCCAATCGCGCCAAGCCGGCTCATGCTGCGCCCTTAAGCTTCGACGTCGCCTCACGGATCAACGCGGTCTGAAACCCTTCAATCGAGGCAATGCGCTCTTCGTAGCCCTGCACCGTGGCAAGTATCGTATCGATCGCCGTGCGGACCTCGGTCGGCAGCGTTTCGTTTTTCTGCAAACGCATCTCCAGAGCAGCTGCCGTCAGGCGTGCCGCCATGTCGAGCGCTTGCGCGTCACGATGGCCAGCGGGCATTGGCTGCAAAATCGCTGGGGATGGGGATCATGTCCTTGATCGTGCGACCGGTTAGGATATGGCCGCTTTTCCACTGTGCTGCTGCTTGAGCAAACGCAAAGCAGGTCTGAGCATCCATGGTCACGGTCGAATTGTCAGCACAGATCCACGTAAAATCGCGATCCGGGTTGGCCCATCGCAAGTTTCCATGCTGTGCACCGTTTATGATCGCGGCGAGTGCTAGCGTACCAGCGCCGACGACGTTGACCGTGCTTTCGCCGCCAAAGTCGTACACCTTCCCAGCAAATGAGAACGTGGCCAGGCGGCGATCACGCTCGGCGGTAACGGCGGCTTTCTGCTCTTCGTCGGACCGGTTGGCGAGGCGGCGCTGGCGGAGCAAACGATGTTCTTCAACCACGTCGTCGATAGCCACGAACTGCAAAGCACTCGGGTTGGCGTCTGGGCCTTCATCGACCGGAACCCACTTCCATCCCTGACGAGTTTGCACGTTGGGATCGATGCGGGATGCGGGCTCGACCCGCACCACGGTATTGCCAGGGCCGATCAGGGCGTATTGGTCAGGCACGGGTTCCCTCCGGGATCTCTAGGAGCGGGTATCGGCTCATGAGCATGTTGGCTTGGACTGGTGTGATCTCTTGTGGGGCGATGTCGTCGAGGCCGTCGCCGTCGCGAATGGCGTGAATGCAGCACAGCAGGCAATCGTCGGATTTGGCTTCAAACTCATGCACGATGCCCTTTGGCGTGACGATCAGCGCAGGCGCGGAATAGTATCGCTCCGGTTTGATGTCGGTATGAGGCCGGTCCGTTGCGCCTTGTTCTGGCGTGTAGCCGGACATCCGCATCAGAACCGTGCCTTTGGCCAGAAGCGTGATGTGGTCGAACACGTGGGCGTGCCCCGCGTGAACGTCTCCCGTCTTAGGAAGTGCGAACATCCGCACAAACACATTGTCCACGATCTCGATAACCGTATTCAAGTCGGCCACCCTTCATGCGTGTTAATCTGATCGAGGTCTTGCATCGTCTGAGCGTCGGCGATGCGACGGCTTAGAGCTGCCTCGTGTGCAAACAAACGCCGTAAATATAGGTCAATGTGATCGGCGAGGGCTTCGAGTTCTGGCCCGGTCAAATCGAGATATGGTGCAAGTTCGCCGCGCGTTATGGATGCGTCGCCGCTTATCGGCAGCGTTTTTAGGCTGACCCGGTAGTTTGGATCACGCCTAGAACGCTCGAGGAAAAACGCCAGCGTTCCGAGATCAACGGTGAGCTGATACGACTTAAAGAACACACGCTGCGATGCATGCCACCGTGCGTTGGCGATGGCATGCATGATGGATGATTTGCGCGAGGTAATCATGCCCATGTCAATTTGACATATCCGGAACCGCCAGCGTTATTCCCATAACCTCCGCCTCCGCCGTAGCTGCTTCCTGCAACGCCACTGTTTCCACCGTTGCCGCCTGGACTTCCTCCAGATGATCCACCAGTACTGCTGCTAGCGCTTGAACCATTACCCGATGGCCCTGCCGCGCCGCCGCCGCCGCCGCCTCCCGTGCCGCCGCCGCCTTCATACTTAGTGCCACCTGTCCCGCCCGTCGAGCCACCAGCCGTAGAATTACCATCCGCGCCACCGTTGGCAGAGCATATAACAGTTCCGCCCGATGTGTTTTCTTTTGCTTCCGCAGCTCCCGCATTTGATGCTGGAATTACGAGGTAGACATCAGACAACCCTGTTACGGAATAGGCTAGTCGCTTGCTGTAGGCTCCGCCTCCGCCGCCGCCGCCTTTCCCGCCGACCGTGCCTCGCCCTCCCGCACCGATACACTCGACCGTAACTGACGTCGCCCCCAACGGTTTTGCAATCGTCTGCGTTCCAGGCGTCGTGTACTCCGTGGAATACCCGACAAAGCCGGATGCACCCGCCCCGAACCCTATCAGTTGTGTTGCTAGAAAGCTCATGCGTCGTTCGCCGCGTCTGTTGTGACGTAAAGAGTCACGCCGTGAAGACGTGCATCGACGGCCATGGTGTCTGAACCGTCAGACGGTATTCGCTTGACCTGAAAAACAACCCAATCTTGGGCCGCTGGCGTGCCGCCAATGGTAATGGCTGGTGTTGCTCCGGTTACATACACGTCGTTCGTTGTGCCGCCCGTGTCAGCGATCTGCTGAGCGGTTCCGAATGCGGTGTCGCCTGCGTCGTCATCCGAAAGCGCGATTCCCTCAAGAGCCCACACCACGCCGAAATTGGTCGTGGTCGAAGCGTGCGACCACGTGAACACCGCGGTAATCGTGCTCTCGTTCCAGCTCTTCGGCATGCGGATCGAGAACTGCGCGAACTCTTGCGTGCTCGTGTCGAAATCCAGCGTCTTCAACATCACCTTGTTCGTTGTCGTCTCGACGGTTCCACTCGCCGCGCCATTTGTCGTGCGCGCGGTCATAGCCCCAGACGGGACATAGATCGT
>Ga0181355_1000228_pt1 | contig 23147 bp, 35 predicted proteins | sample Fa13VDMM15DN_FD_130099 | JGI IMG/M metagenome (GOLD analysis project Ga0181355, IMG submission 130099) | Freshwater viral communities from Lake Michigan, USA - Fa13.VD.MM15.D.N | ecosystem: Environmental > Aquatic > Freshwater > Lake | place: USA: Michigan | collected 2013-09-23 | reverse complement strand
GCACAACACACAGGTGACTGGAACCAGTTTATCAGTAACTAAATCTGATGATGTTACAGTTCTTGGTACTAGAACTGTTACTACAGATGAACAAGCGAAACCGATTGTAGGTATAAATAGTGATTAACGGAGGGTTCCAAAATCACTTACATTTAATGTATGGCTTGCCTAACGGCTGGCTCTATCCAGTTACAGATACTTCCGATGTTTTAAGCAAACGGAAACAACGCAAACGTAAAACGGAACAAGAATTATTAGAAGAATACTTAGCGGCTCAAATACTGGCAGGACGACAAGCCGAAGCATTAGCAGCCAAGCAAACAGCAGAAAAAGCATTAGCTAATGCAAAATTAGAAGCTGAAGAAAAAACAAAACGTGTGCGGTTATTTATGTTGTTTATGTTAATGGACGATTGATGAGCAAATATAAACTATTTCAATATTGTCACAGTGCTGGCAAAGTAGTACCTATTGAAGAAGTCAAGCGAGAATACCAATCTAATGCACGAGACCTGTTTATACAGGATGAGATGCCACCAACTCGCAATCCCCTTAATCCTAAAGAGATTTATACCAGTAAATCAAAGCTTAGAGCGGCTTATAGGGCTGCTGGAGCTGTTGAGGTCGGAGACGCTTATGATCGTGGGTACAGTCCTGAAAAGGAACGTAATACCGCAGATAAGACCGTTTCCGCTTTTATTAACCAAGTAAGAGAGAGGTTAAACCATGGAAGATAATGCAGTAGAAAGCACCGAAGTCTCCGCAAAGATTAACTTACGAGATACCCTACGTCAGCAGCTTCAAGACAAGTCCGAAACACAGGTACAATCCGAACCAGCTAAAGAAACAGAAAGTGAAAGCCAGGAACCAACAGAGGCGCAAGAAGAAACCCCTGTAGCGGCGGTTGAACCTGAGCGACCTTTGCTGGTGGCTCCCGCTGACATGAATGCTGTCGAAAAGGATGCTTTCCTTAACCCTACCCCTGCTAATGCTCATATTCTGCAACAGTACCTTAATAGACGTGCCTACGAGACTAAAACACAGTACGACCGTAGGATGCAGGAGGTCAACCAGCTTCGTGAGCAGACCAAAAGCTACTATGATGCCATTAAGCAGTACGAGGACGAGTACGCCAAGGCTGGCATAAGCATAACCGATGTCACCAAGCGAGCTATTGCCTGGGACAAGGCTATGCAAGCTAATCCAGTTGAGACAGCCAGAGAATGGCTTGAGTCTTATGGGCTGACTATGGACGAGCTAATGCAAGCTCCACAGCAGCAACAGCAAGCCAATTACCTAACCAGGGAAGAAGCTGAAAGATTAGCTGAGGACCGTTATAAAGCCTTGCAGGGCGAGCAAGAAAAAAAGGCGCTTGAATACTACAACCAACAGATTGTAAACTCCTTTATGAGTGCAAAGCCTCTATTTAGAGACCCAGAAACAGCTTCGCAGTTAGAAGCTGAAATGACTCCAGTAGTGCAAGCACTCAACGGTACGGGTCGTTACAGCTCCGCACAGGAGGTCCTTGAGACGGCGTACAATTATGTGGTTAATGGCAATCCGACCTTTTCCCGTTTGCAGTCTAAAATAACGGCAGGTCAGGTAGTCCAACAGCAGCAAGCGACCACTCAAAAAGCAAAGCAAGCTGCAAAGTCAATTACTGGCTCCGCTGGCAGTGGAACCCCCAGAGTACAAATAAAAGATATTCGGGATAACCTTGCCAAGCGCTTCAGTGGAGAATGAGCCTTGAGGTTATCCCACAAACTATAAGGGATAACTAAAATGGCTAATTTAGAAGAGGCAGTAGTAGCAACCCTTTTCGACCAGTCGGATTCTATTGCGGATGAGGTATTGCACCACAACCCGCTTCTTTCCACGCTGGACGAGCAGGGACTAATTCGTAAGATTTCTGGTGGTTATGAGCTTCGTAAGCCCATTATGTACAATGATGCGGCTGTTGGAGGTTTCTACCAGGGTTATGATTCTTTCGACCTTTCGGCGATTGATGACCTGACAGCGTTCCGTTTTGCTATCAAGCAGGTTTATGAGCCTGTTGCAATGAACGGACGTGAGCGTCGTGCTAACCGTGATGAGGCGCAGCTCCTTGACTTGGCTGAAGCTAAGATGAAGGCAGCTATCGCTCGTTTGAAGAACACTGTATCCACCTCGCTTCGTGGCGATGGAACGGCTTTCGGTGGTCTTGAGTTCGACGGTGTTAAGAAGGCAGTTTCGACTTCGCCTTCTTCTGGCACATACGGAGGAATCGACCGCACATCCAACACTTGGGCTAGAAACTACGCCACAAACGTAACGCTTTCTGCTTCAAACGTTCAGGAGACCATTACGGACGTTATCAGCCGTCTCACACGAGGCGATGAGGCTCCAGATTTGGGACTCATGGATCGTACGGCTTGGAAGTATCTTCATAGCTCGCTCACGGCTATTCAGCGTATTCAGCTTCCTACAAAGAAGGCTGTAGCTGGTTTCCGTGTACTTGCTTATGACGGATGCGACTTCGTATTTGATGGTGGATTTGGAAGCTCAGTTCTTGAGACCAACTCATGCCGATTGCTCAATACCAAGTATTGGACATTCGACATGGTTCGAGGCGCTGACTTCAAGCCACTAGCACCAACAATGGATCGTCCAGTTGACCAGGATGCTTTCTTCACCGTAATTCTCGTTGAAGGAAACCTATGCTGTGCAGCTCCTGCGCTCCAGGGTGTTATTTACGCTTAATTTGGAGGGCTAGAAAATGTCACAGAGTGCATCATTCGGAGTTAATTACAAGAAAACCTTTACAGGCACAGAGTCGCCAGTACCAGCATCGCTGATGACTGTAGGCTCGCTTACAGAGGGTGAGTTTGTATTCGTTCAAGCTGATGGAGCTATCGACCAGTACGGTTTCGTTAAAATCGAAGCTGATGGTCAGGCTGCTATGCTTACAACTACAAACGCTGGTTCTCAGGGACTTTTGGTTGGCGTAGCTCAGGTAGCTGCTGCCGACAACGAGTACCTCTGGGTATGGGTAGGCGGTCTTAACGGCGGCGGAAGTGGATCGGGTATCAAGGGCAAGCTTGCAGCGTCGTATGCTGCTAAGGCTAACCTTTTTACTACGGCTACAGCTGGTGTTGCTGACGATGCTTCTACAACTAAGATTTCTTATGTTGTAGGACTTACCACTAACACGGGAGCAGCTGCTGTAGAGCTGTTCTCAGTAGGTCACCTCAAGGTGAACTAATAAAACGGGGGGTAGCAATACCCCCCAATTTTGTGAGGGTTTATGCCATCGGTAACCAGTCTTATTGGTCTTGGTATGCCACCTGAGCATGCAGTTCAGATTTGCGACGGAGTTCAACCTTCCGTTGTAGATGCGACTGCTGCTGGTGTTCGTACCAAGCAAGCTATTAACAACGTAAACGATACAACGCCAACGGCTGCTGAGTTGACCACCTCTTTTGGTGCGCCAGCTACAGTAGGAAGTGGATTTGTAGGTATTGTAAAAGATAACGATGCCGACACTAACTGCTTTGTTGTAGTTAGTAACGGAACGTCATTCTTCTACTTGAAGTTTACAAAAGCTACATAGCTTTAAGGGGGGAGTAATCCCCCCAATTTATTAGGTGATTTATGACCGCATACGCAGGTAACACAGTTACAACTACTCCTACAATCAATACGGCATCGAGCACCACAGTAGCGGCTGCTAACGGCTTTAGAAAATGCCTTATTATACAGAACAACTCGGCTGCTAACATTGCTATAGGTCTTGAAGGGCAAGCTCTTACAGGCATAGCTGCTACAGCCACTAACAAATGCTACGTGCTTCCTAGTACGGCAGGCAGCAATGTTTTGCGATTTACAGAAGGATTTATACCAGCGGGAGCGATAACGGCGTACCAGACATCTGGCAGCTCTATCAATACCTTGGTCGTTATAGAGGGCTAGTGCTATAAGTAGGTAGGCAATAACGCCTATTTACGGAGATTACGGTATGGCACACATAGACTGGCAGGGCATCATGAATGGGCAGCAAACGCCCAAGAAGCGATACTCTGGCGCTAATGTCCGTTTCTTTAATGCCTACAACGAGAATGAGGAAAAATCCCTAAAGGAAGGGCGTCCGATATTTGATGAGATTCCATCTATCAGTATTCAATTCCCAGGCATGGATGAAACGGTTAGACGTATTGAGCCGCAGGATATTCGAGATTACCCAGATAAGTATGCTGCGTTTAAGGCTGGTTCAGAACCAGTAACAGAGGGTACGCCACTATCTGAGTGGGCAATGATGTCAGGCTCCGCTATGCGAGAGCTTCAGTACCTTGGATTCAAAACAGTAGAGCAACTAGCTAATGCTTCCGATGAGGCAAAACGCAAACTAGGCACTTTAGGCAAGTTTGCAAAGTTAGCTCAAGATTGGCTGGCAGCCGCTAAGTCGGACCAGAACGAGGTTGTTAAGCTCAAGCAGTTGCTTGAGAAAGAGCAAGCTCGCACAGCTAAACTTGAGGAGAAGTTGGAGCTTTTCATGCAGCGTGTCGAAGCCAATGAAGGTACAGACTTACGCTCACATCGAAGGGAGGTGATCCAATCTACTGAAGTTGTGGACGAACTCGATGATGTTGATGAAACCGATGAACCAGTGAAGCGTAGGGGTCGACCGAGAAAAGTATGAGCATAGCCACGGTTATACAAAATGTTGCAAATGAGGCTGGTTACACTGTTGAGTCGAATATATTTTCGTCGACTGAAACGACTACTAAGCAGCTTCTGGCTATAGCGCAACGTATTAACCGTGACATATTTGAGGCGTATCCGTGGCAGAAGTGTTACGCTTCTGGTTCCATAACGCTGGTATCTGGGCAAGCCACGTATGCCCTGCCAGCGGCTTTTTCCCATTACCAGTACGAAACCTTCTGGAATCAAAGCACTCGTTGGAGAATCCTTGGCCCAATGAGCGAGCAAGAGTTTGCTGAGATTGAAGGCTTTGGACTTTACCCTACTATTTATCAGCGCTTTCAGATTCGAGGGATGAGCAACAATGAGTTGTTAATTAGTCCAACGCCAGGCGCTCAAAACAATGGCAACATAGTCATATTTGAGTACATTGCAGACAGAAGCGTTGTTCCTAAGACTTGGACAGCTTCTACTGCCTTTGCTGCTAATGCCTACTGTTTTTATAACGGCAACTACTACCAGACTACAGCAGGTGGCACTACAGGCGCTACAGCACCTACGCATACTAGTGGGAGCGTGTCTGATGGCGGTGTAACCTGGACGTATTACAACGGTGCTTATAGTGAGTTTCTAGCTGATACAGACAAGAGCATATTTCAAGAGAAGTTGCTTGAGCAGGGCGTATTAGAACGCTTTGCTGAGATTCACGGGCTAGACAGTATTCGACCTAAGTTTGATCAACAGTTGCATGAAGAGTTTAGTCGTTCGGCAGCAGGTAAGATTATTTGGGCTGGTGGGGCTAATAGACCTCTTCAGTATGCAAGAAATGGCGTAGCAGTGTTTGGTACTTGGATCTAACTATGGCAATGAATCAACAAGGATTCCATCCTGAAGCACCAGAGTTTGCTAAGAGCAGACCAGATGCTTACTATGCTTGGCTAACCAGTAATGGCTTTCCGCATCAGGTAGCTTACGACCAAACCACTTCCATATTTGGTGCGCCTAAGACTCCAGAGCAGATACAAAAAGAGCAAGCAGCAGCAGCTCAAAGATCGGGATTGGCTCAGACTGGAGGCATGGTTGGTGGTGCTATTCTTGCTAATCAAGCCATTCAAGGGTTTCCAGCTTTAAGTGGAATGTTTGGTAAAGGCAGTGCCGCTGTTGCACAGCCAACTCTACTTGGTGGATCTAATATACTTGGTGGCGCTACTGGTATCGGTAGTGGTGGAACGGCAGCAACAGAAGTTGCTACAACAGGGGCTACCACAGCTGGAACAACAACCGCCGGTACTTCTACACTTGGTTCAATCGGCTCGGTAGCTTTACCAGTAGCCGCTACAGCAGCAGTTTTGAGTAACGCCTGGGAAACCGGCATGAAAGATATTGTGCGTGGTCGTGGAGACAGAGCTGATTGGACTAATCAGGGTATAAACATACTTACTGGTGGCGTACCAAATATAGCTCTTCGATTACTTGGCAAACGCTCCATTGGCGCAATAATGAAATCTGGAAAATCGGGGGCTCAACAACTAAGAGATAGTTTTCGTGGTGATTTACGAGAAGCAGGTGTTGCAACTAAACTTGACGGCTCGGATCATGTAACGCTTGCTGATGGATCTAAGTTTAATATCGGTCTTGATGGAAAAACTAAGTACAAAAATGCCGATGAAAAAACTACTCGCAATGCTTGGGACGTCGACATGGAGAATCCATTGGCAAAGCTTGCTACTGATAAGCTTGACCCAATGATCCGTAACATATACGGAGCAGATGATCCTAAGCGTAAGTTCTTTCCAGGTCAGTACACTGGAATGTTGGTAAACGCTGTAACTTCAAACGCTAAAAATGAGCAGGATGTTCTTGCTAACATCGAAGCAGTATTAGGCAAGTCAAAGTTTGCTAAAGAGGCTGGGGTAGGTGTTACACCACCGCCTCCACCACGTCCGCCAAAGGGTGAAGTGGTACGTGTATCACCTGGAATGTATATGAACGATAAGGGGCATATCCAGGCAGCTAAAAGTGTAAGACAAGCGTTAAACATGAATTATAAGCAAAGCAAGGAAAAGAAATGAAAGGCGAAAAACTCAAAGGCGCATTGAGCAGAGGACCAAAAGAGAAAGCTATGGAGCGTCTTTCGCCTGGCGTTTACCGTGGCAGTAAAGGCGGTCTTGTTGGACAGGGTGGTCAAGCTATTCGTAGGCAACCACAGCCACAGGCACCCCAAGCTGTAGCTGATGCTGCTAGCGGCATGAGGCAGCCAGGACCATTACCAACGCAAGCATCACCAGAGCAAGTGGGACAGATGATAGCTGGACAGCCTATGTATCAATTTCAAATGCCGCAGCCATCAGCAAACATGGGAGGAAAGTATCGCTTGAGTCCTGGTGTATACGGCACTCGTGAGCAAGCTATGCAGCAAATGGATCAGCGAGGTCCAGGACTACAAAATGGACTTGGGCAGCAAGGTTATATGCCACCAATAGATTGGAATCAAATGGTTAATTATCCAGCTAGTATGCCACAACAGCCGCAACAGCAGCAGCAAATGCCAACAAGACAACAAATGCTTAGGAAGTACTAATGCCATTTCAGGGATTCACAATGTCACCTCCATACGGAGGGTTAGATTTAGTAAGTCCGATAGACAATATGGATCCAGCCTTTGCGCTGGAACTTGTAAACGTGTTCCCTGGAGCTGGTGCGCCTACAGTTCGCCTTGGCTATGAAAAGTTTGCTGATGTTGGTACTAGCACTCCAATTAAGTTACTAGCGCCAATTAACCTTAAAGACGGCAGTACTCAACTTATAGCTTGCAGCAATAGCAAGATTTACAAGATTACTACTGCTGGTGTTTCTAGCGATATAACTGGTAGCACTACGCCAACAACAGGTGATTGGCAGTACATAACGTTTGCTAACAATCTGTACCTTTGTAACGGTACTAACAATGCTCAAGTTTACACAGGCACAGGTACTTGCTCTGATATTACCTTTACTGGTGTTAGTAAAAACTTGCTTGTTAACGTAACGGCGCATAAAGAGCGTTTGTACTTTGTTGAGGCTAATACAGCTAAGGTTTGGTATGGAGGTTTGCAAGTTACTGGTACAGGTGGCACTCCTGCTCTTACTGCTTTTGATTTTCAGTACGTTTTTACTCGTGGCGGGTTTCTTGTTGCGATTGGTAGTTACAGCAATAGTGCCAATGTAGCGGCACAAGATTACTTCTGGGCACTTAGTTCAGAAGGCGAAATAGTTTTTTACACTGGTACTTATGCTGGCGACCCTACGACATGGGGACTTGTTGGGCGGTACATAATTGGTAAGCCGTTAGGTTATAGAGCCCATGTGCGAGTTAATAATGAAGTCTGGATTATTACAGAGCAGGGCATAGTTCCAATCTCTGCTTTATTTTCAAGCGACCCAGAACAAGCGTTAAACGCTATCAGTCAGAAAGTAAATCCATTTATATCTGAGTACGCTGTTACGACGTCTTTTGATCATCAATGGTCTGGCTTTTTTTGGCCGCAAGGTAGAAGAGTTTATATCAATATTCCAACGTCAGGCTTAGGTTGTAAGTTTCTAGTGTATTCAATCGACACTAAAGGTTGGACTGTTTTTGAGATGTTCAGCGATGAGGATTGCCTAGCAGCGACGGTCTTTAACAAGCGTCCATTTTATGGCTCATCCACTGGCATTGTATGGGAGGGTGAGTCTGGGCAAGCCGACGCTGTAACAACTACAGCAAGTCAGCCAATCAGATTTAGTGGTCGCACCGCATTTAGCTTTTATGGCTCACGAGGTAATTACAAAGCATTTAAGGATATTCGCCCAATACTAAAAACAAAACGTGGCGTTACTCTTAACCTTGGCTTAGATGTTGATTTTAAGAGAGCACCAACAGTTACGACTGTTACTACACCATCAGGAGTGTTCACGCCGTGGGGCAGTCCTTGGTTTAGTCCTTGGTCAGCAGACATTGAATACATCTTTGATAGATATGCTGTTAAGGGGCAAGGGCATTGTGCCGCTGTCAGATTTGGTGGTTCAGTCAAAAATACAACTATGCAAATCCTTGGTTTTGAGGTGAGATTTGATTTAGGCGGACAGGTATAATTATGGCATCAGCATTAGGAAAAGACCCAACAAAGAAAGATAATGCTCCGTTTGATGTAGCACGAGCACAACGACGTGTTGATTACTTAAAGCGTGTTAGACCTAACGACCCGCAGATCAAGAAGCTACAAGGTGGCATTAAGAAAGCTGGTGGAGTACAAGCGCCAGCTCCGGCTCCAACAGGACCAACTTCATTTGCTGACATGACAAGAGAGCAGCAGGTAGAGCAAGGCTTTGAGGCTGGTGGACAAGCTTATGGTGACATCGTTAATCGCTTCCGTGGGTTTGATCCTTACCAGATGCAATCTCAGTATCAGCCTGGATTTCAAACCGAAATGGACAAGGCAAGGCAGAACGTATTGGGTACGTTTGAAAGACGTAACCAGGAAGAGTTTCAGCGTCAACAAGAGGACGTACAGCGCCAGATTGCAGAGCGTGGATTAGATCCAGCTTCCCCAGCAGCACAGGCACTTTACAAACAAACCAATGTTCGCCAAGACCTTGCACGACAAGAGGCTATGAGTGCCGCTGAGACTGCTGCGTACGGCATACAGGAGCAAGGCTTTGGACAGGCTTATAAAACTGCTATGGCACCTTATGAGCAATTCCAAGCAATTCAGGCTCCGTATGTTGCTGGCGTTGGCGCTCAGTATCAAGGAGAGCAACTTACTCAACAGCAGCAGTTTGCTAAGGAACTTGCAGCACTAGAGAACAAATACAAGTTACAGCAGATGAGAGCTATGCCTCGTGGCGGTGGCGGTGGTGGACAGCCTGGACCTACTCTTTATGAGCGTATGCAAGCAGAAACTTTAGGACAAGGATACGGACAGCAGCAACCTAATCCGTGGGCAAATGTTGCTCAGGGAGTTGCACAAGGTGTAGGCGCTGGAATAACACAAGGTCTTATGCGAGGTGGAAGCTAAATGGCGACATTAGAAGAAGCATTATACGACCTTAACTTTTCACCAGCACAAACTGGTTATGGTATTGGCCAACAAGCATTGGCTCAAGCTACACCACAGCTTATCAACCCATACGGCTCAACAGGACAGGCTATTGGTATCAGCCTTGGTTCAGTATTGCTTCAGTCATTATTGGGCTACCAGGCTAGGTCTCAAGCTGCTCAGGATACTTTGCAAGCCAATACTCTAGCGAACCAGATGATGAGCATGACTACGCCACAGGCTAGGACTGACTTTATTGGTGGGCTAGACGACCCCATGCAGCAGTCTAGGCTTTCTACTTTGGCTACGGCACTGACAACACAAGAGCAAGCTAGAAAGGTTAAAGCAGCTGATACACTATTAGGATTAGAAACAGCCGCAGATTTTGAGCTTGGGCCTAAAGGCACAGAGCTGTTCAATCGCAAGACGCAAGCGGAATTAGGTAGAGCATTAGCAACAGCAGCAGCAAATCGCAAACCTGTTGTTGAAAAAGATTGGTTTGAAAAGATTCCAGCCGCACAAAAATCAGCGTTTACAGGCACGACTGGTCAGGTGGAACAACTTCGCAACTTAGCTAACACATTCAGAGAGCTTGGTTCTAATGCAGTTGAGCTTAATATTGAAAAACAGATTCCAGGTAGTAAAGCAGACTTAGCTCTTTCTGCCATGCAAACCTTAGTCCCTAGCACAGTTAAAATGCTGGGAGACACAGGAGCATTGTCAGCCTACGATCAAGAGGCAGTAAGAAAAGCTACGTTAGGCAGTAGATTGTCTGGTTCAGTAAGTATTGCCGACAGACTTGATCAACTTGCCGACCTGGCTCAATCCAAAACTATTACTTCTCTTGAAGCATATAAAACAGCTTCTGAGTCTGGGGGCGCTGGCTTAATGGAACAATTAAAAGCTGGACAAGGCGCAACTGGAGACCAAACAGCAAAACAAAAACGCATGGAAGAATTAAGGCGTGGAATTGCTGAAATGAAAACATTACTAGCACAAAGGCAAAAGTAATGGACGAGGAATTAGCAGCACTTGAAACAGAGTTCGCAAGTTTGCAATCAGCATTAAATGAGCCAACTACTGCTCAAATAATAGATAGCTTGCCTTTTTATCATCCATTAAAGGTTGAACAAGCTAAACAACAGCTTATGTTTGATGTTCCTGTTGGTGTTGCTAAAGCTGGTGCTGGTCTTGCTGATATACTTTCTTATCCTGTTATTAAGGGAGCACAGCTAGCTGGCGTGTCACCAGAAACACTTCCTACATTTGGCGCATCTCAGTTAGTTTCTACCCTAGCAGAAAAAGCAGCGCCGTATGTTGGACCAGTTGGTGTGCAGCCTGAAACTAGCACCCAGGAACTAATTAGCTTTCTATTACCTTCACCGCTATCCAAAACTTCTGCTGCTGCTCAAGCTGGTACTGGGCTGGCGTCTTATTTAGGATTTAAAGGGGCAGAAGCTATAGCTCCAGAGTCAGCAGTATTGCAAATTGCAGGAGCAGCGTTAGCGCCGTCAGCAGCAACCTTAACGGGCAGAGGCATTAGTGCAGCAACACAAAGACTTGCACCAGGAGTCAATGTTGCGTTGGGACAAGAGGAAGCTCTTCGTGCAGCAGCACAAGCTGAAGTGTTGCGTCGAGCAGGACCAGAGGCAGCTGAACGATTGCGAATTGCACAAGAGATTCCAGAGCTGGGAACTGGCGTTGGTGGTGCCCAACTGTCTGCGGCAGAAATAGCTCAAACTCCGTCATTGGCTCAGTACCAACTTGAAATGGGTAGCAGGGAAGGAGCCGCTGAAATTATTAAAGCAGCTGAAGAAGTGCGAGGGCAAGAACTGCAAGCTGCTTTGACAAAGTTGGGGATACAGCCAGAAAGTGGTGATTTTGCAATAGCGTTACGAGATGCGGCAGATCAAGCAGCTAAAAAACAAGCTGCCTCAGAAGGAAGCATATTGCGTTCGTTAGGCTTAACAGAAGAAGCCAAAGCCATTACTAAAACCGAACGTGGCGCAACTTTACGTGAAGCAATATCAACTAAAATGGATGACGCAGACAGTCTTGCGTCAGAAGCATGGCGAGCCGTTGATAAAGAAACGAAACTTGATGCATCCAATACATTAGAGAAGATACTAACTGATTTTAAAAACTTTGATGAATTAGATAGAGCAGACGCTATAAGCGATGTTCCCAAACTTGCCAGAGTTTTGAATCAAACAGAAAAGTATCTTCAGCAAAATGACGGCATTATCACTGTTGGTCAACTACAAGGCTTGCGACGAGCAGCTGGTAGGGCAATGACAGAAGCAAGCGGTAAAAATAAAACTGCTGGTCGTTTAATGGGCGACTTTAGAGAAAACTTAGAAACAACAGGATTGAAGTATTTTTACGATCAAACTGTTGGTGCGCCAGGAGGCTTACCTGGAACAGCTGCTACAGCAACAGACTTAAACGCATTACAAAAACTAAGCACTGCTATTGATAAAACCCGTGAAGCAAAGCAAATCTTCAACGAAGGTGTAGTTGGCGAGATAACGGCGTTACGTCGTTTCAAACCAAAATTAAAGACAAGTTCAGTTATTGATAGAGCATTAAAGAATCCAGAAAATGCTTCTGAAATCATCGGCAAGTTTGGTAAAGATTCTGTTGAAGCAACTGAGCTTCGACTTGAAATGCTAGGGCGATTAGACAAGGCGACCAACCCAACAGAGTTTTTAGGACGCAATAAAGATACGCTGAAAGCAATTTTTGGTGATGACTATGCCGAACTAAACAAGTTTGCTCAGCAAAAAGGACGTAGCACAGGGCTTGAGCAATTTGAACGCATTACTGATACGCAAATACCAAACAAGATATTCGCTGACCCCACTCAAGTAACTAATTTTATGAAACGGTTCCAAGGGACCGAACTTGAGCAATATGCTCGATCTAAGTTTATTACTACAAAACTCACGAAAAGTGGTAATGTTCTTGCAAACCTGCAAGCTAACAAAAAGATTGCTCAAAAGTTATTTGGAGCAGATTTTAACGATCTTGAAAAAGTTTTAACAGATTTAGACCTTTCTAAATCGCCTGCACAGTTAGCAAAGGCTGCTAGTAAAGGACAATCAATTACAGCACAGCGGCTTACTACTATAGGAGAAATTGCTGCTGGTCGTGGTGTAATCAATTTAATGGAAAAGGGCGGTCCAGCTATTGGTACTACTATTGGAACAGTAGCGGGAGGATTGCCTGGAACTTTGATTGGTTTGACTGCTGGCGGTTTAATTTCCAAAGCTGGTGCAGCTAGACGTACGCAAATGGATAAGTTCGTAGCCGAAATATTGGCTAATCCTAGCTTGATTAAGTTTGCTGCTGCGCCTCCAACTGAAGCTAATGTCCGCAAGCTAATGGATATTAGTCAAACTTTGCAACGTGGCAGTCTAGCCGCAGCGAATACGGCAACACCAGTAGAAGCATTACAGGCTGAAACAACAGATCCAGAGTTAGCTGCACTTGAGTCTGAGTTTGAATCTTTAAAAAAGTTACTCGGGCAAGCAACACCACAACCTGAATCAATCAAAGTAGGTAAGCAAGACGTAAGCATACCAGTAGGCGAGCAATACGCTCCACCTGCGCTTGTTAAGGCTGTTATGCAAGTTGAGTCTGCTGGTAAGCCTGAAGCGGTAAGTGACAAGGGCGCTAGTGGCTTGATGCAGCTTATGCCTGCTACAGCTAAAGAGCTTGGCGTTAAAGATAGGTTTGATCCAGCGCAGAACGTAGAAGGTGGCAGTCGTTACTTGCAACAAATGATCAAGAAGTATGGCAAGACAGATTTAGCTTTGGCTGCGTATAACTGGGGACCGAACAACATAGACAAGGCTATTCGTAAGGTTAAATCAGAAGGCAAGCGTGTCACCTGGGCTAATATCATGCAGGTAGTTAAGGTGCCGATGGAGACACGTTTGTACGTTAATAAAGTCTTAAAGAATAAAGAAGTAGAAGCATAAGGAGAGAGTCATGGCTTGGGCTGGTGGAACATTTACAAGAGCAAACGGAGCTAACGAGTGGGTAACAGATTTTAACAATGGCGTTGGCATTGAACCTGCTCGTCACGATACTCAGGACAATGATTTAGCTACTGGTATCAATAATTGTCTAACTAAAGACGGGCAAAATACTCCAAATGCGAACCTTCCTATGGGAGGATTTAAGCACACTGGAGTAGCTAACGGTTCTGCTAATACTGACTACATGGCTTATGGTCAGATCAGAAACGGTACTCCACTCTACATGGATACCACTAATAATCGATTGGGTATCAATACAAGTACACCTGTTGGCGCATTGGATATTCAGACATTGAATACTGGCGTAGGCGCTAACGGTACAACCATTAGTCAATTCAGCAATAATGCTGGTGAATTACCAGAAGTCAATTTGCGCAAAAGTAGAGGCACAACTCTAGGCACTAATACGATTGTGCAAAATGGAGATTATTTAGGCGCTATTCGATTTTGGGGAGCAAACGGCACTGGCTACAATCAAACGGCTTTGATAACTGCTGTCGTTGACGGTACTCCAGGTGCAACAAATGATATGCCTTCTAGGCTTGAGTTTTATACGACTCCAGACGGCAGTGGAAGTCCCGTTGAAAGATTAAGAATAGGTAATGGTGGTGAAATCGGCATTGGAACAACGCAAGTAAGCACTTGGAAAGTTTTAATTAAAGGTGTTGATGCAACCAGTGCTAATTATTCTTTTGTTATTCAAGATGGCGCAGGATCGCCGCAAACTTTATTTTATGTCAGAAATGATGGGTTATTTTCAACAGGTACAGGAGCTGCGTCTCCATATAACGCTACGACTGCAACAGCAGCCAATGTCAATGTTGATTCAGCAGGGGCATTAAGACGTTCCACTTCATCGGCCAAATATAAAATTGATATCACTGATGCAGATCATGGATTGCAAGAAGTCTTGCAACTTCGCCCTGTGACATATCGAGGGATAAACGATGGCACAACTGTTTTCGGTGGTTTAATTGCCGAAGAAGTGCATGCAATCGGCTTAAAGGAGTTTATCCAATATGCGGAGGATGGAACTCCAGATGCTTTGGCATATGGGAACATGGTGTCGCTTTCTTTCAAGGCTATTCAAGAATTAAACGCAAAAGTTGAGGCATTAGAAGCTAGAGTTGCGGAGCTTGAAAAGTGAAGCAGTTACGTCTTGTAAGAGTTACGGAGTACAACAACGCAACACTTGGCGTGTTGTGTATTGATGACTCTCCTGAGTTTGTAACTCTTGAAGACGCCTGGCGAGACAATGAACGCATGATTAGCTGCATACCCGTTGGGCGGTATAAAGTTATGCCAAGGAATAGCCCTAAGTTTGGAAAGACTTGGCAGGTGATGGACGTGCCTGAACGTGATCATATTTTGTTTCACGCTGGCAATACGCATAAGGATACTAACGGCTGTATCTTGTTGGGTATGCAGTTTAGCAAGATGGACGGTGAGCCGGCTATATTGGCATCACGGTCTGCGTTCTTGCAGTTTATGGGCAAGCTATCAGGTTGTTTAGAAGCTGAACTAATTGTCATTGATGCTTACGGTGGTGGGAGAGTACATTGATGAGCGAAGATTTTTTGCAGGTAAAGTATTGGTTTGACCTCATGGTGAAAGCCATCATCGGTGTGGTTGTGTCTATTGTGGGCATGGACTACAGGAGCGTTAAGAATAGCCTAAAAGAGTTAGAGCAGAAGAAGTATGAGTTAGTTATGCAAGCAGAAGTGACTCACATTGAGTTAGTAGCGGTTAAGGATAGGTTAGATCGAATAGAGAAGAAGTTAGATCGAGCATTGGATAAATGAGGTGGCTGATAGCATTACTAGCGTTTATTGGTAGTGCTCAGGCTCAGGCATCTAGTTATCTCGCTTTGTGTCACCCTAAGTTTAGCTGTGATGCCGCTATAAAGTCCTACGATGGCCAGGAAACAATTGTAGCGGGTTGGTTAGAGAATACCTTCGGTAGCGATTGCAAGTGCGCTGACAGGCTATTACAGGACACTAGACCAAAGGTAGTACGGGTCCATATAGCCAATTCACCTTGCATGAGAAACAAGCGCTGTGGGAAGTATGAGATTCTCTACGGGCAAACAGCGGCATCGGCTAGCAGGGAGTTTATACGAGGCAAAGGGCAGTCAGTTGCCAGGTTTAAGAGGGTGCTTGGTAGGTTACGAGTAAGGTTAAGTAAGGCTGTAGGTCCGATGACGTGTTATGTAGCGCCTTGTTTGGAGTGTGACCTAAATGGACGAGCAAGAAGAGTTATGGGTGCTCTTGTATCTAGTGCTTTGCCTGGGTGCAACATTGTGGATAATCCTTACCGCCAACCGTGTTTATCTGGGACCACCTGTGAGAAGCATGGAACAGATCCTAGACTCTCTGCCCCTTGTATAGTCGATTTAGACGGCATAGACGGCTCTACAATCAACGTAAAGAAGTGGGTTGATAGGTATAGACACTGTGACCTAACCTACTACTGGGAGCCGTGGATGAACTGCATACGGGGTAAGTTCATAGACCCAAGAAGTAGAAACTGTAAGTACGATAGTAGTTTGTTTGAGTATACAAGAGGGATTATATGCCAATACTTTTATCCATTGTCCGACACTTGCTCACTTTAGCCGCTGGTGGATTACTTACCATTGGCGTGACTGAAGATGATGCTGCTGGTCTTGTTAAGGCTGCTGAGCCTGTAGTTGCTGGCGCTGTTGTCTACGGTGTTAGTCAGGCTTGGTCGATTGTTGAGAAGAAGAAGAAGCGTTAATAAAAGCCTTTATAGCGGCGTGAGCGGTTGATTGCTTCCTCTGGAAACTCAGAGTTAAGCAGTCGTTCTAGTCGCTTCCTTACTTTCTCTGCACCTGCTGGGAAGTTAAGAAAGTTCTCGCAGATATACTCTAAGTTATACGGCTTGGATTTTAGCTCGTAGAAAAACCAGTCTAGCCCGATGTTATGACACTTCTGTGAGTCGGACGTGGGGCAAGCGTAGTCTAGTAAAGCTCGCTCTATTACAGCCAGCCAGAGTAATTGTTCTGGCGTAGCTTTATGATCAAACGGTTCCGTTTCGTTTATCTTCTGTTTTTCTTGCATCTTGCAGTTTCAACCAATCTTCTAAGTACATTGTGACTAGCCAGGGGCGCTGTTTCTTTCGATGCACTACAACTGGTGTTCGGTCCCCGCAATCTCTAGTTGCTTGGTCCATGGCTTTGTCTATGTTTAGAGCTTCTACCATCTTACACTCAAGATGGAACTGACTAAGCTCATGGCACTCTACGTCTGAGTTGCCAGCCTTACCGCAAAACTGCTGTGTGCGGTGTGCTTGATAGCCGTACTCTTTTAGGCGATTGGCTAGCTCACGTTCAGCTCTGGCGCCTTTGGCTCGTGAGTTTACCACAATACCCCCTGTAACTTAGTCTTGACAATTATGAACCAAGTACAAGGTAGCTACAACTAATTTCACTTCTCCTCCTTCGGCGGTGTTGGTAGCGGTTGCCAGTGGGTGACTTGATCCAATTCCCATTCGTCTTGTTCCATATCATGAGCACGGCAGTCGCAATCACATGCTTGAAATATAAGCTGCGTTCGGTCGCACCACTTTTCGCACAGATGCGCCACATGAACATTACCATTGGATACAATTAAAACGCAGGAGCTTTCTTTTCTGAGTGAGCAAGAAGTCTTCTCTACATTTGGCAGCCTATCCTTAACGCTGATCCATTGAGGCATCACCTTGTCGGCATCAGCAAGCTGATCCAACTTAGCCTCCAATCGCTTAAAGTTCTCCTCTGTCGCTAGTACATAAGCCTCGTGCCTAGCCTCAGCCTCCTCTAGCGCTGCGTGTGCGTGTTCCTTTGCGGCTTGGTAGCCAGCGAGGAAGGCTTCTTCTGCTATATCCACATCCATCTCGTCATAATTCTCAACGTATTTCTCTGCCAACTCTTCAGGTGTTTTACTCATCTTTTCCTTTAATTTCACTTCTCCTCCTTCGGCGGCTCAGGTAGCGGCATCCAGTGGGTTACATCGTCGAGCGAGTATTCTATGTTACTATGATTTCCATTAAACCATTGTATGTCCCCGTTATGTGTCAAAAACGCAAGATGATAGAATGGAAGGCGTCCATAACTTATTAGAACGTCAACACCTATCTCTGGCAACCTATCCTTCACGCTAATCCAACCGTCCGGCTTTTCCGGAACATTGCTAGCACCAAGCACATCCTCAGCAATCTCATCCGTTGGAGTCATTATGCGTACTGCTTCATGCAGCATTTGCTTAGCTACATCGTTGTAAGTGTCGATAGCTACTTTGTACTCATCCTTTGCGGCTTGGTAGCCAGCGAGGAAATTCTCTCTTGCAGATTTACGCATGCCTTCAGCTTCGGGAAGATTGCCCCACCAATCTCTTGTGTATTCCTCTGCCATTTCTTCAGGTGTCTTCATAACTCCCTACACTTTATACTCATTTCAAGTTCTGTTGGGTCTAGCAAAGCAGACTGCGGCACAAAATAAGCTGGTCGCTCTCCTGTTCGCCAGTGCTGCGATTGCTTGCCGTCCTTACCGCTGATCCAACCTCTAATCTCGTATGTAGGATACTGACCAACTACAAGCACAAACAAAGCCTCACTGTTATCCTTGTCATGCAAAATTAACGAGCCGTCTAAACGCTTGGTATGCCGCACTTGATAACGTCCCACATCGCCTTCTAGCGTCTTTGGATCATTAGCAAGTGCGTTCCAGTATCTTCCTAGCCACTTTGCCACTACCAGTTCAGCACCAGCGCCTTCAATGTCCATGCCCCACATATCTATTGTTGGTGTGCCATTTGTGTGTTGCCGTTGTCGTTTAACAGCGGCAAGCCTACGAGTGACACCAACAGTAGCAGCGTTAAGCATTTCCACGTTGGATAGTGTTATGGGTATTGGCGTGAACATGACTAGAAAGGCAGGTCATCTATTTCATTTTGCGATAGTTCGTAGGTCGCTGGCTTGCCTACCTGCCCTTGACCGCTTGGTACGCCTTCAGCCTTATGCACTTCAGCACCACCACAAAAGTCTAGTGCGCCTTGCAGCATAATGATGAGGTTGCCCAAGTCCTCCTTGAACCAATACTTAGACTCCTTCCACTCGCCTGATACCTTGTCCTTGTACCGCTTGCTAATGCTGATGCTGTAGCCACCGTTACGGGTCTCCCACACTGCTACGCTTACGCCTTTCTCTTTGAAGTCCTTCACTGGCTTGTTCATACTTTTCCTTAGTTTGTTTGTTACGCTTGCTAATACTGTTTCCAGCTTAACCATGTCCCTGGACACCGTGTGTTGTCCTCTGGTACGATACTGATAAGCATATTTCATATATGCCTCCTAGTTACGCCCATCAGAGTTCACTTAAACGGAGTCTGATGGGTTTTTTATTTCCTCAACTATCTGCTTTGCCCAACGCAGGCCATCGGCTTGACCTAGCTCGAATACTGATAAGTGTTCGTCTGTATCAAACTGCGCTAGTGCTGCGTCAAGCGCCGCTATAATCTCATCCATGCTTTTTGCGGTAGAAGTTAATGACATCTTCAATCACGTCCATGAGAAATTGACCTGTTGATGTTGATATCTCCTGCAAATAGCTGATCGATTCTATACGGTAGTAGGTAGTGTGACGCTTCCAGCCGTCTCTTACGTGCTTGGCGTCGTCTCGCTTCCAGTCCCGCTTCTTCTTCTTTCGTCTCTTGAGTGAGTGTTCTGTTACCATATACAACTTGCTCCGTTCTTACTTTTAACAACTCTTGTTTATGCTTCGTTCTCATCTGGTGCCTCCACGATGCACTGGGTCATACGTTCTAGGCGTATTGGTGCTCGCCAGACGTGCTCTCTGACTTCCCTTGCTTCACATTCTCGTAGGTACTGCTCGGCGGCTGCCTGATGCTTCTCAGGTAGTTTGGTGACATCGTAGTAGGTAGGCTGTGTGCGCCGTTTAATCTCAGCCGCTATGTCCATCGGCTTTAGACCGTCTACTTCCACGTCTTCTTTCTTAAACCCAAGCACCTCGCCTGTTTTAGTGCTCACTACTACCTCGTGACCTTCAGGGGGTTGAGGTGTAGGAGCGGCGAACGATGCTGGCATCTCCTCTGCTGTGTAGAGACCGCCAAGCTCTTGAATAAAAGCCTCACGTATTGCAAGGCTCTTAGCGCACTTGGCAAGCATCACTGACGGCATCTGCTTCCAAATAGGCGTTGGCTTGGCGTACTCGGTCATATATGCGGTGGCTATAGCTGGGAACTTACGGTCCTTGCGGTGGACTTTGACAGTACATGAAACCAGTGTTTTGTCGTCCCACTCGTGCGACACTTCCATACCATCGAAGGCGGGATGACTGTTGGCAATCTTTAGAAAGCCGTTGATTCCCGTCATAAGCTGTAAACGTCCGCCAGCTTTAATAGCCCAGATTTCTTTCGTGGCTGGGTTTAGTCCTGTCGCACGGCACATCTCAGCAAACAACAGAAACTCAGGCTCAGTGAGTCCTGGCGCTACTGTGTTGCGGAGAGCATGGAGCATTTCGATTGAATTGTTAGTCGTTGTCAGTTCTTTACTCATAGTTTTCCTTTAATTTGTTCACATTGTTGCCAAAACTCGTACCAGCTTTGTTGGTTTTGTTGCTCCCTGCGCTGCCCGTAGTTCTCCAGATAGTCATCTAGTGCCCTACAGCCTACGCATGGTGTTTTGGCGTCGTATTCGTCTAGTGGTTGTGTGTAGCCACACTCGATACACTCAATGGTCTGGCTCATATACCCTCTGCTATCCAAAACTCAGGGTTGGCGTTGTAGACTGCCTCGTCTATTGCTTCGAGAAGTGTTTCTGAAGGTTGTTGAGTGTGTAGTTCAAGGTTGCCCCACCCTTTCACTGGCGTGAAATGAATGCGTCCGTCTTCGCTTCTCACTTCAACATCAAAGGCATAGCCATTGTGTTCTAGTGACACTGTTTTTCTGTTTATCGCTTTTACGATCATTTGTTCCTCCTAGTTACAAAAGGTATTCATTGTTTACAGCATTACCCCTTGACTGTAAACAGATTAATTACTTTTTGTGCATATTGTTTACCTTCTTGGCATTGAACACGCCCACAGTTATACACCGTAAGAGCGTCTCTAAGGTTGCCGAGTCGGTCTATTTCTTGTCGTAGTATCAGCGCACCACAGCGTAGGTTACTTACTGGGTCAAACAACTCTCCAGCATCTTTAAGCCCGCAGCGTCGGTGGTTCGCTGGCATGACCTGGCTTAGACCACGTGCACCAACAGGTGAGACAGCTAGTTGACGATATCCAGACTCCACTTTTACCAGCGCATGAAGCAATCTGGGGTGGAGTTGGTACGCTTTAGCCGCTCGGTCTACTTCAGCCTCTATTAAGCCTCTGGAAGGCTCTATAGGAGCACGAAGCAGCCTGGTCTGATGGTAGACTAGGGTTTCAGGTAACGCCGTGCAGCACGCTAATACGACGATTGCAGCGCATAACCAGCCGCTGCTTGCTTCCTGGCTCATCGTCGGGTGACTGTGGCTTTTACAGCAGCCGCAGGATCATCCCCTAGCACGTAGACACGGAAGCCGACGGCACAGGTCACTACCCCCACAAAAAAAGCTAGGTGAAGCACAGTGACAGCGATACCCGTAGGCGTGAATAATAGGTCTTTAATTGATTTCATAGTGCCTCCTTACTTTAAGTTGTCCACAGGTTGTCCACAGTCTTGCCACAGGTAGCATTTCAGCGGGATATTATGGGTTTTCTGGGATTCTTGGCGCTCGTCCACCCGACTTATCCACAGTTTCCCGCCCATTTCGATACCCGTACACCCTTGAAGGGCAATCAAGGTAATTACTGCGACTACAACGTAGCCTACTCGTACTATTGTTTGCATATACATTTCTCCTAGTTGTTGTACTGCTAGTATCCAAAATCGAATCCCTTGAGCGGTTGCCCAAGAGCATCATTGGGCACCACCCTTTGGACTGTCTCCTCGCCTGTTAGGTCGGAGTCAAATATATTTCTTTTGGGCTTAGTGGTTGTGACAATGCTATAGCCAGTCCCCCACGGTCCTTTATCCTGCGGTACAGGTAATACAGGCTGAACAGGTAGTCCGTAGACAGGTTGAGCCTGTTGAGGAGGCGGTGGGAACCCCATTATAGCGTTAAACTGCTCTTGAGTGACTTGTGCCATGGCTACGCTCGGCAGCATGGCGATAAAGGTTAGTATTATTTTCATGATTAGTTCTCCTTTGGTGGATTATTTTTCCATGTTTTAATTTCTTCGACTGTGTTGGGTAATGGGGCTGCGTCTTCTTTCAAATAACAGTTTGCCCCACTAAATCCGATGCCGTGATACCCCTTTCGTATCCATTCTTGATCCCAAGTTACTGGGGGTTTTCCTACCTCCTTATAAAAAGCAAGCAGCCCAAGCCGTAGTGCCTTGTAATCGTCAAAACATAGCCAAATAGCTGTAGGGTAATCATCTCCACAAGTGTTTAGGTCTATAAATGTCTGTACTTTCTGTTCAATGTTCATTTAATCCCCTTTGCTTGAATATAATCCTCAACATATTTAATCGCCCGTTTAATGTTCTTAAATGGGTTTCTGTCTCGGATATAAATTGGATAGGGGTATTGGTCATGCGTATCGTTACGAATAAGCATAGTTGGCCAATACTGCCCAAAAGCGTTTTGACTAAGTACAAAATAACACTTGGCGAACTGCCAGTTGTTTTGAGTGTAGGCATTTGTTGGTTTCATATTTGTCTCCTTAGTTACATAAACAATTTACTGTTTACAGCATCACTATGTCAGAAAAGATTACAGCAAGCAAGTAATAGATTCGGATTATTTTTAAATTTCTTTACGGGTATTTCGCGGGAGGGTATAAGTGAGGGAAATAAAAATAAAACCCCTGAGCGTTTTGAAGGGCACTCAGAGGTTTTGAAAAGAAACTATATGCCGAAGATACCATCCTCTCATGCGTTTTTCAACGTAAACAAAAGCTTACTTTTAATTCTCGGTCCGTACGAAACTATCGTGCTTTCCTACGTAGTGGAGTGGCAATCGAAGGGTAAACCTTGCTTTTCGTCTCGTAAGACCATCTCGAAAGAAACAGGCTTCTCCGAGAAAACAGTACAAAACACAATTAAGTCACTTGTCGATAAAGGGTACCTTGCCATCTCGCATCACAAGCGAAAAAGAACCCTTACCGTGACCGATAAAGTGAGTACCTGGTACCCCCAGAGGGGGTATAATATACTCAGTAAGGGGGTAAGAGATAGTCAGATGAGGGGGTACGACGTACTCACTACTAATAAAGAGATTACTAATAAAGATATTACTAATAAGAAATTACTAAAGAGTGATTTAGTAT
>Ga0181355_1000226_pt1 | contig 23195 bp, 17 predicted proteins | sample Fa13VDMM15DN_FD_130099 | JGI IMG/M metagenome (GOLD analysis project Ga0181355, IMG submission 130099) | Freshwater viral communities from Lake Michigan, USA - Fa13.VD.MM15.D.N | ecosystem: Environmental > Aquatic > Freshwater > Lake | place: USA: Michigan | collected 2013-09-23 | reverse complement strand
CTTCATAGCCGCCGCTATACATCTCGGGTACCGTGTAGTGCAGATACTGGACACTCCTAACGTCCGCATAAACATCAGCATGAAAAAGAAAATACAAGACGCGTTGCTCAAGAAAGCAAAAGGAGAGACGGAATGAGCAGCGCAGGTGCATGGTCTTTTAGTCGGATGAAGGCGTTTGAGACGTGCCCGAAGCAGTACTACCACGTTAACGTCCTAAAGCAGTTTCCGTTCCAGGAGACCGAGGCGACCAGATACGGCACCGAATTCCACAAGGCCTGTGAAGAGTACATCCGTGACGGCAAGCCAATGCCGCCGCAGTTCTCATTCATGCAGCCCGCCATGGAAAAGCTCGCGGCTATGCCAGGGGAGAAGCACTGCGAACTCAAGATGGGGCTCACAGCCGATCTCGAGGCGTGTGGTTTCTTCGATAAGGGTGTATGGTTCCGCGGCATCGTGGACCTGCTGATTATAGACGGAGACGAGGCCCGTGTCGTGGACTACAAGACGGGCAAGAGCGCGAAGTATGCCGACGTCGGACAGCTGCAGTTGATGGCACTGTCGGTGTTTAAGCATTTCCCACAGGTCAAGATGGTGAAGGGCGCATTGCTCTTCACCATCGCCAACGACATCGTGAAGCAGGACTACTCGGTGACTGACGAGGGCGTGCTGTGGAAGCCGTGGGTGATGAAATACGCCGCCTTGGAAAAGGCCCACGAGACAAACGTATGGAATCCTAGACCGTCAGGGCTATGCCGAAAGTACTGCTCTGTGGTAGAATGTGCCCATAACGGGGGTTGATTACCATGCCATACACGAAGTCGCCGCGTCCTTATAAGGCCGAATACCAGAAACAAATAGAACGTGGTGAGCACCCGGACCGCATGGAGCGGCAGCGTGCTCGGCGTGCCTTGGATAAGAAGGGCGTTGACCGCACAGGCAAGGACGTGAGCCACAAGAAGGCGTTGGCCAAGGGGGGCAGCAACGCTGACGGCTATAAGCTAGAGAGCCCCTCGAAGAACCGTAGCCGGAACGGCCATAAACCCGGCGAGAAAAAAGGTTAGGGAAAACCCTAACGTCTCGGAGAACGATATGCAGATTATTGATAATAAAGCGTTGCTTCTCAAGCTACGCAATCCAAAACAAGTCACTACGATCATCCCTAAGAGCCGCGCTATCAACGAGCACGAGGTCATTGTAAACTGGGGCGTACAGGAAACGCGCACCCTGCGTGGTCTGAACATCAAGGTGCCGTCACCCATCGAAGGTCGCTATAACTGGACGGGTAAGTTCGCCCCGATGTCGCACCAGCGCACGACAGCGTCCTTCCTGACCATGTACCAGAGAGCGTTTTGCTTCAACGAAGCCGGGACTGGTAAGACAGCTAGTGCGATCTGGGCCGCAGACTTCCTCATGAAGCAGGGTATCATCAAGCGTGCCTTGGTCATATGTCCGCTATCGATCATGGACAGTGCGTGGCGCGCGGACTTGTTTACGTTTGCTATGCACCGGACTGTAGACATCGCCCACGGTACCTCAGACAAACGTAAGAAAATCATCGCTCTTAAACCTGATTTCCTCATCATCAACTACGACGGCGTTGAGATCGTGCGAGACGCTATCGCCGCGGCGGGCTACGACCTCATTATCGTTGACGAATGCTTTGTTGCTGGCACCCCCGTGCACACCCCGAACGGTCTAGCGGCAATCGAAGAACTCAAAGCAGGAGATGCGGTGTTTACAAGTGACGGGGTACGTAATATAAGAACCGTATCCAAACGGAAGACTAACACGTTGGTGGAGGTAAAGCTTGAAACCGGAGAAATTGTCACCTGCACTCCAGAACATCCTTTCTTCACTGACTGGGGTTGGGTCCCCGCCAGAGCCCTTGCAGGTAGACGTGTCGTGTCTTCATCTGCGCTGTCCGATCTGCGGAAACCACTACAAAGTGGCCCAGAGCAAATGGCGCTTTCACCGGAAGACAAAAACACACACCGGGCTGACCTGTTCTCGATCCTGTGCTCGGAAGAGGTTTCATCTTCTACACCCGGGGCAGTCAGCGTTAAAGTTTCTGACTGCGGAGCAGAGGGCGAAGGGGATTCGATCTGGCTTTCACCGTACGCCAGAGCAGCGCAATCACTTATCGAAGGTAGCGATATCGAGAGGGATTCGTCCGATGGTTCGTGGCGGCAACGGTACGGGTATGACTGGGGCGGAGACATTGCTGTCGGTGCAGCTTCCGGCTGGTTGGATTTGGAACTTCCCAATAGCGTTGGGCAGGAGGCTGCCCGGCTATCCTACGAACTACAAGCTCGACTTTGCGTGGCCGGAGAAGAAACTTGGGCTGGAGGTAGATGGAAACAGCCATCGCACGACGAAGGGTCAGGAGAGGGACAGGAAAAAAACGGAAAAGCTTTCGGAGCGCGGGTGGAAAGTGTTACGTATCGAGAACCGGGATGTGACGAATATGTCTACAACCTCGAAGTTGAAGGGACTCCTAACTACTTTGTTGGGGAAAACGCCTGCCTAGTGCACAACTGCAGCCATTACAAGAACGCCCAGAGTACACGCTGGAAGGTGCTGAACTCGCTGGTTAAGCCCGAGACGTGGCTCTGGATGATGACGGGTACCCCGGCGGCACAAGGGCCCGAGGATGCTTTCGGCTTAGCGAAGCTGGTAAACCCGACGGGTGTGCCTAAGTTCTTCAACGCTTGGAAGGACATGGTGATGTACAAGGTATCTCAGTACCGCTGGAAACCTAAGGAACACTCTGAGCATACCGTGCATCGGGCCCTGCAGCCCGCCATTCGCTACACCAAGGAAGAATGCTTAGACCTACCAGACATGCTCTACGTTAAACGAGACGTGGCGCTGACCAAGCAGCAGGAGCTCTACTACAATCGCCTCAAGAAGCAGATGGTCATGGAAGTGGCTGGGGCGCAGATCACGGCGGTAAACGCTGCGGTGATGATGGGCAAACTCCTGCAAATATCGGCGGGCGCAAGCTACACCGAATCCGGCGACACAGTGCAGTTCGATATCAACAATCGCTACAGCGTCCTCAAAGAGGTCATCGCTGAGAGCACTCACAAGGTGCTGGTCTTTGTGCCTTTCAAACACGTGATAGAGATGTTGACCGCGCGACTGACCAAGGATGGCATTACAAACGCTGTCATCAGCGGCGACGTAAAGGTTGGGGACCGAACTGACATCTTTAGGCAGTTTCAAAACCAACCTGACCCTAGAGTGCTGGTCATCCAACCGCAGGCTGCCGCGCATGGCGTGACGCTTACTGCGGCGAATACAGTTGTCTGGTGGGCACCGACGGCATCGCTCGAAACCTACGCACAGGCTAACGCCCGGGTGCACCGCAAGGGGCAGTCCAACAAGTGCACCGTAGTTCAGCTGCAGGGTTCAGGCGTGGAGCGCGAGGTCTACAAGATGCTCGACGAGAAGATTGACGTGCATACTAAGGTTATCGATCTGTATAAAGAATTGCTTGACTAGTGTAACAGATACCATTAGATATTAATTTCTGATAGTGCAGGAGAACCACTATGACTGATGATACCGCGGGCGAAACCGCCATAACTCCCGACACGATGACCAAAACCTACATCAAAATCCGCGACAAGCGGGCCGAACTCAAAGCAGAGTTTGAGCAACAAGACGAGATTCTGGAGATGCAGATCAACGCTATCAAGTCGGAACTGCTCGACTACTGCAGGACGCAGGGTATCGAAAGCGTTCGTACCCCATCGGGAGTGTTTTACCGGACGATGAAAACGCGCTATTGGACCAACGACTGGGACTCAATGAACAAGTTCATCTTGGAAAATGAGGTCCCGCAGTTCTACGAGAAGCGTCTCAATCAGACCGTCGTAAAGCAATTCCTTGAAGAAAACCCTGACGTGCTACTGCCCGGCCTAAATGCCAATAGCGAGTACGTCATCACCGTGAGGAAGACATAATGACCGAAACCCCAACCCCGTTCGCCACCATCGAGGAAGTAGCAAAGTACTTCGTCGTCTCGGTTGCGACCGTGCGTACATGGCTGCGTAACGGCACCATCCCGAAGCATACCTACCTCAAGGTAGGCAACACCTACAGGTTCAACCTGCCCGACGTGGCGATGGCCCTCGTAACCGCACCGAAGGCTCCGGTGCGGTTAGAAATGAACTTCGATAACGGCAACGATAACTAAGGAGAACGACATGAGTGAAATGACCCTTTTCGGCGCGGGCAACCCGCTGGTTAACAGCGACCTATTCAAATCGCTGCGTGACTTGAACAAGACCCTCGCTGGTAGCGGCGGTTACGGTAATAAGCGTATCTCAATCAAAGGAAACAAGTTCCGCCTCTTTGTCGATGGTGAGCAGGTCTCCGTGTCCAAGGAAGACTACATGAACGTTGTGGTTGTTAACGCCGCTGCGGTCTCGCGCACCTACTATGAGAGCGCCTATGATCCAAACAACGCGTTGGCTCCAACCTGCTGGTCCACCGACACCCGAGCTCCTGCGGCAGAAGTCCCTGCAGATCAAAGGAAAGCCTCACGCTGCGCCGACTGCAGTCTGAACGTCAAGGGCTCGGGACAGGGCGACAGTCGTGCCTGCCGCTACAACCAGCGTCTGGCCGTCACGCCCGTGGGTAAGCCAGAGGAGGTCTACCAGTTGCAGCTCCCGGCCACGTCTCTGTTCGGTGACAGCAAGAATGGTAAGATGCCCATGCAGGCATATGCCAAATTCCTTGACGCACACAACACGCCAATTATCGCAGTTGTGACCAAGATCTCGCTGGACGAAAACTCGGAGACGCCAAGGCTATTCTTTAGCCCTGTACGCCCGTTAACCGAGGAAGAACTACATGCGGCTGTTGCAGTTAAGGACAGCGAGGATGCTATTAAAGCTATCACGTTGACTGTCGCACAGACTGATGGTGCCAAGAAGAAGGACTCCGCAACGGAGACCAAGAGCTACAACCCCGCCAAAGAAAAGATCATCGTTGATGACGAAGATGAGGTGGAAGAACCCAAGAAGGTCGCCGCCACAAAGACCGCCATGGTATCTACTGATCCCAAGGCAAACATCTCGGCTCTTGTCGCGCAGTGGGACGACGAGTAATCCTTAACAGGCTCACCGCGACGGGGGATAAAAATAACCTCACCCCGTCGCGGCATCCCAACAGGAAGAGTGGCGGCAATGGATACAACGACGTTTTTGCGGTCCGTTCTTGGGACTGCGGGCTCCTACTGCGTTCTTGCGATCAGCGAGGACAGACGCATCCAGAAGTTCTACGATACCATCGAGCAGCTTGAGCGCGCTGCGCTGAACTTCGATGAAAATGGTTTCGATGCCTACTACGCCCTTGGTACGTTCGAGGAAGCAGGGTCACGTGAAGCCGATAACGTCAAGCAGATGCGCGCGTTCTTTATGGACCTCGACTGTGGCGTTAACGTCAAGACGGGCAAGGCCAAGGAATTCCCTGACCAGCATACCGCTATCTTGGCGCTCAGGGAGTTCGTTAAAACTACCCGGCTGCCCCGTCCGTTCTTAGTCAACTCCGGCTACGGTGTGCACGTTTACTGGCCACTGACCGCGCCCGTAGACTTTATAACGTGGCTCCCGGTTGCGGAGAAGCTCAAGGCGTTAGCCAAGGCCAAAGCCTTTAAGGCCGATGAGGGTGTGACTGCTGATGCCGCTCGGGTGCTACGAGTGCCGGGGACGCATAACCGCAAGGGCGACGATCCTAAACCCGTCAGCTTTTTCGGCATCGCTGGGCCTACCCCCGTCGAGTTCTTCGACTTCGCTGCACGGCTAGAGACAATGGCTGGTAGTCTGCCGACTAACCTTCCTGCCAGACGCTACTCACCTGGGGTAACAAATAGTGCGATGATGGACGCGCTGATTGGTAAGCGTGAAGCATCGTTCAAAGCTATCATGCAGAAGACCGTGGCAGGTAAGGGCTGTGCCCAGCTGGCCTACTGCATCGAGAACCGCGCCGATCTGGCTGAGCCAATGTGGCGCGCGGCGCTCTCTATCGCCAAGCACTGCACCGATATGGCTAAGGCCGTGAAGGCTGTATCGCAGGGTCACGCCGAATACGACGAAGATGAAGCGATGTGGAAGGCAGACCGCATTAAGGGGCCCTATCTCTGTACGCGCTTCGAGGAGTACAACCCGGGTGGGTGCCAAGGTTGCCCCAACTGGAACAAGATCAAGTCGCCCATTGTCCTCGGCCAGCAGTTTACTGAGGCTACGCCCGAGGATAACACCATCGTCGTAGCTGACCCACAAGCGCCCGAGGCACCTCCAAGGGTTTACGAAATCCCGGCCTACCCAAGCCCCTATTTCCGCGGCAAGGACGGCGGGGTGTTTATCCGTATAATTGACGACGAGGGTGAAGTCAGTGAGCGGATTATATGGCACCACGATCTCTACGTCGTGCGCCGTTTGTATGACCCAGAGCAGGGGGAAATTATCGAGATGCGGCACCACCTACCCAGAGACGGGGTTAGGTCTTTCGTGGTGCCCCTATACGTCGTTACGTCGAAGGAAGAGTTTCGAAAAGTCCTCGCCACCAATGGCGTCATAGCGATCAACAAGGAAGTGGACGCAATTATGAGCTTTACGCAAAGCATGGTTAAAGACCTGCAGATTACCACGCAGGCAGACAACGCGCACCGCCAGTTCGGCTGGCTGCCCGACTTCAAGGGGTTCGTTCTTGGGGATAAGGTGATCTACGAAGACCGTGTCGATTTCAACGCACCGTCAGCCGCAACACGCGGGATGATTGAGTTCTTTGAACCCGAAGGTACTCTCGATGGATGGCGCTCTGCGGTTAATTTCTATAACCGCCCCGGCTTCGAGCTACATCAGTTCATCACCTGCGTCGGTTTCGGCTCGGTGCTGATGAAGTTCTTACCCATCAACGCGGCGCTCCTGCACATCTGGTCGAAGGACTCCGGTTTCGGCAAAACGCATGCCCAGTTTGCGGCGCTCTCGGCGTGGGGCAACCCCAATAAACTTATCCTGCAGGAGCGGGACACCGTAAACTCGTTCATGAACCGCGCCGATGTGATGCACAGCCTGCCGGTTTGTATGGACGAAGTTACCAACATCAAGCCCCACGACGCCTCAAACATGATCTACCAGATCACCGGGGGCCAGCAGCGCAACCGTATGTCCTCGACGGGCAACACCGAACGCTATCGCGGCGATCCTTGGAACCTGCTGTTTATTTCGTCGGGGAACTGCAGCCTGATCGACAAGGTGGCTATGGCGAAGGCCATGCCGAAAGCGGAAGCCCAGCGGGTGCTGGAGATCGAGACGAGCAGGCTCTTCACCGAGAAGGCCGACAAGCGCCAGACTGACGAGTTCAGCTCCAAGGTCCAGAGCAACTACGGCCATGCGGGCATCCTGTTTGTGCAGTACGTGATGTCCAACCTCGCCGAAACTAAATTGCTGGTGGAGACCCTGCAGCGCAAGATTGATGAAGCCGCAGACCTTGGACCTCAGAACCGCTTCTGGTCGGCAGCCGTCGCCACCTCTCTCGCCGCTGCGGTGATCTGCAAACACCTCGAGCTCTTGGACTACGACATTCCCACGCTGCGCGACTACATCATCAAGAACATCCTCAAGGCCAACAAGGCGGTCAGTGCTGATATGTCCCTCGACCCGATGGACCTCGTGACGGCCTACACCTACCAGAACTTGGGCCGTATCCTGCAGATCAAGTCCACCATCGACCGCCGCAGCAAGGGGAACGACAACGGCCTCGACGACCTCGTGGTGCCGGATCAGCAGCCAAAGACCGCCGACATCGTCGGGCGCTACGAGACCGATCTGCACGTGCTGTATCTTCTGCCGTCCCCGTTCAAGGTCTGGCTGGCCGAGCAGCAGATAAACTACAACTCGGTGTTCTCCGAGCTCAAAGCCAAGTACAATGCCAAGAAGTCGAAGGTCCGGCTGACCAAAGGCACCAAGCTACAGATGCCCGTCGCCGACACCATCGAGGTGCCGATTGTTCTGGGTGACGTTAATGGCGAAGAAAGTAAATGAGTTAGACCCCGACGGTGTGCGTATCATCGTGCCGTGGCAAGAACTGCATGTGGGGGGCTCCTTCTTTGTCCCCTGCATCAACATCGAGACCTGTGAGAAGCAGGTTCAAAGTGTGGCAGAAAGGTTAGGGATCAGCCTAACATGCAGGCAGCGGATTGAAGCCCAGCGTTTGGGGTTGCGGATATGGAGAACCACATGATATTGTGTGCCTGACAGAACAGCTCGCCGCCCGCTTGCCTACTGTCGGTTCTCCCAACTGGCCCCGGCTTCGTGCCGGGGCTTTTTTATTCCGACCCCCAGAGCGAGATGTCTTGATCATACTCCTCGTAGACCGACTGCTTTGCACGGGGCAAATATGACGGGCTAAACGATACGCCCCCGAGCATTCTCTGAGAACTCTGCAGAAAACTGCGGCTGGACTGCTCCAAAGTCTCCGGTAGAATCTGCGCCTCCGAGTGGCGTTTGTTGAACTCGCGTATATCTTTTAGGACCTCGCGCACCTCAGAAAAATCGCCATCTTTAAATGCAAGATTGTACTTACGAAGAAGCTTACGCTTGGTGGACAGCACGGCCTCGTTTATGCGCTTTTCTCCTGATACACGCTCTTGCTGGCGCGCATACGCACCTGGCGTATAGCCAATAGCCTGCAGAGCGATGTCCAAGTTGGACAACGGGACAATCTCATCGGTACGCAGGGTCGTTGCGCCCTCCGTAGCGAACCGAACGGATTTCATGATACCCTTTATGGCCGCAGGCATCATGGCCTCGACACCACGATACAGCTCTCCCTGCGACAAGAGATCGACACCCCGCTCGGTATTCATGTAGACGCCCACGGCGGGCCCGCCGAACATCTCAAACAGGTCGTACAGGGAACTTTGGTCCTTCTCGATCTTGTTCTCACGGAAGATAAGCCCACTCATCGAGATGCGCGACGCTATTTCAGCCCCCGTTAGATAGTTCAAGGCCCCATGGTAGAACGGCTCCTGCAAGAACTTCTCGATCACAACTTCTGCCGGTTCCTCGTCGTCATCGGTAAACAGAAGGTTCACAAGTGCCATGAACTCTCCAAAGAAGGGGAGACCCTGCACCCCTGCAAAGAGCGCCGTGGTACCGAGCATGCCTATGATCTGGTAACGTGCGACCGCGCGATCCTCTTTAGATGCACCGCGGAGAGCTTGATTGGCCGTATTAATGATATATCGCGCCATATGCAGGCCAAACCGCTTAAACATGAACACCACAGAGCCGACAGGGCCCATAGCCCAGCGCGGTGCAGTAGAGGCACCGATGCTGCCGTTCACACGCTCCGTGATCTCAACGGCTTTCTTGGCAGCGGCGGCCTTTGCCTCCCGGCTGATCGGTCCGGTGATCTTACCGAGCTCTAGGTTATAAGCAGCGATGGCCATAGCTTGACGGTTAAACCGTTCGCCATGGTGCTGAAAAAAACCAGACCATTTATTAGCTGTCTGTAGCCAACCTGCGTCTGCCTGAAACATCTCCTGCGACATGGAGTTTATAAGCATACCGTTGGCCGACATCACCTCAACAAGCGCGTCTAAATTGGCGATCTTGCTGCGCAGCTTGGACGGAATTTTAATATCCGACCGAAGCACGTACTCTCCTACGTCGTTAACCTCAAAGTAGTTATCCATTGAGCCAGCGTAGTCAACGCTGGATAGTTCGGCTAGTTCCATCCCGTCGGGGCCAAAAGAGCGGACCCGCTTAGTCTTCCCAGCGTTCATAATAACCCGTGCAGCTGATCCCAGCTCCCGCATAGATGCGGGCATACCGTAGCGGCCAGCAAGCTCAGTCGTCCCGATCATGGGGATTTGCGCGAACGTGTTAAATCCTGCAGCGACGTTAAATCCAAGGGTCATACCGAAAGTAATGCCGCGCAACCCCTGTGTAAATTGACTTACCCGAGGGCGTTGGGCGAAGTTGGCCCGCGCTTTAAACTCTTCGTGATAGGCCTTTACCGCCTGCTGTTCGCCGGCATTCAGGTATGAAGATTCCAGCAATGTCTTTAGCGTTGCGTCTGACTGGTTTTTCAGGGCCTGGATTCTGGCCCCGTACTTCATGCCCATGAGCTGATACGCCAAGGAAGAGGACTTCTCAGCCAACGCCTGCACCATATCCACCGGGCGATCAACAACGCCGATAGGGGTTATGTCGCCCATAAAGCCACGCACGCCCTTACGCTTGTTGAAGGACTGCAGGATTGAATGTTCCGGGGTGAACCGGCTGAACATCTCCATGACAGCTTCGACCGCAGCGTCACCCTTGGCCTTGTCGACCATATTTGGGACGAGGCCCGTAATAATGTTGATCGCCCCTTGGGCAAACGCGGTCGGAACCTTTTCGTCGGGGTTGTATCCTACCGGACGCGGCTTGTCTTTAAAGTTCCGCGCAACAGGATTCCCGTCGGCGTCTTTAGTAGCCTCTAGCTTTGCACGGAACTGGTCTCGCTCCCATACCGAGTTGAACGCTTGTACAAACTGCGTCGGCGGTTTGCGCGATACGCCCGTATTCGGATCGACGATAGCAGCTGCCGTGGTGTCATCGGCGTCGTATGTCAGCCAGAAGTCACCCTTACGCATCAAGGAGAAGTACGGCTCAATGACATTCTCGTCGTCGAGCTTCTTCAATAGACGTGCGACCAGTTGGTTCTGTGTGGCCACATCGTCAGTCATCTCTTTTACGCGCTCACTAAGGACGGCTTTTATGTCCTCACGGAACTGAGCAAACATGTTACGTACCGTCTTGAAAAGACGGAGCATTTCTCCAGTACTGTCCGAATTACGCAGCTCGTTGCCTAGAGCGGCCCAAACGCGAAGCTTTTCTGGGTCTGCGTTGTAGGTGGAGCGGGGCTTAGTCGGATCAACTTCAGCCAGTGTAGCGCGGCCCATAATCGCCATGAGCGTTGTATACAGTTCGGGCTGCGTGTTGGCATAAGCCAATAGATCTTTGAGAACCCTCTCGGCGCGCTTCTCCATCTGCACGAGCTCTCCGCGCCGCAGATCATCGATCTGCTTTAGGACAGCGATCTGTGGGAAATATTTCCCGGCAAGATCATTGAACCAGTCTAGCTGCAGGAGACCTAGAAGCATGCTTCGCGCGGGCATCGGGATGGAAGCCTGCATCTGGGCAGAAAGTCGGTCCCTCCCCGCAGCGCTCCATGGGTCGGCGTTCTGAATAGCGTTGTTGAGCACTGTACGGGCTACCATCGGCTCAGACATGGCCTTCTGGAACACGCTATCGGGCAAAACGTGCGGCGCTTCCGACAGTAGGCCGTCAATCAGACGATGAAAGCGGTCCGCTCCAGTCTCGCGGGTCTTCGTGGTCTGAGTCTTGGTTCGACGCGGATAAGGTTTTGACGGTCGACCGATAAGGTTGCGAAGTAGGTTACCGGCAATCTCCCTGAACCGTTCCAATGCGTTGAGCGGGAGCTCGACCTGAGTAGAGCTATAGTCGACGAACTCCGTGCGTTTCATCAGATCGCGTAGGCCGTTGTCGTTCGCTCCCATAGCTACGCGCCCGTATGCCTCGGCCATAAACTCCCGCAGGTCGGTGAGCCCATAGAACTCCGTGGGGTACTCACCGCGAAGATTGGGGGGAGAAACTTTAGACCGCATAAAGTCCAGCAGCGACTCTAACTGCTTTATAGTCGGATGGTTTGGCTGCATATAGGATAAGTTTGCCGTCACAGCATGTGCCATCTCGTGCATAAGCGCATGGGTACTCATGCCCGTTTGGCCATTTAGGTAGATGATATTTGTTCGCTCCGAGTCTGAACTATCGTTAGATAACCAATAGATGCCCGGATAGGAGTTAATATTGTGCGCTGAGTCACCGGGGTACAGCACCTTGACACGCGTAGTGCCAGTAAAGTCTGCAAAACGCGCAGCAAGAGCGGCCAAATCGGCGTTGTGGGTCGTTGCCGAAAGCGCCCGTAGTGCCAGCCTGAGATTTCCACCGTCCAGGGCCATCTTGACCGAGTAATGCAGTGCGCGGTCCAGCGCAGCCAGCGGGTCAGTGGACATAGGCTCACTGATGTAAACGGACTCTTTTGCGGCTTCGGTACGTGCCGCTCGGTCGCGGATACGGTCAGCGCGCTTGCGCTCGACGCGGTCAAGGTCGTCAACCCACGTCTCGATGTTCTTGTTTTGCTGCGCACTCAGGTCCTGCCGGAACGTAACCTCACGGTTCAGCTCTTTAGACATACGGGTCTTGATGAAATCGAGCGCCTGATTGGCAGCGACAGTCCCGGTTCGCGATAGAAACGCACGGGTAAACGGGTCAGCGTCAGGCTCGGCGCGGTACTTGCCGTATGGCGCGGTCAGATCGTCAACAACCATCAGCACTGCCTCCATGGGGCGAGCCACCTTGGAGAAGTAGAGCTTTGCAGCTTGGGCTTGGGGCGATAGACGATCGTCCCGCGTAGCGAGTAGGTTAATCACTACCTGCTTATCGGCAATGGTCAACTTATCGGTGATTGTGGCCTGCACGCCGCGCTCATTGAGGAACTTCGCGCCGCGTTTAACATCCGGTGGCGTCAGGGCTTCGTACCGTGCCGCAAGAGCCTCATCGAGCTGCTGCGCTGTTACACGCTGCGCTGGGGACATAGTTTTTGCCTTATCCGGCGCGTAGACGTCCGATGCCTCTGGATAAGGTCTGCCAGTGGGCCGCAGCGTAGACGGATCGACCGGTGTAATGGTGCCGGGGATAAGCTGCCTTGTTGGGCGGTCGGGCCCCTGCAGCTGCGTAGTATCTACACGGTCAATTCTTAGTGGAGTGGGCTCTGTTCCCGCTGCTGTATCAGTACCCACAGGCACCGACATATCTCCTCCCAGTCCTCCGCCCGTAGGTGTTTCAGTCCTGGTGGAGCCTGTAGCGATGCTGTCGACCCCTCCGCTCCCTTCCACGCTTGGTTCACCACTCGGAACGCCAACTCCCACTTCTTCTGGTTTAACCGCTGCAGCGTCGGGGACATTTGGGGCCTCCTGCTTGGGGGCAATAGCCGGTGCTTCCGGCGCGGGCTGTCCAGTGATAAGCCGTGCGGCGAGCGCTTTGTTCTCAGCGGTAGCCTTATCGTTTTGCGCCCAGCGGTCGAGCGTCCTAATAACAGCGCCGTCTGTTAGGGGTTTCCCTACCATCTTACGCAACGGCGCTGATTTAGCTGTGCCGACGCCAAGCTGCGTCACAAGATCATCGGTAAGAACCTGCTCAGGCTTTATCGCGGGAGCGTTCACCACTGGGGCAGCAGTGCGCGTACCGAGTTTTGCCGCGCGGTTAAACACTTCTTCGTCAGTCTCTACTGGTGCATAGTCCTCACGGGGCGTAACCGTCGGCTCGACGGACAGGCGCTCTTGCGTAGTATTGTCAGCCGTAAACAGACTATCTTGAGTGGTGCCGCTAACCTCAGAGGCATATGCGGTATCGGGTAAATCAGGCTGCATAACGCCGCCCGCCGACGCTCTTGCACGTTTGTCCATAGTGGAACGGAAGCGCGCGAGCCGCTGCTTCGTTTCTTCCTGTAGACCATCAATATAGTTTACCGTGACCCTAGCCGCGGTCTGCGCGGCTTCTTCCTCTGACGCACCGCTGTCCAGCGCAATAGCTAGGCGCTCGTCGTATATCCCACGGGCTTCCATAAGGTCGTTGTCGGTAGAGGCGCCAGCCCCGATCCGCACATCTTCGGGGATAATTTCGGCAGGTTCCCCTGCTACTTCTTCTGCAGCCGCAGTAATTTCTTCGGGCGTGGCCATTGGCTGCCCTATAGTTGGTTTTACCGCCGGGGGCGCAGGGGGCGACGTATCTTCTGTAGGCCGGGGGCCACCGACTGCGCCGCCGATACCGCCAGCAGCGACACCGAGGACACCGCCAGCCACACCGGCGTCGATATATTCTTGGATAGCATCGGGGCTGTCAACTGGGAGACCCGCCTGATAGCGTTCTAGTATCTGCTGGCCAACTTCATTTAGGGATTCCGTCGTACCGCCAACCGCTGCGCCAGAAAGGGCCCGGGTGAACAGTTTGGCACCGGGGCGAACAAAGACCCCTGCCCCTGCCAACGCATTAGTTACAGCGGTAATCCCCGCCTGCCCAACTGTGGAGCCGAGGGCAGCGGTCAGATCAACGGCGTCCTTACGACCCGCTGCAACTTCTTCCTCTTGGCGCTGCACGTTAGCGCCGAACAGCATCGGGGCCTCAGTAAGACCGGAGCCGATACCGAAACCAGCCAAAGCCCCCGCTGGACCTCCGACGCTACCAACAGCAGCGCCAACAGCGCCCCCCGCCAGACTCGTACCGAGTTGCGGCAACTGCTCGCCCGCCAATTCACCAGCGTATGTAAGCCCCGCGCCAATAGTTGGGAAGAAACCTTCGGCAGCAACAACATCTTGACGCGTAGTCGGCGCAGGCTGCAGGAGGCTTAGTTCAAACTGACGCTGCGCCGCTGCATCCTCCATACCCCGGCCATATTCGGCGATGCTGGGCAGTCCGACCTGCTGACCGATAGTCTCTATGGTAGTGCCAAAGAGGGACTTTGCGCTGGCCTTGCCGCGCTCAAGACCGCGACCAAGAGCTGTGCCGTCATCAGGAGTAGGCAGCTCAATCCCAAATTGTTGGGAAAAGTTCTGAACGTAAGCGCTTTCTTGATCGTCCAAGTACGCACGGATGCGCGCCTGTTCGGTCTCAGAGGGGGTATCACCCTTGATATTAACGCTGTAGGTCTTCCCGCTCAGACGGCCCGGAACCTGAATAATACCCATGCGAAGACTCCTTTACTTAGCCAGAGTATACGTAAAGGTGCCGCTCTGGGCTAGTCTGGTTATCGGTCTTATTCATCGGCGAAGTTTGGAACTTCCTCGGCTCCGCCAGACTCAGTCGTAATCAGTGCGCCTAGCTGCCCTGCAGCAGACATATAGTTACTGTATGCGGAGTCGTACTGCTTCATTGCGCGATTAAGCTCTATCAGCTGTCCGCGAGCATCAAGGTCGCCGTTTTCGACTGCTTTTTTGAGCATGGTGGCGACCATTTTGGGGTTCTGCCCACCAGTGAGGACACTCAAGTCGGACTCCGCGAGGTCCAACATATTTTTCTGCTGGGTCATGATACCGCTGGCGCTAAGAGGCTTGATGCCTCCCCCGCCACTACCGCCACCAGACGCTGCTTTAGCCCGCGCTGCACGAGACTGCGCAATGGCACCTGTAAGCTCGAGCTTTTCTTTGTCGTACTGGTCCCGTGCACTGCGCGCAGCTTCGATACCTTTGAGTCCGGCTTCGCCAAGAGCGCCCCCAAGCGTTGGCTGTCTGGACGACATAAGGTTCAAGCCTACCTGCGCCAGCGCCAGCCACTTGTCCTGCTCGGCTGCCTTCTCGCGCTTTGATAGTGTATCCATGAGCGCCTGTTCGTAGGACGATACGCCACCGGCCCCGCCGCTAGTTCCACCTTGCGACGCGGCAGCGGTTTGTGCTCCACCTTGCGGCGCGGCAGCTGGCTGCGCGCCGAGCAACGCAGTGCTTTGTGCTGCGAGTAACCCCTGTGGCGCAGCTGCGCCGGGCACTGCAGTAGTCGTAGGCAGCGGTTGAAGCTTTGGCACTTCTTGCACTTCTGGCGCAGCGGCAGCGGCAATGGCAGCGGAGCGCTCTGCGGCAATGGCGGCTTGTTCTCCAATAGTTCTACCACCAAAAGCCCCAGCAACAAAATCACCGAGCCCCTGCTTCGCACGTTCATATGGGGTGTCCGCTGCGGGGGCGGGTGGGCCCACGGGGCTAAGCCCCGGCATTTCGGCTACGCGCATTTCTTCTGCGGAGGGTGTATACCCAGTACCCTCAGTCATTGCCTGCACATCTGCGGCCTGCTGACCGTTCAAAAGACCGGATTCAACGGAACTCCGCAGCTGTTCTAATGTAGGCATAGCCCCGACACGAGCTCGGGCAACAATTTCATCGTATGTCAGTGGTGCGGGCAGTGAAACTTCCGGGGGGACTGTGACCGGATCAACTGGGCGTGGTTCAAACAAAGACCGCAGGTCTTGCCCGACAGGCTGCATCGTTTCCCGCATAGTGTCGCCAACAGGCTGGAAGATGCTACGCAGGGGGTCACCTATGTAGCGTTGCCCAAAGGTTCTGTCATCCGAGGTCGAATTAAGGGTAGCTGGGACGCCATCCTCGCTAAGATACGTCCCGTCTTCCTGCTCGATGTAGCGCTTACCGTCACGGACAACGATGTCTCCCTTAGCCATCTTCTTGACCGGCCCGCCAGCGTACATAGCCTGCACGCCTGTGTTCTGCGTCATGTCAGTGCTTGGGGCCATAGCTCGCGCCATATCAGCGATACCACCCTGCGGGACTCCTGCAGCTGCGATAGCCTCTTGGGCCACCGTACCTTGGTCGCCTTTGGCATTCTGCGCGGTGAAGTCGTCCTTCATGCGCATGCGGCGCATGATTTCCCCAAGAACAAGAAACTGCGGGGTGCTACCCGAAGGTGTCTGCATCTCCCGCACGAGCTGGTCTTGCGAGAAGTTTTTCAGATGGTCTTGGAGTTGGACGATGTTCATGCGCCATACGCCTTATAGAGGGACAAGCCGGAGAGTCCGGCACCAAGCGCTTGCTGGAGCGGGTTAGTGTAAACAGAGCCCATCTCGGTGGTCGTACCGGCATTTGCCACAGGCAGGCCGCGTAGGATGTCTGAGTAGAAGCCCAGCTGGTCTTCTGGATAACCTTGCTCACGCAGGTAGTCTTGATAGCCGATATCCAAACCAGCCTGCTGTTCGGCCATTTGGTCTTTACCAATACTCTCGAGCAACTGAGCGTTTTGAATCTGAGCCTCGCGCTCTTTTTCGCCGAGGCCTGCCAGCTGCTGCCCCGCCCGACCTGCTGCATCCAGTGCCGCCAGACCTTGGCTTGCGCCGAACTGACGTGATGCTTCCGTATCGGTCTGGACGCGTGCAAGCTCCGCTGCTTGTGCTGCCTGAATACGTGCGGCCTCTGAAACGCTGATGCCCTGCACTCGGGCCATTTCTTCGGCTCTGGCTCTCTGTACCCGAGCCGCCTCGGCAGCTGTCGCACCTTGATACCGACCGGCCTCGCCAGCCTGTGCTGTTTCTGTCGCCATCCGAGCCGCGCGGTCAGCCTCGAACATTCTTTGGGCATCCCCATAGGCGGAAGACAGCCCTTGCGCTTGGAGTTCCCCCTGACGCCGCAACAAGTCGCGCTCAGCTAGACCCTCTTGAATACCTTGGCGAGATCCACCATAGGCACCTGCGGCAACTGCACGCGCACTGCGACCTTGTCGCGCAATGTCATAATCCTCTTGTGCCTGCTCTTTCTGGAATTTGACCACGTTCTGCATGTACGGGTCCATGTACTGGGATATTGCGTCACCAGTGAACTGACCAGAAGGGCCGAACTGAAATTCTTTGAACCCAGCCTCTGAGAAACCAGAAAACGGCGAAGCCTCGGTGGCCTTTAAGCCACCATACTGCGAAAAATTCCCTGTATCGTATTGGCCGAGTTGCCGAGCCCGGTCAATGTTCCCCCGTGCCACGCCTTGGGCTTCACCTATACCTGCGATCCCCGATCCAGCGATACTGCGAGTAAGATCCCGGGCCGCCCCGATATCGGCGTAATTTGCCGAGTCCGCAAGCCGCTGTCCACCATAAGCCTGATAGGGCTGTAGAGACTGCTCTTCGACGCGGCCCATAAGCCGTTCGAAGTATGGGCGGAACTCCTCGGGGATGTTCGTTTGCGTAACCGTCTGTTCGGTTGGAGTCGCGCTGCTTCCGCCGGTGCTCATGGTAGATTTTCCCTGTACTGTTCGAGGGTCTCATGGCGCGTAAAGAAGCCCCGGACCTCCATGCTAACCGACTGCATGTAGTCCCGCCCCTTACATATATAGATAACATATGCAATGATCTCTGCATACCAGTCGCGAAGGACATAGGAGAACACTCGGTCGTTTGCCGAGCCCTTCTCCAGCTTGTTGGCATCGAGCCAAGCGTTGATCCCTGTCACGATGATTGGAATCAGCTGGTGCTTGTACTTATCAAAGAACGGGTTGAGAGGCAGCTCGGTCAGAGCGACAAAAAGTGTGCGGGCAATGTCTGCGTCGGTGACGGGCTTGTCCTTGTCGATGATGTCGTCGAAAACCTCGCCGACGTCGCCAATCTGACGGATGAACCAGATGGCGTTCATATCGCCGGTCCACTCTACGAGCTTAGCGTCGCGTAGCTTCCGCCACTCTTCGGTGTCAAACTCAGGAGTCATGCAGCCACCCGTTTACGAAGTTCAGCCGGTGCCTTTGGTCCGGCCCCATTAACAGCAGATAGGAATCCACCCCCGAATTTCTTCTCAAGGGCATCGGTAGCGTCTTTGCGGAGCACAAACTCGCCATCAGCAAGAAGCACATCTTGTTCCCCGTCAATCGTAGCAGGAACCTTGTCATCTACGCCAGAACCATCGCCGGGGCCGCGAACCTTACCATTCTCACCGTTGGCAAACCGTTCGCGAGTGTCATCAAACTCGCCAGACTGCACAGAGTCTACCAGATCGCGCAGCGCTGCTTTGCCATACTTGGCCAAGAACTTACCAAGCGCGACCTCGGGCTGCGGGTGCTGACCTTTGATAGCAGCAATAGCCTCGACGATTTCGGTCTTCTCGTTTGGCTTCTGTAGTTTCCCGCCCTCAGCATAGGGCAGCGTGCCCTTGTCTCGATAAGCCAGAATGTCGCCGTACGAGTACGGTCGCCCGATGCCATAGTTAAACTCGGGGTCGATACCGGGGCGATACCCCGGCGGAGGAGCCATCTGGGCGCGCGGGATAGGTTTCATCTCTATGTCGGCAGCGGTGGGCTTGGAGGCGGTAGCTTTTATTGTTGGGGTCGGGGTAGCCAGTGCACCGCCGATCTGCGACCCAATACCCTGCGCGGAGCTCATAAAGTTCATACCGCTGCGAAGGCCCTGACCCATTGCGCCTTGGCCGAACAGTCCTGCGATACCGGTAGGTGCTGCGGCAGCCGCCGCCCCCGCGGGATTAGGCATTGGGCGAATAGACGTTGCGGGAGCCATAGGGCTTTGACCGGGCAGAGGCTGCTGTAGTGCGCCACCCGCAGTGCTGCCCATGAGCCCACCGAGGAGTTTGCCACCTACGAAAGAGCCCAGTCCGGCCTTGAGCCCCGCACCGAGGTCCCGTTGCTCGATGGCTGTCCCAAGGCCCTGACCAACAGCCCCTGCGATCAGCGGAGTTAGTGAAGCAAGACCCAGCGCGCTGCCAATGGCGGGGGCGAAGGCGGACCCGAGAAAACCCAAAATCATAGGAAGCATGGCAGTTCCTCTAGCAAGTTTTACATAGCTTAGCAGATGCCACGCTACACGACAATCCGAAGCTCTCCTGTGGAAGTTTTATAGATGTCCCCAACAGTGAGTCCTCCGGCAATGGCTGCAGCGTTATTAGCATATATCGGCAGTGTAGTTAACTGGAGTGTCGTGAAGACCGCATCGCCTGGATTATTGACCTGCTGCACGAATACCGAGAACGCGCGGATAAGCTGGGCCATGTATTGACGGTTGTAGTTCTCCGGCGGCGTCGGAAAGAAGGGTGCTGGTGCATTACTCGGCATTACTTCCTCCCGTCCGTTCTGAGATCAAGCCTCGGATCACCAAGCCGCCAAGCCGTATTTATCTGACTGGAATCGATACGCAGGGATATGGACCGCCCACGTAGGCGTGTAAAAATCTGGTTGGTAAACTGTTCCACCGGAAGGCTTGAGGTCTTGGTGACTGGGTCCGCATCCGTCGCAAAGTAGGCACCGCCGGGAAAGTTCCGGGCCTTTAGCGTGATAGTTACCGTTGGCGCGCCGTTCGTTGAGTTTCGGAACGTGAGGTCAGGGATAAGCCTAGTGGCGAACATAAAGTTGTCGCCATCCCCCATGTCTATCACACTCGACTCGACGTAAGCAGTTATAGGAGCTGGAGGGTTCACGCTTCCATCATTCAGGCCGTTCTCTTGGTAGTACACATACCCATCCGGCGAGATAGCCAGCGGATACTGCAGGACGTTGCGATCTAACCAAGCTGTGCGAGAGAGCGTGCCGTAGTACCATACGCGCTGTTCATAGTTATAGACGACGTACTTATCGTTCTCGCTGCTGGCAGCAGATGGATAGAACCACCACACCTCAGAAAATGAACTGCAATGACCTGCGTAAATCTTAAGCCTTTGCGAAACGTTCAGATCAGAGAAAACGTATTCCTTCACGTCGCACGGAATCTGCACCGCGGCACCGTCATAGATATAGAACTCGTTGCTACCCATCCAGTAAACAGAGTCTCCAACGGCTACGGAAGCATTGGGCGCGGCAATAGATATAGAGGAGGAGACTTCTTGAATTCCGAATGTGTAGGGGGGCCCGATATATTGCATTGCGTGAATGGACACATCGGTGAAGACGAGAATCTGTTGCTTGGTCTGCACAGCTGATATGATCTCAGACCCGGTACCAATACGCAGTTCACCCGCAGTTGTTGTCGGCAGGGTGCGCCATTCAGCAAGGTTCTCTTGGTCAGAGAAGCGAATCGTCAGTGGGTCCTGAACACCGGGAGTGCCCTCTGGGTCACAACCAAACGCAATAACGTGCCGATCACGCTCCGATATCATAACTAGGCGGGCAACCGTCGGCACAGACTGAGCGCCGGGGAGCGTCTGCAGTTCAACTCCGCGTGTTGAGAGGCCCGCGCTCTTATCCCAGTAGTAAATACGTCCGTTCTGCAGACAGAAGGTCAAGTCCTCTCCAAAACTATCCTGCGACCAGATAGGGAGCTGTGCGCTAGGTAGTGTTGTACGCGTCCCTGAACCCCAAGTCCCACGAGACCAAGCGCCAGAGCCCCAACCACTGCCTGCGACAGCCGTATCTAGGGCGACGTTGATCTGGTAAGCACCAACGACAGACGCACCGCCGGTTCCGGTATCCGAGGCATTAGCCGTAGCCGTTGCGGTTATCTGGTATACACCCCCGCTTACGACGTTAGTAACCTGATACTCTCGGTTTAGTACAGAAGCCGTGATGTTACCGCCGAGGCTAACCGCGCCAGAGAAGGTCACAAAGTCTCCCGTGAGAGCGCCGTGCAGGGTGTCATTCACGTTGATGATATTGGAACCCGTGGTAGCAGCAAACGTTACGTCGCCGGGCGCTGTCGTGGCGCGAAGGGGGGTGATATCGTTTATCGATCCACCGCTCAGGATGTAGTATTTTAGGTTGGTGCCGCACCCGGTGTACACAGAGCCGTCGAGCGCGGTCCATGTAAGCAGAGACCGCCCAGTGCCAAGCAGCGGATCACGCGTATAGCGGGTCCAACCTCCGATAGTTTCAGGTTTACCGGCCCGAAAACGCACAAGGTTCCCATCCCACCATCCGCCCTCATTGGCATAGGCAGTGGTCTCACGGTTAATACCGGGCCGGAATACGAGTTTTGTGAGTGCCATAGCAGTCTCCTGTCCGTAAGATACTACACCACTCGAGAAGCTTAGCCAACATCTCGATCTGGCGAGTTTAGGGCCCCATACCGCAGCCCGCACCAAGTACTCGGACTAGATGCACACCGGGAACAATCGAAAGCGGCTGCAACGCAGGTGTCGCGGTCAGGAGTTCTGCTCAATAGGCCGCTCGTCAAAAGCCGTCTGGGGAAGAGAGCGTTGTGATCTTTACAATAAGGGGGCCGGGTGACCGATACAAAGAACGTCGATCACCCACTTATCGCTTGGGTTAGCGTAAAGACTTGATTCCAGAGCGAACGAATGCCCCGGAGATAGCAGGGATCGCAAGGTTCAGGGCAGCCACCAGCGTCAGATCCCCGACGAGGTAGCCAGCTATAGCGCCAATGGTTGTGACGCCTGCAAGGATATACGTTTTATAGCCACTCAGCATTTATTTCTCCTTATGCCTCTTTTGGGACAATCTGAGACCCGGAGGCAAGTCGGGCCAAAGGTTGGTGAATTACCGGGACTAACGGTGGCCATCGAAAAGCTTCGAATGCAGCGCACGGGTACAACGCCATAGTAACAGCATCGTTCTGATTGCCACCAACGCACCACAGGCCACCTTTGCCGTCCGAGCCCGCGACGAACGTTACGTGGCCACCACCCTTGCGACGCTTGACAGCAATGGCCCCCGGTACAGCCTTTGTGAGCGGCTGGCCATAAGTCAGGTATGACAACGACGATGCAGAGCGTGTTGAACGAATGCCGAGCTCTTCGAGCACCCCCCCGACGAACCCAGCGCACCATGGCGTCTCGTCGTCGGTGAATGGTGCACGGATTAACCCCCACCACTTTAGGACGAGCGCACTATGCTTTGGCCCTGGAATCTCTTTTGTGCCGATGTAAAGTTTTGCACGCTCTAGCCAAGGAACAATTTTCATTTCTCTATCCGCCCCTGCAGTTTTCCAACCAAGGCGCGCAAATCCGACAAGATGGCTGGCACATCTTCCATAGGTTTTATGGTAACTTCGATTTTGGCCACGGATAATTGCGTATCGTGCGCCAACCGCTCCATAAGGCGAAATCGCTCCTTGTTTTCGTCTGCTGCCGTTTCCAAATGACTTATGCGGTTGTCAAGGTCTCTGCCCCGAACAGCCCACCCAGAAATGGCAGCGGCGGCGGCTGCGGCTAGGCCCCACCAATCGTGGAGCAGGTTCATCAAACCGCTCTCATCAACTGCCATTTAGACCCTCGTCCGCCAGTAAATCCCGCCACCCAAATGTGCCGCCACAATACCAAGGATCGGCATGACATTTAGCACACTCACTAACAAATCAGGGCTTCCGGGTTTCACCTCAGAAAACACCAAAAAGGCCCCGCCCGATCCGTACGCGGCGAAAAAAATCGTATCTTCAATGCTGTCTCGCCACGACCATCCGCGCAAAACCTCACCCAAGACATAGACCGATGCGATGAGCGGAACGGCCAGCACCTTCAATGGAAACTCTCCTTCGATGGCATACCATCCGGTAGATACCACCAATGCGGTAAATATTCCAGCCGCCATGTGGCTGACTTGATTGGTTAGCCATCCATACCACTCTGTCTTGAAGTCATCCTGAACAAAGGTAGACCGGAACCATTCAAGCCAAGTCACTATGTT
>Ga0181355_1000220_pt1 | contig 23484 bp, 50 predicted proteins | sample Fa13VDMM15DN_FD_130099 | JGI IMG/M metagenome (GOLD analysis project Ga0181355, IMG submission 130099) | Freshwater viral communities from Lake Michigan, USA - Fa13.VD.MM15.D.N | ecosystem: Environmental > Aquatic > Freshwater > Lake | place: USA: Michigan | collected 2013-09-23 | reverse complement strand
GGTGGTGTGGGGACGGTCTGGACGTGACGAGCAGGAGTCTCACAAGACGTGACGAGCAGGGCACGACGTGACGAGCCAGACTGGCCCGCTCGAACCATAACTGATGTTGTGCATACATAATGCACTGCCTCTGTTCATGGCCTGATCCGGCTACTGGACAGGCTCTTCTCCCGCTATGGCGACAGGATCAAGCGGAGTGGCCGAGTCTGAGCGGGATTTGCTGGGTTTCGAGCGGAGCGGAGCAGGAGCGGGGCGCATTGACAGCACACGTTCAAGCTCCGACATTCTGGCCACTGCCTCTGTGAGCTTCTGCACCTTGCCAGCGTCTATGTCGTCTGCGCCGATCTCTTCTGCGAGCCTTTGGAACAGTCCATCAACACTAGCAGTCGCCCTTTCCAGCACCTTCCTGACCCGTTCCGGTGACTTGTCCGCTGCGGCTTCAGCTTTAGCGAGGCGTGTGCGCTGATCTTCCCGGATGATGTCTAGCGCATTAGCGGCATCAGCTAATCTCTTAGCGTTAGCCACGCGAGCAATAGCGGCTTTTCTGGCCATACTAGCGGCGTTCTCTCTGGTGAATGGATTACCCGGTATCATGGCCAGAGCCTGATCCTGATCCTGCCCTGCGTCAAGCCTAGAGCGATCTGCTCTGTCAGTAGTGTTACGGATAGCTCTGTCCGTATTCTCCGGCACGAACAATCACGGTGCCGCAATTGACACTTAACAGATAACTGTTAATCTTTGTGTCGGTTGGCGAACCAAGAAACGCTGACGGCGAGGAACAGAATCGCGAGACTAGCTGAGTCTTAAAACCAGCACCGGATAGCACCGGATCAAACGCTGGGGCAGAACACGACGGGATCGAATCGTTGTGAGATCGGCCAGCCGCAAGGCGAAGCAGGACAGAACGAGATCATGGATTGTCCAGCAGGTTGTCGCAGGGTATTTGCCCTGCCTGATGAAGGCCACAGACCAAGGCCGAAACAACCAGAGATTGAAACCAGCAGCAGCAACAAGCTTGAAGCCGAGGGCAGCATCGTGAGCAATCACCTGATGAGCCGTGAGGCAAAATGCGAAACCGTTGAGGCTTCGAGCGGGCTGCTGCTGGCTTCAGTCTCTGGACACAATACGGAAACACGACTATGAAAAAGAAAGCTCAACTCTCACTTCCCACGGCAATCGCGGATTATGCCTATTCCAAGTCCAAAACCTACTGGATATTCCTTGAACAGCACACGGCTGCATTGACGGCTGACGAGTCAAGTGCGTCAACGATTCTCTGCAAAGAGGCCGAGGGCGCGTTGCAGGCTCTGGCAGATGTGTTCGGATTGCCCGCACTGAAAGCGGCACTGGAGGTTCGAGGCGAGACTTGCCCGATTGTAACCCAGCAAACAGACGAGCGACTGATTGCCAAGTATTGAGGACGAAACGCCGCGAGGCGTCTGCGATTAAAATGATCGCACTGATGAGTCCAGAATTGATTCGACGGGAACACGAATGAAAACTTACATCATAAACACAGATTGTCAGGTTGGCCACTTGTTGAGCAATCTCAGCTTTGCAAAACTTGCCTTGGAGCTTCAGCAGGCGGGACACGAGATAAAAACAATCCAACTCCTGCCAGATGGCACAGACTTCTACGCGCCGGAATTCGAGTGGTATAAGACTGAACACCCGCCAGTTCCCCAGTGGCTCTACAAGTTCTCTTCTGGTGATCCGGCAATCAACGGCAAGCAGGTTGTGGCAACCTCGTTTCAAGAGGCTGCAAAATCACTTGGTTGCAAAGTGCAATTCGCAATCCCATTCAGCGCACACTGCTCTGCCCCTAACGGCAAGGCAACGGTGATTAGCTGGAACCTTGACCCGATTGAGTAACAGGACGAAACCGCGAAAGCGGTCTGCGATTAAAATGATCGCACTGATGAGTCCAGAATTGACTGACAAGGAACACACGATGAAATCATTCAAACAGTTTGATGAGTTGCTCGTTGGCCGTTGCCACACGAGCAAGAAAATTGGCAACAACACCTACGCTGAACGGCGCGAGCCGGGCAAGATTGCAATCCGTTTGCATAAAACGGATGTGGTGACTTATTACGAGGATGGCTCAATCGTCCTGCGAAACGGTGGCTTCAGAACACCCACGACGAAGGACAGGATCAACGAACACTCGCCAGTGCGCCTGAGTCAGCACAAGAGCGTTTGGACGTTCGTGTGGGGATTCAAAACCTACACGTTCAAGGAAGGCGTCACGCTGAAGCCGGACTGCACTGTGGAGGGCGAAGCCGAGGTTGCCGACATACTGGAAGAAGTGGAGTTGCTCAAAGAGATCGCCAAGTTCGGCAAGCTTGTTTCCGAGTCGCTACCGCTCCCGTTGCCGGGTGCTGGTGATTGTCTGTTCTGCCAGTGCAGCACCGACAAGGGTGAAGAGTTCGGCGGGATCGAACACCTTCAATCACACTTGGATGAGGGCTATCTCGTCCCGTCGCTGGTTTGGAAGGCTCTGGTTCACGCCGGATGTGATCCAAAGGGCACCGGATCGTTCTGGTTTGCTGTCGCATTTCAGCAAGACGACGCCCAGCGCACTCGGAGCGCGGCACAGCCACAGATCAAGCGGATCGTGGTGAAATACCTCAAGCGCAGGTTCGGGTTGGCGTAAGGACGAAACCGGGCAGGTTGCCCGGTCTGCTGATAAACTTCAGCACTGATGAGTCCAGAATTGATTCGATAGGAAAAACACGATGAGAACCATTTCGATTCTATTTCGATGCGGTCATTTCGAGAAGCTAACACGACCAGAGATCAAGAAGCAGCAAGTTGTGACTGGCTCAGAATACAAAATAAACGGAACAGTAAGGGCAGACGCTGGCGACCAGTATTGCTTGGCCTGCTCAAACCGAAACATAACAAAAAGGAATTGGAGATGAGAACAATCAAAACATACAAGCCGGAATTGAAGTCACTGCTTCAGCGGCTGATTGATAACGGCTGCGAAATTGTTTCGGGCAGCAATGGTGGCGACTACTTCAAGGCGAAGGGAGTCCCCGCCGATGAGTTCCTTGAGGAGTTGCTTGGCGCAGATGAGGCATGGCTGAAAGTGAACACGCCGATTGTGTGTGCGGCGATTCGTGTCCTGTATCTCGTTTATGGAAACGAGCCGGGCGTGATCGTTTGCGACCATCATGTTGACGATGTTCTGGACAAGGTTGTGGATGAACATCACACCGAATGGAGCAAGAAGGAGCAACCCACAATCGAAGTTGAGTAAGCGCGAAACGGCTTCAAGCCGTCTGCTGATACGTTTCAGCACTGATGAGCGCAGGACACGCTACAACGAAAGGAAACACGACTATGGCTAGAACAATCACGAAGCAGGAACAGAACACAGAGAAGGCTATCCGCGCAGCGCAGGAAGCCCAAAGCGACGGCGCACAGGACTGGGAGTATCACTGCCCGGCAGTGGCGCAGAAGCTGATTGATAACGGCACAGGCTGGCATCTGGAAGGCTCGTGCGGGCGTCAGTTGATTCAATACCTTGAGGAAGGCGTTTGCTTCCTTCCGCTTCAGCCTCATCGCGACTACTGGGGCAATCGCATCCCGTCGCGGATCGAGATCAAACCCGGCACGAAAGGCTCGCTCGAACTGGCTGCAAGCTACTGGGGGATCGAGTGAACAATTCAAACTTGTTCAGGAAGCGGATCAAGGCCGAGTTCCCACACGTCAAGGTCAGCATCCGGCGCGTGTCGTTTCAGGACTTGGCTCGTGCGGATAGGCTGTGCCTGACAGCAAGCGGGGACAGGCCGGGAGAGCTTCGAGAGATCAATCGGATTGCCGAGAGCTTCAACATCATTCCAGACGGCAACGTGCGGCTTGGTGGCGAGGCTGTGCTGCGAATACTGGGGGTGAAACAATAGAAAGGACGAAACCCCTTCGGGGGTCTGCAACTAAACGGTTGCACTGATGAGTCCAGAGACTGACTTGAAAGGAAAACACGAATGAGCAAACACGCTTACTTGGTAAAAGCTCTGAGAGCTTACAAGGTGACAACATACGGACAGTTTGACCGAGAGGATCATCACACCGTTCAGGAGACACAGGACGCAGCAAATGCCATTGAAGAGCTTGAGCGTAAAAACTTGGCAATACTCAGTGCGTTGAACACGTTGTTGGATTCTTGCTTCCAAGTGTCGGGAACTTGTAAGCCGTCTGATCGAGCGTTCATCATCGCCAAGACGATTTACGAACGAGAAAGGGGTGAGTCGTGAAATTAAAACCACTTCCGCACAAGCTCCTGAACCGATACAAGGGCAAACAATTCTACCGCTTCTATGTGGTGGTGAGCCAGTCGAGCATCTACCACAGGGAGGAGATCGTTCTGTCCATTATAGCACCCAGCGCCACTGATGCAGTCAACGCTATACGGGACGAGTTCTGGGGCAAGGTTACAAACCCGACTGAGTTCGAGGTTGCTGGCCCCAAGGGTGGCATCACGCACAGGTTCATCGGCTGGGAGTCAGCGGTGGCCGGGCAGATGTGGGCAACACGTCCAGATGCTGTTCAGCTTGGACTGTTCAGGAACTAACAACGAAAGGAAACACATGAGAGAATACCCATTCAGGGGTTTAAGAAGGAAGCGCATTTACGACCATCTTGAACCAGCGGTGACCAGAACAGAGTTTCCGTGTCGTATTGGCTGGGAACTAAAAGTTCGCGGAAAGCTCAGAACGAAGTGGATCAACTTCGGTTTTGACATTGGAGCAAACTACAACATTGAGGACGCTGTTGTTGTGAAGGACTACAAACAACTGGACGCTCTACTTTATTACCTTGGTGGGTTTCGGGGGCTGCAAGGTATTTTTGTGGAGTCTATAAACTAGATCGAAACGGGGGCAACCCCGTCGCAGTGTGAGGCACTGCCTGATGAGATCAGAATTGAAGCGCGTGGCGGAACGCAAAGACGCTAATACCTAAGATGCTGTTGGGCATTTACCCCAAGGCAAAGAATCCACATTCCTAGGTTCGTGTGGGTGTTGCATCATGCAGGCTCAAATCCTGCCGCGCTTCAATTCTGGTCTTGTTTGAAACCATATTGGGATCGTGGCGGAATATCACAGACGCGCACCTGAGCAGGGTGTCCGGGGTTGGCAAGTAGCTTCCGGGGTGAGGGGTTTGAGTCCCCTCCGGTTCCACCAATTTGACACTTAACAAAGTTGTGCTAAGTTGCACACGAAAGGAAACACACGAATGAAAATTGTAATTGTAGTAAGCGGTGGCGTTGTTCAGTCGGTTTATTCACACGACAGAAACGCCAATGTTGAGATCATTGACTTCGATCAAACAGACAGCATCAAACACGAGGCTAATGAGAAGCGGGTTGCTGAGTTAGATCAGGACAAGCGGTTTCACGCACATATCTAATGAACCTCTTCAACCATCAGCGCCCCGTCCGAGGTGACGGTGGCGAGGTTACAGGCCACAAGCCTGCCCCGGTCAGTCGCATGACTGCCGGGGAGCTTGGTGGCCAGTTCGGTATCCACAAACGGCACAGGCTCGTCGTGACGCTGACAGGTGGCGACGTGATCGAGTTCAGGCCGGAACGCACACGCCAGAAGGTGACGATTCTGGCTGTGGATGTGTATCGCTTTGTTCTGCGGTGTGCCGCTCAACGCTCTACTCTGGAGAAGGCACGAGAGCGCAAGGTCAAGTTGGCCGAGAGCAGGGACAGACGCAGGATAGCAAACGCAGATCGCAAACTGCGGTCTGAATTGAGAAAGGAGCGTGAGGCAAGATGAAGTTCTAACAGATCGGTGACGGCTCAAATCCTAATGCGAGCCGTCACCTGAATTGTGTCCCTCGAACCAGAACCGGGGTGGAGTTGATCGCCACGAAGGAGACGGGGGTGAGGGACACAATTCAGGTGATGAACACCTGAAGAAAAGGAAACACACGATGAAGAAAAACTACTATGTAATCAAAGACGGCGAGCAATTCCCCGGAGTTTTGGAATACGATTTTACAATCGTCAAGAAGTCGAAGGAGGCTGTTCTGTATCGGAGCAATGGCAAGTGCTGGACTTCTGTGGGGAACCACTTCGGCACCGCATCAGAAGCTGTTTCGTACATTCCGACAGTTCAAGCAAGCCTTCGCCGGGAAGTGATTGCTGGGATAACTGCGGCAATAGCCGACAAGCTCTATTACGAACTTCCATTTGGCCTTGAAGCGTCAGATCGGGACGCAGTTCTCAACGCGCTGGCAGACTCACGCGAGCCTTTGAGCCAGTTGTGGAGTCGGATCGCGGAGCATGTGAACAAGTGCAGAGCGGATCGCAATAAGCCCCTGAAGGAGGGTGTGGTCTATTTCGATGAGGAAAAGACCAGCGGCTTCAACTGGTGGCTACTGAGCCACAGCGCAAACCTCGAACAGTTCTTCGAGGATCACCCGGCGGTAGGCACAGGCTGCGAACACGACTGTTCTGGCCGGGTGTTCGTGCGCGAGGCTTCGGTGAGAAGCATCAGAGCCAAGGGCGTGATCGTCACGCAGTCTTGGGGAACAGACATCTAAGAAAGGAAACACGAACATGAAGCACACATACATTACGAGATCGAAAGGCGGAACAGGCGAGCGCAAGGTCAGGTTGGACACGTTAAAAATCCCCGACCTTTGGAAGGTTGGAACTTTCAAAGATGATGATCGAGAAAAGGTTCTTGATTGCTGGCATCTCGCCGCTGACCTGAAGCGGGAACTGTTGGAGAGAGATGTGGAACACGCCGCGCTGTTTGCGGTGGCAGAGGCTGCGGACAACAATCAGGCAGAGTTGGAAATGCTGCTGACTTCTGTTCAATCAATCACGGACAACTACGTTGCTAAAAACTGGAAGCCCTTCACTGAACTTCTTGAGCGTGTTGAGTTCGCAAAGGAAACAATCCGGAAGAGCGAGAAAGCCATCGCCAACCTCGCCAAACTCCGCTCAGGTTGGTAACAGATCGAAACGCCGAGAGGCGTCTGCGGATTGTGTCCGCACTGATGAGATCAGGTCAGTGTTCGATGATGGTAAAAACCCCATAAGCGGTCACGTCTTGGGGCAAGGATAAATCGTGAATCATTCCTTCCATCATCGAATACTGGCTTGACACTTAACAGAACAGTGCTAACATGCACAGTAACGAAAGGAAAAACGCGATGAGTAAATTAACAGATAAAATCGAAGAAGAGTTGTCGGCGGTGGATTGCGAAAAATTGTTTGATCAGTGCCTCGATGAGAATGATCCCGTCAGGATCGGATCGCTCGAATACACCCCGTCGCACGTCCTGAAGCAGATTGATCCGATAGCCTACCGCTGCGGTGTGAACGACTACGTTGACAGCCTTGGCCTGAAGGAGATCAACGGGAACAGCTACGGCTCCGACGAGGTGGACAAGATTTGCGAGGAGCTTGTCGAGGAGTTGGAGAACGAGATCGGCAGCCTTCAGGATGAGCTTGAGGAAGCCGAACAGTATCTCGCCAGATGCGAGGAAGAGGATTCGACAGACTACACCCCTGAACAGATCGAGGAAAATATTAAGGGGATCAACTCTGCGAAAACCGAGGTGGACACCATCGAGTCCAAGGCGAACGAGAAAAAGGAAGAACTTGCTTTCATTAAAAAGGAGATCAATAGCCTGTGACAACACGCTACAAGTTCACCAAAGAGGTGGGTCTGGCATTGCAGGCGGAAGCCGTGACGCATTGGGCTGCAAAGCTCAGACCGGAAGTGTTGCAGGCTTTGAAAGATAGGATACAGCGAGAGAACGACAACCTGCGGAAAGGAGCCACTGGATACGATGTATTCCGTGGCTACCACATCACCAATGTTGTGCTTGGGTTGAAGATCAAAGGAGGAAAGTGGGTTTAATAGTCCCGGCCAGTCCCCGGCGAAAGTCGGGGATTGTGCGGAACAATTAAGTTCCAAATAACAAAAGGATAACACGAATGTTCTCATTACCAGACATCAATGCGCTCAATGCGCGAGCCAAGTCATGCGCTACTGCGTTTGACCGGGAAACCAAAGTTAAGAAGTCCGTTAAGCATGGTTGCGAGTGCTGCGGCAAGCCGTCCACGCGCCACGATAAGTGGTATGACATCTTCTCAGACGACGCCAAGGGTGTGCGCCATCTGTGCGAGGAACACGCCGAGAGCGGATCAGGTGATGAGGGGTATTTCACCTGCGAGTGCTGTGACAATCTAACCGTCGAGAACTACACTTGGGAGTATTACCGGGTGGAGATTGGTGGCCTGACTGTTTGTTTGAAGTGTGCCGCCAAGCGCTATTTTGGCGACGACGACAACCTGCTCGATCCGAAGGATGTGAAGTCCGTCATCCTCGATCCATCCACGGTCAGCAAAAGGTTCATCAAGGATGGTGTGCTGAACCTCGCCAAGGCGAAGCATGTTCTCGGTGTGAAGCAGCCATTGCCTGAAGGGATCGAGTTCGTGGAGAACTTCGAGTTCGATTCATATTCAGGCAAAGCGATCAGTGGCGGCAACGCTCTGGAAACCATCAAGGCTCTGGATCACAAGTTCTTTGTGGTTCTGGACTCAGCGTATCAATTCGCTTGCAGCATCGGCATCTATCGCCGGAAATGATTTGGGCATGATCCGGGTGGATCAGTGGCGTCGTGTCCACCCAAAGCCTGACGCAGCCCCTCAGTGCGTAATCTGAGGGAACAATTTAACGAAAGGGAAAAACATGAACGGATCGAACAGACATACAATTGAATCAACACAGGTGGAGAAGATCGTGGGATGGATCAAGAACCGTGGCGGCATTGCCATTTGGCGCAGCGTCAACTTGAGCAATCCCGGAGCATCGTGGACTACCCCGGCAACCATCCGTAAGGGTGACTGCACTGGTCAGGAGGGGGACGATATTGTTCCTTATCCGAAACCGTCGTGGCAGACAGAATCGAAGCCGTCCAACATCATTGACAGTGTTGAGGACATTGACGTGAGCTACGACGTGGAAGTGAAGCGGTTCAGGATTGGGCTACGACGGTCTGGAGTTGGGTTTAAGGTGACTGACGCAGGAACGAGGCGGATCAGGAAGGAAGTGGAGAAGGCTGGCAAGGGATCGTTCTACCGATTCGATTACGACTCGCGGGAGGCTGTTATCTTCCGGCAGGATCGGATCGTTCCACTGACTGAAGTTTTGAGAGCAAAATGAGTGACAACCTACCACCCGGATGCACCGACAAAGACATCGAACGTCACTTCGGAGACATACCTACGAAGCAATGTGAAGTATGTGACTACGATTTTGAACCAGATAGTAACGAACAGACGAAGTGCGAGCATTGTCTTACTCACTCACCTTGTTGTGATGTGAAGTTCGATACTGACATTCGTATCTGTCCGAAATGTGGAGAGAATGTATGAGCAAACCAACAGAATGTAAAACCTGCGGCAAAAGAACAGACATGCCAATGCACACCTGTATGACCACGCCAACCGACACACAACTCAAAAAAGCTCTGGCGAAGATGTTGCCGGAGAAAGTGTTCTGGCGTGATGACATGGTGTTATCTGCCAGTCCACACGACGGGAGATTTGATTATCGAGACACCGAACTACTGCACCTGTGCCGGTTGGTGGGCAAGTCGCTTCCTAGAACCATGACAGCAGTAGCGCAGTCGCCTGCCACTGAATATGTGCGGTTGCTTGAGGAAGAACTAGGAACAACCGGAAGCCACTTCGCCACATGGCAACAACGCACAACCGCACTCAGCAAAGTGCTAGGAGTTAAAATTGTATGAGCGATTGCTTTGACCATGCCGGAGACGCTGGTGCATACCCACTTGGGATGCACTCATCTTGTCACACACCTGAACCACACGAACCAGTTAAGTCTGTGACCAACACACCAACACCACGGACGGACAAGGTAGAACGAAACCTCGGGCGAAGGATGTTAGTTGAACACGCCAAAAAACTTGAACGAGAGTTGAATGGGGCGAAGGATGCCTACCGTCAACTTCAAGAATCGGACAACCTGCTCTACAAGCGCATGGAAGTGGCAGAGGCTGAACGCGACCAACTCAGGAAGGTTTGCGATGAGTTGGCTTACGAACTAAAAGACTTGCGCCTGTCTTATGTCGGGCTTGGTGGGGAAACTGTTCTGGCTAGAATCGAAAGCAAAGTTGCGCTCTACAACTCCCTCCCTCACGTCATCGAAAGGAACAAATCGAAATGAAAACACCACGAACGGATGAGACTTACGAAGTTCCTGCGCCAGTCATTGAAGCCGCTCGCGCAATCACTCTATGGGCAGAAACTAACGGCTTGAGCGTGTTTGCCATTGGCGGAATCTGTTCCAGAAAACATTTGAGCCAACTCGAACAAGAGTTGAAGGAGGCTCGACTTCTGGCACAACAAGGCACGGAAACCGTCTATCGCTGGCGGAAGCTGATAACAGAGGCAGAAGAAGAACGCGACCAACTCAAGAAGGTGGTGGATGCCGTAATTGACTACGATGTGACTTTCGGCAAGCCGTCCGAAGGCTCTCTAGCTAGACACGAGGCTTACGCCAGCTTGGTCTCAAGCTGCAACTCCCTCCCTCACGTCATAGCGAAAAGGAAAACGAAATGAAAACAGCAGAACAAATACACGCAGAGGTTGGAACCAGAATCCCTAGTCTTACCCCAGCTTTGGAAAAATATCGAGCCTTCACCGTTGCCGACATCGCCAAGATTATTGACGAGGCGAAGGGTGGAGTTTGTGAGTGGAAGCGAAGGTTCGCTCTTTACTCAACAACATGTCAGTGGGATTTCACTCAGAAAGATGGGCACTACTGCCCCGGATGCGGAAAGGAGATTAAGATTGTATGAGCGATAAACCAACACCACGAACCGATGCCGTTGCAAGACGTGTTGAACTAACGTCTGGATACTGTTTTACCGTTACTGCCGACTTCGCCCGCAAACTCGAACAAGAGTTGAATGAGGCGAAAGACCGCACCAGTAGAGACTGGGTGTTTTTGATGGAGCAGTGTGAGCAACTCAAGACGGTTTGCGATGAGTTGGTTTCTTCTAAAAAGTGTCCTAATTGCGACGACGTTGGTTGGTTCATGGAGTTGAGGCGCACCACATTTGGAGAACCTGAGCCAGAGCAGCGTCAATGTGAGTTTTGCTACCTAGACCCCAAGTCCAGATTCAATACACTCAACACCTACAACTCCCTCCCTCACGTCATAGCGAAAAGGAAAACGAAATGAGCAACACCATGTTTGCACTTGTTGCGCTGTCGGCCTTCTTGCTGATTGTGCTACGAAGGAAAACGAAATGAAAACAGCAGAAGTCCATAGCGGTAAATCAGCCGTGTGTCACTGTAAGGCATGTGACCAGTCAAGGATAGACGCCCGCATCTCAGCACTTGAGGAAGCTGCGGAGATTGCGCTGAGTTGTAGAACGCAAGACACCATCGAGCGCGAAAAGTTTTATGCCTTTGCTTGTAGCAAAATCAGAAACTTCGCAACCAAACTAAAAGAAGGAACTGAATGATCGTTAAATGCCCGTCCTGTTTTGAGGATCACGAACTGATCCGCTATGTCCGCAAGGGTGGCAAGTCCACGAACGGTGTCATGTGCAACAAGCATCCCGTCTTGAGGAACAAGAAGGGGATCACAAGCGTTGTTGAACACAGCAAGTTCTTCCCATGCTTCCCAGAACATGAGGGGAAGCTGCGCGAGATCTTCACCCCAATGGCTCGCCGCGATGAGGCTGCGAAGGGTCAGGGCCAGTTCGTGATGACGTATCAGACCGCTGATGAGCGGAGGGTGATCGAGCTTCAGGAGAAGTTGGATTACCAACTGAAAGAAAAGAAGCGGATCGAGAAAATGCAAATCGCCCTCGACAAGGTTAAGCGAGAAATTGAGGATCAGGCGCACCAAACCAGCGCACAACTGTCAGAAGTCCAGACGATGAAATTGATATGATCTACACACCACAAATGAATAACGGTAAGAACATCTTCGTGTTCGGAAGCAACCTCTCAGGGGTGCATGGTTGCGGTGCAGCCAAGGAAGCCCGACTCCACTGGGGAGCGCAGATCGGAGTTGGATCCGGCCCAATGGGTCAAGCCTATGCGCTTCCAACCAAGGATGAGCAGATAGACACGCTGCCGCTGAGTGAGATCGAGCAGCACATAAGGATATTCTTGGAATACGCCAAGAACCACCCAGACAAGAAGTTTCTGGTCACAGCGGTTGGGTGCGGTCTGGCTGGATACAAGCCGGAGGACATCGCCCTGTTCTTCTTTGAAGCGCCATCGAATTGTTTCCTGCCGGATGAGTTTCTGGATTGCTACGCATGAACCTTGTCAATCAACGAGAGAAGATCAAGGAATTGAAACAGCGTGGGATCATCAACACACATGAGATGCTCACGTTTCTGACCGCTCCCGTATTCGTCTGGAACCTAGGAGATCGCGATCACTTCACAGAAGAACAGAAAGTGTTCATAGATGAGTTCATCTGCACCGGAGACTCTACCGCTCCAACCATCACACCATTTACCTGCTTCAGGATCTCATCCGATACTGGGTTTATGATCTGGGAGAAGTTCGACACGCACTGGAATCTGACAGAGGTAAAATATCGCTGTGAGGATTCCCGGAACAAAGAGATCTGGCTTCAGGCTACATACTCAATAAAAGCAACGGAGCGGTGCGTCTATGCCTGCTGGTTCGATGGTGTCAACATGTCTCATCTTTTCAGGAAAAAGGACAGCGAAGAAGCGAGCGACGAGGGTAAAAAAGTGTTTCGATCCATGCTCTCATGGTTGACGATGTTTCTGTATGACATTGAGATTCCCGGAAACACCGTTCTCAAGACTTCACCCACAAAGGAAAAGTGTTCAGGAAAGTCTGTCGAGTGGAGGTTGGCTCGTGAGCATTATCTCATCATCGGAAAGAAAGAGGCAGTCCAGTGCCGTGAGTCCAAAGGCGGGCCGACACAGGCTCAGATCGCTCGTGGCGCACATTACAGAAAGGCTTATTACAGGCTTTTAAGCTCTCCAGTGTTCAGGCACAAAAGAGGCCAGAAGATCCGAGTCAAAGACGCATGGGTTGGGCCTGAAGAATGGATCGGCCTCGATGGTAAATCCTACAAGGTAATAAATTTGAAACAGCCAGACTGACAGCGGGACGGGACGGGGTGCGGAGATTGGGTTTCCGACACACCCTTAATTAGCGGCTGGCGATATTTTTCGTCAGTTGCCGTCACCGACCTTTCTGGCTGTTTCTTTAGTTGACAAATAACTGCTAAGAGCAATACTGAACAAATGATTAAACCGAAGTTGATTTTGAAGTCCGAGATGCGCGTGGATCACGCAGCAACCGGAGCCGCAATGAAGCGGTATCGTGAGAGCAAGGGAGTGGGTCAGGGCTGTGTCGCTGAAGAGATGGGGCAGAACTACCTGACGATCATTTCCAATCTCGAATCAGGGAAGAGGGTCTGGAACGAGGAGAAGTTGAACCACGTTCTCGACGCCATCATCTCTTGCGCTGAAAAATTTCCGGTCACAAACAAATCCGGGAAAACAAGAAAGGTAAAAACAAATGAACATTAACCAAATGAAACAGTCCCGCTTCCTTACCAAGGACGACTTCGGGATGAATGGAAAGTTAGTAACGATCCGTGGGGACGTGATCTACACGAACGTCGCCAAGGAGGACGAGGCTGAAGAGTTCAAGTATCTGCTCTTCTTTGAAGAGTTCGAGAAGGGGATGGTTCTCAACGTCATCAACCAGAGTGTCATTGCGATGGTCACTGGCAGTGACGACACCGAGAACTGGAATGGTAAAAAGATCGTCGTGTTCAACGACCCGACTGTGGTGATGAAGGGCAAGCTCACTGGCGGCATCCGTGTCCGCGCTCCTCGCAATCGCCCGGCACAGCCCGGCACATTGCCAGCACAGTCAGCGCCTCGCCATCCCGCTGCTGCGCGCCCGTACAACACAGCGCAACGTGCCCCCGCGCCTGCTGCGCCTGAGCCGTCTGATAACGATGGCTTCTTAGGTGACGAAATTGACAACATTCCGTGAACATCTCCGACCTTAAACAGAAGCGAAAGGTCAACACGTCCCCGGTCACAGCCGGGGACGTGTCAGAGGGTGAGCATCTCTGCGTTTACTGCAATGTGTTTGCCCAACTGGTCTGGAGCGATGTGAAGGGTTGGTCATGTTACAAATGCTATGAAGGCTTTAACCTGCGACGTGATCCTGACGGGGGTTTCGACACGCGCTGATGGAAGCTTGGGGCTGAAGCTCTCAACTCCAGAGCTAAAGCCAGATGAAAAACTCGTGTTTTTAGAAGCGGTTCATCAAGAGCTTACAATGCTGCTTCAGCCAAAAAGTATGGCCGATGGGCTGAAGGAAGTGAAGGGGGAGTTCGACAGGAAAACATCGTCACAGCGGTTACGATCCGTGCTGTTCGTAAAGTGGAAGCAGGAGAAAGAGCCGATGGATTTCGATGAGTATTACAAGAGGCAGATGGAACGGTTCATCAACTCTATAAAGGAGACTCTCGCTCCAGAAACAAATGGGAATCCGTATTAACAATTATGGGCAATGCGGTAAGCAAGATGGGTCGCGCTCAAAGGCTTACTGGATCGTGCTGAAAAATAGCACCTTTGCCCACCACTCTTAAAATCAAAACATCACCATGCAACTAATCAAAGAACAGATCAATGTCCCACAGTTATTCTCCGTAGATGGAGAAGCAGAAGAGCGCAGGAACGACCTGATACTAGGATCTCAGGTTTCGATTCAGGTCACGAACGCAGCAGAACAGGGTGTGGCAGTCACCAACGCCCGCGAGATCCGAACCTACATCAAGTCGGTTGAGGATACCCGGCTGGAACTGGCCCGGCCACTCATTGACGCTCAGAAGCTGCTCAAGAGCCTTGCAGACGACCATGTTGGCCCGCTCAAGGATGAGTTGAGTCGCGTCGAGCGTCTCGTCACCCAGTATCAGCGGGCAGAGGCTGATCGAGTCGAGCGGGAGCGTAAGGCTCAGATCCGCGCCTACGAGGAAGCCGAGGCCAAAAGTGTCGCCGCCGAGGAAGCCGCTCAGAAGGCTGCTGGGAAGGTCAACACACAGGGTCAGCTAGATCGAGCCGTTGTGAAGGAACAAGCCGCTCAGGAGGCAGCGCAGGCTGTTCAGGCAGTGTTGGCGGCACCCTTGCCGACAGTCAACAAGGCCAAGGGCGCATCGCTCAGGAAAGTCCTGAAGTGGGAAGTCACCGACATCTACGCTCTGGTTAAGGCTCGTCCCGACCTGTGCAAGATCGAGGCAAAAGGATCCGCGATCCAATCAACACTCGTGCCTGAATCTCCAAACCTGCCTCCGGGCTTGCGTTTGTGGTGGGAAGATGCGACAAGTTTCAGAACCTACTAACGATATGTCTGAATCTAAAAAAAATTCAGGAGGTGGAGTTGGATTTGTTGGACTCCTTACTATCGTGTTCATCACCCTCAAGCTGTGCCACGTCATTGATTGGAGTTGGTGGTTGGTTCTCTTACCAATCCTGATATGCGTCGGAATAGTTGCTTCCATCCTTATCTTCTTTGCTATCGGTTACTGGATAACAAAACCAAGAACCCCTCAAGAAAAAGTGGTGGCGGCATGTTATGAACTTTCTGAAAGAATCAGGAGGGAGCGATGAAAACCATCGTCGGAATTGATCCGGGAGCAAATGGTGGAATCGCATGGTCAACCGTTGGGGACATATCCTATCTTTCAAAGCCTCTATCTATCCTCTCCAGCGGTTGCCAGAAACTCCCCGACACAGAGGCAGACATCATCACACTGATCCGATCCATTGCCTGCACCAATGTTGACAAGACCTGCTTCATAGAGGATGTGGGCGGGTTCATCGGCGGGCCGGGCAACCCCGGATCGGCCATGTTCAAGTTCGGGTTCTCCGCTGGATTTCTGCGAGGCGTCGTTATGAGCCTTGGGTTCAGGGTTGAGCTTGTCAAACCCCAGAAGTGGCAGAAACACTTCGGACTCGGAACAGCCCGCGCCTGCGGGTCAAAGACGATCTGGAAGAACAAGCTGAAGAGCGAGGCTCAAAGGCGCTATCCAGACTTCGATATAACACTCAACTCCGCTGATGCCGTCCTGATTATGGACTACGGGATCAGCATCTAAAACAAATATGAAACTGAACTATAAAAATCTGGTGATCGCCGCACTCGTCGGGATCGTCATCGGCCTTGGCATCAGCCTGAAAGCTGCAAAGGACGATCAGCAACATCTCAGCAAACAACTGCTGGAGCTAAAGAGATGAAAACATTAACAACACTGGTGCTGATGATCGCTCTGATCGTAGCGCCCATAAGAGAGTCGAGGGCAAGCGTGGTTGCCGGGGTTTGCCTTATCATCATAGTGGCAGTGGTGGCCACAGGGGTTTCGGTCAAAGTCAAGGCGTGTGGGCCAAAGTGGTATTGTGTTGAAAAGGATGGATCCAAGTTTTCAGCGCCAATGACTCGAAGGGAGATCGCCATGAATGAGTGGGTAGTCCTGTGTGGCCCCTACGACACCAGAGCGAAACTTCTCGACGCCTGCACTCCATGTTATGAATCCAGCACAGCCCCACAACAGAGCAACCTCTCATTCCCGGTAACTGTCCACATCGAAACATCCACCAACCTCATAAACTGGACAGAGATCGCATCGCAGGAAGTTGATCCTGACAACTTCGAGTTCGACTTCACCAACTCAGTGTCTCAGGCCACCTGCTATTACCGGGCTTGGTTCTAAATAAAAAGCCCGCTCAGTTTGCGCTGGGCGGGCTTCACGATTCCGGCGTGTTGAACTAAATAGCTCCAGATCCGACCTTTTGAACGGCGGTGTATAACTCCCCCTCGACTCCAACCCTAGACGCATGGGACTGAACGGCCTCCTTCACCTTCTGGTCGTCCAGTGAGTCAATCGCTTGGATGACGGTTTTCAACAGCAACTGATTAGCTGCTGCCTTGTCGTTCTTGCGCTTCGCAACCCAGCCAGCGCCAACAGTGGTGGCTAGGAGAGCGAGTTCGATCAATGGCGCTGCTGGATTGGTTGGTGCGCTCGCGGCGTTCGCTCCTCTGGCGATGAGCAGTCCAGCGGACAGGTTTGGATCAACAATTTCATTCGTTGAGGTTGTTCCATCTGGATGCGTCACAACCTGTGGGGTGGTGCAGGCCACCAGCCACACAGCGACGAACACAAGGACTGCACCAGCTAAGATGTTTTTGAATTTCATACTATTTCTTTTTGTTAAAATGTTTTGAAACGACAGACCAGATTACTAAACACCCGGTCACGATAGCAACCCAAGAAGCCCCGATGCGCGACCACTGCTCTATCTGGTCAGCATAGCTTACACCAGCGGCACCGCCAGTGATTGCAACACCGACTAACGACCTAACAGTTTCTGAGTTTGTCATTCTTCCCTCTTTCCCTTTTATTGCTGTCGAGTTCACGGCACGATGACTAGATCTCCATTAACGTCTTTGGCGAATGTTGACTTGGTTGCCACAATTGTCACGTCTTGAGTTCTGGATGTGATGCTGTTCACAAGCCCGGTCTGGTTTGTGTTGGCCCATGTCGCCACGTTGTTCATCGTGGAGATGATCCGATTAGCCACCGCATTTGCAGCCTGCTGCGTCGAAGCGTCTATGAGGATTGATACTGATTTTGTCATAATTTTTAGTTGTGAGTTACTGTACATCCAAGTCCGTTAAGAACCACCGCTTGAGCAATATGAGTGGCGTCTGGAGCGCTACTTGTGCCGCCAGTCATATCCAAGAAGGTTGATGTGTTTGCTCCATCTGTCAAAGACTGAATCATTGCATCAACGTATGTTTGAGCAAGAGCGCAACCGGCCAAATTTAGGCTTGCTCCATCACCACAAATCGCACCGGGGAAATCAAGGATTGCCAAATTTGTGCAGAACGGCCCATTTAAAACATACGGCGTCACTCCAGCGAAAGACGGGAACGAAATGTCTGCTAGTGTTGTGCAGCTAGAAAAATCTAAGCTACTCAGATATTGCACTGACGAAAACAAGACCGAGCTAAGATTTGCGTTATCCTGAATTTCAATAAACGATGTGCCTAGAAGTAGGTCGAAATCCATACTGACTAGAGACGGGCAATCCCCGGCATAAATTCCACTTATCAATATCTCAAGAGCCGGAGCGGAAACAGAAACCAGTAATGGACTATTAGCCACATAGTAACTGTCCCCAACATCTGTCAGAGTAGGGGTGCTTACCGTAAGTAGGGATGATCCTGAGCATCCAAAATATAAACCAGTTGAAAGCAAAGATGGAAATGACTGATTCACCACAGCGGTCAATATGAGATCCAACCTGCCGCCAGTCGAAACAAGGTTCACAGCGGAGAAAGACGAAAGAGAAGAGCAGGTGTGAAAAGAGCAAACACCTGAAAAGCTTGTGAACGTATCCAGATTTACAGACGTGAGCGCCGTGCAGTCATCGAAGTCAAGATTCGCCATCGTTGAACAATTCTCAAGATCAAGAACCGTCAGAAGCGGAGAGTAGCAAGTGAGGCCAGTGATGAGCGGGCAGTTGTGGCAATGAATTGCCGTGACTTCATTAGCTCCAAAATTAAGGTTGTAAGCCCCAACAGGGCCGACAACGGTGGTGTCTGGAAGCCCCTGACGGGAATAGACAAGAAGCCCGTCGTAGGGATCTCCACCTTCAGCAGAGCAGAGCGTTTGAGCTATCACCTGAAGTAGCTCAATGGGGCTGTTCAGCTTCGCTATGCCACTGCTACATGCCGCTGTGAGTGTGGTTTGAAGATCACACGCCATAGCGGTTCAAGGTGTAAGCTCACATCCGTTTTGGGCGATGATCTTGAGCAGGGTGATCTCATCCTCAACCTTGGCGATCCCGCTCGTGCAGGCGCGTGTGAGCGTTGCAGCAACGGTGATGTCGGTGCCGGGGGTTGTGGCCACAAGGAGATCTCCAGTGAGTTGCGCGATCAGCTTCAACAGCAGAACACGATCCTCAACCTTTCCGATCCCGCTGGTGCAGAGATCGGTCTGTGTTTGAGTTAGGCTGCACATAGTTTGTCCACAGAGCAGTTGCGATATGAGCTTGAGAAGGAGAACGGATTCCTCCGTCCTCCCGATCCCAGTATCGCAAGCTGCCGATAGTTTTGACGGTAGCTCACACAACACATTTTATTGCGGGTAGTCCATGTGTACTCCGAGCGAACACTCCAAGAACAGCAACTGAGCAGCTTTATCAGCCATCGAGAAATCAACATTGCAGGCGATTGCCGCCGCAAGGAGATCGTTCGTTGTGGCAGGAACTGCTCCAGCGCTGACAGCGTTGTTGTAGGCCAACACCAACTTGAAGGCTGATGGAGGACATGTCGGATTGTCGAGATGCCTGTAACAAAGAGCCGCATCCTGAAGCGTTCCACCACCACCAAGTTGTGCGGAGTAGTTAGTTCCGCCGATGGCAGCAAGCTCAAGCACGTTGAAATAGATCAACAGGCTCTTGCGCTCTTCGGAGTTGAATTTCTTGTAACAGGCAGCAGCCGTTACGAGGCTAGATACTGTGCATACTGGGACAGCCATAAGTTACACCATTCCTTTCTCGTCGAACGCCGACGCCATCTGGTTAATGCCGACAGGCTCTTCCTGATCCATGTCGGCAGGTTCTGCTGTAAAGGTTCCGTCAGCGTCGTTGACGCTCGCAACCCTGATGCGAATGATGTCACCCGGCTTGGCCTCTTGGCCACCGAGCAGGGACATTGAGAGGGATTCGCCCGCTTCCATTGGTTCAGCAGCCATGCCTTCCATTGGATCGGACGTTGGGGCTGAAGGATCAGCCATTGATGGATCTTGAGGTAGCATATTTTTAAGGGGTTTGCCGCTGTGGGAACCACCCCACAGCGGCTATCACCCAATCAACCAACCACCAATTAGCCCGCGCAAACTGTCGGATTATCCGAGTAGGTTTGAGCAGCGTAAGCCGGAGCAGTTCCACAGACAGGATCTGCAACGATGCTGTTGAGGCCAGAGCCATCAACGAGATAGAGGATCGGGATCATCAACTCAGGATACATATATTGGAAGCCGAGTTCCAAGCGAGTCACCCAGTAGAACCAGTTCTGCAACACGTTGTCCTTGTCGCAGGATGTTCCATCGGGGCTGATGTAGCGCATGAGTCCCTGATTGTTCACGAACTGCCACTCACCGAACATGGCTGAGTTCACTGTCGGCACTTTTTCGTGCATCTTCTTGAACTCAGGAGTGAACAGCTTGATCGCTTTCGGATGCCAGATGAAGCCAAGCTCATAACGAGCGTTGACCCATGCTGGATTGACAACGCGACGGATACCAGTGGTGGTAGCCACGTTGTAGTATTCCTGAACACGGTTGAGAACACCACCAGAGCCAACTCCAGTCATATACTGGAAGCGGATCGGGCGAGAATCCAACGAGGGGGCGATGTTTCCAAACGGCTTCTGGATGCCTTCACCGATCTTGTAGAGCGGGGAAGCCTGAGAAGGATCCGTGAGGGCCATCATGTCCTTCATCGAGTCCGCGCCGTTGGTGAGCTTGAACCAAGCCCGGTCACTGAAGATGCCGTTATACATACCAGACGGCAAACCAGATCCAGCCTCGGTGTAACCATTGAGGCCAAGAGTGGTGGTGATGTAGTTCAGCAGCGGGAACGACAACTGACTCGTCGGAAGGTTTGCGATGCCGCCCAAGTCAATCGTGGTCAACTGACCAGCGGTGTTGAGGCTGGTGGGCACAAACGTCAAAGGAGTGCTTTGAGCGACGGTAACTGCCGGGGCTTGGGAGAAAGCCTTCACTCGGAGATAGTCCGAAGTGTACATTTCGGGGATCTTTTTCAGACCCTTCATAATCTGAGAAATCTGCTCAGACGGGCGCGTGTTGTATCGCAGATCCGTCATGCAGAACAACTGGGATGACAACATGCGTTGTTCCATTCCGTGTTGTGTGCGAGTCGTCCCGAACGCAACGTGGGTGCGAGGGGGTTCACAGCTTGAAGCGCAACCACCACCGCTGTTCGGGCCAAATCCGGGCAAGTTGGCGCTGATCGCCTGCCAAGGGGTTTGGAGATTGGGCATACCGATCTCGATACGATCAGAGATGTGCGTGTCGCCAGATCCTTGCTTCCACGTTTCCGTGAGATGCTTGCCCATGTAGGCGGAATCGAGCGGTTTCCAGTCTTGAAGAAACGCCTCGTCATAGACGGGCGTTTGTGCGGCCAAATTTGTCCGCATTGATGTGCATGAATCAGCCATAAATAAAAGTCAGTTGTGTCACGCGCTTCGAGCGCACGACGGTTTCGTTTTATCTTGGAGACGAGTTCGGGTGAAGAACCAGAACTTGCAGTCAATGAAGTCACTCTCTACGACTGCCTGTTTTTGCCGGATTAAGGTTGGGCCTACCTAAACAGAGAGAATCACACCGATCAGAATCTGTCAACAGGAGATTTTAGTCCTGCAAGAATGTGTCGAACTGATCCACCAGCCTTGGAATGACGGTATAAACCTTCAGATGCTGAAAAGTGTGGAGCGCGAGCGATATGTCCAACGGCGCATAAACCTTTCTCTGAGTCGAGAGCATGATCGGAAGCGCCTTCTTAGCCACGATGGTTGCGTGTCCACACATGGGCCATCTGACATCATAGACATCTCCAGCAACGTGTGTTTTCTGAGCATCCTTTGTGCAGCAAGATCCAAGAAGCAGCAAATCAAAATCAGGTGGTGCGCTCAACACGGCTGCGTCCGCTCTCGCCTTCCAATCGTCGTGAAACTTTGCGTCCCATTCGAGAGTCATAAAGTGAGACTCTGGCATGTATTGCATGGCGCTCCACATCATGTAAAAACTCATCCACGTTCCAACTGGTTTAGCTCCGATGTTCCAGCCGCTTCCGGGGTTGTCCAACTCGTAGGGGTGAATAGTTTTCAGTCCAGAGATGTTGGAATTAACTCCGTTGAAGTTTTCGGCCTCAACTCCGACAGACTTGAAATGATCTTGGATGATGCGGGTCTTTTCGGGAATCTCCTGAACAGTCACAACAAAAGCCCTTACATCAATGTTTCCAATTTTCATAAATGTTCTCTGCTTGGATTCCCAAACTCAACAACACCGTCGCCAACGGATTTAATCACGCAAGCACCCATTCCTATCGTCGAGTCGTCACCAATTGTGATTCCGTCGCGGATCGAAGCGCCGATTCCGATCATGCAATTTCTTCCGATCTTAACCCTCCCACCAGTTGCAGAGTTTGGAGCAAGGTGAGAGAACTCACCAAGCGATGAGTCGTGATCGAGACTGGCATTGGTGTTCACGATGGAGAACGCGCCAACTGTTGAATCGTTTCCAACAACCGCTCCAGAAGCGATGAAGCAGCCAGTCATTATGTTTGCGTTTGGAGACACGCTGGCTTGATGGTGGACAACAGAGATAATGCGCGGACACAGTGGGTTTATCTTCTTGAACACATCAAAGCGTCCAGCGTTGTCTCCGACTGCTATAAAAACAAAGTGGTTTTGAATCATCTTGTCGTTAGACCTTCCGACAACGGGTATGCCGTGTCTCTTTTGGCCCAATTCAAGGAAGTCGTCGAGCAGCCCGATGACGTTGTGATTGAGTTGCAGCAGAGCGTCTATGACGACGCCAGCGTGTCCTCCAGATCCTATGACTAAAATATCACTCATCGCTTTGTGTAGATTGGAAATTTGCTCAGGTCTGGATACGGAAGCGTTAAGTCGGGGTTGTGCTTCTTGCTTCCATCCGTGTTGTAGAACTGACCCATTAACAGCAGCCCGCGAGCGGCTATCTCTGGCATCATGTAACAGTTCCTGCCGATCATTGTGAAGTCATCAACATGGTAGCTGCACTCTCCGCGACCAGAATTTCTGGCCCGCTTGAACCACTCGTAATCGTCATCATCGTCGAGCAGTATCGCTCCACCCTTTGACAGCTTCAAATGCTTGTAAGCTCCGGTAAAGCTGATGCACATCAAAGATCCCGGAAGATACATATCGGCGGTGAACCTCAATGCGCTGTCCCAAATGTTTGTTGGAAACAATCGGTAAGCCCCAGTCAGGTTCGCTTCTGTTGGAGGATCGAATTTCACCAATCCTCCAGCGATTATGATCTCGCACGGAACAGATGGATATGTTCTTGATGGTATCGAGATCTCCAGCCCACGAACATTCTGCCTCAACAGGCAAAGCCCCAAAGCATTACTCTGGTTATCAACAGCAATGGCGTGTTTCGCACCTGTGTATTCACACAGGGCGCGTTCAAATTCGTGGGTTATTTTGTGAACTCCTTGTGCGCTCATAGATTAAGGTTGGTTTCTTTTAGCTCAATAATTTCACAAGAGCTATCGTTTCTTCCGATGCTGATCTGCATCATGTCTTGCCCCTGCCTTCCTTTCGATATT